>QWBY01000146.1_pt1 | contig 86706 bp, 79 predicted proteins | sample 1972471 | NCBI WGS metagenome assembly QWBY01 (sample SAMN09866722, study PRJNA288562) | Human gut metagenome isolate term6_stool, whole genome shotgun sequencing...
CTATATAAAGGTACGATTTTTTTATTAAACAAACAAAGAAATAAAGTTATATAAACTTAAATATCAGAGAGTTATACATTATTCAGTAAACACTAAATATATTTCATGATATTTTTCTCACTCCGTTCGTCAATGAGAAAGACTTCAAGACTTCAACTCTGGATATTGGATGCGGGTGTGATACATGGCCTTCAGTCGGTCGATGAGGACCATTTTCGCCGTAGTGATATCGTGGAAGGTGATGGGGCAATCGGTAAAGAATCCCTCTGTCACCTGACCGTCTATCAGTTTGTTGACCAAATTGCTGATGCTCTCTTCCGTATATTCAGACAACGAACGCGAGGCGGCCTCAATAGTGTCGCTCATCATCAATATAGCTTGCTCGCGAGTCGTTGGATTGGGTCCTGGATAGCGGAATGGTGCTTCATCGACTTCCTCATCAGGATGTTCATTCTTGTAGTTGATATAGAAATATTTCACCAATCCTGTACCATGATGGGTGGCTATGAATTCCTTGATGACTTTGGGTAGGTCGTATTTATCGGCCAGTCGGAGGCCCTCTGTCACATGGTTGATGATGATTTTGGCACTCTCCAAGTCTGAAATCTTGTCGTGTGGATTGACTCCAGCCTGATTTTCGGTAAAGAACACAGGATTGGCCATCTTCCCTATGTCATGGTAGAGAGCACCCGTCCTCACCAACTGGCTCTTCGCCCTGATCTTTCGCGCAATCTCTGTGGCGAGATTACCCACGGTGATTGAGTGTTGGAAAGTTCCTGGCGCAAGTTCGCTAAGCTTTAGAAGCAGTTCGTTGTTGGTGTTCGACAATTCAAAGAGCGTCACCACCGACACGAAGCCGAAGGTTTTCTCAATGACGAGCATCAACGGATAGGTGAAGAGCAGGAAGAAGCCATTGATCAGGAAATGATAGTACATGGAACGGTCGAGCTGGGAGAAGCTGTCGGACTGTATCAGCTGAATGGCAAGATAGATAGCGGCCGACCCTGCGGTGACAAGTATGGCTGTCAAGAAGATCTGGCTGCGCTTCGAGAGTTCTCGGAGCGAGAAAATGGCTATCAGTCCCGCAACAAGCTGCACGATGATGAACTCGTACTGGTATTTCACTGCCACCGAACAGATGAGAATCATAGTCACATGGAAAATGAATGATGTCCGAGAGTCCATGAATACATGCACGAAAATCGGGGCCATGGCAAACGGAATAATATAGACACTTAGTATATTGCGATCTATCAGCACCGATGTCAGAATGGGGAAGATTATCATCATTGCATAAAGCAAAGATAATGAACGGGGCTTCTCGAAGTACTCCCTTCTGAACATTACAAGATAGAGAGTGAAAAGGGCAATGAGGATAAAGATATAAATGCTCTGCCCGATGATAGTGGATGTGATTTTATCTTTCGAATCGTTACGTTTCTCCATCGCTTGCTCAAACGAGTTGAGCACTCGGAAGGTCTTTGCATCCACAATATCACCACGGTCGATGATTCTCTGTCCCTCCAGCACTATGCCCGATGCCTGAGGAATGAGACTGAGCATGTCGTTCATCTCGCTTTCACTGCGGTCCTTGTCGTAGATGAGGTTCGCCTCTATATATTCATTGAGGTTGCACCGCTGCAATTCGTTGCGTTTGGGCCCCAGAAGAGGGTCGGTGAAGAGGTTCTCGTATGCCCCCAGCGTCGTGTATATCTTGCTCACGGGCTCGCTAATGGCTTGTTTTCCAGCAACAACGTGGATGATGCTTCCACTATCTTTGAGCAACGTGCTGAACTGATCGGTATTGACGATGCCCGCTTGGTAAAGTTCGTGCAGACGATTTGCCACGGCATCGACATACTGAGGTGGCAAATTGGGTATTCCTTCCTTGTAGGCCGCCCGGAACTGGTCTATATTCTTCTTCTCAATACTCGGACTTATGTTGAAGTAAGGGCTGAAATTCTTCATGATCGAGTCACGCTCATTTTTCAGAGCCTCATCTGTCTTGAAAATAGGGAAGTCGAATTTGGCAATGAGTTGTCCATACATCCACGGCTTGCCTTCGTCGTAGTGGAACATTTTCCCAGTGGTTCGAGGCAAGAAGAGCACTATCAGAACAGCAGTAATCAGCACAAGAAGAACCCTCAACGCGAGATTCCGCCAGTAATGTTTTCGTTTATTATTTATTTTTTTCATATTCTTGGGTATATTCATTAATTTGTTCAGTATGCGAAAATACAAAAAAAATAGCGTATAGTCGAAAAAAAAGAGTAATTTTGCAAAAAAAATAGAATCACAGCAATGTCAGAAAGAAAAGTCAGGGTACGTTTTGCACCTAGTCCTACTGGACCTTTACACATTGGCGGTGTACGTACCGCGCTTTACAACTACCTCTTTGCACGTCAGCATGGTGGCGAATTGGTCTTTCGTATTGAGGATACCGATTCGCATCGCTATGTTCCTGGAGCGGAAGAGTATATTCTCGAATCCTTCAAATGGCTTGGCATCAAGTTCGATGAGGGAGTTAGTTTCGGAGGAAATCATGGCCCTTATCGTCAAAGCGAGCGCCGGGAGATTTACCGGAAATACGTAGATATTCTCCTGAGTTCAGGCAAGGCCTATGTTGCCTTTGACACGCCAGAAGAATTGGAGGCCAAGCGCAAGGAAATAAACAACTTTCAGTATGACTCTCATACCCGAATGCAGATGCGTAACTCGCTGACACTTTCAAAAGAAGAGGTGGACCAATTGATGGACGACGGTCAGCAGTATGTAGTCCGCTTCAAGGTAGAGTCCGGAATGGACGTCCATGTCGATGATATGATTCGTGGCGACGTTTGCATTAAGAGTGACATTCTCGATGACAAGGTGCTCTATAAGAGTGCCGATGAATTGCCAACCTATCATCTTGCCAACATTGTTGACGACCATTTGATGGAAATCAGCCATGTCATCCGTGGCGAGGAATGGCTGCCCAGCGCACCGCTTCACGTTCTACTCTACCGTGCTTTTGGATGGGAGGACACAATGCCACACTTTGCACATCTGCCGCTGTTGCTGAAACCTGAGGGAAAAGGCAAACTGAGCAAACGCGATGGCGACCGTCTTGGATTTCCAGTGTTCCCATTGGAGTGGGAAGACCCCAAGACAGAGGAAATAAGTTCTGGATTTAGAGAAAGCGGATACTTCCCAGAGGCTGTCATCAACTTCCTCGCTCTGCTGGGATGGAATCCAGGTACTGAGCAAGAGCTTTTCACTCTTGACGAATTGGTTCAGGTTTTCGACATAACGAAATGCTCAAGGAGCGGTGCGAAGTTCGATTATCAGAAGGGAATATGGTTCAACCATGAGTATATTTTGAAGAAAAGCGACGCAGAGATAGCCAAACAGTTTGCCCCCATCGTGGCAAACAACGGAGTTGATGCTACAATGGAGAGGGTACAGACGGTTGTCCACTTGATGAAGGACCGCGTAAACTTTGTGCAGGAATTATGGCCACTTTGCTCTTTCTTCTTCATAGCTCCCACGGAATATGACGAAAAGACCGTTAAGAAACGTTGGAAAGATTATTCTGGCCAACAGATGGCTGAGCTATCAAAAGTGTTGGGTGACATAGAAGACTTCTCTATTGAGGGACAGGAACCCATCGTTATGAAATGGGTCGAAGATAAGGGATACAAACTGGGCGATGTGATGAACGCTTTCCGGCTTGCACTTGTAGGAATAGGTAAAGGACCTGGCATGTTCGACATCTCTTCGTTCCTCGGAAAAGAAGAAACCCTGAGACGTCTTCATACGGCTATTGAAATCTTGGGATAAGTATGCATAGCCCCCAAAATTAGGACGATAAAAAGACCAGTGATGATTTACAACCTAATCATGTACGCAATACAATCGTGTATTGCCATTTACAGCAACTTCAACGAAAAGACGAGGAAGATGTGGTGTGGCGAGAAGACTGCTTTCGACGTGCTTCAGGCCAATGTCGATACACAAGCCAAGTACATTTGGTTTCATGCTGCCTCATTGGGTGAATTTGAACAGGGACGTCCTTTGATCGAACAGATTCGGAAAGAATATCCACAATACAAGATTCTGCTGACCTTCTTCTCTCCTTCAGGCTATGAAGTGCAGAAGAATTACAAGGGCGCAGATATCGTAACGTACTTGCCCATTGACACTGTGACCAATGCTCGCCGCTTCTTGCGTACCATCCGTCCAGTGATGGCATTCTTTATCAAGTACGAATTTTGGTACAACTATTTGCACATACTGCGTCATCGCGGTGTTCCCGTATATAGTGTGTCAAGCATTTTCCGTCCCGACCAGGTGTTTTTCAAATGGTATGGATGGGAATACGCACATGTTTTGAAGTGCTTCAGCCACTTCTTCGTACAGAATGAGGAAAGCAAAAGACTGCTTGAGGGCATAGGAGTAAAGGACACTATGGTTGTGGGAGATACCCGTTTCGACCGTGTTTTGCAAATCAAAGAAGCCTGTAAGAATCTCCCCTTAGTCGAAAAGTTTGTGGGAACAAGGCTTGGGAGTCCTGTAAACGGAGCACGGCAAAGGCGTGTTTTCGTAGCCGGATCTTCATGGTTGCCCGACGAAGAGATATTCCTTAAATACTTTAATGAACATAAGGATTGGAAATTAATCATCGCTCCGCATGTTATTGACGAGGATCATCTCAAACAGATTCAGGAATTGATTAAAGACAGGAAAGTGATCAGATACACAAAAGCCAACGAAGAGAATGTCGAAGATGCTGAAGTACTGATTATTGACTGCTTCGGATTGCTGTCATCGGTTTACCATTATGGCGACATCGCTTACGTCGGAGGTGGTTTTGGAGCAGGGATTCACAACGTTCTCGAAGCTGCCGTATGGCAAATGCCCGTTATTTTCGGTCCTAACAACAAGCATTTTGACGAAGCCCAGGGCCTATTGAAGTCCGATGGTGGATTTGAGATAACTGATGACGAGTCGTTCCGCAAAATTATGGATGACCTATCATCAGATTCTCTCCTCATGAAGGAGTGCGGCAGAAAAGCCTCTACTTTTGTTCAGAGCCTATCTGGCGCCACGGAGAAAATATTATCAAGTATTGAATTATGAAATATCAGATTACGTGCGATAACTGTGGAACTCAGTTTATCATAGAGGCGGAGCAAGGACAGACGGTAGAATGCAAATGTCCGCACTGCCACGGTGTGATGGACATTACCCTACCCCTCGTCACCAGTGCGCGTCAGTATGGTGAGCAGCCGGTAAAAAACATTCAGAGCGGCAACTTCCGTCCACAGCCAATGAGCAAATCTTCAGGACCAGAGAAGGCTGACCACACCGTTCTTATCGGAGTTATCGCTGGCCTCGTGTTGGTTGGTCTGGCAATAGGCGCTTATTTCCTGTTCGGTCAGAAGCATGAGCCGACAGAACCTGACCCCACATCAGCCGTAGTGGACACAATACCCTATCAAATCGAAACTGAGCCGACTTACGAGCCACCCATTGACACGGCGGTAGTTCCTTCTGCACCAGAGGATATTGAGCAAGTGCAAACACAAGAAGAACATCACGTTACTGATACAGCAAGTACGAAACCCTCATCAGAAGAGGATGCCAAGATCGATGATACACCAAAAGACAATGAGACAACAGATATAAATCAGTAAAATCAGAAAGATAATAAATGGGAAAAGTAATATTGACGGGTGACCGTCCCACAGGAAAGCTTCATTTAGGACATTACATAGGCTCGCTTCGCCGTCGTGTGGAGCTGCAGAATGTTGGCGATTACGACAAGATGTATGTCTTTATGGCCGACGTTCAGGCATTGACCGACAATGCAGACAACCCTGAGAAGATACGCCAGAATATCATTGAAGTAGCCTTGGACTATCTCTCAGCTGGGCTCGACCCACAGAAGTGCATCCTTTACATACAGAGTCAGATTCCAGAGCTGTCAGAACTGACAACCTATATGATGAATCTCGTATCCGTCAGCCGAGTTCAGCGCAACCCGACAGTGAAGACCGAAATCAAGATGCGAAACTTCGAGGCAAACATCCCCATGGGATTCTTCAGCTATCCCGTATCTCAGGCAGCCGACATCGCAGCATTCAAGGCCACAACCGTACCTGCTGGCGAAGATCAGGAGCCCATGCTTGAGCTGACCCGTGAGATAGTGCGCCGCTTCAATCAGGTTTATGCGCCAGTACTTGTGGAGCCAAGCATCATGTTGCCTGAGAACGCTGTTTGTCGCCGTCTTCCAGGAACCGACGGCAAGGAGAAGATGAGCAAGAGCCTCGGCAACTGCATCTACCTGTCTGACGATGCCGACACCGTTTGGACGAAAGTCAAGAGCATGTACACCGATCCTACCCATCTGAACGTTTCCGATCCCGGACATGTTGAGGGCAATGCCGTGTTCACTTATCTTAACGCTTTCTCTACCGATGCTGACTTTGCGGAGTTTTGGCCGGAGTTCCAGAACCTTGATGAGCTAAAGGCGGCCTACACAGCTGGCGGCATCGGCGACATGAAGTGCAAAAAGTTGCTCAACAATGTCTTGAACAAGATGTTAGAACCTATCCGTGTTCGCCGTCACGAGTTCGAGCAAGACATTCCCGAAATCTACAATATATTGAAAAAAGGCTCAGAGGTGGCACGTGCAGCAGCAGCCCAGACGATGGATGAGGTGCGCGCAGCCATGCGAATCAATTACTTCGACGACGAAGAATTGATAAGAAGCCAAGCCGAAAGATTCAAGAAATAAACAGACAACGTCCATCTTCCTTATCAGAAGGAGATGGACGTTTTTTTATATCTGATGAGCTCTATGCTCACTTCAGCACATCGACCATTCGCTTTAAGCCCTCTATTAACGTTGCACGCGGACAGGCTATGTTGATTCTGACATAGCCCTCGCCAGTCGTCTGCCCATACATCGTACCGCTATTCACTTGCACTTTCCCCTCTTTCAGGAGTTTTTCGGTCACCTCGTCGGAGGTCAGACCAGATGGTCTAACATCCACCCATACCAGATAAGTGCCCTCCAAGCGCATGACCTCATACTGCGGAAGTTCTTTCGCAAAGGTGTCGCACAGCAATTGATAGTTAGCAAACAGATATTCGTTGAGTTCATCCATCCAATTCTCACTGTTATTGTAGGCGGCTTCCAAAGCAACAGGACCGAAGGGATTGACATCGCACACCTCAAATATGTTGATGGCACGGTCGATACGTCTGCGCCAAACTGGATTTGCACAGACAATGTTGGCAATCTGTAAGCCAGCGATATTGAAATTCTTGGTAGGAGAATTTAATGTCACACCATTGTTCTTGCAATCTTCGTTCACAGCGGCAAACGGGGTGAACTTGTTGCCTGGCATGACCAGCTCACAATGAATTTCATCGCTGACAACGGCTACACGATGGCGTAAGCAAATCTCATTCATCCGTGCCAGCTCGGCTTTCGTCCACACACGTCCGCTTGGGTTGTGGGGGTTGCAAAGCAAGAAAACGGTTGTCTTTTCGTCGGCGCATTTCCTTTCGAAGTCATCCCAATCCACCACATAGGAATTGCCATTGCGTTTGAGCGGGTTCTCCAATATCTGACAGCCCTGATTCTTTATGCTTGAGAAAAAACAGTTATAGACAGGTGTTTGTATCAGCACTTGCTCGCCTGGCATGGTCAAAGCCTTGATGGCTGCGCTGATTGCCGGAATGACGCCAGTTGTATAGATAATCCATTCCTTGTCGATCGTCCACCCGTGGCGACGCTTAAACCAACTTGTGATGGCACGGTAATAGCTGTCTGGCACAATGGTGTAACCATAGACACCATGTTTTGCACGTGCTTCCACCGCCTTTCTGATGGCTGGCGCAGCAGGAAAATCCATATCTGCCACCCACATCGGAATGATTCCGTCTTCGTTTTCAACATCCCACTTCACACAGTTTGTGCCTCGGCGGTTGACAATCTCGTCAAAATTGTAGTTTTCCATATCCTCCCTATGATTAAATGCCCAATTATCCGCGTTCCTCAATCACGCAATTCTTGCCCCTTGCGAACTCGTCGTAAGTGATCTTACCTATCTTGTCAGCAACGATCTTACCCGAAACCGGATTCTTTATCTCTGTAATTGCCCCCTTAATAGTGGCGTTGATGTTTCGGCTATCCTCAAAAACCCTGTCGCACCCTACATCGAAGGTGCAGTCTTCGAGCGTAATCCCATCAAGATAGCACAACGGTTGCTCACCGCTGATGTGGCAACGCACCAACCGCACGTTCTTACTGTGCCATGCAAGGTATTCGCCGTTGAGCTCAGAGTCATAAACCGTCACGTTCTCGCATTCCCAAAATGAGTCCTTGGTTGTTATCTTGGCATTGTGCACCTCTACATTCTGACAATACTGGAACACGTATTTGGCATCAGAAACCAATCCGTCAACATAGATATTCTTTGAAAACATGAAGGGATACGTACCCTCGTGCAACTCCACGTTCTTGATTTTGAGACCGTCAACTTTCCAAAAGGTCTCGTCGGCATCGTTAATCTTCACGTTTTCCAACTCTAAATTCTTCATTTCTCTAAAGAATTTCGGTCCGTCGATGACGCTATCGCGCATCACCATGTCAGTGACGTACCAAATAGCAGAACGCGAACCCACTGCAAAATAGCAGTTGGTAATGACGCTCTTGTCAACGTGCCACCAAGGATATTTACCGTAAAATCGAGAATTGTCGCACTCAAGATTCTCACAACACTTGATACCCGACTCACCATCGACAATCTCAATGTTTTCCAAACGCACGTTCTTCACACCGAACAGAGGGCGCTCGCCTCCGAATTTCTTGTCTTTTATGATTTCCATATAGTAAGTTTTCTATTATTTTAATCCTTTTCTTTCGTCAGTTTGAAAATAAACAGGTTTCTCAAATAAACAAGATAAGTCCTGATTTTCTGCTTTCAATTTTCCATACCTATTTATATAGGAATAACAAAGACAGTGCCAAAACTCCTATTTATTCAACTTAATTGCGATTTTGTAGTAATCAGCAAACCAGTAGGATGACGTTTTTAATGCGTCGGCACAACCACCGTTTCCCGAAGCTCATCTATTGCATCGCGATAGATGAGCTTTCGCATGGCAAAAGGTAAGCTTTCTGGTCACAAAAGGTCACCTTTTGTAACACAATAGATATCTTACTGATTACCAATCATTTACAAATTTATTAGCAATGGGCATATTTTTCAAGTTACTTGTCATTGGTTTTAAAATTGCAGACATACCCCATTGATACCAAAACAGCCATTCAATAGGAATGAATGGCTGTTGGGGTGAAAGTGGCTGATGGTCAGAAGAGTTGTGCTATCTTTTCCGCACAGCTGCCTTCGTAGAACTTTATGTTGGTAACGGGCTCATACCGCAGACGGTCGTAGCGATATAGCCGGAACACTGCAAACTGCTTGTCGTCGGACACTCCGCCTTCGAGCAGATAATTGCCAAGGCCCGTCTCCTGAAATTGTTCTGACTCTTTCAAATCGCTTTCCAACCGATCGGCGGCGATAGCCAAAACCTTCTCTATCCGCATGCCGACCTCGGTAGTGTACTCTTTCTTGAGGAACTTGATGGTGCTCTGTGTGTTGTTATAGACTGCCTTCTTGCTGAAGAATGATTTCTTAATTGATATACGTGGATCGCTGAAGAGTGCGCCGCACATCTCCAGACTATTGATATTTGCCATAATATAAAAATGTGTCTGTTGAATAAAATATTGATAAATTGTACTTTATGTCACGACAAAAGTGTGACAAAAACCAACAATTCAACAAAGCAAACGCCTTAAACGGAAAACAAAATATTCCGCCGAAGGCATCGACATTATCGCACTTGTAGGAGTTGACTGCAAGCCAGGATAATGGTTATGGAACGCATTTTTAAAGGTGAATGACTGAAAATGGCGACTTGTCTGTTCGCCAGATGCCAACGGGTGGATGGAAACGATCCGCTCCGGGCGTGAATTACAAATGCGGAGAAGCTGCGAAGAGTCTGTGAATGTGGCTTGATGTGTGTCGTGGCTCTGACTGAACGAAAGCCAACGGGCTGTCAAATCACGATCCTCACCGTTGGCTGTCGAGGCATCCGCCTGCTGAATGGCAGTAAATGCCATCAGCAAAAAGAAGAGAACTATATATGCCCAACGATGCTTCATCTTTTATTTCTAATGCTGCAAAGATAAATTAAATTATTGACAGACAAGAAAAAACAGACTTATTTTACTGCTGTTGGTTGAAAACTTTGTACTTTTGTTGAACAAATCAAAAATCACGATTTATTCAAACTACTGTTAGATTAAGATTTATGAGAAAGAAACTTACAACGCTAATGATTTGTTTCATGGCCATCCTGACCGTCAAAGGACAGTCAACCTTCACACTAATGCCACAACTCCATGTCGGAGACACACTGACTTATCAATGCAAGGCTACCAGCACTACCATCTTTGATTTCATTTCAGAAGAAAACAAAGAGGGTAGCGACCGAAAATTCATGTTCATAGTCAAGGGAACGGATGACGAAGGAAACTTCAAAGTTGACTATGTCATGAAGGATGCCAAGCTGAACTACAATTCAAAGATTGTGAAAGATTTTTCTTTCCTGAAAACTTTCATCGACTTTTATGAAAACGACATGAAAGAAAAGCCCATCCATCTGATTGTCAGCAAAGACGGCAGGCTGCTGAAAGAGGAGGATACGTCAGAAATAATAGATGCAATGATTGACAAAGCGCTCCCCGAAATAAAGGCGTGGATTGAAAAGATGATAAAGCAAAAGCTTCCTGACGATTTGGCAAAGGAGAAAATGAGAGACCAAATAAAAGATGATTTCCTGACAAAATTCTTTGTGGAGATACCCGATTATTTTAAATACTATGGCAAGCCCTTGCTGTTGGGAAAGTCGGAAACTGTCGATTCGATGACAACAAATTATGCCGTGGCGCGAATGGACGACAACTCTGTGCGCCTGAAAGTAACGGTTGACATGCTGAACGGGAAGAAAGAAGCCGACAACAGCACCGAGATAACCGACCTTCTCATAGGGTCCGATGAGGAAGATGATGAGGAAGAAACAGACGATATAGACCTGGGCATCAAGATTATGAGATATGAGGACTACAGTTTCCTGCCTAACGGAGTTCTAAAGTCTCTCTCAATCAAGACGGAAGTTACCAGTGATGACAGTGGAAAGTCTGAAAAAGGAATAAAGGAATCGTACGAACTGAGCCTGATTCAGTAGCTATCAGTGACAAAAAGACAACTGACGGCAGCTCGTTACTGGCACTTATCGTTTGCTTTTGAAGAACTGCTGCAAAAGATTGCTGCACTCTTCGGCTAAGATACCTGACGTGACGGTTGCTTTCGGATGAAGTGCATGAGGAGCATAGTCGAGGTATCCCCTCTTCTCATCTTTGCAACCATAGACGATTCGCTTCACTTGTGCCCACCCAAGAGCACCCGCACACATAACACAAGGTTCCAATGTCACATAGAGCGTGCAATCTTGAAGGTACTTTCCGCCCAATTCGTTGGCGGCAATGGTAATGGCCTGCATCTCGGCATGTGCCGTGACATCGTTGAGAGTCTCGGTAAGATTGTGCGCACGGGCAATGATTCGTCCCTGACACACAACCACTGCACCTACGGGAATTTCGCCTTCACAGTACGCTGCCTCAGCTTCGTCAAGCGCGCGCCGCATGAAATATTCGTCTTTCTTCAGTTGTTCTTCTGTAGTCATAGTGCAAAATTACGATTTTTATTTTGTATATTTGAAAGAAAATTTTAACTTTGTATGTGCAAAAAGCACTCAACAGCGATATTTTCAATGACCTTGTAAAATCTAAAGTGACAGTACTTAAATGGCAACACATAATGAATTGGGCAAATGGGGTGAGGAATTAGCCTACGAGCATTTGCGTTTTGGAGGATTTAGGATTCTCGATCGCAACTGGAAGTGCGGGCATCGCGACCTCGACATTGTAGCAATCGAAAACGATGTCTTGGTAATCGTAGAGGTAAAGACAAGAAGAAACGAGCAATACAATGACGCCGATGAGGCTGTTACCCCACAGAAAATTCGTTCGTTGTCTATTGCTGCCAATGCGTATGTGAAGAGTCACTCATTGGGGAGCATGGGGGATGATATTCGTTTTGACATCATTACCATCGTGGGGACTCCCGAAACGGAGCACACACTCAGACATGTCAGGGACGCTTTCCTGCCGTTTGTCTGAAATGATGCTGGCGAAATACGGTCCGATAGGTTATCGCTCAGCGGCAGACAAGTAAGAACAAATGGGTTTATATAAAAAGTTTATTAATATTTTTGCTGGTCCGAAACTGGAGAAATCCTCGGCCAAAATTATCTATCTGGATGCTACGGAAAGCACCAACAGCTATTTGACGAACTATTCGCCCGACGAAGGCGAGGGCATGACTGTGGTAGTGGCTGACTATCAGACTGTCGGGAGGGGACAAGGCACGAACTCGTGGGAAAGCGAGCAGGGGAAAAACTTGCTCTTCTCTATTTTGATGCATCCCGTTGAGGTGCCTGTCGCCAAGCAGTTTCTGTTGTCGGAATACGGGGCGCTCTCGTTAAAGGAGGCGTTGGCTGACTATGTAAGTGAGGATATCACGCTGAAATGGCCGAACGACATCTACTGGAAAGACAAGAAACTGAGCGGAACGCTAATCGAAACAAAGCTCGGAGCTGGCAGAATAAAAGATTGCATATTCGGTGTGGGACTGAATGTCAATCAAATGGAGTTCAGAAGCGATGCTCCCAACCCAGTGTCTTTGGCCCAAATTGTAGGTCATGAGGTCAACAGAGACGAACTGTTGCAGAAAATCGTTCAAGCCTTTGAAAAAAACTATGAATGGATCAAGAGCGGCAACTACATCGGACTGACGACCATGTATCACGAAGCCCTCTACCGTTCAAAAGGGTTCTATCCTTACGAGGATGCCGATGGTGCATTCGAAGGTAGCATTGTTGAAGTCGAGGATGATGGACATCTCATCTTGAGAGACACCTCCGGCATGATAAGAAGTTATGAATTTAAAGAAATAAAGTATGGCAAGATTTAAAAGAATCCTACTGAAGCTGTCTGGTGAAAGCCTGATGGGAAATCAGGGATATGGCATTGACGCAACAAGACTGGGCGACTACGCGCTGCAAATAAAGGAAATACATGAGATGGGGGTGCAGATTGGCATTGTTATCGGCGGTGGCAACATCTTCCGCGGATTGAGCGGAAGTCAGAAGGGCTTCGACCGGGTAAAGGGAGACCAGATGGGGATGTGTGCAACCGTAATCAACTCATTGGCATTGAGTTCGGCCTTGGGTGCAATAGGCATGAAGTCGAAAGTCATGACGGCCATACGCATGGAGCCTATCGGCGAGTTCTACAACAAATGGAATGCCATCGAAGCCATGGAGGCTGGCTACATCTGCATTTTCTCAGCTGGAACGGGCAACCCGTACTTTACCACAGACACAGGATCGAGTCTGCGTGGCATCGAGATTGCGGCAGACGTGATGCTCAAAGGCACGCGCGTGGATGGTGTCTATACAGCCGATCCTGAGAAAGACCCTACAGCAACGAAGTTCACGGAGATAACCTACGACGAAATCTACAATAAGGGCTTGAAGGTGATGGACCTGACAGCGACGACCATGTGCAAGGAAAACAACTTGCCTATCTATGTTTTCAACATGGATGTAGTCGGAAACCTGAAGAAGGTGATGGAGGGTGAGGAAATCGGAACATTGGTTCACAACTAACCTATCCGAGGATTCAAGGGCTTGTAGATTGGTTTTCACCCAGCTGATTTGACACACGGAAAGACCTTCGATAAGTTCTTAATAATCAGAAGAATAGATATCACCTTTCAAAAGGTCAGCTTTTACCAGACAAAAGGTCACCGTTCATCATGCGAAAGGTCACCGTTTGATTTGCGATTGCTGCCCTTTTGTTGAAAAGTGGGACTTAGTTCAAAATCTGAAGGCAACCTACAGAGACAAAATAAAATCCTGACAAATTGCTCGTAAGAACAGATTGCCAGGATTGTTCGTTTATGATGATTAAGTTTATTCAGGCTTATCAGTATCTTGCTTATCAGATATGGTGAAGTCAATGTATTCACCCTCATCATCACTGATAACCTTCTTGTTGCGCTGTTCGGTTGTACGGTTGTCTATTATCGTATTGCCGTTCACATGGCTTCCGTCCTGATGTTCTTCAGGCCTGAACCGACGAGCCGATCGACGAATTTGTCTGAAGAAACTATAGGCAATCCAAATGATTGCCACCAAGAAGAGGAAGAAAATGAGTAATATGAATTTGAGAAATGCAAACATTGTAATTATTATCTAACCCTTAAAAACCGGTCTGGCAGCTACTTTTGAATGATGACTGAGAGAACCACATACCAAGCGATGATTACCGCAAAAGAAGCGATGCCAAAGATAGCAATCAATGGCATGCAGGTGAGGAGGAAGATGTATTTCACTTCATTGCCCTTCCACCCCCAGTGTTTGAACTTCAAAGCAAACATTGGAATCTCCGATACCATCAACCATGAACAAGCGGCAATTCCAAGAAGAATAACGAAGAACATCCATGAGCATGCCTCAATCCAAGTACTGGCACCAACGAGGAGAGAGCCCCAAAACAGTGCATTGGCTGGGGTAGGCAGACCGATGAATCCAAGTGCCTGACGCTCATCGAGATTGAACTTAGACAGCCGAAGGGCTGAGAATGCCGCCATGATGTAGGCAGAGAAAGGAATGATAGTGCGGAAATGTTCCAAGAATCCTGGATATTCCATCACCTGTAACTCGTAGAAAACAATGGTGGCAGGTGCGACTCCAAACGTAACTATATCGGCGAGTGAGTCCAACTCCTTACCTATTGGCGAGCTGACGTGCAGCAAGCGCGCACTCATGCCGTCGAAAAAGTCAAAGATGGCACCGATAATGATCCATGATAAAGCTATCTTCAGGTTGCCACCGAAAGCAAAGGCAATGGCAACACAACCCGAAATGAGGTTACAACAAGTGATGCTGTTGGGAATATGTTTTTTAATTGACATTTTAATCTAATCTTTCTACGGTAGTATAGCCAACACCGTCTGGTCGCCCGTGGTGGATTGTCCCATCTTGACACAAACCTCAGAGCCAATAGGCAGGAACACGTCAACACGGCTACCCAGCTTTATGAATCCAAGATGCTCGTCGATGTAGCAGTCCTCCCCTTCTTTCGCATAGGTTACGATGCGCCGCGCAACAGCGCCGGCTATCTGTCGGCAGAGAACATCTTGCCCATCGGGAGTTGTCAGCATAATGTCGGCATGCTCATTCTCCTCGCTCGCTTTCGGAAGCCAAGCTTTGTGGAAATTACCGTTGAAATGCTTCACAAACTTGACTACGCCATCAACAGGAAACCAGTTAGCATGCACGTTCCACAAACTCATGAAAATCGAAATCATCAGTCGTCTGTCATGGAAATAAGTATTCTCCTCTACTTCCTCTATCACCACAATATGTCCATCGGCAGGGGCGACAACGATCTTGTCTGTGTCCTCACTCGGAAAGTATCTGATGGGGCATCGATAGAAATTTAAGACGATACAATATATAGTTACAAAAACAACGCAGAATATCCCAAAGGGGATTTTCGAATCAATACCAAACCACAGAAGAAGTGCCACCAGCACAAGTCCAATTCCTCCATAAAGAATCTGGTCCGTTCCCTCGTGATGTATTCTGATTTTCTTGAGTTTCCTCTTAATTTTTCCCATGGTTGAGAATCACTTTTATTATGTTTGCAAAGTTAATTCTTTTTTGTTGCTCCTACAAATTTTTAACCTCATTCTTTTGGCTATATCATCTTTTCCTCGTAACTTTGAAACTCAAAATCGCAATTTAAATAATGGAAGACTTCGTACATTTACACGTTCACACTCACTATTCAATACTCGACGGTCAGTCAAAAGTGCAGTATCTGGTCGATAAGGCTGTTAAAGACGGCATGAAGGGAATGGCTATCACTGACCATGGTGTAATGTTCGGAATCAAAGAGTTCTCTGATTATTGCAATAAAATTAATAAGGAGCGAAAAGAAAGGGGCGAAGAGCCATTCAAACCCATCTTTGGCTGCGAGATGTATGTTGCCAGAAGAAGGAAGGAAGACAAAGTAAAGGAGATGCACGACAACTCTGGTTATCATCTGATTGTACTGGCAAAGAATTACACTGGCTACAAGAACCTTATAAAATTGGTGTCCCGGTCGTGGGTAGATGGCTATTATTACAGACCGAGAACTGACCGTTCAGACCTCGAAAAATACCATGAAGGCCTGATAGTATGCACCGCCTGCATCGCAGGGGAAGTCCCAAATAAAATCATTCACGACGATATAGAAGGCGCTCGTGAGGCATGCCAATGGTATCACAGAGTGTTTGGCGATGATTTCTACCTCGAATTACAACGACACGAAGTAAAAGACCCATCGTTGGTGGCAAACCGTGAGGCCTTCCCTTTGCAACAAAAGGCCAATCGTGTGCTCCTACAGTTCGCAAAGGAGTATGGGATAAAATATGTGTGCACGAACGACTGCCATTTTGAGGACAAAGAAACGGCCGAAGCTCACGACCACCTGCTTTGTCTGTCAACCCAAGAGGATTTAAACGATCCCAAACGCATGCGCTACTCCAAACAAGAGTGGTTCAAAACTCGAGAAGAGATGAACGAAGTATTTGGCGATTTGCCCGAAGCAATGGCCAACACGATCGAGATACTTGACAAAGTAGAACCTTACAGCATTGACAATGGCCCGATAATGCCCTTCTTCCCTATACCCGAAGAGTTTGGAACAGAGGCCGAATGGGAAAAGAAATTCTCCGAGGAAGACCTTTATCACGAGTTCACAACGGATGAGAATGGCGAGAACCCCTTAGATGCCGAGAAAGGAAAGGCCGTTATCGACCGTCTGGGAGGCTACGAAAAGATCTATCGTATCAAGTTTGAGGCCGATTATCTGAGCAAGCTTGCTTACGACGGAGCAAAGAAACTGTATGGCGATCCCATACCAGAGAATGTGGTTAACCACATCAAATTTGAGTTGCACGTCATGAAAACGATGGGTTTCCCCGGCTATTTCCTCATCGTACAGGACTTTATAAATGCCGCACGTAACGAATTGGGCGTGATGGTTGGCCCAGGGCGTGGTTCTGCGGCAGGTTCTGTGGTTGCTTACTGCCTGGGAATTACCAGAATCGACCCGTTGAAATACGATTTGCTATTCGAACGTTTCCTCAATCCAGACCGTGTGAACCTTCCTGATATAGATACCGACTTCGACGACGATGGCCGTGGCAAGGTGTTGCAGTGGGTAATGGAGAAATACGGGCCAGAGAATTGCGCGCATATCATCACCTATTCCACGATGGCGACGAAGAATTCCATCAAGGATGTTGCCCGTGTGGAGGGCCTTCCTTTGGATATATCGAACAATCTCTGCAAGGCCATCCCCGAACGCTTGCCCGACGGCATGAAGATGAACCTGAAGAATGCCATCAAATGTACGCCAAAGCTTCAAGATGCCGAAGTTAGCGAGGATATGCGTGAACGCAATACTATCAAATATGCCAAGATGCTGGAGGGAACCATTCGCGGAACGGGAATCCACGCCTGTGGGTTCATCATCTGCCGCAACCCTATCAGCGACTGGGTGCCAGTCTCTACCGCTACTGATCCTGACTTCCCTGACCAGAAAGTGCCTGTAACCCAATACGATGGACACGTTATTGAAAGTACCGGACTTATCAAAATGGACTTCCTTGGTTTAAAGACGCTTTCCGAGATAAAGGAGGCTTGCAAGGTCATCAAACAGACAACGGGCGACATCGTTGACATTGACAACATTCCCATCAATGATGAGCTGACTTACCAGCTCTACCAACGCGGCCAGACCATCGGCACATTCCAGTTTGAGTCGGCTGGCATGCAGAAGTATTTGCGCGAGCTTCACCCAACGGTGTTTGAGGACTTGATTGCGATGAATGCCCTCTACCGTCCCGGTCCTATGGATTACATTCCGGATTTCATCAAAAGAAAGAACGACCCTTCGCTTGTGAAATACGATATTCCCTGTATGGAGAAATACCTGAAGGACACCTACGGAATCACAGTCTATCAGGAACAGGTGATGCTTTTGAGCCGCCAGCTGGCTAACTTCACACGAGGCGAGAGCGATGCACTGCGCAAGGCAATGGGAAAAAAGAAGAAAGCCATTGTCGATGCCATGAAACCGAAGTTCATAGAACAAGGAACCAAAAATGGACACGACCCACAGATACTTGAGAAGATATGGGGCGACTGGGAAAAATTTGCCAGTTATGCCTTCAACAAGTCGCATGCCACCTGCTATTCGTGGGTAGCCTATCAGACGGCTTATCTGAAAGCTCACTACCCTGCCGAATTCATGGCGGCCCTGATGACACGCCGATTCAGCCAGATAACTGAGATTACGAAACTCATGGAAGAGTGCAAGACCATGAAAATCTCAACACTTGGCCCTGATGTCAATGAAAGTCAAATGGGCTTCGGAGTGAATAACAAGGGCGAAATACGCTTTGGACTCTCCGCCATCAAGGGAATGGGAACGGGTGCTGCGCAAGCCATCGTGAAAGAGCGCGAGAAAAACGGCCTTTACAAAGACATTTTCGACTTTGCCGAGCGTGTTGATTTGAGCAATGTCAACCGAAAAGCCTTTGAGAGCCTGGCTTTCAGTGGCGGTTTCGATAGTTTCGGCCTACAAAGGGAGCAATTCTTCTGCGACAACGGCAAAGGTGTCATTTTCCTTGACACACTTGTGAGATATGCGCAGCTCTACCAGCAAGAGAAATCGCAGATGCAAAACTCGCTTTTTGGGGGCGATGATGCCGTGGATGTGATTCACCCTCCCATCCCCAAGGGTGAGAAATGGGCAACAATAGAGAAACTCAACAAGGAACGCGACCTCGTCGGAGTTTATCTATCAGCCCATCCATTAGACGAATACGGTGTGATACTGAATCACTTATGCAACACCCATGCAGCTGAAATAGCACGCGACATGAACATGGACGAGCTGGCTAAACGCGACGAGATAACCTTCGGGGGAATCATCACGGCAGTGAACGAACGCTTTTCACAGAAAACAGGAAAGCCGTTTGGCTTTGTCACAATAGAAGATTTCGAAGGATCGGGTGAATTGGCGCTTTTCGGCGACGATTGGATAAGGTGGAACGGACTGATGAAGGAAAACTACACCATCTATGTTACGGCAAAATGCCAGCCACGTTACCGGAACAGCAACCTATACGAGATTAAGGTTCAGAACGTTGAACAACTCTATGACGTTAAGGCGCACCGCCTCCAACGGTTCACCATCTCAATGGATGCCATGTCGGTTGACTCATCAACCGTCTCTGATCTGTTGTCGATTGTGGATGAAAATCCTGGTGACACACAACTCTACATACAGTTGCGAACACCAGAACAGAACACTGTCATGCTTCACCGCCGCTCCAAGGGGGTGAACGTGGACAAGAAACTACTTGACTTTGTTGAGGCAGATGGGAGCATGGAATACTCTATCAATTAGCCTTCGTTGATTTTTGGCATGATATTTGGTCGGAAGTCGAAACACAAAGCATATTATTATTCAATAACATAAATAAAGAAAATGGAAGTAGAAATTACAACCCAAAATTTCGAGAGTTACAAGAATGGTGAATTACCATTAGTAGTTGATTTATGGGCAACTTGGTGTGGCCCTTGCAAGATGGTTGGTCCAATCATTTCTGAATTGGCAAACGACTATGATGGCAAGATTGTCGTAGGTAAATGCGACGTCGAGGAGAACGACGACATTGCCATCAACTTCGGCGTTCGCAACATCCCTACCATCCTTTTCTTCAAGGGCGGCGAGCTGGTTGACAAGTTTGTAGGCGCTGCTTCCAAGGCAGTGCTCGACGAGAAGTTCAAGGCGCTTCTTTAAACTCCAACTGACTATCAGAAAAAAATAAAGCGGTGTTGTCCCTCTTCGGACTTCACCGCTTTTGTTTTCGGCACCATCATACATTGCATAACGATCACAAGACCACTTAGAAAAACTCTTTGAGACGGCTATTCTCTGCCAGCCGAATCCTGAATATCCAGTTGTGTTTGGTGTATAATGAGCTTTCGTCGAGCGAAAGGTAAGCCATTGCGAGGCGAAAGGTAAGGTTTTGCAAAGCAAAAGGTGACCTTTTTCAAAACAGGTAGCAATGTCTTGATAATCAGCTCATTGAGAACAGAGATAAAAAGATGTCATGATGGATGCTTTTCACCGTCTGTCATATCACTACTAATGATGATTGGTGATTGTCTGTTGCTGCATGAAGTCATCATCCGGTAGAAAAATAACAGAAAATGTGAACAACGGCAAAGCATTTACAATCAACTACTCTCATTTTTAATATTTATTTCGTAACTTTGTACCCTAAAAGCACCCCCTAAAAGGTGGTAAAAATCCTTGCAACAATGGAGATGAATTTTGCGGATGTTATAGGACAAGAAGAGGTTAAGCAACGGCTCACGCAACTGGTGCAGGGTAATCGTGTGCCACACGCTCTTCTGTTCTGTGGTCCTCAAGGATGTGGCAAAATGGCACTGGCCATGGCCTTTGCGCGCAATCTCCTGATAAGTTCGTCGGTCAGCCCCGAAAATTCGGAGGCAATGCTTCGCAACTGGGAACACCCAGACTTGCATTTTACCTACCCCACCATAAAACTGCCTGGCATGAGCTCGGAACATCAGCCCGTGAGCAGTGAGTTTGCAAAGGAATGGCATGAGATGGTGACTACTGACACCTATTTCACCGTCAAGCAATGGATGAGCCAAATGGGGGCAACCACACAGCAAGCCATCATCACGGGAGCGGAAAGCGACGAGTTGTCGAAACAACTGGCACTGAAATCGAGTCAAGGAGGCTACAAAGTCTCCATCATCTGGCTGCCGGAGCGCATGAACCTAACATCGGCCACCAAGCTCCTGAAACTGCTGGAGGAACCTTCGCAAGGAACAATCTTCCTGATGGTGAGCGAAGAACCCGAAAAGCTGCTGGAAACCATCATCAGCCGCACACAGCGAATCGACGTCAAGCGCATCGACGACGATTCGATAGAACGGGCCCTCATGGAAAGACGAGGCCTCGATGCCGAAACAGCGCACAGGGTGGCAAGGATTGCCCACGGTAGCTGGCTGAAAGCTTTGGAATCGCTCAGTTCGGAGAATGAGCGCAACGAGTTTCTCACACATTTCCAGTCGCTCATGCGCCTTTGCTACCGACGCAATGTGAAGGAACTGAAGCAGTGGAGTGAGACTGTTGCTGCCTTCGGGCGTGAGAAGGAGCGTCGTTTGCTGGTCTATTTCCAACAACAGGTTCGCGAGAACTTCATGCACAACTTCGGCAATCCTGAACTGATATACATGACTGTAGAAGAAGAGAACTTTGCAAAGAATTTCTCACGCTTCATCAACGAGACCAATGTGATAGAAATCAACGAGCTGTTCGGCCGTTGTCATCGGGACATCGGACAGAATGCAAATGCCAAACTGGTATTCTACGACATGGCGCTCAAAATGATAGTATTACTTTTAAGACAATAATATTTCCACATTTCAAACAACATATACCCCTTACACAAGCATTGATGGACAATCAAGACATGTAAGGTCGCCAAGAATAAACTATGGACTATAAAAATATGAAATTCAAGATATGGAACGGCTGCGACCGCGGCTTGTGCCATCGTGCCTGCGGACGGCAGGATAAACAACTCAACACTTATGACTGGCTGGAAGATATACCTGGCAACACAGATACGACCGACCTTGTGGAGGTTCAATTCAAAAACACACGGAAGGGCTACTACCACAATGTGAACAAAATTGAGTTGCACAAGGGCGACATTGTGGCAGTGGAGGCCAACCCAGGTCACGACATCGGTGTGGTAACGCTCACTGGCAAACTCGTAAAATTGCAGATAAAGCAAGCTGGAGTCATCAAATCGCCAGACGATATCAAGCGTGTCTATAGAATAGCAAAAGATGTAGATATGCAAAAATACAAGGAAGCGAAAGCTCGTGAACATGCCACCATGATAGAAAGTCGCCAAATAGCAAAAGGACTGGGATTGAAAATGAAAATTGGCGATGTCGAATATCAAGGCGATGGCAACAAGGCCATATTCTACTATATCGCCGATGAACGTGTGGATTTCCGCCAGCTTATCAAAGATTTGGCTGCCACGTTCCACGTTCGCATTGAAATGAAGCAGATTGGGGCACGTCAGGAGGCTGGACGCATCGGCGGAACAGGGCCATGTGGTCGCGAACTGTGCTGCGCTACATGGATGAAGAGTTTCTCAAGTGTCTCTACCACGGCGGCAAGATTCCAAGACATTTCACTGAATCCAACCAAACTGGCTGGCATGTGTGCGAAACTGAAGTGCTGTCTCAACTACGAAGTGGACAATTACGTAGAGGCGAGCCGCAAACTGCCAAGCAAGGACATCCATCTGCACACAATGGACAACGAGTATTTCCTCTTCAAGACCGACATTCTCAACGGTCAATGCACCTACTCGACAGACAAGAATCTGGCAATCAACCTCGAAACTATATCTGCCGAACGGGCTAAGGAAATCATCGAGATGAACAAACAGGGCGAGAAACCGCTTTCATTGCTCAACAACGGGAAGGCCAAGCCTGCCAAAAAACCTATCGATTTGCTTGCAGGTGCCGATATCAGCCGTTTCGACAAGGATAAGACCGCAAGAAAGAACAACGGCAGAAACAGGAACGGTAACCAACGACGCAACGGCAATGGACCACGAAACGAGGAGAGAAGACAGAATCAAAACGTTCGAAACGACCAAGATGACAACAGGCAACAGCATCAGTTGAGAAACAACAGACATAACAACAATAGAAGAAACAACCGTCAGGGAAACAACAATCAGAGAGAACAGCGCAATCAGCAGAATGAGAACTAAGGTTGACACCTTATTATATTTAGTCTTGCTTGTGGCATCTGTCGTGGGCTTCTGCTCGTGTGACGATGCCAGGACATACGACCACTACGAACCGATCATGATGAGCGGATGGGAAAGAAACGACACTGCGTCATTCACTGTTCCACGCCAGTGGGAGGGATATTACAGTCTTGAATTGGGGATTCGTGCAACGATGGAGTACCCTTACAAGAACATAAGCCTCATCATGGAGGGGAAAATCATCCCCGACAAGAAAAAGGCTGCATATCGTACCTTTCAAGACACCATCACCTGCAACATCATTGACGACAACGGAAGTTTGGTGGGTAAGCGCGGAATATCAAACACCGAAATCATGCGCTTTACGACGGGGCTCAATATCAACAGGGGAGATTCATTATACGTAACTGTGCGCCACATCATGAGCCGTGAGCAACTGCCTGGTATCAGTGATGTGGGCATCAGACTGACTAAAATCAGATAAACCTCAGTCATTCATCGGACTACAATTTCATCAGCTAATAATGGGCACTCTCCCATCTGCCTGCTTTTACTTGTTGGTCTGAACATTCTCATTCGGTTATTCTCGGTACTGTCCTTAAAAGTGTGTAAGTTCCTTTTTTTTTATCTTTGTATTTGAAAACTATAAAAAAGAAAAAAATGAAACTTACACATCGCAAAGTTCGGAAATTATTTCGAATTACACAAGCAGCAGCGAGGTTTTTGTTACCCTTCAGTCATTAATCATGAACTCCCTGATGTATCATGAACGAAGAAACCGATGTACATCTGTCTCTTTTTTATTATCAGTCGTAGTGATAAAACTCAAGAAAATTCAAAAAGTCTAAAGTAAATTAAGATGTAATATTCTTTTTTAAAAAAAAATATTACCTTTGCAAGGTTGAAATAAATTCCATCAACAGTGGAGGCCATACGATCTAAAAAAAGAAAAGCAAAAGTTATGAAAGCGATGAGATATAAATTATTATTTGTCCTTGTTGTTTTATTCAACCTAACAGCATTGGCTCAAAACCCCGTGCATTTCAGTGTTCAGCAAAAGCAAATATCACCCACCGAAGTTGATGTTATCTTCACTGGTAAGATAAATTCCGGTTGGCATGTCTATTCAACTGGACTGCCAGCTGATGGCCCTATATCAGCAACCATTACCACAGAAAAAGCTGAAGGAGCTCAAGCCGTGGGCAAATTATTGGCGCGGGGAAAGGAACTGAATGTTTTTGATAAGGTTTTTGGAATAAAACTCCGCTATTTCGAGAATAATGTCAGCTTTGTACAGCGTTATAAGATAACAGGGAAAACCTATAACATCAAAGGCTATCTGGAATATGGCGCTTGCAATGACGAGATGTGTCTCCCACCTACCGATGTAGAGTTCAGATTCAAGGGTAATGGTCCTGCCGACGCTCCCAAGACTGTTGGAACACCAGAGGAAGAAAAAAAAACTGAAGCAGACCAATTAGCCTCCCTCGCAGCACTTTCCGCTGCCACATCTGACACCTCAGCAACAAATGTAGGCGATTCAACCATCTCGGCAGACAGTATTGGGGCAGCAGCCAATGTCGAGACAGTTTCACCTTCTGACCTTTGGCGTCCCGTTGTTAAGGAACTGCAGGCTTTCAATTCAGGACAAGACACCAAGAATAATTCTTTATGGTACATTTTCCTAATGGGTATCATTGGTGGGCTTGTCGCATTGGTGACTCCTTGTGTGTGGCCGATTATTCCTATGACGGTAAGTTTCTTTCTTAAGCGTGCAAAAGACGATAAAAAGAAGGGTATTCGCGATGCCGTCACCTACGGAATCTCAATCATTATAATTTATATGGCACTGGCTGCCATCATTACAGCATTGTTCGGACCTCAGAAGTTAAATGAGTTGGCTACAAATGCCCCGTTCAATATTTTCTTTTTCTTATTGCTTCTTGTTTTTGCATTGAGCTTCTTCGGGTGGTTTGAGCTGACTTTGCCTTCATCCTGGGGTAATGCAGTGGACAATAAAGCGGCTTCAACTACTGGATTGCTTTCTATTTTCTTAATGGCATTTACCTTGTCATTGGTAAGTTTTTCTTGTACGGCACCTGTAGTAGGACTCCTTTTGGTTCAAGCGGCAACAAGTGGCGACTGGGTAGCACCGGCTGTTGGTATGTTCGGTTTTGCATTGGCACTGGCTCTACCGTTCACGCTCTTTGCTTTGTTCCCGACATGGCTCAAACAAGCACCGAAATCGGGTTCATGGATGAATATTGTAAAGGTTGTTCTTGGCTTCATAGAATTGGCATTTGCCCTAAAATTCTTCTCTGTTGCAGACCTGGCTTATGGGTGGAGATTACTTGACAGGGAAACATTCCTCGCTTTATGGATTGTTATTTTTGGACTTTTGGGCCTATATCTTATCGGAAAGTTGAAGTTTCCACACGATGATCCCGACCAAAAGGCTATGCCTGTCCCATCTATCATGCTTGGAATGATTTCATTAGCCTTTACAGTGTATATGATTCCTGGGCTTTGGGGGGCGCCACTAAAGGCTATCAGTGCATTTGCACCACCAATGAATACGCAGGATTTCAATCTTCAGCCACAGAAAGTTCATGCAAAATTCACAAATTATGAAGAGGGTATGCGTGCAGCGGCCCAAGCTGGCAAACCTGTTCTGCTTGATTTCACTGGATTTGGCTGCGTGAACTGCCGAAAGATGGAAGGTTCTGTTTGGACAGATCCTGAAGTTGCGAAAAAGTTGAACGATGATTATGTGCTTATCTCCTTATACGTGGACGATAAAACTCCTTTGAAAGAGCCAATCAAAGTTCAAAGACCTGATGGAACGAGTCGCACTTTGCGTACAATTGGTGATAAATGGAGTTATCTTCAGGAAACAAAGTTCGGCTATCTTGCCCAGCCTTTCTATGTGACAATAGACAATCAAGGCAACCCGCTTAGTGGAAGTTTTGCACATAAAGAAGATATTCCGGCTTATCTCGACTTCCTTAACAAGGGTATAGATAATTACAAAAACAGGTAAATTACTCCCTCTTAAGGCATAATAATCTGTAGATATTTTGGACAGCAAACTTTATTTCTGATGATAAAGTTTGTTGTTCTTTTATATTAGTAGTACTTTTGTACTGAAAAAACACATGGGCAACACACAAATAGGATAAGAACCTTAATAATATAATAATGAAAAGCATTTTACGATTTACATTTTTTGTCGTGATGTTGAGCCTGAACTGCGGTCATGCCACTGCAGACAAAATAACGTTCAACGCTACAATAGACAAATCGACTACCGCCGACAGTGTTATTACTAAAGGAGGAATTACTATTATGGCTACAGATGCGGATTTTAGCTGCAAGGACTACGAATCCTATAATTTCCATATCACAAGGAATTTTCATATATCTTCCACTGTTGGTAAAATAACGTCTATAGATTTTGGGAAAGATGACGTCAAAAAGCTTCCCTTTTTTTCTGAATCTAATTCATCGAAAGGAAAATGGAAGAAGTCTGGCTCTCCTCTAACCCCATATCAGTGGGATGGAGAAGAAGATCCAACTGACGATTTTTACGCATTCGTTGACAAAGGAGGATTAATCAATAAAATTACTATCACTTACGACCCATCAACAGCTCCTGATAGATTGCCGTCAACAGTCACACTCAATATATCCAATGCGGGATATTCGACATTATCTTCAGAAGATCCTTTAGATTTCTCATCTATTCAAGACCTCGAAACTTATGCTGTTACTGAGTTTAATCAGAACAAAGCCAAAATACAAGCGCTCGACCTCGGTATCATACAAGCCAACACCGCCGTGCTCATTAAGGGTGCGCCGGGTGAATATAAAATACCAGTTGCTATTGGAAAACCACGGACCATTGAAAGAAATTTGCTTTTACCGACTTCTAATTGTGATGTGATGGGTGACGGAACGCAATATATCCTCACTTATAAAAAATCCAGTGTAGGATTCATAAGAGTCCGGAAAAACTCGAAAATTGCAAAGAACAGAGGCTATCTTGTCCTTGACGGCAATGAAATCTCTACTTCAAAGGAGTTTGTCGAAGTTGATGGCGCAACCACTGACATCAAGCATGCGGAATATAACCATACCTGCGATGAGGCAACGGCTTATGACCTGACAGGGAAACCTATTGGCAGGCATGCCAAAGGAATTGTCATCATCAACAATAAGAAAATAATAAGACGGTAATTTGTTCTAAAAACAAAATCTTAAGCGATGTCACGAAAACGCTATATTCAACCATTAATATTCAAAATTGGTATTCAGTCCGAAGGTTTGCTGGCGGACACCGAGCTCTCCAATCAATCTGGCGAAGAGGATGGAGCTAATGCCCTTTCGAAGTTTATAGACTTTGATGAATGCGAAGATAGATCATCTGATTACAATTACAATCTCTATCAATGATCACAATATCCCATATAACGAGGAACTGCCATAAAACAGCAGAGCCTCGTTGTATGAAGTGTAAGAACTGATCATTATTTCATGGAAAATTAGCTAAAATTCCCTACCTAATCCTCTTTTTTCAAAGATATATCATGTATGTTTTCTTTCACACTTCCGTTGGCTTGTGGGTGAAAGCATCGTAAATCACAAAAATTTGAATGGACTATTGTTGTTCATAACCATTCAAAAACAAATTTTTAGAAATCTTCTTGGATAACAGTGATTGGTTACAAACCTGTTAAACTTTCAATTATTAAATATAATTAACGTTATGGGGGGGGTAAAATTAACAAAACTTCATAACTTTGCACCAAATTTATGCTCGTAAGACATGTGCTGCTTTCTAAATAGACAAGTTTTCTATGTGTATCGGTCGTTAACACTTTGACAATAAGATTTGTTTTTAATGATACCAGAAATGGTAAGCTACTGTCTGAAAAGACATACATGCCTTGTGTAACGAATAAAAGCTAATAATTGAAAATATGAAGAAAAGTTATGTAAGCCCCAGTATTTTATTGCTTCCCATGCAAATTGGTCCCAATGCGGGTGTGAGCGGTGAAGGCAATGGGGGAATGAAACCTATTGATGCAAAGGAAGGATCGTTCGACGAAGACTTCGACATGAGTGCAGGGTGGGGCGAATAAGGCTTCAATGCTGTATGTATGTTTTGAAACAGTACAAAAGATTTAAAGAAAATGCAATGAAAAATTTTACTTCTTCGAGGTCGTATAGACCTCAAGTGTGGCAACGCTGCCTGCTCATGCTCGTCATGATGCTCACCTTTGGTGTGGCGGCTTTTGCCCAGACCTATCCCTACAAAGTGTCAAAGATAGACATTGGTTGTGGAGCCACTGGGGGTTCGGTTACGCTAAGTGTGACAGGCACCAACGGAGTTAAGCCTAATGGCTCAGCGCAAATTCGCAAGCCGGGTGATAAGGATCATACTATTACGGTAAATGGTGTGCAGCTGTTGGATGATGGCAATTTGCAGCAATCGCCGACTGATCCTAACACATGGACTAAAACATGGTATAACCTGTCAGAAGGAACATACGACGTGTACTTCCTTATCACTACTGGCAAAAAACAAGAGTATGCTGGGCAAGTAGAGGTGAAGAAGATCAACGAGACGTATGTTTCACCAACCATGACCTATACCCAATCGGATCCCTATTGCTCTATCAATGGCAGCAACAACGGTAGTGTTGAGGTAACGGTGAAGAATGGTTTAGGCCCTTTCCACTATACTGCTGAAATCACAAGTTCAAACGGTACAGTGACAACCCAGACTTCGGGTGCCAATGCCATCAACTCCCGTACTTGGACAGTTACCAAACTTTCTCCAGGTGATAAGGTGAAAGTAACCGTGGCAGACACGCAAAATGGTGTATGCCCCACTACCCAAACATCGGTAAGTGCTGAAGGTATTACTATGGGACAGGCTCCTGCACCTAAATTATGGTGGAAGAGATATTCCAGAATGTATCTTGGCGACTGTAAATATCAAGACTATATAGCTGTGGAGGTATATGGCAGCACAAAGGAAGCCAGGGCAGAGCAAGCCGAAATGCTGAAAAACGGTGGTGTTAGAGTAGATGCTTGGTATCAGGTTAAAGATGTCTTGAATCTTGAGTATGATGAGACGAAAAGTTCGTCAGACAATTCTTCCATTACCTTGGTGTTCAAAGCTAGCCCCAAGGGGAACCGGCCAGAAGACAAATGGCTTATCAAGCAATACAAGCCTTTGTGTACGGGCGTAATGACAGAGGATAGTTACTTGTATGCAAAGGATATGAACCTTGGAAGTGATGGCGGAAACGATACTCGTTTCAGTGCGCCGTTTAAACTGACTCCTATCTCCAACTACAATACGGATGAGAATTGTAACGTTCTCAGTAAAGAATTTAAAATCAAATATTCTACCACGGTGAGTGGCACTCATTATTATTTTCCTGAAGGAACCAAGGCAAAACTTCAGAAAAAAAATACAGAGACGGGCAACTGGGACGAGCTGCCTGTTGAAGTGCCGATAGGTGGTGGAACATTATTTGAAAAAGATGAAAGAACCATTGACGTTACAAATTATGGCCCTGGAACCTACCGCTTTGTTTATGACGACGGTTGCGACGTGGTAAACGTGACTAAGGAAGTAGAAGTGACACTGCCTAAAAACTTGGACATCAAAAGTGGTTCAACTTTAAAGGCTTGGTGCGATTATGGTATTCATGGGAAGACCGCAGGCACATGGATAGAAGTGTCAAAGAAATCCATGCAATACGGAGTGCATATAGAGCGAAAGGACGGTGCTAAATCAACCACGTTCAAGACAACACCTTTCTTGAGCGATGTTGAATATGAGCATACCTTGTCTTTCCCTATTGATTTTAAGACCACGCCTCGCAATGGCTATCTCGAAATATATGATTTGCCTGTTGGTGAGTATGTCATACGCATTAGTCGATGCGGCGAAATCTCCTCACCGATGAGTTTGACCATTGGCGAAAGTGACGTTATCAAATACCAGCCTCGCAACGATAGCGGTTATAAGAACGGTGTAAAGGTTCAGGCAGGTTGCGGAGACAATACGGTTAGCTTCGACTTTGGCTTAGGAAACTGTAATCACCTGTCACAAGATTATTATAAATCGAATAGTCCGGGCTCTTCACATAATTCACCTGGAGGTTTTGAGGAAGACACTCCGATTGAAGTAAGTCCTTATCTTCCTAATTGGCAATTTGCCATTGGTATCAATGCGCAGACAGACGATCATGTGTATTCTCCTATCGAGCAAGCGTATGTTCCTAAGGGTGACGGTGCTTTCGAGGTGCAAGGTGCTATGTGTGATCTGAAAAATCCAAACTCAGGTCTTATCAGCGTGGGCATCAAGAAAGGATATGAAGCAACTTATCCGTTGCACTACGAAATTAAGAAAGCCACTGAGCAGAATGGTGTGGTCACTCCAGGAGAAGATGCTCGTGAGCCTGTGGACATCACCAATAACAGTGGCGAAAACGCTTCACTTCATGTGTTCAGTGGACTTGCAGAGGGATGGTATCAAGTAACTGCACAATATAGTTATGGCAATGGCTGTCCTGCACAGGTGTCAAACGTCTATATCTCTCCTGTAGGAATTCCTAAAGTAGAAGCAGAGTGGACAGAGAAATGCTACGGTCAGGGACTTGCTCCCAACCATTTGGAGATACCCGTTTCTACTTATATGTATGATGTGACATGGACTCGCAAAGACCTTGACACGCAAGAGACGGTACAGGTGGGTACAGGTAACGCCATAGATGCCACTTTCCCCAAAGCAGGAAGGTATGAGTTCACAGTAAGCACCAAGTTCGCAGAATCAATACCTACTTGTGCCGGAAGCTCAGGTGGCGAACGTACGATGCTCGTTACTGTTGGCGACTGCACTGGATCGATGGAGAAAAACCTTTGGGTAGGTAATGAGGATACCAAGTTTGAGAATCAAAACAACTGGACGGTTAAGGTTCCTGGAGATGGTGAGGATGTGGTATTTGCCACCGAGTCAAACAATGCCGATCCAAAGAATCCTGCACAGAAAGGTGCAGCCAAGAATGATTGCGTATTGCCAGAGGGCAAGGTGCTGACCGTCGGAACACTGGAGAATCAGTCGGAAAAGGCGCTCGTGATATCGAAGAAGAGTAGTGTGGTTGTTTCTACTGCGTTAGTAGGTTACAATCAGCCGGGCGATGCCAAGAAGTTGGTGATCAAGACCGACGAAAGTGGAACGGATGCCGGCGGCTCATTTGCCGTATCGTTTGCCGACCCATGCAAATCTGATGTATATGCAACGGTAGAACTTTATGGTCGTGGCCAGAAGATAGGCAACGAAATGTTAAAGATCGAGGACAAACTCGATGGTTCGCCTACAAAGGGTCGCACACTACAAGCAGAGCCTTACACATGGCAACAGATTGGTATTCCTGTGACGGAAATGGCACCAAGTCCTGTATTCAAGGGTTCTTACCTGCAATACTATTCCGAGGCTAAGAACAGTCCGAAACAGTATTATCAAAAATGGAGCTGGTTGACCAAGGACAAAACGATGTCTCCATTCGTGGGCTATCAGTTGACACAGGACGCACCGAAGGTATATGCCCTGACTGGTAAGTTGAACCTGTGCGACCACAACTTGACACTGACACGCCAGGCTGCAGAGGTAACAGCATCTAAATCTACCAAGGAGAGCGAGAAGCACTGGGGATTGGGACAAAACATCTTTGCCAACTCTTACACGGCTGCCATCGATATTGCCCAACTTTCCTTCCCTGAAGAGGTTGATCCTACGGTGTATGTGTACCATACGGGTAGTTTCAACGACTGGTATGAAAACAAGTCAACGAATGGAACGCAAGATTTGAATGTGGCAGCAGGTGGCTACTTGGCTGTTCCTAAGAACTCGGCAGCGACTATTGGTTACAAGTCGATACCTTCCATGCAGGGCTTCTTGCTGAAGTTCACCGACGCAGAGACCAAGGTGAGCGATGTTGCTGCAACAGTTACTATTCCTTACCAAAGTGTGGTGAAGAACGAACGGGCAGCCATGGCGAAACCTTTTGAGGTCACAACGAAAGAGCCTGGCGCCGTACAGTTGATTTTGGAAAGCAGCAAGAGCAGCGATGTGCTTTGGCTCATCGAGGCAGAAGGCACTACCGACCGCTACGACCGTGGTTGGGATGGTCGCAAACTGTTGACAAATGCACCTGCCAGTCTGTATGTACAAACCGTTGATGGACAGATGCAGGTGAACGCAACTGCCGACCTCACGCAGCAGCAAGTTACTGTAGAGGGTAGCAAACACTACGGCAACCTCTTTTGACAATTTGCCTACCGACATCCAAGGGGTAACGACGGCAACTTGGAATGTTCCCGCTGTTGTGTACACCGTATCGGGTGAACGGGTAGCAAATGTTCGTCAGCCTGATGACCTGATGCGCCTCAAGTCACAATTGCCAAGTGGTGTGTATATCGTCTCAATGCAGATAGACGGTAAGACCGTGAATCAGAAGATGGTCATTCATCAATGATGACCTCAATAATAGCAATGTAAAGCGAAGGGTGACAGCTTAGTGCTTGTCACCCTTTGTTTTGCTTTTTTGTAGTACTGTATCCTACAATCGTTTCGTGGAACTCATGCCACGTGTTTTCTTCAGGATAATGATGTTTATGAAGCTTTATGCCTTTGGCAAATGTACGGGAATAACATTTGTCAACAGTATCCCGCACACATACGGCAAGGGGCTGCTTTCATGATGAAAACAGCCCCTTGCCGTTGTTACAATCTGAGTAATCACTGACGAATAAGGTTTCTTCCAGCATCAATTCGCAAAAAGATGAACAGAAGCAAGGTGAATCCCCACAAAGAAGAACCTCCATAACTGAAGAACGGGAGTGGGATTCCGATGACAGGTGTCAATCCAAGAACCATCCCCACATTGATAAAGACATGGAAAAGGAAAATTCCAGCCACGCAATACCCATAAACTCGCCCAAACTTGAACGGCTGCCGCTCAGCAACGTACATCAACCGCAATATCAAAGCCAAGAAAAGGAAGAGCACTGCAGCCGAGCCAAGGAAGCCTTCCTCCTCGCCCACTGTACAGAAAATAAAGTCAGTGTCTTGCTCTGGTACGAAATTGAGCTTTGTCTGCGTTCCATTCAAGAACCCCTTGCCTCGCAAACCGCCAGAGCCTATGGCTATCTCGCTCTGATGGACGTTATATCCCGCACCCGCCAAGTCCTCCTCAAGTCCTAATAGTACATTGATACGCACTCGCTGGTGGGGCTGCATAACATCGTTCAACACATAATCGGCTGAATAGAAGAAAGCTATCGAACCAATGGTGAAGAGCGCTATAAAAAGATAGTTGCTAAAAAATGACGTCAAAGAATTATAAACAAGGTAGCCGATGATGCCCGCTGACAAGACAAGCTGTACCCACACGACATCGAAGGGAATGACAAATTCAGAGAAAAGCAATGCCGAAAGGGTGACAACCAAAACAAAGGCCAACATTTTCGGGGCTTTGTCCTTGTTCTGTGTATATATCCACACCATACCAATGCTGAACAGCTGAACCAGTAACAAGACAAAAAATTTGCCCACTGACGTCGGAGTATTCCACAACATCAACCCTTCATACTTTACTCCAACTACAAAATAAACAATCATGGCTATCCCTGTAAAGAGAATAGAGCCGGGCATTCCCTCGCGGTAAAACATGAGGAAGAACGAGAGATAAACCAAAGCCGAACCCGTCTCACTCTGTCCGACGATACAAATCATCGGCAAAAGGATGATTCCACAGGCCGTGGCAAAATGCTTCCAATTATGAATTGTAAATCCGTATGATGACATGAACTTGGAAATGGCCAATGCCGTGGCAAATTTTGCGAACTCTGCTGGTTGAAGCCTCAAGGGTCCTAAAACAATCCACGATCGTGAGCCTTTTATGGAGTGAGGATTGAAAATCGTTGCAAAGAGCAGCAGTACTAACAATCCATAGATGACGTAGGCAAAAGTATCATAGAGACGGTCGTCCATCATCAGAAGCACGAAGCCCAAACAGATGGATGTGCCAATCCAAATGACCTGCATGCCGGAACGTGTGCCCAGAGAAAAGATGTCTGTGTCACCATAGGTGTAACTCGCCCCGCAAACACTCACCCATCCGAAAACAAGAAGGGAAAGATAAATGCCCACCGTCCACCAGTCTAATGAACGGATGACACCAGGTTGTTTGTTTGCATGGTAATTGTTTGCCACTATCTTTGCACTTTATTTAATGTAAATGTTTCGTTAGTTTTTGTTTGGAATGGACGAACGTTCTTTCTTCTTACCGCCGTCGGTCTTGTCTTTACTCTTGTTCCGTTCTTTTTCGTCCGTTTTCAGTTTAACCTCGTCATCCATGCGGATTATTGGATCGTTGAGTGGCTGTTTTTCCTTCTCTTTTTTCTCAGCCTCTCTCTTCGCTTCTCGTTCCTTTTGCTCCTGCGCACGGGTCTGCCGTTGTTTATGAGCCTCAAGCTTCAATGAGTCTTTGATATGATTGACGCGCTTGATTGAATCCAGACGTAGCGAATCGGCAATACTCAAAGAGCGTTTGAATGGATAGCTGATGTGACGCTTCTGTATCTCATTGGCTTTGCGTGCATCACTTTCCGTCAGTTTGCCATTAATGTATTGTTCAATCATCAACGAACCAATTGGCACACCAAAGACAGCTCCAAAACCACCGTTCTCAACATAGACAGCAATAGCAATTTTCGGAGTATCTATTGGTGCGAAACCCATGAACACAGAGTGGTCTTTTCCACGGTTCTGGGCCGTTCCTGTCTTGCCGGCAAGCGTATAACCTGGATGCACGGCGTGGGCGCATGTTCCTCCTCTGACAGATGATGCCATACCGGCAATGACCTCCTGATATGAGCGAAGGCTACCTTTCGTTCGGTGTTTCTCCATGAATTTCTTGTCAAGGTTCATTCCTTGGATTTTCCTGACGACATGGGGCGTAATGTAATATCCGCGGTTGGCTATTGTTGCTCCAAGATTAGCTATCTGCAGCGGGGTAAGATTGACCTCTCCCTGACCAATGGAAATAGAAATAACGGTCAATGGATTCCATTTGCCGAAGGCATTGTCGTAGAAATGGGCATTGGGAATCATTCCACGCTTCTCCCCTGGCAAGTCAATGCCCAGCTTATAGCCAAAGCCCATTGACACCATGTAGTCACGCCATGTATCCATAGCAACTTCAAGAGTCCTGTATTTCTGCCTGTTCGACAACATGTGGTAGAGCCCCCAGCAGAAATAGGCATTGCAAGAGGTGCTCAGGGCTGGAACAATGGAGATGGGAGAGGCATGTCCATGACAGCCTACATGAAGTCCTCTGAAAGAAAAGCCGTGCGGACAAGGATATTTTGTTGAGTCATTGACAATTCCTTCTGTAAAAAAGGTCACGGCTTGGCTTGTCTTGAATGTCGAACCAGGAGGATATTGCCCCATGATTGCCCTATTCAGTAAAGGCTTCGCTGGATCAAGAGTAAGCTTCTGCTGATTCTTACCGCGCAGTTTGCCAATCATCTCTCGCGGATCGAAAGTTGGCGATGACACCATTGCCAATATTTGGCCTGTTTTCGGCTCAATTGCCACTACCGCCCCCAACTTCCCTTCCATTAAACGCTCACCAAGCGCTTGTAAGTCGGCATCGAGTCCTAACTGAATATCACGTCCAGGACGAGGTTTTTGGTCATATTTACCTTCCTGATAACGACCTTTTATTCGGCCATGAGCATCGCGAAGAAGAATCTGCACTCCTTTTTGTCCACGTAATGACTTTTCATACTCACGCTCAATCCCCATCTTTCCGATGTAATCGCCTGGCTGATAGTAGTCGTCTTCCTCAACATCACTCTGGCTTACTTCGGCCACATCGCCCAAAACGTGTCCGGCTATAGGTCGATGATATTGTCGTATGCTACGTTTCTGAATGTAAAATCCCGGAAAACGATAGAGTTTTTCTTGGAATGCACTGAATTCTTTATCACTCAACTGGCTCATGAAGAGTTGTTGGGTAAACCTTGAATAACCAGGATTCTTATTGGGGTCCTTAATTTCATTCATCCGCTGAATGAAGAACTGTTTGGTGATATTCAAAGCCCTACAGAAATCCATTGTGTCAAGTCGGTCCTTTTCCTCATTCATGACTACCATGATGTCATAAGCCGGCTGGTTATAGACGAGTAATTTTCCTTTTCTGTCGGTGATTATTCCTCGCGAGGGAAATTCAATCTTCTTGAGAAAAGCATTGGAATCTGCCCTCTTTCTATAGTCATCGCTCGCAATCTGCAATGCAAACAAACGAATTACGTAAATAACGATAATCGCTATTGCAACACCGCTGAGCACCATTCGACGTTTTTCCAAATCAAAGTTCTTCATGAGCGGTTCCTTACATGTTCTACAACTAAAATAAGGAATAAAGTCAACAACGTACTTCCAAAGACACAAGCAAGCCATTCCAGAACATTGAAGAAGCTGAACATCTCCAATGTATAAAAAGAAACATTGTAAACCAGAGTAAGAATGGTGGCATACCAGAAATATTGCATGTATCCTAACGAGCTAATACTTGGGCGAAGGTCTTCAGCACTGTCACGAGGAATAAACGGTCGAAATACAAAGGGCTGCAAGGCGGCAATCAATGTCATAGAGCCAGCTGCCACACCAGGAGTATTAGAGAAAGTATCAATGAAAAATCCCATGAAAAAACCACACAGCATCATGGCCCATTGTGGATAGTTACGCCTGTAAAGCAAGATAAAATAGATATAAAGCAATGGTGTGGCGACACCAAACAAATGTATGTGATTAAGCACAAACACTTGAGCCAATACCAATACTATGAACCACACTGAGTTCTTTAGAAATTCTATAGTCATCTCTTACTTCAAATGCACATTCACCATCGGCCCGTTAGTGAGCCTCGAAAATCTTTCCCAGAATTAATCTGACTGGCTGATGCCATCACCCATCTTCTTTAAAGAATCCTGAGCAGCTACCATCATCTCCCGTTGTTGACGAATAGAGGCATCATCAATAACACACACGTCGCGAAGATTGCCGAAATCAGTTGAAAGTTGTATTGCCAAACGGTAGGAAAGTCCGTCATCCGAATTATAAACATGTCGCACTTTTCCCACCAAAACGCCCTCAGGGAAGATGGAAGAATACCCACTGGTCACAACCCTATCGCCTAATTTGAAGCGTGCATGGCGTGGCACATCATCCAAATAAGCCATGTCGGTTGCACCCCCAGTCCAATGCAGATAACCGAAATAACTGCGGCCCAGTATGGCACAACTGATGTTGGATTTGGCATTCAACACTGGAATTACAACCGAATAATGGATACCGACTAGATACACCGTGCCGACAACTCCGTTTCCGCAAACCACACCCATGTCTCGGCGAACCCCGTCCCAGCTTCCCTTGTTAATTGTGATGAAATTCTCTGACTTGTTCAAAGAGTTAGACACCACTTTAGCCTGAATCAACTTGAAAGGAGACAAGAATCGATACTGCCCTTTTTTCAAGTACTTAGGGTCTCGCGTATGCTCATAGAGTTTCTTCGACAATTCATTAACCTGCTGTTCGAGTTCAACATTTCTCAGAGTCAGTTCCTCGTTCGTTTTGCCCATCGTCAGGAATGAGCCCACTTTTGAGCTAAGATCATAGGCCTTACCAGCCACAATGTTAGCAGATGTGAACCACACGCTCCCTTGATAGTTGTTAAAACGGAACAACAATACGAGACTGGCTACTTCTAACAGAACGAAAAGGAACCAATGCTTGTACTTTGAAAGAAACTCCGCCAGATTGTGCATGCCATTACTTAGTGGATAACCAAGCACCGACTATTGAAATGACGACAGACACCCCAATCGTCAATGCGAATTATCCCTTGTTTATCTCATTAAGAATGAAAAACGATCAACGTTGTTCAATGCAATGCCTGCTCCCTTGGCAACACTGTGCAACGGATCTTCGGCAATATGGAACGGAATATTTATCTTGTCGGTCAGTCGTTTGTCGATACCACGCAGCAAGGCTCCACCACCACTGAGATAGATTCCGTTTTGAACAATATCAGCATACAACTCAGGTGGTGTGCTCTCTAATGCCGACAGGACAGCGTTCTCAATCTTAGCTACCGTCTTGTCCAAGCAATGGGCAATTTCCTGATAACATACAGGAACTTCCATTGGAAGTGCAGTGATTCTGTTCGGTCCATGAACGACGTAATCCTCTGGAGCCTCCTCGCCTAAATCAGTCAATGCCGATCCTACGTGTACCTTGATTCGCTCGGCCATTCTTTCGCTGACTTTTACATTGTGCTGACGGCTCATATATTCCTGAATATCGGCAGTCAGGTCATCACCGGCTACTCGAATGGAGTTATTGCAAACAATTCCTCCCAATGAGATAACAGCAATTTCAGTACTACCACCGCCAATATCGACAATCATGTTACCCTCCGGCGCCTCAACGTCAAGTCCCATTCCAAGCGCAGCTGCCATTGGCTCAAAAATCAAATAGACATCCCTACCGTCGGCATGTTCAGCAGAGTCGCGAACAGCGCGAAGCTCAACTTCAGTAGAACCTGAAGGTACGCCGATTACCATTCGCAACGAAGGAGTGAACAGACGATTTCCGCTGTGCACCATCTTGATGAGACCACGCATCATCTGCTCGCAAGCCGTAAAATCTGCTATCACACCATCACGAAGCGGTCTGATGGTACGGATGTTAGGATGCTCCTTCTCGTACATCATCTTGGCATCACCTCCCACTGCAATCATCTTGTCCGTGCGACGGTCAAGCGCAACCACAGAAGGTTCATCTACAACGATTTTGTCATCACTGATAATAATCGTGTTGGCTGTTCCCAGGTCCATTGCTATCTCCTGGATAAATGAAAAAAATCCCATTCTTTATAATTTGATAATAAGTGTCGAATCGAATTAAACCCGATCAACAGGTAAATGATTAATACTATCTCTCAATGCCATTCCCTAAGGAATAGTAATTCTTACCTCGCGAACCAGTTGTGAATGGCTGTGTCATACTGACTGCTCACCCCAAAGGCACGCTCTGCAAACATCTTGCGATCCTCAAAATCAGTCATGGCCCCCTTAGTGTTCAACAACTGAAGCAGTACTGGATACTCGGCTTTGCTTGGTACAATGACAACATCATTGAAATTTTTCGCACCGGCACGAATAAGGGAAATGCCACCGATATCAATCTTTTCGATGATGTCCTGCTCACTGGCGCCACTGGCAACCGTTTGTTCAAATGGATAAAGGTCAACAATAACCAAGTCAATCTCAGGAATATCATACTCCCTCATCTGCTTCTGGTCGCCCTCAAAATTGCGACGCGCAAGAATTCCACCGAAAATCTTCGGATGTAAGGTCTTTACCCGACCACCCAAAATAGAGGGATAGGTTGTCACATCCTCAACTTTCTGACATTCATAGCCCAAGGACTCGATAAACTGTTGCGTGCCTCCAGTACTAAGGAACTTAACGCCCTCTTTGTTCAGCTTTTCCAACAGGGCATCCAACCCATCCTTGTGGAAAACAGAAATGAGTGCAGTCTTGATTTGTTTTGTACTTGCCATTGTAAGAGATATTTAGATTTGATGTGCAAAGTTACAAAAACCAAACGACTAAACAATATTTTTAGTTCAAAAAAACTAAAATATGCCCTCATTATTGTCTGATATCAATTTCGCTGATGATTCACCTATTGAAGAGCGAACTTGCGAACAAGGATTATCTTTGCAAATATCCCATCTATTCGCTCACGATAAGACGCACGACAACACAGCGATGAAACATCAGTTTGAATAGCCTATTCCGTCGAGTATTCCTTGTATTTCCTTACCGAACTCCAATATATTATCGAGCACCCCGTCTTTCGCACCCTGAACCATATACTTGGCACACTGCCCCTCTAATCTTCCTATCTCCTCCCGTTCAGAAGCCGTGTAGTCGTGTTTTGAAATCCGCTTGCGTATCTTGACAAACCTGTCGGCAGCTCCACGCCACTCCCTGACCGTATAGTTGCGGCTGTTATCTCTGAGATCATAAGACAACCTCTGTAAGTCGTTGATTGCCGCTTGCTTTGTGGAGCAAGAATCCAACATGAGTGCCAGCATCAAGATGACAAAGCTCATGGATATTTTCTTTAAGTATTGCATATCCAATAAAAATTAGTCGGGTTCTATAAATTAGCCTTGTCAAATTTTGTTTACTTTTCAAATTCAATGTGCCTGCAAACGAACGAGTGCAGCGGCCTATGTGACCGAATGCGCTCACACATCAAACTGAAAAGAAAAGAAAAGCCAACAAGACGTAACCCACATTCCATTTATGACTTGTTACGGTGGTAATTGATAGAACCCACCTTTCATTAACACTCCCTTATCATGGCAAAAATAGAAAATTATCTGAACCTATCCAACTTTTTTTCTGTTAACTTTTTGCAATTTATGTCTTTTCCCTATCTTTGCAACATGAATTTCACTCATACAATCCTCCATTGGTTCGCCGAAAATGGACGCAATCTCCCGTGGCGCGAGACAACAGATCCCTACGCAATCTGGCTGAGCGAAGTCATATTGCAACAGACACGCGTTGCCCAAGGCCAAGCCTATTGGGAACGATTCATAGCCCGTTGGCCTAATGTGTCCACCCTTGCCCATGCAAGCGAGGACGAAGTGTTGCGCGAATGGCAGGGACTGGGCTATTACTCACGTGCCCGCAATCTCCATGCGGCAGCCAAACAGATTGTCGAAAGAGGTTCATTTCCCAAGACTTTCAATGAAATAAAGATGTTGAAGGGTGTAGGCGATTATACTGCCGCAGCCATTGCCTCCATTTCGTTCAACGAGCCAATTGCTGTGGTTGACGGTAATGTCTATCGCGTACTGTCAAGATACTTCGGTATTGGAACTCCGATAGACTCGACAACGGGGAAAAAGGAGTTCAAGATCATGGCACAGGAGCTTATAGACAAGCGACAACCTGCGACATTCAACCAAGCGATCATGGATTTCGGAGCAATCCAATGCACTCCCTCAGCTCCCCGATGCGACAGCTGCCCACTGCTCGAAACATGCGTGGCTTTCAGAACTCACAAAACTGAGTTGCTGCCTGTGAAGAGTAAGAAAATAAAACAAAGGGAGCGCCATTTCACTTACATCTACACGAAGAACGGAGACGAGATCGCCATCCGGAGACGAGGAAAGCGTGACATCTGGCAAGGGCTGTGGGAATTTCCTACCACCAAAGATATTACATTGCCCACGGAAGCCAAGCTCCTGAAATCGAAAGTCAAGCACGTACTCACCCATCAGATAATCTTCGCCGACTTTTACTTATGGGACACCGAAGTCCGCCCAGAAAACTTGCCGGGAGACTTCATTTGGATAAAAGAGAATCAGCTCGACGGCTATGCCCTGCCCAAACTGATAGAAAATCTTCTCAAATCACTGTCACAGTAAGACATAACCAGCCGATCGACTATTCTTTGCCTTTCTTTCCAAACTCAGGGTCTATCTTCAACAAAGACGCAACCAAGAATGGGAATACGCATGACACCATGACAATCACGAAAAACCAATCGTAGCCTACCCAGTCTGCCAATGCTCCAGCAAAGAAACCCGGCAACATCATCGACAGCGCCATAAATCCCGTACAAAGGGCGTAATGACTGGTTTTGTGGTCACCCTGACTGAAATAAATCATAAAGAGCATGTAGGCACTGAATCCGAAACCATAGCCGAAATTCTCGATAAAGATGGCCAGACTGATGGCAAAAAGACTTGCAGGCATCACAAAACCGAGATAAACATATGCCATATTCGGCAGCGTGATGGCAATGGTCATCGGCCAAAGCCACTTTTTCAGTCCGCCTTCACTGGCTACCAGTCCACCAAGAATGCCTCCCAAAAGCAACCCCACGACACCCACCGTTCCGTTCACCATACCAAAGGCCTCAAGTGACAACTGCAAACCACCGTCATGTTTTGGCGCTTGCAGGAAAAGAGGCGACACAGGATTGAGCAATGCCTCTGGAAAACGGAAAAGAAGCATAAAGGCGATGGCCACCCAAATCTGTTTCTTCTCGAAAAAGGTGACGAATGTGGCTCCGAACTCCCTCAACAGACTTGTGGCGTCTAAGCCTCCGCGCTCCGAATCCTCTGCTGGTTTGGGCAAAATGAAGTTATGATAGAGCGACATACCGATGAAGAGAGCCGCTAAAGCATAGAAAATCAACGCCCACGACATCTGAATGTTCATCGTTTCCTGCAAGAGTCCAGCCAAAGCCACCAGACCTCCTTTGCCCACAATCCACGATACACGGAAGAACGTGGAGCGGATTCCCACGAAGAATGCCTGCTCGTGCTGCTTAAGGCCCAACATATAGAAGCCGTCAGCACCGACATCGTGGGTGGCACTTGAGAAAGCCAACAGCCAGAAGAAGCAAATTGACCCTTGTAGCCACCAAGAAGTATTGACCGTGAAAGCGACACCGGCAAACGCCGCGCCTAACAACGTCTGCATAGCGACAATCCACCATCGCTTCGTTTTCAGCAAATCGAGGAACGGACTCCACAAGGGCTTTATCACCCACGGAAGATAGAACCACGAAGTGTAGAATGTTATCTCAGCATCGGTCAACCCCATCTGCCGATACAATACGAGGGAAAGCAAGGTCACCGCCACATTGGGTAATCCCTCAACGAAATAAAGCGTTGGCACCCATGCCCAAGGCGATGTATTACAATTTGATTTCAATGTTCTGTTTATTAATTTGGTTCATCATTATGCCGTGCCACGAAAGCGCAGCGCTTGCAAAGATAAAGAAAAAAGCTCAAACAACGTTCATTCCATCCCACAAAATAGCCCAAGACCCTGTCAGGCAGTCTGCATCCGTTGGCCCGCAACGGTCCGAAAAGTACGGAAAAGAAAAAACTTGACAAAACAGCCTCGGCAGACAACTTCATAAACAGCTGACTTACAAGCAAATATATTTTACCTTCAAAAAGCTCATCTTTGACCGTGTGAAACCTTACCTTTCGCAATACCATAGCTCACCTCCGACAACATAAAAGCCAAGATATCGTAAGCCAATGATGAAAAATCTTGACAAGATAATGGCATTATTAAAGAAAATCTAACATATTATCAACTATTTAATCCATTAAATTTTTAATTGTCAAAGAAAAAACCTAACTTTACGGACAAATAGCAAAATTAGAGGAAATTATGTACACACAAGAACAGGGATTATATATTGCACATGGGACCAATGGTCCAATCGTAATGAACGGAAAGATGGCGAATCGTCATGGCCTCATCGCCGGTGCGACAGGTACAGGTAAGACCGTGAGCCTTCAGGTGATTGCAGAGTCGTTCTGCCAAGCAGGAGTACCTTGCTTCATGGCCGACATGAAGGGCGATCTATCAGGTATCAGTCAAGTGGGCAAACTTTCAGACTTCATTGAGAAGCGCATGGCCGAGTTTGGCATTGCCTCACCACAGTTCCAGTCATGTCCGGTGCGTTTCTTCGATGTGTTTGGCGAGCAGGGGCATCCCATGCGCGCAACAGTTTCGGAGATGGGCCCCGAACTTCTCACCCGCCTATTGGAGCTTAACGAAACCCAAGCCGGTGTCCTCAATATTGTTTTCAGGGTGGCCGATGAACGGGGACTGCTCATTCTCGACATGAAAGATCTTCGTTCCATGCTCGATTACGTGGGGAATCATGCAGGCGAATACACCACAAAGTACGGCAACATCTCGACAGCCTCCATCGGAGCCATACAGAGAGCCTTGCTCACGTTGGAAGGACAAGGAGCCGACAAGTTCTTTGGCGAGCCATCTTTCGACATCAACGATCTGCTGCAAACCGAGGGTGGTAAGGGTATCATGAACGTATTGGCTGCCGACAAACTGATGATGCAGCCCAAACTTTATTCCACTTTCCTATTGTGGCTGATGTCGGAGCTATACACCTCGTTGCCGGAAGTCGGCGACCAGCCTCTGCCGAAGCTGGTTTTCTTCTTCGACGAGGCCCACATGCTGTTCAGGGGAACATCCAAGGCGCTCACTGACAAGATAGAACAGGTCATCAGGCTCATCTGAAGCAAGGGCGTGGGCATCTACTTCATCACGCAGAGTCCCACTGACATTCCATTGAACATTCTCGGACAGTTGGGAAACAGGCTTCAGCATGCGCTCCGGGCCTACACGCCCAAGGATCAGAAAGCCGTGAAGGCGGCCGCCGAAACATTCCGAGAGAATCCGGCTTTCAAGACCGATGAGGCCATTATGAACCTCGAAACCGGTGAGGCTCTTGTGTCATTCCTCGATGAGAAAGGTGCCCCACAGATTGTCGAACGGGCCAAGGTGCTGTTCCCGTTGAGTCAGATTGGCGCCATCACCGATGACCAGCGAAAGGATATTATACAACATTCCAATGTTGCGGGGAAGTACGACAATCCAGTGGATCGTGAAAGTGCTTACGAGCAACTCTTGAAAATGGAGCAACAGGTTGCAACGCAGCAGGAGGAAAAGAATGTAGAGGAAACCGAGGAGGCACCAAAGCAGAAGAAAGGCTCGTCGGTCATCGGCAAAATATTGAAGTCCATCCTGACTGCCATCACTGCAACGCTGGCGACGGTTTTGGGGACAGCTATTTCAAACAAAGTGACGGGCAAGAAGTCGCGTTCCACCACAAGCACCACCGGAAGAGTCGTGAAAAACGCCACTTCAGCCGCTACCCGCACCATGACACGTGAGCTGACCCGAAGCATATTGGGCAACCTGATAAAATAATTAGACGGCAAACCATCATGACAGACTGGTCCAGCAAGCCTGCTTTTATAGAAATTTCGGATTCAGCGGCTGGCCTCTCGAAAACACATGGCTTAACACCAGCTTTCTGCTGAAACAAAAAAAGAGTTGCGAATTTCTTCGCAACTCCTCTTTTAATTACCAATGTAGCGGGACGGGGCTACGATCCCCGGACCTCCGGATTATGAATCCGACGCTCTAACCAACTGAGCTATCCCGCCATCATTTTCAGCTTTCATTTTAAAAGCGGTTGCAAAGGTATTAAAAAAAAATGAATCGAACAAATTTATCTTAGATTTTATTTTACGAGATGGAAAATTTCTTAAATTTGCAAATAACAAATTTAGACAAGAGTCTGCATGAAGGAAAAAATCGAATTAGAATACGAGTTGAGGTCTAAGTCTGCTAAATTGATTTGGGCACTCATCAGTACGGACAACGGACTAAAAAAATGGTTGGCCAACGATGTTCAAACCAACGGTGAACGAACAACCTTTACTTGGGGAAATCCAGAACAACTGTCACAAACCCATACCGCCAAGGTTCTGGAGGCTGTCAACAGAGACAGAATACGATGGTACTGGGAATACGAAGACGACAAGAAAACTTATTGGGAGATAAGAATGTCGAAGGGCGAAGTGACAGAAAACTACCATTTACACATCACTGACTTCGCTTCCTCAGAAGACCTCGATGAACTTCGGGAGATTTGGAATGGCAATATAGACAGGCTCAGGTTATCGACAGGAATGTAAAACTGGCAAAGCATCGTCGCCATCATTAGCAATGCGTGAGCGCTACCACGGTAATAAAAAAATAAAAAACGGTGGCTACTCTAATTATTTTGTGTACTTTTGCACGAGATTTGCAAATGAATGCATTTTCTGCTTTTGACGATGTTTAGAATCAAGAAGTTAGACATATTTATTGCAAAGCAGTTCGGGATGCTCTTTGCGGGAACTTTCTTCATCAGCTTATTTGTTCTGATGATGCAGTTTCTATGGAAATATGTTGACACCCTCATCGGCAAAGGTCTTTCCATGGACGTCCTTGCACAATTCTTTTGGTACATGAGCCTTATGATGGTGCCACAAGCACTTCCTCTGGCAATTCTTCTCTCTTCGCTGATCACTTATGGCAACCTTGGAGAGAGTTCGGAGCTTACAGCTATCAAGGCATCTGGTATTTCGCTGATACAGTCATTCCGCGGATTGATTATCGCCACGGTTCTGATTGCTTTAGGTTCTTTTTATTTTCAGAACAATATAGGTCCTGACTCTCAAAAACACATTGCGCAGTTGCTCATCTCAATGAAACAAAAGAGTCCAGAGTTGGAAATACCAGAGGGCATCTTCTACGACGGTATTCCACAGACGAACCTCTACGTAGAAAAGAAAGACCTGAACACGGGGCACCTTTACAACATCATGGTTTACAGAATGACCGACAGCTACGAAGACCAAGCTATCATTCTGGCTGACTCTGGCATGTTGCAGTCAACAGCAGAAAAGAAACACCTCATCCTAAACCTATGGAACGGGGAATGGTTCGAGAACATGCGCTCGCAAGAGCTGGGCAGCAGTGCCAGTGTTCCTTACAGACGAGAGACTTTCACGCATAAGAAAATAATCATGGATTTTGATGCCGACTTCAACCTGACTGACATGGCGGGCATTTCGAACAAGGCACAAACAAAGGGCATTGGAAAGATATTGAAAGACAAGGATTCACTGGTTCACGTATATGACAGTATCGGGAAAGCATACTACAAGGATGCACAAGCCCTCTACTACCCCATTCAACGCCTGAAACCAAAGGAGTATGCGGCGGTTAAGAAAAGGGTGGCCGACAAGGATTTCAACATAGATTCCATCTACAACAAGCTGAGGCCAGACGAAAGACGCATGATTGTTGACCGTGCGCTTTCGGACATACAACAGGAAATCAGCGACTTGGATTTCAAGAGCATGATAACCAAAGATGGCGACAATCTCATCCGCCAACACGAGATTGAAATCATCAACAAATACTTGCTGGCGCTTACTTGTATCATCTTCTTCTTCATCGGAGCACCGTTGGGGGCAATCATCCGGAAAGGAGGGCTCGGTGTCCCCATTATCATCAGCGTGCTTGTGTTCATCATTTACTACACCCTGCAAAACACAGGCTACCGTATGGCACGCGCTGGAGACTGGGCCATCTGGTTCGGAGAGAGCTTGTCGCCAGCCGTACTCATCCCGACGGCTATTTTCATCACCTACAAGGCAAATAACGATTCAGCAGTGTTCAACATCGACATGTATCGCAATATGATCATGAGAATACTGGGATTACGGATCAGAAGGCATATCAGCAGCAAGGAGGTCATCATTCATACACCCGACTATGCTAAAGATGCTGACATCTTGAGCAACATGAGCAAAAGTCTGGTTGAATATGCAAGAAAAACAAACTTGAAATCACCTCCGAACATCATCAGAACATTCTTCGTCTTTCAGCCCGACCATGAGATTGAGAACATCAGCAAACAATTGGAAGAGGTGATTGAGGACTTGGCGAACACTCGCAACAAAGCTATCATGTCTGAGCTGAATCGGTATCCAATACTTGTCACTAAAGCGCACACACGCCCATTCGAGAAGCGATGGATGAATATTGTGGCGGCCGTCATCATACCTGCCGGATTGTTCTTTTACTTCCGCATGTGGAGATTCAGGCTGAGGCTATACAGAGACCTCAAAGTCATCAAGAACGTCAACGAGAATATAATCAGAGAGATAAGAGATAATTTTAGTTCTGAAAGGAGTTGACATCCCGAAGGAACATACATATATAAAACAACACTTAAGGAGACGGGAATACAGACCTACACCTTATATTATAGATCGTAAATATGGAAAACTTCAAACTCAGTAGCATTGAAGATGCTATAAAGGATTTTAAAGAAGGAAAATTCGTTATTGTAGTGGATGATGAAGACCGTGAGAACGAGGGAGACCTTATCATGGCTGCTGAAATGATTACCCCTGAAAAAGTAAACTTCATGCTTAAGAACGCACGTGGTGTACTCTGCGTTCCCATCACCTTGTCAAGGGCCGAAGAACTCGACTTGCCACATCAGGTGTCTGACAACACATCTATGCTCGGTACCCCTTTCACCGTAACAGTAGATAAATTGGAAGGATGCACCACTGGTGTGTCTGCCACCGACCGTGCAGCAACCATTAAAGCACTGGCAGACCCCAACTCCACACCGCAGACATTCGGTCGTCCGGGACATATCAATCCCCTCTACGCACAAGATAATGGAGTGCTGCGGAGATCTGGGCATACGGAAGCCTCTATAGATCTTTGCAAACTCGCTGGATGCTATCCCGCGGGTGTGTTGATGGAAATAATGAACGAAGACGGAACAATGGCACGTATGCCTGACCTTGAAAAGAAGGCGAAAGAATGGAACATGAAGGTTATCAGCATTAAAGATATCATCGCCTATCGTCTCAAAAACGAATCAAGCATCGAGGTGGGCGAGGAAGTGGAACTGCCGACTATTCATGGCGACTTTCATTTCATTCCATTCCGACAGACAAGCAATGGTGTTGAACACATGGCACTCATCAAAGGAAAATGGGAAAAGAACGAGCCTATTTTGGTACGAGTCCACTCGTCATGCGCAACTGGCGACATACTCGGAAGCCGTCGCTGTGACTGCGGAGAGCAACTCCATAAGGCAATGGAGATGATTGAAAAAGAAGGCAAAGGAGTAATCATCTATATGCAACAGGAAGGTCGTGGCATTGGGCTGATGAATAAAATAGCCGCCTATAAACTTCAACAGGAGGAAGGTCTCGACACTGTTGATGCCAATATACACTTAGGCTTCAAACCCGACGAGCGCGACTACGGCTGTGGCGCACAGATGCTTCGCCATCTCGGTGTGCATAAGATGCGACTGCTGACCAACAACCCGACGAAGCGAGTTGGCTTGGAAGCCTATGGATTGGAAATACTTGACAATGTTCCTATTGAAATCACCCCTAATCAGTATGACTACAGATATCTGAAAACAAAGAAGGAACGAATGGGACACAAGTTGCATCTATAATCAAAGAATAGTTGTTGAGGATCCAGCTAAAAACGATTTTCTAAGCAAAATGGCATTATTTCACACCGAAAAATGAAATAATGCCATTGTTTTTTCGTTAAAACCATATAATTGAGTAAATTTGCAATGAAGAGGTATGAGGAATAAAAGAAAGAGATGCAGCTTCAAACACCGAACAAGTGCACAGATTCACTCAATATGGAATCGAATAATTGGAATACATCCTTAAAACAAACAAGCAATGCAAACTTGAAACAGCTTTTAAAATGGCAAAGTAAAAGAAAATAACAAGAATTTCAAACATGAATTGATTCTCTTCGAATCTTGAGCAATAATCTTTTAAAACCTAAGGAAAAAGGCATAAAATGTTAGCAAAAAAATTAACAGTTAAAAGTTGCTAATTGTAGTTTTAGTTCTTCATTAATTGTTATCTTTGCCAAGAATGCGGAGAAAAGCAAAGGCTGCAAAAGCTTAGGATTTTTCCAAATACTTTAAAATCAATAAGATATTAACAATTTAATTCATTAATAACTAAAAATTAAAATTTTATCAAATTATGGCAACTACACAACAGAAAGCAGCCCAACAGAAAAAATCAGAGGGCTTCAACGGAGTTAGAGGTGCATTTTGGATCATTGTCGTTTGTGCAGTCGTAGCATTCGTATTGTTCTTCACATGGTTCGGGAATGACATGCACTTCCAGGACCCAGGTACAAGAGAAAATCCAGCAGACGTTTGGGGTACTATCTTCAAGGGTGGAGTAGTCGTTCCTGTTATCCACACATTGTTGCTCACTGTGCTCGCTATGTCTATCGAGCGTTGGTTGGCTTTGAAGACCGCATTTGGCAAGGGTGCTCTTCCAAAGTTCGTAGCTAACATCAAGACAGCTTTGAACAACAATGACCTCAACAAGGCTAATCAGCTTTGCGATCAGCAGAAGGGTTCTGTTGCAAACGTTGTAAAGGCATCTTTGAACGCTTACAGAGATATGGAAACCGGTGCAAACGCAAACCTGAAGAAGGCTAATAAGGTTGCTAAGATTCAGCAGGCTCACGAAGAAGCAACTCAGCTTGAGATGCCTACTTTGACTATGAACCTCCCAATTATCGCTACCATCGTAACCCTCGGTACTCTTACCGGTCTTCTTGGTACTGTAACGGGTATGATCAAGTCATTCTCTGCTTTGTCTGCAGGTGGTGGTGCTGACTCTGCTGCACTTTCTGCTGGTATTTCTGAGGCTTTGATCAACACTGCATTTGGTATTGCAACATCTTGGTGTGCTGTAGTTTCTTACAACTACTTCTCAAACAAGGTAGACAAGTTGACATATGCCCTCGACGAGGTTGGTTATTCTATCGCTCAGACATACGAAGTAAACCACACAGAAGAAGCTTAATTTTTGCTAACCCTTTAAAAATTTTATCGCTATGGGTAAAGTAAAAATTAAGAAAGAGGACGTCTGGATCGATATGACCCCAATGTCGGACGTTATGACCTTGTTGCTTACTTTCTTCATGCTGACATCAACATTCGTAAAGAATGAGCCAGTGAAAGTAAACACCCCAGGTTCTGTTTCCGATATGGTCGTACCTGAAAACGGTGTCTTGACAATCCTCATCAGCCCCCAAAAGGGAGCCGATGGAAAACCGACTGGCGAAGGCCAGGTATTTATGAGTTACGACAACACAAATGAGTTGAGTCAGATTCTTGATGCAATGCCTACAACGCTCACTGATCAGCAGAAGAAGACATTCCTGACAGAGTCAACTTTCGGTGCTCCACTCGACAAGCTGGCAGCTTACTTGTCAAAGCCTGTTAGAGCTCGTAACGCAGAACTCCCCAAGATGGGTATTCCACTCGATAGTATCCAAGGTCAGGAGATGACAGAATTTCAACAGTGGGTCAATGCAGCCCGCAACGTCAATCCAAAAGTTAGAATTGCGTTGAAATCTGATGCCGATACTCCTTACGGAACGGTTAAGAAAGTAATGAGCGAACTCCAGGACATGGATGAAAGTCACTACTACATGATAACACAGTTGGACGCTAAAAAGGCTGCAGGGGCAGCTGCCAAGGAGGAAAAATAATGGCAAAAGAAGTAAAAAGTAAACAGAAGAAGATGAATGTCCGCGTGGACTTCACTCCTATGGTTGATATGCTTATGTTGCTCATTACCTTCTTTATGTTGTGTACAACACTAAGCAAGCCTTCAACTATGGAATTGACCATGCCAAGCAAAGACGTCAACCAACCTGATGTAAAGAAGAACGAGGCTAAAAAGTCTCACTCTATTACAATCTTCATTGGTGATGGTGACAAGATGTTCTATGGAGAAGGAATGCCAGAATTGAATAATCCCAACTGGCTGAAACCAGCAGATTGGACATCTGGCAAGACCGGCATTCGCTACGTACTCCAGCACAAGGAAGTTGACAATGGAACAAGTGTTCCTTATGAAGACTTGCGTATCGCTATGCAGGAGTTAAAGAAGAAGAAGGCTGCAAATGAGGCAGCTTATCCAGATTCTATCTATCAAGCAGAGGTGGCTAATATCAAGACAGGTAATATCAACGGCAAGAAGGTACCGACATTGACCGTTATCATCAAACCGACTGATAAAGCCGCTTACCGTCATCTTGTAGATATTCTCGATGAAATGCAGATTTCATACATTGGAACTTATGTCATTGACAAGTTAAGCGCTGAAGAGAAAGCCTTACTGGCAAAGAAGGGCATTCAAGCTTAAAACAATGATGTATAACAATTAAAGAAAAATAACAATGGCAAAAATAGATCTATACGATCCTAAATGGGTCGAAATGGTATTCGCCGACAAGAACAAAACTTACGGAGCCTATAACCTCCGCAAGACCGTTTCACAGCGAAATATCAAAGCATTAGCTATTCTGCTTATTGCTGCATTCATCGGTGGTGGCTACTTAGCATGGCAGATTAAAAAGCACAATGATGATTTAGCAGCGCAGGAAGCTTACGCAGCTAAGATGGAGCTTGCAGCTCTTGAACAAGCTAAGAAAGAACAGCAGAAGCGTAAGGAACAGCAGAAGAAACCTGAGCCCAAGAAGATTGAGCCAGAAAAGATTGTTCCTGAAACTCGTGCTACCGTGAAGTTTACAGCCCCTGTCATCAAGGATGATAAGGATGTAAAGGAAGAAATGCCTCCAATGGTCAAAATGAACAAAGAGACCAAAGCGATAGGCTCTCAAACAAAGGAAGGTGTTGATGACCGTGGTACTGTTGCCGCAAAAAGCACAGTTGCAACTCCACAAGAAATCGTACCTAAAATTGAGAAACCAGTTCAGGAAGCTCCAAAGATAGAGGCTCCAAAGGCAGAGGTCGAAAACAAGATTTTCACCGTAGCTGAGCAGATGCCAGCTTTCAAGGGTAACGTGAACCAATGGCTCTCATCACACATCCAATACCCAGCAGTTGCTGCTGAAAATGGAGTCCAGGGACGAGTTATCGTGAAGTTTGTGGTAGGACGCGATGGTAGCGTTAGTCAGGCACAAATTGCTCGCGGTGTTGACCCAGCACTTGATAGAGAAGCGCTTCGTGTTGTAAACAGCATGCCGAGGTGGAACCCAGGTATGAACAACGGTCAGCCTGCCAACGTCTGGTTCACCCTTCCTATCACGTTCAAACTCCAGTAAGCTGAAAAAATTTATGAAACGATCCACATTCTACATTTCAGTAGGATTGATACTATCCCTAACCTTTCTCTTCTCCTGTGGGAAGAGGAAGGCCAAGGACGGTAGAACAGATACACCGACGTCAGGGACGATAAAATTCGCCTCTGACGAAAGTTTTAGCCCAATCATCGAGGAAGAGTTGCAAGTATATCAGTACCGCTTTCCTCAAACTCATTTATTGCCAGTCTATACAGACGATAACACTGGCATGAAAATGTTACTTGACCAGAAGGTCAATCTTTTCTTCACCTCTCGAGTTTTAGAGAAAGGCGAAGATGCAATCTTAAGAGGCAAGGGGCCGATCCCTTCCGTTTTTCCAATTGGCTATGATGGAATTGCCTTCATCATTAACCGCAGCAACACCGATTCTTGCATAACCGTTACGGATGTCAAGAAGCTTTTGAAAGGCGAAGTAACCAAATGGAACCAAATTTATCCCAAATCACACAAAGGTGATATTCAAGTAGTATTCGATAATAAAGCATCTGCAACGCTCCATTACGTTGTAGATTCCATATTAGACGGAAAAAACATCAAGAGTGAGAACATAGTCGCTGCAAAAAACAGTAAGGCAGTAATAGAGTATGTCCACAACACTCCTAACGCAATAGGTGTTATTGGCTCAAACTGGCTGAACGACAGAAGAGACAGCACCAACACCACATTCACGAAAAAAATCCGAGTGATGGCTATCTCAAAGACGAGCAAGGCCATTGACAGTAACAGTTGGCAACCCTATCAGGCTTATCTGCTCGATGGTCGTTATCCTTTTGTCAGGACTATTTACGCCATCGTCGCAGACCCCCACAAGGCATTGCCTTGGGCTTTTGCCAATTTCATCACAGGGCCTATCGGCCAGAAAATCATCTTCAAGGCTGGTTTACTCCCCTACCGAGGTGAAATCAACATTAGAGAAGTAGAAGTAAAAACTCAATAAATCATTAACCATTAAACTTCTGGAGAAATGGAACATCAAATTAGTAAAAGTCCACTTGAAGTTTAACTAAATAATGGAATTATGAAAACGAAGAAATATTTATTAGCTGGAGTATTGATACTAAGCTTATCAACTCCTGCAATCGCTCAAGACGACAGTTATAAGGCTGCTCTCAATCCTATCATCAGTGCAATGGAAGCTGCACCGAACGACCCGAAGGCAGGAAAGGACCTTATCAAGGATTACATGAAAATGTACAAGAAAAACGAAAAGGCCCTTATCGCTTTAGGTAATATTTACTTGGCACAACACAATTACGACGAGGCTTCAAAAATTGCCAACCAAGTTGTCAACAACAAGAAAATGAACGGTAGCGAAGGTTACCTCCTTCTTGGTGATATAGCTGCGCTTCAGGACAGTATTGGTAATGCGGGTGCTGCAGCAACCCAGTACCAGACGGCCATCAGCCTTGACCCACACAACGTCCAAGCTTACGAGCGCTATGCCAAAGTCTATCGCCACGTGAACGCAGATGTGGCTGTCCAAAAGCTGGAGGAGCTCAGAAAAGTAGAACCTAACTATCCTGTAGAAGCTACAGCGGCTGAAATCATGCTCAATGACGGCAAGTATGCCGAAGCACTCGCATGGTTTGACAAGGCACAGCTGTCCAACATGAGTGAGGACAACTTCTATAAATATGGTTACACTGCATTCATCTCACGCATGTACGACAAGACTTTGGGTGTTGTAAGAGCAGGTTTGCAAAAGTTCCCAAGCAGTGAGTACATTGCGCGTATCGGCATGATGGCCGCAACGGAAAAGGGCAACTACACCGAAGCCCTTTCGTATGCAAAGACCATGTTTGCTGGCAATGGCAAGAAGGTTGCCAACGACTATGCAGTTTACGGCAAGGCGCTATGTGGCAACAAGCAGTTCGACGAGTCGCTCGCAAACTTTAAGAAGGCAATGGAGATGGACAAGGAAAATCTTGAGCCACTGAAGGGTATGGCTGATGTTTACGCTGCACAGGGGATGGAAGACAAAGCGCTTGAGATTCAGATGGATTACCTCAACAGAAGTAGTAAAGCGAATTCAACTGACTGGTCGAAACTTGCCCAGACCTATATTGAGAAGGCAGAGAAATTGACCGACACAGCTGAGAAAAACGCTACCTTAGACAAGGCCATTGGCGTATATGAAAATATGCTAACCAAGTTCCCATCCATCTCTGATTGGATTTGGTTGAACGAGGCCAATGCAGCTCAGATGAAGAATGATCCTGACAAGGTTGCTGACATCTTCAAGAAAGTAGCAGCATACGAAGAGGCAAAAGCTTCGCTGACAAATGAGGACAAGAGCTACTTGGAACAAGTTTACTACGGCTTGGGCTACTACTACTCAAAGAAAGGCAACAAGGAAACAGCTGACTCCTACTTCAAGAAGGTTCTACAGGTGAACCCTGAAAATGAGTACGCTAAGAAAGCACTAGGTATGTAAATAAAATTATCTAAGATACAAAAAGCGGTGATTTATAAATCATCGCTTTTTTATTTGTCACATATCGAGAAAATAAATCATATTGTTCGAACGGGAGCATACAAATAGACTGTAATGGTACAAAGTACTGATTATCAGCCATTGGCCGTCTATCATGCAAAAGCTAACGTTTTACAACACGAAAGGTCATCTATCACCACCCCATAGCTTACCTTTCATTTTACGATTGATAAGCATCGAAAACAACAATTGCCAACTGACGCAATCATTGATAACAATACCCTTTAGAAAAACAAATCTTTACTGAATGATTCCAAAGAGAATTAGAGAATCGGAGCAAGTTTTAGCTTGTCAGAACGAGGACGACTTGGTAAAATTTTGAGACTCAGTGGAATAGATTCCATTCCACTTTTGTGCGCGACAACTCAACCAAACAAGATCGAGCATAAAAAAAGCGGACTTTAATGAGCCCGCTAAAATTTAATCAGTTACGTTTATGCGTTTTCCTATGGAAGGCTGATAGCCTCACTTGGACAAACATCTGCACATGTTCCACACTCTGTGCAAGCATCAGCGTCGATCTTATAGATTTCGCCTTCAGAAATTGCACCTACTGGACACTCATCAATACATGTACCACAAGCGATACAGTCATTGCCAATTACGTAAGCCATAATAATTATTCTCCTTTATTTTTATTAATAATGTTTTTGTATAGATATCTTGTATCTACTTTTGTGTTTTGCAAAGGTAAAAACATTATTTGAATTTAATCATAAGAACGTTACTTTTTTTCAGAATTTAGACGGTATAAAAATAGATCCGCCACCAAACTCTTGTATGGAAAATACAATAACCAACCACATACAACGTTATTGTTTCAGATATGAAAAAAATATTCTACATAGCCTTTTTATCGTTGTGTGCAATCAATGTGTTTGCCCAGACCAGAACAGTGCAAAACAGACCTTATACCGATTTGAGGAAGTTTCATTTTGGAGTCATGGTCGGTACACACATACAAGATTTGGAACTATTGAATGCTGGACCGCAAATGGTTGACTTGGACGATGGGAATGGTCTCGTTCAAAAGACTGTCTCTGCTGATCAGGACCGATGGGACGCCGGCTTCACAGTGGGTGTGCTTGGAGAACTCCGAATCAACACGACCTTTCAATTCAGGGTTGCGCCAGCCATGTATTTTGGAACACGACACATCACATTCCGCAACCTGACAGATCTTGACGCAAACGGTGAGCCCACCGAGCAGGTTCAAGACCTCAAGTCTGCTTACATCTCATGTGCACTCGACTTGATAGCTGCTGCCCCACGTTTCAACAACCACCGCCCGTACGTCATGGTGGGCATCAATCCCATGCTGAACTTGTCGGGAAAGGACGATGATTACCTGAAACTAAAAGGCGGTGATGCGTATCTTGAGGCTGGAATAGGCTGCGACTTCTACCTTCCCTACTTCAAACTCAGGCCAGAACTCAAGTTTATGTACGGAATTGGGAACTGTCTGAACACCAATCATGCCAAAGACCTCAGAGACAAGAGTATGCTGATGTACACCAACTCTGTCAAAGAGGCCCATTCCAAGATGATTGCACTGACTTTCTACTTTGAGTAGAAAGCCGATGCAGTCAGCGTTCAAATCTGTTTATTTCTTCTTTTTATCAAAGTCGAGCAGCATTTTTCCTATATAAATACCGCTCTTGCCATTCTGGTCTATGCCTACAGGTTTCCCGTCAAGGTTCTTCACATAAAGAAGATCTTGCAAGAAAGTGTGTGAATGACCACCGAGTATTAAATCAATACCTCGCGTTTCGGCTGCAAGCTCTTCATCGCTGACACCTTCTATATTGACTCCTAAATGTGTAATACAAATGACCAAATCGCATCCCTTGCCTTTTAGAATGTCGGCATACTTCTGCGCACAGGTAATAGGATCAAGGAATTTCAATGGGCCATAGTTAGCTTTTAAAACCAATCCCTCAAGTGCCGGAGATAATCCTATAACTCCTATTTTAATTCCCTTGCGTTTTATGATCGTGTATGGCTTCACAATCTTTGCCAATTCTGTACCAGCAAAATCATAGTTGGAGCAAACAATCGGATAGTTCAGACCTTTGAACAATCTTATCATATTCTCTAACCCAAAATCAAACTCGTGGTTTCCAATCGTTCCGGCATCATAATGCATTTGGTTCATCAGTCCTACTTCAACATCACCTTTATACATGGTGAAATAAGGTGAGCCTTGACAGAAATCGCCACTATCGAATAATAATAATTTAGGGTCTTTGGCACGTTCCTGCCTCAACAATTCAATTCTCCTAACAAAGCCTGCTCTTCCAGCCTTTATGGTATCAGCCAATGTTGACTTGAAAGGTATTATCTGACTGTGGGTGTCGTTTGTGTGTAAGATCGTCAGCTGTTTCCTTTGCCCCATTGCCACCACACTCAACATACAGAGTGCTGTCAATAATATGTATCTTTTCATAATTTCCTTATTTGTTTATGGGCTACTCCTATTTTCACTTCTTTGTTTGGAATCAAATATGCAATTCTTCCCTCAGTCCGACTTTCGACGACTTTTCCCTGCGACGTTAGTTCCTTAAAATAATTAAGGATAATGTATCGCGTATTATTGGATTCCTCTTGTGGGGAATTGAAGTCGGTTTTAGCCTTAAATGCCTCCAACTTATCATTTCCCTGTGCCAGGTAATCAATTGTAGCGATCCGGTATTTGGCATTGAGATCTATCTCCTTACCATTCAAATAAGCGTGCAATAAAGTATTGTTCTTACTCAAAACGAGACTAACTCCCTTACTTACACCTTCTCCGCCAACATGCGCTATCTGGTTGAAAAGCTCCATTACCTTATCACCTGTGAGCGTAAGAAAACAAATCTTGTTTTCAAAGGGTGCGATGTCCAACACATCGCCATAGGTAACGTCGCCAGCTGGTAAGCCAGCACGGATGCCTCCCATGTTATAGACTGCGAAATCAACCTTTTCATTGTAGGCTTTTGCACCCCACACCATAATATCGGCCAGCAAATTAGAAAGATCGCTCTCTGGTCTTACAGCATTCATGTAGTGGTCAGAGTGTGCCACAACCGGTCCCATTATACTATCTACCTGATGCTTGTAAGGAGCAAGGAAGGCAACGGCCTTGGTATCTTGCCTCACATCGTAACGTTGGTCTATCAGTATTCTGCTTCGGTCGATCGTTGTCAACTGATAGTGGGTGGTACAGCTTGCAAATGCCATAATTACCCCTAATCCACCCATTAGAACAAATTTTTTACTCATAGTTTTATGTATTATATAATGTGGATAACGCACACAAATATTTTACAGATTCGCTCATCAATAGAACATTTGCACCTAATCCTTTGCAAAGGTAACAAAAACTTGCTATTTAGTCATCTTTAAAAGAATGCTTATAAGACAATTATCTAAAAATTAGTTAAAGACCAAAGATGAAAGAGTTCATTTCCCTATGTTATTCAATAAATTATCGTAACTTTGCACCGCTTTTCGGTATAACCGCTGGCCTTGGACGAGTCTTGAGCTATGTTATATTGGAACGACAAACAATATTTAATTATCAAACAAAATGGATTTAATTAAAGTTGCTGAAGAAGCATTTGCAACCGGCAAGAAGTTTCCAGAGTTCAAAGCTGGTGATACTGTAACTGTCGCTTACAAAATCGTCGAGGGAAACAAGCAGCGTATCCAGCTCTATCGTGGTGTTGTTATCAAGATCAGCGGTGTAGGTGAGAAGAAACGCTTCACTGTTCGTAAAATGTCTGGCACCATTGGTGTTGAACGTATCTTCCCATTGGAATCACCAAACATCGATTCTATCGAGGTGAACAAGCGTGGTAAGGTTCGTCGTGCCAAGCTCTACTACTTGCGTAAGCTCACAGGTAAGGCTGCACGTATCCAAGAGAAGAGAACAATAACCACAGAAAAGTAATTCCCTTCGTAAATCCAAGGAAATAAAAAAGGTTCAGAGCAATGCTCCGAGCCTTTTTTCTTTTTCAATAAATCCCTCGCTCAATCTTCATAATTCAGCTGTCCATCGTTCTCACCATGAATAGCTTTCTGAAAATCTTTCCAGCTCTGAAAACCAGCAAACAATGCCATTCTGTCCAGTGCTTTCTTAGAGGGCTTCTCCTTCGATGCCAAATAATCCCAAAGCTTTTTCAGCGATTTGGAATTCAGATGGATATGATGCTTTGCCAGTTTTGCCGACACTTTCTCGAAATCGGCTGCCACCGCATCATAAATCGGTGCTTTATGGCTAAACTCCTCCATCAGACTCTTAACACTTTTGCCCATCTCAACAAAACTAAACTTTACATGTGCAAAAGTACTAAAAGATTGGATAATAGAGTAAAAAGTCATTAGAAAAAACAAAGAAAATCAGCCACGCCGCAAAAATAATATCGAAGTGCCCTACTATCTCCTATCTTTTGAGTATCTTTGCACTATCGATAACATCTATCCAATTAATTTTATGAAAGAATTAGCTCTTAAATACGGTTGCAATCCCAATCAGAAGCCATCCAGAATATACATGGACAACGGCGATTTACCTATAGAGGTGCTCAACGGCCGTCCAGGTTACATCAACTTCTTGGACGCCCTCAACAGCTGGCAACTGGTCAAAGAACTGAAGGCAGCTACTGGTATGCCTGCCGCAGCTTCGTTCAAGCACGTCAGTCCTGCTGGAGCAGCCATCGGATTGCCACTCAACGACACACTTAGAAAGATATATTTCGTCGATGACATCACTTTTGAATTGACCCCTTTGGCTTCAGCATACGCCCGTGCGAGAGGTGCCGACCGCATGTGCTCCTACGGCGATTTCTGCGCACTCAGCGATACTTGCGACGAAGCTACGGCACGACTCATCAACAGGGAAGTGAGCGATGGCGTGATAGCACCAGGCTACACTCCTGAGGCATTGGAGATTCTGAAGAACAAGAGAAAGGGCAACTACAACGTCATCAGAATAGACCCTGATTACACCCCCAAGTCTATCGAACGGAAACAGGTTTTCGGAATAACTTTTGAGCAAGGACGGAACGAGGTGAAGCTTGATGATCCCCAACTGTTTGAGAACATTCCTACACAAAACAGGAACCTCCCTGCAGATGCCAAGCGCGACTTGATTATCTCATTGATAACACTGAAATATACCCAGAGCAATTCTGTTTGCTACGTTAAGGATGGACAGGCTATCGGCATTGGAGCCGGCCAGCAGAGTCGAATCCATTGCACACGTCTGGCAGGCAACAAAGCCGACGAATGGTGGTTGCGCCAGTGTCCGAAGGTGATGAATCTTCCGTTCAAGGAAGGCATCAGACGTGCCGACCGCGACAATTCCATCAATATCTATATATCGGATGAATACGAGGACATCTTGCAAGAGGGGACGTGGCAGCTGTTCTTTACTGAGAAGCCAGAGCCACTCACTGCCGAGGAGAGACAGGACTGGATAGCCCACAACACCAAGGTGGCACTGGGTTCCGACGCATTCTTCCCCTTCGGCGACAATATTGAACGTGCACACAAGAGCGGTGTTGAATACATTGCTCAGGCTGGAGGTAGCATTCGTGACGACCATGTCATCGACACATGCGACAAGTATGGCATCGCAATGGCATTCACAGGCGTACGACTGTTCCATCATTGATTAATGATTTTGAAAGGAAAGAGTTTAGCGAGATTTCTGACTCCTCGGATTATTTGATTCCGACTGACGTTGTCAGAACTATTTATGGCCGAGGATTGAGGAATCTCCTGAATTTCCACTCAAATTAAAGGAAATAACATGAGTGAAATAGATGATATAATTGAAGGCGGAATGGTATTCCGTGGTGCTCCGAAACCAAAAACCGATGATGGCAAGGTGAAAACCAAAGCCAAGAAAAAGAAATATATCACTGGTGCACACGGTTCTGGAAGCGCAAGGCAAAAGGCCAAATACCGCCAACAGAGAGCCAACAGGCATAAATAGCCATGTCAAGTTAGTTGGGGCATGGAAACATGCGGGCACCGGTCGGATGAAGTGGCATCGCACATCAGCCGTCAATCAGGTTTGCACATCCCATGTGAGTGGTCTGGACTGGCAACGGCTTTAAAAACTTATCGGATTCAAAAGGAGTCACTGCGTGATTTCCAACCAAAAGGGATGTTGATTTTCGCAAATGAGAAAATGAAATATCTCTTTTTTTATTACATCAACCATTGCAGCAAACTCTCCAAAGCATTAAACAGATTTCTTTTTATAATCAACTGGTTACCAATAACATAAGAGCATCCATGTGAAAGGTGAGCTTTTACGATGTGATAGGTCAGGTATCACCCTTCAAAAGCTAAGCTTTTAAACGAGGATAGCTCTGATAACATCCGACAGCATTCATTTTGTAGCATGTCTTACATCAGCAAAACAGACCAGGTGTTGGATTATTTTGTCTTCAGACGACTATTCAGACTGTACGTTGTGTCGGAAAACAAGAGAACTTTTACTTAATCATGCATATAGAATCGCATGACAACGATGGACTGTACACAAATATCAAATACAATTTCAGTGGTGTCTTTTCAGCACTAACGTAAGATAAGGGCATTGTAGATGCGCCCCGAATCGATTCCAAGCCTACGTGCGGAGAAATAATCCTCCACCGAATCGAAAGTGCAGATAGCCGAATCCATTATTTTTGATGAGTCGAGGCCTGCCATTTCCAAATCCATGCGATTACAGCGCTTCAAGTCGATGTGCCATTTCATTGGTGGCTCCCCCTCCTTCTTTTCCCTCACGGGATAGAGTTGCGCAATAGCGTCCATATCGAAGTCAGCACTCGCAAACTGGTCATAAACCTCTTGCCCTATTTCGAAGTGCTTCAGCGAGATGCCTGGACCGATGACGGCCATCAGCTCGTTGGCAACCGACCCAAAATTAACTGTCATTTCCCTGACCGTCTTGAGGACAATGTGTCGCAAAGTTCCACGCCAGCCAGCATGAATGGCCGCCGCCGCATGATGATGCTTGTCGTAAACCAGCACAGGAATGCAGTCGGCCGTCGAGACTCCGACGCACACACCGGCCTCATTCGTCATCACGGCATCGACTCCATCCAGTATTTGGTCGCGGACAGGCTGCGAAAGTGAAAAGAAATCGTTGGCAATAAGTCGCGACTCAACACCGTGGACTTGGTGAGGGACTATCAGCCGCTCAGTTTCGATTCCCAACTCAGAAGCCAGAGCCTTGCGATTGAGGGCGATCGCCTCAACATCGTCACCACAGTATTTATTGATGCTGAACGATGCATGGGTGTCTGTCCCCACTCCACCATGCCGGGTAGAGCTGAATGCAACCACTCCGCTACCCAAATCATAATAATGCAGTTTTGGTTTAATCATCGGTATATTCAAAATCGTCGAGCTCCTCCACGTCTTCGATATCCTCATCATCGACGAACTCCACTTCTTCCACATCTGCACCCTCAGCGTGCATTTCGGCTTCGAACCGCAACATATCCTTATCGCGATGCACCAGCGTGTCCTCCGATGTAATGTCTTGCAGCTTATTACTCTCTGCATTGAGTTCTTTCCAAAGAATATCCTTCAGTTCGCTGATGCCCATTCCCGCAACCGCTGATATGAAAACTACAGGAAGGTCGGTCGGCAGCGTCTCCTTCAACATCTCTATAAGCTCATCATCAAGCAAATCCGACTTTGTTACTGCCAGCACACGATGCTTATCGAGCATCTCCGGGTTGAATTGCCTGAGCTCGTTGAGCAAAATCTCATACTCTTTCTTTATATCGTCAGTATCTCCGGGCACCATAAAGAGCAGCAACGAGTTGCGTTCTATATGCCGTAGGAATCTCAGACCAAGCCCCTTGCCCTCGCTTGCTCCCTCGATGATTCCGGGGATGTCGGCCATCACGAAACTTTGGTTGTCGTGGTAGCTCACAATGCCGAGCGAAGGCTCCATCGTGGTGAACGGATAGTTGGCGATCTTTGGCTTGGCACTCGACAATGCAGAAAGAAGCGTTGACTTTCCAGCATTCGGAAAGCCTACCAAACCAACGTCGGCCAAAAGTTTCAACTCAAGAATGATGGTCATTTCCTGCATCGGCTCTCCCGGCTGCGCATATCTGGGCGCTTGGTTGGTGGCCGTTCGGAACTGGAAGTTTCCCAGTCCGCCTCGTCCTCCTTTCAGTAAGATCACCTCCTGACCATCATAGGACACATCGCAGATAAACTTTCCCGTCTCAGCGTCATAGACCACCGTACCACAAGGTACATCAATGTACATATCCTTTCCGTCCGTTCCGTGACACTTGTCGCGTCCGCCGTTCCCTCCATGCTCGGCATAGACGTGACGTTGGTACTTCAGGTGGAGCAGCGTCCAATAATTGTGGTTACCGCGAAGGATAATACTTCCGCCCTTACCGCCGTCCCCTCCGTCAGGGCCACCATTGGGATTGTACTTGACATGACGAAGGTGCATGGAGCCTCGGCCACCCTTTCCAGAGCGACAATATATCTTAACGTAATCTACAAAATTGGATTCCATAATAAATAAGAGAACCTCCCCAAGGCTCTAAAGTGGGGGATGTCTCTCGCTTGCTGCTGTCAACATTCCCTGCTTTAGAAGGGCTTGGGGAGGCTTTGTTTTTTTACAAATTATCAATAACTTTTGCTATACGAGCAAAAATCTCGTCGATTGTACCCAAACCCTCAACGTGATGGTGGATACCTTCTGCCTCATACCAGTCAATCAGAGGAGAAGTCTGTGTATGATAGACGTTCAGACGCTTCTTTATCGTTTCCTCATTGTCGTCGGAACGTCCGCTTTCCTTACCCCGGAGAAGCAGTCTCTTCATCAATTCCTCCTCTGGCACGAAGAGTTCGATCATGGCTGCCACCTTGTGGCCGCGCTCCGACAACATTTTCTTTAATGCTTCGGCTTGTGGTATTGTACGTGGGAAGCCATCGAAGATAACCCCTTTGTGCTCTTTGCCAAAGCTATCGTAAACGCTTGCCAGGATGTCGATCATCAACTCATCAGGGATGAGCTGCCCATTGTCGATATACCCTTTTGCAGTCTTACCGAGTTCAGTACCGTTTTTGATTTCAGCACGAAGCACATCGCCAGTTGAGATGTGTCCGAAGCCGTACTTTTCAATCATCTTGTCGCTCTGAGTACCTTTGCCTGCACCAGGAGCACCGAAAATTACAATATTTTTCATTATTCTTTCACTAATGTGTAAATGTCTCTCAAGTTCCTTCCAAGCTGGTCATAGTCCAGTCCATATCCCACAATGAAGTCGTTTGGAATTTCCATTGCAGCGTATTCAATGTTCAATGGCACTTGCAATTTTCCAGGCTTCACCAGTAACGAGCTGATATGCAGACTGGCGGGTTCGCGTGTTCCCAGTGTTTCCAGCATACGTTTCATGGTCGTTCCGGTATCGACAATGTCTTCAAGAATCACCACATGACGGCCATGAATATCCTCATTGAGCCCTATCACCTCCTTAATCTTGCCAGAAGAGGTGGTTCCCTCATAGGAAGCAAGCTTAACGAATGATATTTCGCAAGGAATTTTAATAAACTTCATCAAGTCAGCAGCATACATGAACGAGCCATTCAACACGGCGATAAAGAGCGGGTTCTTCCCTTCCATGTCATGGTTCAACTTGTCTGCCACACGCTTGACACTCTCCAGAATCTCCGCTTCGGAGATTGAAGTCTCAAACGTTTTGTCTTTAATTGTTACTCGACTCATTTTACTAATTCTGTTATTTTGCGCAAATTTACGAAAATTATGGCAAACTATCCATAGGATTAGCATTTATTTTGTAAATTTGCGTACGATATGAAGATATTCACAAGCGCTCAAATACACGAGCTTGACAAACATACCATCGAGCACGAGCCAATACGCTCGGTTGATTTGATGGAGCGTGCGGCCAAGGCTATCGTCCATTGCATCATGGATGAATGGAGCACCAGTACCCCAATCGTAGTCTTTGCCGGACCAGGCAACAATGGCGGCGACGCACTGGCTGTGGCCCGACTGCTACTGGCAGAGGGTTTCAAAGTGAAAGTCATACTCTTCAATATCTCCAACAAACTTTCCGAAGATTGTGGAATCAACAAACAACGCCTGATTGACCTCAAGTATTTCAATGATTTCACTGAGGTCACCACGACATTCGACCCACCCGAACTGACGGCAGACATACTGGTAATCGACGGATTGTTCGGTTCGGGGCTGACAAGGCCGCTGGCTGGCGGTTTTGCATCGCTGGTAAAGTACATCAACCAGAGCCCTTCGAAGGTGGTGAGCATTGACATCCCATCGGGATTGATGGCAGAGGACAATTCGTTCAACGTCACAGCCAACATCATCTGTGCCGATCTCACATTGACACTCCATCAGAAGAAATTGTCATTCTTCCTGAGCGACGCGCAAACGTACCTGGGAAGAATCAAAGTGCTTGACATTAGGCTAAGCCAAGGCTTCATAGAAAAGGCTGAAGCGCAATTCACTTTGTTAGAGGAGAGCATGATTCGCTCACGCATGATTCACCGTAACGACTTTGCCCACAAAGGACAAATGGGGAACGCACTCATTGTTGCAGGAAGCTATGGGATGGCTGGAGCATCCATATTGGCCACTCAAGCATGTCTGAGGTCAGGTGTGGGAAAAGTGACGGTGCACACTCCGAAGAAGAACTATAGCATCATGCAAATCTCCGTACCAGAGGCCGTTATGCAGATGGACCACGAAGAAACAACATTCTCTGAGGCTGTTGACACGGAAGACTTTGATGCACTTGGCATCGGGCCAGGTCTCGGACAGGTGGAGAACACGGCTATAGCCATGATCACGCAAATCCGGCGCGCACAATGCCCCGTTGTGGCTGATGCCGACGCACTCAACATGCTCGCCAACCATAGAGCCTGGATGCAGCAACTGCCCAAAAACATCATCCTCACCCCACATCCGCTGGAGTTTGACAGACTTAGCGGCAGCCCGGCCAACAGCGATTACGAACGGCTACAGCAAGCACGTGAAATGGCACAGAACCTTCATGCCTTCATTATTCTGAAAGGGCACTACAGCGCATTATGCATGCCCAACGGGAATGTGGTTTTCAACTCAACGGGCAACAGCGGAATGGCAACAGCTGGAAGCGGCGACGTGCTGACAGGCATCATCACAGGCTTATTGGCACGTGGCTATAGTCAGCTTAATGCTTGCACCGTGGGAATGTATCTGCACGGACTTGCCGGCGACCTTGCCATGAAAGAGACGGGCAAGGAAAGCCTCGTGGCTGGCGACATCATTAGATTCTTGCCTGAAGCATTCAAAAAAGTGAACGACTAAGAGAGCAAAGACATTCAAAGCTGTCAGCTTTTCCTACTTGAAACCGAGATTTTATCAATAGATTCATAGTCTGTTGTGCATCAATGCTTCATGAACTGATTTGTGAGCTATCTTATATCATGACAAGATTTGATAACTACTGATGATGCCCAAAGAAACTCTTCCCCAATCGAAATACGTGCGAATTTGCTGTTAATCTGGCATTTTCGCATTATTTTTGAAGGTTTCGATTCAATTGAATATACGAAAGCTACAGAAGAAAAGCACCTTCAAAACGCAATTGCATAACCAACTCATATTCAATCAATTAACCACAGTCATGCAATAGGTCAGCTTTCACACAGCGAAAGATTAGCTTTCGCACATCAAAAGGTCAACTTTCGGAATGCGATGGCTCAACTTCCATCGACAAGAGCTCATGCAGAATCGAAAAACGAATGAACGAACCAATCACTTTTACAAGGTTTAATCAATCAAACTCATGACTTAAGCAAGAAAAACGGTGACTTCGCATAAAGCCACCGTCCTTGTTATTGTTGTCTAACCTGATGAAAAGAATTAATCGAGGTTAGCAAGTTTATTGTCAGAACCGAGAACATCAATAATCTTCTCAGTGTATAAGTCAACCATGTATTCACGAGCCTTACCACAATACTGGCGTGGATCGAAGTATTCAGGATGCTCAACCATAGTCTGGCGCACACCAGCCGTAAATGCCAGGCGAGAGTCAGAGTCGATATTGATCTTGCAAACAGCGCTCTTGGTGGCTTTACGCAACTGCTCTTCTGGGATACCAACTGCGTTTGGCAACTTACCGCCGTTTGCATTGATGATATCAACATACTTTTCTGGAACAGAAGAAGACCCATGAAGCACGATTGGGAAGCCCGGAAGTTGCTTTTCAACAGCCTCAAGCACATCGAATGCCAAGGGAGGAGGTATCAGACGGCCAGTCTTCGGGTCGCGTGTACACTGCTCTGGTGTGAACTTATAAGCGCCATGTGAGGTTCCAATCGAGATTGCCAATGAATCGCACCCAGTACGTGTGGCGAAATCAACCACCTCTTCTGGTCTTGTATAATGAGATTTCTCTGCAACAACATCATCCTCAACACCAGCAAGCACACCAAGTTCGCCCTCAACCGTCACATCAAACTGATGAGCGTACTCAACAACCTTCTTAGTCAGGGCTACATTCTCTTCATAAGGAAGTGCTGAACCATCAATCATAACTGATGAGAAGCCGAAATCTACACAGCTCTTGCATACTTCGAAGCTGTCACCGTGGTCGAGATGCAATACAATCTCTGGATGATTGCAACCCAATTCCTTGGCAAACTCAACAGCACCCTCGGCAAGATAACGGAGCAAAGTCTGGTTAGCGTATTTACGAGCACCCTTAGACACTTGAAGAATAACAGGAGATTTTGTTTTTGAAGCTGCTGTAATAATCGCCTGAAGCTGTTCCAGGTTATTGAAATTGAATGCTGGAACGGCCCATCCACCGTCAATAGCCCTCTTGAACATCTCACGAGTGTTCACGAGCCCTAAATCCTTGTAATTTACTGCCATAATAATATTGTGTATTTAAATAATGAATAACAATCTTTCATTGTCAAATGCAAATATAATATTTTATTCTCTGAACGCCAAGCCCTATTCCCTATTAAATGTTTCCTTAATGTTAAAAAACATGTTTTTAGCAGATTGTACTACAAAAACACACCCTTTTGAGAACTTTATATCACGAATAACAGTAAGACAGGGCACAAGGCAGACAGGATAAATTCATGCAACTGACGTCACGAGCAGCATTATTGCCACATGAACATATTTAAAAAGTCCCCTCGCCAAAGAATGGAAAGAGACTCATTTTATCTAAATTTCAGAATTGATCCTCCTGATTTGCTGGTTCGATAATACGCCAAATTACACTCGCAAGAGCACCACCCACAAATGGACCTATAATGAAAATCCAAAGATTGCTCAACGCTGTCGCAGGACCGCCTGCCAATTGGGCGAAGATAGCTGGCCCGATGGAACGCGCTGGATTAACCGACGTTCCTGTATAACGAATACATACAAGGTGAACGAGTATCAATGAGAGACCGATTGCCAAACCTGCGAAATTGTTCGTTGAACCATTTGTCTTTGAAGTAACACCCAAAACGACGAGAACGAAAATACAAGTAAACACAATCTCTGCAAGCAAGCCACCTGTTGAACTAATCCCCTCTTGCAGATTGTTCGATCCCAGACCAACTCCAGCCTCAGCAAACTCAACACCAGTGCTCATTACAAGGCTGTAGAGAATTGCAGCACCGAGCAAGCCTCCGATAACTTGGAAGATCATGTACATGACACAATCCTTTGCGTCCATGCGACCACTAAGAAAAAATCCCAATGTAATAGCTGGATTAATATGGCATCCAGAAATACCTCCAATGGTATAAGCCATTGCGACAAAAGAGAGACCAAAAGCAAATCCAGTACCAAGCACGGTGCCAGCATTAACCACATCTGCACAATTTGAAGAACAATTGAGGCTGACGGCTGCACCGCAACCCATCAACACGAGCACCAACGTGCCGACCATTTCTGCTAAATACTTTTTCATATATCTATTCTTTCTTATAATCTGGCTGCTTTTAAAGACCCATTAATTCCTGAAATACAACGCAAAAAAAGTTAATTTAGTATGTGATTGTACAGCTATATTTCTCTATATCGTTAAATTTTAATAACGTTTCAGTAAGGAGTCGTATATTTATGTGTAAGCTATCACTGTCAGCAAGCAACCTAAGTCACATTCATTGCAATATACCTTTCAACAAGAATGTGGCATTTTGGTTCCTTGCAACTCCTGGAGTAATTTTGTATGAATAAGTCACCTTTTCTCCGAGCTCAATCTCGAAGCAATAGTTATTGAACCGTCCTGGCATTTCCTCCGAGAGTTTGGAGAGCTCAAGGTCATGTGTGGCAATTACACCCGTGACATTCTTTTTTGATATATATTGCAGAAACAGCCGTGATCCGTTCAATTTATCCAGTGAATTCGTACCTTTGAGGATTTCATCGAGAATTATCAGACAGGGCTTCTCTGGCCGAAGAGAATCGATAAGCTGCTTCAGCCTCAACAATTCTGCGTTGAAATAAGAAATTCCATGCGTGAGATCATCGGTCGTCCGCATATTAGTGAACAACTGGAACACAGACACCGTCATGGATTTGGCGAATACTGGTAATCCATTCATTGCGAGAATATAGTTCACGCCCAACGTACGGAGGAATGTACTCTTGCCGGCCATATTCGCTCCGGTGATGATATAGTATTCGAGATTTCTGATACAGAAGTCGTTTCTAACAGCTTTTTCCCCTAAAAACGGGTGGTAAAGTCCCTGTGCATCATAGCGAATCTCATCCTGAAAGACCACCTCGGCCTCCCTTGCCCCATCCTCATTCATCCTGAAAGTGGCCATTGACACCAGCGCATCAAAGACACTGGCCGTATCTATCCACTGGTCAGTTGAATGTTGGTAAGTTCGCTGCCACCTAAGGAAATCCCTTACAATGGCGATATCGATGAGTCCGAAGCAATTGAACAGAACTATTCCTATCTCATTGCTGCGGTTGTCAATCTTCTGCAATATGCGTTCCAGCCGACTGAAGGAAGATTTTGCCCCCGACATTCTATTCCTCAGCGCAACCAGTTCTGCCGAATGAAAGTCCTGTTGGTCAATCAGCGTTGTCATATTCACATATCCCCGCACCTGACTCTGGAGCTTTGAGATAATCTCATTGATGAGTTTGATGTACTTATGCGAACAGAACATCGCCAAAAAGAAGTTGAAAATGCCCCACCACACTGGCATGAAAGCGGGCAGAAGGTCGGCAACGGACAGAAAGACACTCAGGTAAAATCCCACCAAGTCGGCATAGACGAAGAGCCGGAAGGTAGTGTTGCCGAAATAGTCGGGAATCTCCAAAGTGTGGGCAGCGGCAAAAGCGTCTTTCACGGCTGCAGTATCGATGGTGTTTTCAACACCCTGGGCCTTGAAGTTCGACACGAAACTCTCGTCTGACCCCAACTCCCGAATGGCTTCCTTGCGATGTTCGATATGTCGAAAGAGCTCCGCTGCAGGCATTGTCTCCCATTCACCAGCAAGACTCCTTGCCAGACAATTGGCACCGCCCGACGATATGGTACGGTTGATGCGCTGAAAGAGCGAACTGTCGCCAAACACATCAAGGTCGAAGGTGAAATGATGAGACGGCTTCACGTACCTTTCGCCTGCATCGAACTTGGAGTAATCGCCCGTCTGATAGTCTATTTCCCTCTCATAGACCAGTCTCAAGGCCGACTCCTCGCTTATCTTTCTGTCGTTCTTCGCATCCAAATGTCGGATATAGAAGTACAGAAACAGAAGCAAGAGCGCAACCAACAAGGTCCATGATCCATTTTCAATAATTGTGAAAAGCACAAGAAAGCCCAAGGCAGAGACAAACGAAACAATCTCGCCTATGACAAATCCCTTGCTTTTAGACTGCAAGGCAGTGATTAACTCAGACAGTTCTCCCACCCGACGGTGGTACAGTGCATTCAATTCCTTATTCATAGTTACAAAAGTAGTAAAAAGATTCAGAGGGAATTTGTCATTACACAAAAATTACCATATCTTTGCATATAACAAGAATAAATCAATCCGACAATGAAAAATAAGATTTTCTCCATCGTCTGCGCATTGCTCATGACCATAACGACCAGTGCTGCCACCACGTTGCCTATCAAAGGCACCATCATCAGTCCAACGAATCCCAACATCTGCTATGTGGGACGCATCAGTTTCAAAAACCCAGAGCGACCGATGTTCAACTGGCCGGGAATCCAAATCATAGCACGCTTCGAGGGAACATCGCTGAGAATGATTGCCAAGCCCAAAAGTGGTTATTTCGTATGTACAATAGACAATGCCGAACCCTTCAAGGTGAGCTTCAATGCACCACGCGATTCCGTCGTCACCTTGGCGACAGCACTGCAAAACGGCGTACACGAGGTACGGCTGATGTATGCCATCGAGGGGATAGAACGTCATGCAGAGTTCAGGGGGTTCGTACTCGACGAGCATTGTTCCTTAGCCCAGCCTCCCGCACTGCCCGAACGGCGGATAGAGTTCATCGGCAATTCCATCACCTGCTCATTTGGTATCGAGAGTCTGGACCAGGCCGATAAATACTGCGATGAGACCGAAAACCATTACCTGAGCTACGCAAGCCAAGTGAGTCGCAACCTCAACGCGCTACACACAGCCATTGCCCGAAGCGGAATAGGAGTTTACCGCAACTACAACGGTCCGAAAAGCGGAAACAAAATCACCATGCAGAACGAGTTTAACAACACCATTTACGGCAGCAACCTTGAGAAATGGGACTTCGCACAATGGATACCACAGGTCGTTTGCATCAATCTCGGCACCAACGACTTCTCTACCAACAACTACAATGCAGGTCTCTACGAACGGGCCTACCGCAATTTCCTGCAATCCGTCCGCAATGCCTATCCCAATGCGAAGATTGTTCTTCTGAACGGTCCGATGATGGCCGAAAAAACGCATAACATCCAAGGCAGCATCCTCGATAAACTCACGAGGGAGTTCAACGAAAAAGGCGACAAAGACATCTACCGGTTCGCATTCACACCACAGACGGGCGACCTCGGCTACGGAGCCTGTTGGCATCCGAGCCTCCTCCAGCACGGGCGGATGGCAGAGGAGCTCACGCCTTTTCTGCAAAAGATTATGAACTGGTAGGTAGAGGCTGCGTATTGCCCGACCTTGCAAGTCGGGCAAACCCTTTCAACACATACCATTATCAGAAGACTTTTCAGACAAACAGCAGCCTACTGAATACCAACGAATTATATTCTCGATTACAAAAGATGAGCTTTCGCACTGCAATAGCTGACCTTTTGCAAAACGAAAGGTGAGCTTTTGCCATGCGATAGCTTAGGAAAGGATACTCACCCCCAACCAAACATCGAATCGCAGATCACCATTCGGTATCGAAAACTTTGCTTTGTTTACGGCGTCAATGACCAATTACAGTTCAGCATGAAACTCTATGACAACTCATGAGAATAAGACCATATCGGTCATTTAAAAGAACGACAAACAAGCAGCTCGCAATCACATAAAATCAGTACTGCCCCAGACGAGCGATTTGGATAAAAAAAGGAAACGAGAAGCAGCGTTCTCATTTCCTTTCTTTATGGTTTCATCAACCCTGCATGAGTGCTGGTAATCCGTAGGTTTACTTTTTCCCGGTGAACGAAGCGTTGATGACAGCTGGAGAAGTGCCCAGTTTGTAATTATTGAGTATGGTTACTCCGCCTTGTTCATCGAACGACACTGTCATGTTGCCAAGTTTTTTCGCCTCATACTGGCCTTCAGGAGCTGGTCCCAGTTTACAGGTGAACTTGATACCATCATTCCTGTAATCGCGGAAGTAAGCGTTCTTCGCAGCGTCGAAAGCCAAATTGCTGATGGTGTAGGTGTCGAGAACGATGTCGCCCATCGGTGTCCCAGTGTAGGTTTCCTTTGAACTTGTCACGTTGATGGTGCCATCGGCATTCTTGCTGATGGTATAGGTGGCATTCTCGGCATTGTAAGGCCCCATTCCGAATGCCTTCAGCAAGTTCATTCCCGTATATGCCCCTTCGATTGTGTTTTCAGCGACAGGACTGAACTCAATGCTCTTGATGTCGCTTGCATCGAATGTTACCGACGTACCGTCATTTTTGTTTACGACTACTGTTTGTGCATGGGTATAAGAAGCTGCCGTCAGGACAACAACGAGGAGTAAAAATATTTTTTTCATTTAACGATGAATTTGAATGTTTTAGAATATGTTTTTACGATAAATATGCCAGACTTTCCGTTGAGTGGTATCTCAACTGTTCCGCACTGACTTGCGGTTGCGCTGCCTATCACCTCGCCGTTGACGGCATAGACCGTCACCTTGCGGCCAGCTGGGAGTTGTTCACCCTTAAGGGAGCTGCCGATGGTAAAGATGCCTGTTTTGGAGCTGGCATCAACCGATGCTATGCCAGCGGCTTCTGTAAATTCAATCTTGCGATAATCGGCAATGGGATACTGAACCGTTTGCTTTGTGGTCGTAAGTACCAGAAAATCGGATGTGAAAGACACTACAGGTTTGTCGGCTAATGCGAAGAACGTCGCCGTTCCGTCAACATCGCTGACCTTGACATGCACGTAGTCGGTAGCCATGGCCGAAACACCAGCCATCGACAGCAGCAAAAGGCATGTCAGTTTTCGTAAATTTGTTTTGAATCTCATATTGTTTGAAGTTTTTTCGAGTCTGAAAACGGATGCAAAAGTAAACAATATGGAAAACACTCGCAATCCTTATTTATTGGGATTTTTACGTCAGCATTTGTCTTTGCTTCAATTCCAGGTACTTATTAATGACATCTATGCTGAGCGCTTCGGGCCTTGTCAGCAGACTTAGGATGCCATGCTGTTGGAGTTTTGTGACAATGAGACGTTTCTCGTAGGCGAATTTCTCAGCTATGACATGCTGGTAATAATCCTCCGTGGTGCGTTTGTCGGACTTAATAAAGTCGTTCAATTCCGAATCCTCAAAGAAAACCACCAGCAGGCGATGGCGTCGGCTGAGCATCTTCAGGTAAGACAACTGCCTCTGCAGGGCCGACATTCCCGAAAAGTTGGTGTAGAGAACCAGTAGGCTCCGTTTGCTGATTTGTTTGTTCACATTTACACAAAGATTGCTGAAGTCGGTCTCGCTGAAATTGGTCCGCTGATTGTAGAGAGCACCGAGAATGTGCTGCATTTGCCCCGGACGGCGAGACGGGGTGAGCAATGTGTCGAGATCATCGGAGAAGGTTATCAGTCCGGCCTTGTCCTCCCGGTGAATGGCAACATAGGAAAGCACCAGCGACGCATTGATACTATAGTCCAAAAGCGTCATACCATTGAACGCTTGCTGCATGACGCGTCCTTTATCTATCACCGAATAGACCTGTTGCGACCGTTCCTCCTGATAGACATTCACCATCAACTGATTGCGACGGGCACTGGCCTTCCAATTGATGGAACGGTATTCGTCGCCTTTCACATACTCCTTTATCTGCTCGAACTCAGTGTTGTTGCCCACACGACGGATGCGTTTGATGCCCATATCAGTGAGGTTGTTGCTCATGGCCAACAGTTCGTAATGGTTCAGCATGAGGTAGGAAGGATAGACTTTCACATTTTTGTCCTCGCCCTCTGTGTATCGGCGCTCCACTAACCCCAGCATGGTACGGGCAAAGATACGTATCTTGCCAAAGTTATATTCTCCCCGTCTGACAGGGCGCAACGTGTAGGTAAGTCGGCGGACAGCATGTGCGGGGACGGCGAGACGGTATTCCACGTCTCTGCGCTGAAAGACTGCGGGTGTCTCATCAATGACCGTCGTCCTAATCATAAACGGATAGACACTCTTAACCGTGATTACCACTTTGTTGTCATCGCCATTTGACAGGCGGTCGGCACACTCGCGCGTTGCTTTAACGGCCTTTTTATAATAGAGAAGCACAGTATCGGTCAGCAAAATTGCCAGAAAAGCACACAACAATCCTTTCCCTATCGTGAACAACAGAGGAAAAACAAAACCAAGTCCGATAATCAGAGCATTGGCCGTCAACAAGATGTAAAACCTTCGAGATAGGTACATGGATAATCTTTTCTGATGATGAGGAGTTAAAAGAATTGGGAATTTTTTCGTTCCTTACTTGGGCACTTCCACCTTCTCTATCAGCCGCTGGGCAACCTTCAGCGGTGTGTAGCCTTCCATCTCTGCCTCAGCGGTGAGTATGAGACGGTGCTGAAGTACACTCGGCGCTACAAACTTGATGTCGTCTGGCGCAACGAAGTCGCGGCCATTGAGAAGAGCATATGCCTTGGAGGCGTTGAGAATGGCCACCGACGCACGGGGGCTCGCTCCGAGATAGACAGCCTTCGAGGTGCGCGACTGCTGAACAATGGAGGCAATGTAGCCAATGAGACTCTCTTCGACATAGACTTTCTCAAGCATCTTGCGCATGCCAAGCAATTCATCGATGGAGAGAACAGGCCGCACACCTTCAAGGCGGACGAGGTTTCGCTTAGTCTGATGACGCTTCAATATGTTTATTTCGTCCTCCAAAGAAGGATAATCCATCGTCACTTTAAACAAGAAACGGTCGAGCTGCGCTTCGGGAAGGCGATATGTACCTTCTTGTTCGACGGGATTCTGCGTGGCAATGATTGTATATAGGTCGCCCATCTGCCTTGTCGTGCCGTCGATGGTGACCTGTCGTTCCTCCATCACCTCGAAGAGGGCGGCCTGTGTCTTGGCTGGGGCGCGGTTGATTTCATCCACCAAAACAAGTTGCGAGAAAACCGGTCCCTCGTGGAAATCGAACTGTGAGGTCTGCATGTTGAACACTGTTGTTCCGAGAACATCACTCGGCATCAGGTCGGGCGTGAATTGAATGCGCGAGAAACGGGCATCAATCAATTTTGAGACCAGACGTGCCAGCAGTGTTTTTGCGACACCTGGCACACCCTCAATGAGCACATGTCCATCGGCGAGGATTGCCGTCAGTATGAGATCAACAGCCTGTTGCTGTCCCACAATCACATTGCCTATCTGCTGACGTACCTCAGCAATCTTGCCACTGAAAACGGTCAGGTCGGTTCGTTCAACTGTATTCTCTTCCATAATCTTCTATTGCATTTATAATTGGTTCAATATTTTGTCCATAGCGTCAACAAGCTCTTTCAGTTCGGAGTCTGATATCTTGGCGGCATCTTTCAGCTTTCTTATTTTCAGTAAGGTATTTTCCACTTCCTGACGGGTCAGCCCTGTGTGGTTGGTTATTAGCGTAACCGTTTCGCGCTGCTCTTCATCGGCCATAATGTCGGCCATGATACTGCGACGGATGGTTTCGGCAAAGTAATTACACTTCTTTGTCAGGAGGTCGCGATTGTCGTGGTGCTGATGATAGAGGGTTCCGATGAGTTTCACAAACTCAAGCGATTTGTTTTCTGATGGTGTGACAACTGGAATGACACGCTGGCGACGACGGGCCGTGAAAACAAAGAAGAGCAGGAGTCCGAAGAGAGCAAGATAGACAGCCCATCGGAGTGGCTCCTTCTCTAAAAAATAGCTCAACGGAGAGTTTGATCCGTTGGACGATTTCGGCAGATAGGCCTGTGTCCTCACCACCTCCATGTTGCCAAACTGTGATATGGTTCGAAAAATCAACGGATTGATTTCCTTATCAAGAATTCCGTAATTAGTGAACAACTGCGGGACAGCATTAAGCAAGAGCGTGCCCTTGCCTATGCGCATGGAGATTATCTTTGGTTGCCAATCAGCGGTTGGAGGCTGCATGGGCTGCGTGTCGGCAGGTTCGGTCTCCAGCTTCCTGTATTGCAGCAAGGTGTCACACTCGATTCTTTTTCTGTATTCAAAGCCACCACTCATCAATGGATAGTAAACGCGGAACATTCGTTTCTGATAGGGCTTTTGGTCCGCCCACCAAAGGGTATCCATAGGATCGCCCATCTGCTGCAGACTGATTTGCACCATACGTGGGCTGAAGGTACCATAACTGTCAATCCAGACAGGAATTACATCTACACACCTGCTCTCTGGTCTATAGTCGTGCACCACCAACATGATTTTATTTCCTCTGCGAAGCAGCTGTTTCATAGCTTTCAAATCTGTTACGGTCGGTGTGAAGTTGATGGCATTTACCATTATTGCACGAGGTTGTTTACCTTCTGACAGCAGTTGGGGCAAGGTTTTGTTGGTGACAGAATAGTCTTGAGATAGTGAACTCTGCACCAGCGAGTCGAATACGGCACAACCAAAGGGCTGACGGTCGGTGTGAAGGTAGGTGGGTTGCCAGACAAACTTGCTGGGAGCATTCCATTGGAGGACAAACACAAACACAAGGAAAGCCAAAACGCCCAAAACAAACTTACGGTTCATGGTTGCCCTCCTTCCGTTATTTCTTTCTGTAACTCCAACATCAAAGCCACTTGGGCACCGTCAGCCTGATAATTTCCATAGCGAACTCGCATAAAGAGATTCGTGAAACGAACGAAAGCAGGCAAAAGGAATTCTTTGGTGTATTGTGTCGGGGTCTTGTATATCTGCCAGTTTATGCGATGATTATCGGCCAACCAGCGAAGCGTCTGCAAATAGACGATACACACACACCGATTGTAATCATTGAGTCGCCGAGCCTTATCAAACTCCGCCTCAAAGTCAATGCCGTAGATGTTGTTCTCCTCGAAAGCATTTTTCGACGACCGTCCTTCTGTTCTGAAAAGGGCCGGTTTGTAGCGCCAGAGCAAATATCCTACCACGCCCAACAGGGTCAACGCCACAAGAATGTAGAGCAAAATCCGCACGTCACCATCGGACTTGATGGAGAACACATCATTGAGGAAACGGCTTATCTGCTGAAGAATCCATCCAAACAAGCTGCTGTCTGGTGCTTCAAGCTCACGAGCATAGTTGTAAGCCTCATCAGACTGAAACTGATGAAGTAGTGAACTGTCGCACGTTAGGGTGTCCTTGAGCTGTGAGAGCATTGGCAAAGCAGTTAGACTAAGTCCTCAAAATTATCTATTTCCTTGCTTTTGGCAGACATTTCCTCAAAGCGTTGTATGTCCTCATCTACCGAGACATCGTCCATTTCCTCAGCCGAGCTACCATACTGATAGCCCAGTCCTATTGTATTCAGTGACATTGAGAGATACATTCCGAAAGTCTGAATCACGGCAAAAAGGTAGAGAGCGAAGCTGAAGATGGATGAATTGACTATGGGATTCTCATTGTCGCTTACCACAAACAGGGCTTTCACCAAGAACATGATGTACCATGGCAGCATGAAACACCCCTGAATGACATTCGCAAGGATATTCAACACAAGCAAAAAGCCCAAGATAGCCCAAAAATGATGCGCCGTTAGCCTTATGCTTTGCCTAAGAGAGTTGAACACTGTCTGACTGTCCTCGAAGATATAAATAGGGTATGCCAATGACAGGGGTACGATAGCGACCACAACCAGCAAAACAAGCAGTAAGAGAATCCCCCACCATTCCGTAAGATAGACTATCAGACCAAACACCGCATATAACAATAAAACAATCGTTCCCAAAGTTAAACCCATAATGAGGGAACGCTTGGCAGCCTTAATGATTTTCGGTTTGAGGTCTTTCAGTGTGACCCCTCGCAGTCGTTCGTCATTTTCGTGGTAATGACGCATCATCGCATAGGTAAAAGCCGCCAAGAGAATGCTTCCTATCAAGATAAAGATGAAATAAGAAACATAAGATATGATTAGTTTTACGACAAGGGAATCCCCTATGTTTACCGCCTCATTGACTGCCATATCCGAAAAGATGGAGGTCAAATAATTCAGCGAAAACGCTTGCAACAGGCTAAGAGGAAGGAGCAGATACAAACATCCTTTCAACCATAATTTGCTGTTTTCCTTGAGAAAGTCGAAAGTATCTGAAAACTTATCGCCGAAAGAGCGAACTTTATAGAGTTGAATTTTGGGGCGTTCTATCTGCATTGTGATTACGTTTATAAGGTAAATAAATAAAATAAAATACGACAAATATCGCCGAAAGGGCTATGATGGTCAGCCGAAGCTCGTCGCCCATGTCTGTATGCCGTGTGAGAAAACTCTCAATGAATCCTGCTATGATAAACAAAGGTACTGTCCCAGCCACTATTTTCATGCCTCGCCGTGCACCACACTTGAAGCTCTCAAGACGGGAATACGTCCCAGGGAAGAGCCATCCATTACCCATTGCCAAGCCAGCGGCACCAGCCACTATGATGGACGACAGCTCAAGCGTGCCATGAAGCATGGTTGCCATGAGGCTTTCGCCAAGAAGCCCCTGTTGATAGAAGAAAGTATCGAAGCAACCGATCATCAAACCATTCTGAAAGAGTATCAATCCAGGAATGAAACTTGTGAGCAGACCTGACACGAAGATATTGAACGACACCATTATATTATTGAAAGTGATTTGCCAGAACATGGAATCCGAGGGAGACAAACCATAAACACCCATCGGATGTCCAGCCTTGATGTTCTCCATCGTCATGTCCATATAGGCATCGCCCATAATAAGACGGGGGAAATCACTGTCGCCGACCGTTGAAACCACTCCGACAAAGTCACTTACGGCGAAAATCAGGAAGGAAATCAGGAGCAACCGCCGTTCTTTCCACATCACATCGGGCACTTCTTGCGACCAGAAAGTTATCAATCTTGTCCACTTCTCGCGCTTGTTCCGATATATCTCGTTGTGCAAGGCCGAGGCAAGGTTGTTCAAATAAGCCGTGATTCGTGAGTTGGGATAGTGGGTTTGTGCAAAGGCAAGGTCAGCCGTCAGGTCGGTATAGACATCGGCAAGGTGGTCCGGTGAATCGTTCGTGGCTTTATCCACAACGCTTTCCGTAGCTCTCCACTTGTCAATGTTATTCCGGATGAACAATATCTCTTTCATAAAATTAGAGGTCTGACCGTACTTTTACTTTAGTTTAGGAGCAAAAGTACAGATTTATTCTTATATTTGCAACAGAAAACAGAAATTCTTTTGACAACGATCATGCCTGAATCCAATATCATCACGGGACAATACGTTCGCATCAATCAAACCGCAGCCAGCATCGGGACACGCCTTGTGGCAAGAGGAATAGATGCCATCATAGTGGTTGCCTATGCCATTGGAATGATTCTGCTGATGGAACAGACCATCACTATTAACCGCTATTACATCTTTGTTTTTCTTCCTGCAATCCTCTATTCGTTTCTCTTCGAGCTCTTCAACAACGGACAGAGCCTCGGCAAGATGATCATGCATATTAAAGTGGTGAAAATAGATGGCAGCACACCCACCATAGGCGACTATTTCATGCGTTGGCTGTTGCAAATCATCGACATTGACATGATGGGAGTGGGCGCATTAGCCATCCTCCTCACCAAGAACAGCCAACGGTTAGGCGACCTCGCCGCAGGCACGATGGTCATCAAGCTGAACAATTACCGGCAACTGCAGGTCTCGCTCGACGAGTTCTCTTATCTGGAGCGCAACTATATGCCAGTTTATCCGCAAGCAGAGGACCTCACTCTCAACCAGATTGACGTCATCCAACGAGCCCTCAACTCTGACTATGGGCAAGAACGCAACAACAGAATAGAATTATTGGCCGAGAAAGTACACAGTATGCTCGGAATTTCCTATGACAAAACGAGTGCGGAAAAATTCCTCTACACAATAGTAAGGGACTATCAGCACTACTCGCTGGAAATCGTGTGACACCTACTTATTATATTGACATAGGTTGGACACTTTGCTAAAAGAGTTGATTCAAATTTTAAAATGCGTACTTTCGTCAGGAAAATTAAATATTTCACATAAAAGCACTTCTGCAATTACCAAGGCTTAAATTTCGACAAAAATACAAAATAAACACTTGCATTGATGCTTTTTAGTTGCAAAACTGATATTTTTTTTATTCTTTTGCAAAATACAGCTTGAGCCAATTGGCATCAATAAATTACATATTGTTGGCGATGGGAAGAAAAAGACACGATTTTCTTTGGTGTTTTGATTTAATTTGGATAAATTTGCGGTATCATTTGACAAACTGACACTAACATAAACATTTTAAATTACAATTACTATGGAAGTTGTTAAAATTATGAAAACTCTGGAGCAGAAGCATCCAGGAGAAGCAGAGTACTTGCAGGCAGTGCAGGAAGTACTTGAGTCTATTGAAGAAGTGTACAATCAGCACCCTGAGTACGAGAAGGCAAAAATCATCGAAAGAATGGTTGAGCCTGAGCGTATCTTCACTTTCCGTGTGACATGGATCGACGACAAGGGCGAAGTACAGACAAACCTCGGCTATCGCGTACAGTTCAACAGCGCTATTGGCCCGTACAAAGGTGGTCTCCGCTTCCACAAGGCAGTTACTCCTTCAATGTTGAAGTTCCTCGGTTTCGAGCAGACTTTCAAGAATGCACTCACAACATTGCCTATGGGTGGTGGTAAAGGTGGTTCTGACTTCGACCCAGTGGGCAAGTCTGACGCTGAAATCATGCGCTTCTGCCAGGCCTTCATGCTCGAATTGAGGCACAATATCGGCCCTGATCAGGATATCCCTGCTGGTGACGTAGGCGTTGGTGGCCGCGAAATCGGTTACATGAACGGTATGTACCAGAAACTCACACGTCAGTATCACACAGGCGTGCTCACAGGTAAGGGTCTGACATGGGGTGGATCTTTCTTCCGTCCTGAAGCAACAGGTTACGGTGCCCTCTACTTCACAGAGCATCTCCTCAAGAAGGCTGGCAAGGACATCAAGGGCAAGAAGATCGCTCTCTCAGGCTTCGGCAACGTTGCTTGGGGTGCCGCTAAAAAGGCAACAGAGCTCGGTGGCAAGGTAGTTGCTATCTCTGGTCCTGATGGTGTATGCGAAATCCCAGAAGGCATTACTCCTGAGATGATCGACTACATGCTCGAAATGCGTTCTTCAAACCGCAACAAGGTTGAAGATATGGCTACTAAGTTCCCAGGCAAGGCTAAATTCATAGCTGGTAAGAAGGCTTGGAGCATTCCTGTTGACATCGCACTCCCTTGTGCATTCCAAAACGAGCTCAGCGAAGACGACGCTAAGGAGCTGAAAGCTAACGGATGCTGGTGCTGCTGCGAGGTTTCAAACATGGGTTGCCAGCCAGGCGCTATCCACTTCTTCCAGAAGAACGGCATTCTCTTTGCTCCAGGCAAGGCTGTTAACGCAGGTGGTGTGGCTACATCTGGTCTTGAAATGACACAGAACGCAGCTCACTTGAACTGGGCTCCTGCTGAAGTTGATGCTAAACTCCACTGGATTATGGAAAGCATCCACGAGCAGTGCGTTAAGTTTGGTACTCAGAAAGACGGTAGCGTCGACTACGTTAAGGGTGCCAACATTGCTGGCTTCATGAAGGTTGCTCAGGCAATGCTTGAACAAGGCGTAATCTAATAAGCTTTCTCCGTCGCCCACTCACATTGCGTGAGTGGGGACGACATACAACGGGAGAAGGCTGAACTAAACATAAAACTTATGAAGAAAATCAGAATTCTCCTAATAGTATTAACATCATTCGTAGGCTTTACCATCTCGTCACTGTGCGACGCACAGACGAGTGGTAAAGCCTCTTATTATAGCAACAGGCTCCACGGGCGCAAGATGAGCAATGGCGAGCGTTACAACAGCAAAGGCTTTACCTGCGCACACCGCACACTGCCCTTCGGAACCAAGCTGAAGGTCACCAACACACGCAACGGACGCTCCGTAGTAGTGAGAGTTACCGACCGCGGCCCATTCGTACGGGGACGTATAGTCGATCTTTCCTATGCTGCAGCCAAGGAGATTGGCATGATTTCAAGTGGAGTTGCCTACATCAAGGTAGAGAGATTGCCCAAGGAAACCGAAATACCGTACGCTGCAGAGCCAAAGTCAATCCAAATGCCTGATATTGAATACGGTCTGGCTGGTGTATGCTACGAGTTCATACCCGAATGGAAAGAGGACAACAGCACCGAGCAACCCAAAAAGATAGCCCGAAAAAGCATCCAGAAGAAACCAAAAACAAACACTCAGAAAAATACTGAGGCTCCCAACTCAAACACAGGTAAGCATCAGCCCCAAAAGGAAACCGAATCCAAGAGTTGGACCAACTTCTTTAAAAAGGTGAAAGAAGGCGTTACCAACATCTTTGAATAACCGCTCCATCTGCCCCACTCTTTTACATAACGACGCATCATGCTGGAGACAACCTAACTCCTTCAACATTGCCTCATCATACTATTCAGTGAGTCACCAACCAACAGTACCCACCTGAAAGCCCTCACTAACAGCTGCATCAGCCAACCTACCACACATTAATATAATATGCGAACATGCCTTACGACAGACATTTTCGCATTTTTTTTATATCCCTAATCATCAAACAGACAATACAATTTATCCATCAACGACACCGTTAAACCAAAACATTGTAACTGCCTGAAAACAAACACAATAGCTAACGCATCGCAAAACATGACCTTTTGCAAGCCGATAGGTGACCTTTCACTCACCAAAAGGTCACCTATTATCATCCAAGCGCAACTCATGGAAAATTCTGCAACAACTGCTGTCTGGTAAAACTTTTATTGATTTCCAAAATTAGGGCTGACACTTCTGACGAGGTATCAGCCCTTTTGGTTATCTTTGTATTTGAAAAAAATTATAACCATGAACAAAGATAGTCATTTTACCAGACAGCTGGTCTATAGTCAAGTCGTAAAGTTACTTGATAAAGATAAAATTCTTCAAATCAGCAGTGACTCACAAGGAAGCAAGGCTTATGTGGAGCAGGGAAATTCTTAAAAAAACAATTGTGAAAGTACAAAAAATTTCTGAGATAACACCAACTTTGCAATTTACGGAGCTTTATTTTATCATAGAAGAGCAAAAGAGACCCGGTTTAGGTCTCTTTTGGTCACTGATGTCGAAATTGTTCAAAAAATCGACAGCCAAGGGCGGTTTCTATGAGCGGACCTTTTAAAGGGCCCGCTCGAAATAAAACTATCGGGGAAGACTACTCGAAGGGCTGCGCTACCCACGCGTAGCTGCGGCTGCTGCGGCCCAACATCACGGCAGCAGAATAGAAGTTCAGGTTGTACCCTAGAACATTATTGCCGGGAACAGAACTGGACGACCAATAGTAACCGCTGAAACCGAGGCTGCTAAGCTTACCATCGTTATAACAGCCCAACGCAGGGAGGAAGAAGTATTTACTAATTTCACTATCAGCTGGCTTGCCAGATTTATTCGTAATGTAGTAGGGTTTATCAGTAGTCAGCTGGTTTATACCGTTGGGATCTGCCTTCTTTAAGTCAGCAAGCGTCTTACCGTTTTCTTTAGCGATGACGCTGAGCTTCTTCAACCATATACCGCCGGTATAAACCTTTCCGAAAACCTTCCAAAGAGTGCTATTGTCCCAATGGGCATCACCCTTCAATACGTACCAAGCTATTTCATTGGCATTGGGAAGCTTCTTGAAAAGAGGATTGACGGAAGCTTCGAAAGCGCCGTCACCCTCGTGATACCAACGAGCACCATCGGTATACTTAGACTTTGGATAATTTGAGCTTTTGGCATCTTCAATTGTTGGCTGCCAAGGGTCAGTAGTAGCGTCCCACTCGTGACCGGACCAATAGTTCTCACGAGCATCCCACATGTAATAATTGTGACCGCTGTAAGTAAAAGCAACATAGTCCTCTGCTAATCCATCGGAACCACCGGCGTTCTCATGACCACCGTTAAAATCTGCAGAACCAAGGCTTACGGGAATATCACAAATCCGATTGACAGCAAAGGTATGAGATTGGTAGTATTTGGTTAGTGTTAATTCCTTATTATCCTTAACGCTAAAGACTGTATATTTCACGCTCAACTTACGTGTGCCAGGAGCTATAACGACGTAAAGGGAGTTCTTAATACTTGTCGTTGCTGTACTTTTGTCAGCAAGCACAAGTCCTTCTCCATCAGTACCGACATTAAGCGTAATGGTCTTTGAATTACCTGTACCGGAAAGACCTGTTTGGCTAAGGTCATAAGTACCGGAAATATTGTTGGCGTTTGAGGTGATCTCTATGCGTCTGATCTTAAAGTTTGCGCGCTCCTGCTGAGATGGTATATAGGGAAGAAAGCAAAGATAGGATGCCTTGTGCTGCAAATCGAAACGATAGCCGATCTTGCCTGCAACGGTAGTCTTCGTTGCCGTTGCCACACCGCAATCGCCAACGGCACCAAAATGCTTGGTGTTGTTAAAGGCTACCTGGGTCTGACTGCCGGCGATAACAACCTTCTTTGCACCGACACCGGAGTTGGTGCCACAATAGTACACGTCGTATTGACCCTTAGTGGTGTAAGAACCATCTACCCAGAATGTTGTGCGAGCGGCTGACTCGGTGATGGTATTCAGACTCTTACATAACTGGGTATTATCGTCCTCTACATAGATCACGTCGTTAGGCTCCCAAAGGAAGGCTCCTTCACCACCGATGGCGTCACGATTCATAGAAGTACGAGTGGTAATACCGGGAGCTAATGTTGAACCATCGGGAGTACCAATCTGTACACGCTCCATGGGAACCTCGGTAACGATACCACCGGTAAAGGCGGTAAGCTGATCATTGGTGGTAGCCGTGCTCTCTTCGTTGGAGCAGCTACTCATCAGCACGGATGCGGCAACGAAAGCCGCAAACGAGATAAATAATCTTTTTGTTTTCATCTGTTTGAAATGTTTATAAAATTAATAAATAAAAAAATGGTTATTACGAATAAAGTATTTAAGAATTGTCCTCTTACCACTTAAGGTTAGTCATCTTCCTCAAGATCACCTTTGGGATCGGGAAGAACAGGATTATGTCCTACATCAGGAAGAGTGGTTCCGGCACAAAGCGAGGAATCGAACTCTGTTGCATAACAAGCGATGCGAGGACGAACGTAAGCCGCCTTGACACCTGCGGCACCGGTTTCTGTTTTGTTCATAACGCTACAATAAATTTTGAATATGATTTTTAATTTCTGAATATACAACCATAGAGGATGGCAAGGAATTACCCTCCACAAAAGGACACAAAGAGTCGCTGCGCAATAAAGCAGAATGCGCAGAAAGGGGCATAAAAGAAGATATACCTAAATTATATGAGAGAGAGAGAGAGAGAGAGTACAAAATTATTTGGAACTACCAAATAATTTGTGTTAAAAGAAAAAAAGTTGTT
>QWBY01000049.1_pt1 | contig 86508 bp, 81 predicted proteins | sample 1972471 | NCBI WGS metagenome assembly QWBY01 (sample SAMN09866722, study PRJNA288562) | Human gut metagenome isolate term6_stool, whole genome shotgun sequencing...
AAAAGTAATGATGGACATCGCACCATTTATAGAAAGTAACAGAACCATGTTACCAATCAGATTCGTAGCAGAAGCACTAGGATTCAAAGTAGAATGGGAAGACGCAACTAGAACAGTAATCCTAACAGACAAAGACAATGTAGTAAAAATCCCGGTAGACACAAACAAAATAATAGTAAACGGCGTAGAATATGAAAGTGACGTAAAACCAGTACTAAGAAACAACAGAACCATGTTACCAATAGGAAACATAGCAAGAGCACTAGGACTAAAAGACGGCACAGACATCATCTGGGACGGAGCAACAAAAACAGTTGTAATAAAGAGAGAAATAGAAAAATAAATCATCTCTATAGGAAAGGACACGCAAGTGTCCTTTTTTAGTGTTTGAGAGGTTAGTAGAGAAAGTGTAGCTGTAAAGACTAGGTTAAATATAGGTTATACCCGTTCGACTCCAGAGCCTTCGGCTCTTCCGCTCAGGGTGACTGTATTCCTTAAGGTTGTCTTAGTAGAGATCCTTCGAAGCCCTAGCCGAAATCTTTGATTTCGCAGCAGGTCTCGTGCAAAGTGTTCCAAAGAAGCCGAACAGAGTGAAGGCTGATTTGCAGAATTCGACTGCCTAACTACAAAGGCTATCGCCTTTTCCGCTTAGGATGACCAATTGGACATTTGGTAGCTAGATAGATACTAATTATTTGGAAAGTTAGTAGAATTTACGCCTTCAGCTGTGGAACCTGGAAGGTTCCGCTACGGGGTGTGAATAGAAATTAATGTTGTCATACGCCAAACGGCTGAGGAAAGATAATGTAGTTTCTAGGTTGATGGAAGCTGATAGCTTCCGCTACACAGTAACTCCCCAACTACAGTCACCCTGAGCGAGGAAATTTATTTCCGAGTCGAACGGGTATAAACTCTGAGGACCAAGTCCTTGCAAGTGATTTTATTATAAAGAGATCCTTCGAAGCCCTAGCCGAAATCTCTGATTTCGTTGCATCTCGTGCATAGTTCCAAAGAAGGAGCACAGCATCAAGTCTGATTTGCAGAACTCGACTTCCGACTCCAAAGGCTAACGCCTTTTCCGCTCAGGATGACCAATTGGGAGAGTTGATGCTCAATAATTATTAATTATTTGCAAAGCTTATTGTAGCCTCTCGGCTGTGGAAGCAAAATGCTTCCGCTACAAAAATAAATAATCATTCGTGTTTGACCCCACCAGGGTTATACCCGTTCGACTCACTTCGTTCGCTCAGGATGACTGTCTTCCTTGGGTTCTCTATGGAAATCTTCTCGAATTTCTCCCAGGATGACTGTCTTCCTTAAATCCAGACACAAAAAAAGGAAGCGTGTGCTTCCTTTAATTTTCATCATCTATTCTTCACTTAATCCACCATTATATAGATTTGCATAGACTCCTTTTTCTTCCATCAAGTCTTCGTGGCGGCCTCTTTCTATGATTTCTCCATGTTCTAGGACCATGATGGCGTCGCTGTTTCTTACTGTTGATAGTCTGTGGGCTATGACAAATGTGGTTCTTCCCGTCATGACTTTATCCATGGATTCTTGTACAAGCATCTCTGTTCTTGTGTCTATTGATGAGGTTGCTTCGTCTAGGATTAATACTGGTGGCCCCATGATTTCTGCTCTTGCTATGGATAGTAGTTGGGCTTGTCCTTCTGATAGTCCTGTGTCCGTTCCGCTTATGACTGTGTCGTATCCTTCTGGCAAAAGTGTGATGAAGTGGTGGGCTTGGACTCTCTTAGCGCCTCTTATGACTTCTTCGTCTGTTGCGTCTGGATTTCCAAATTTCAAGTTATCTTTTATGCTTCCTGTAAATAGGTGTGTGTCTTGTAGCACCATTCCTAGTGAGCGTCTTAGATCTCTCTTGTCGATGGTATTTATGTCTATTCCGTCGAAGGTTATCTTTCCATCCCAGATGTCGTAGAATCTATTGACTAGGTTTGTGATTGTGGTTTTTCCTGCTCCTGTTGAGCCGACGAAGGCTATCTTCTGTTCTGGCTTTGCGTACAGAGAAATGTTTTTAAGGACTGGTTTGTTTTCTTCGTAGCCAAAGGTTACGTCATCAAATATTATTTCTCCTTTTAGCTCTGTTAGTGGGTCATCCTTTGTGTCGTCTTTCCATGCCCAATGGCCTGTTTTTTCTTCTACTTCTCTTATTCCTTCTCCATCTTTTTCTATTCTTACTAGTTTTATATGTCCTTTGTTTTCTTCTGGATCTTCATCTAGTAGTTCAAATAGTCTTCCTGCACCTGCTAGTGCCAATAGGAATTGGTTTATCATTTGAGATAAACTTCTCATCGGTCCTGCCAGTGTCTTTGATAATTGCAAGAATGTTGCTATCATTCCTACTGTGATTCCGCCTGTTTCTGAGATTGCAAGTAGTCCTCCTACTAGTGCAATGATGGCGTATTGGAAGTTGAAGATAAAGAATGTTATCGGCATTAAAAATAGTGAATATCTGTTAGCATACATGGTGCTTTCAAACAGTCTATTGTTTATTTCTATAAATTCGTCTACGGTTTTATCTTCGTAGGAGAATACTTTTACTACTTTTTGTCCGTCGATATATTCTTCTATATATCCGTTTTCTTCTCCCAATGTTTTCTGTTGCGCCATAAAGAACTTTGAACTTTTAGATCCCATTTTTTTCATGATTACAAACATTAGTACTATGCAAAGTACCACTACCAATGAGAGTATTCTCGATTCTATTAGCATGACTATAAATATCGAGATTATGGTTAAGATTGATGAGAATACTGATGGTATATTGGCTATTGATTGTTCTACTGCTTGCACATCGTTTGTAAAGACGGACATTATATCTCCGTGGCTCTTCTTGTCGAAGTAGCTAATCGGTAGTGTTTCTAGGTGGGTGAAGAGATCCTGTCTTAAATTGTAGCAGGTGTCTTCTGTTACATAGACCATGATCATTTGGTAGATATAGTTTGCGATTACTCCTGCGTAAAAGACTATTGCCATCTTCACTATGACTTTAAATAGCGGGCCGAAGTCCGGGTTTGTCACTCCAATCATCGGGGTTATATAGTTATCGATTATGGTCTTTAAAAACAGTGAGAATGACACCGTTGAGATTATTGATATGATTATTAAGAAGAACACGATTATAAACCTGGATCCGTTGTGCTTTAAGATGTATTTTAAGATTCTCTTGCCGTTGTCTAGGCTGTTTTTATCAAGTGATTTACTTTTATTTTTCTTCATCGAAGTCACCTGTTCTTTCTTGTGAGGTTGAGATTTCTGAGTATATTTTTGATTTGTTTAGCAGTTCTTCATGGGTTCCTATACTTTCAATCCTACCTTCATTCATTACGACGATTCTGTCGCAGTACTTTAAGGTGTTTACCCTTTGAGAAATTATAATTCTCGTCATATGTGGCAAGTGCGCCTTTAGACTTTCTGTTATATTTCTTTCTGTCTTTGTATCAAGTGCTGATGTGGAGTCGTCTAGGATCAATATTTTTGGTTTTTTAAGGAGGGATCTCGCTATGGTTAGTCTTTGCTTTTGTCCTCCTGAGAAGTTGGATCCTCCTCTTTCGACCTTTGTATCCAGACCGCTTTTTTCCATTATAAAATTATATGCGTCTGCGATCTTAAGTGCTTCATACATTTCTTCGTCAGTTGCAGCTAGATCTCCGAAGTTTAGATTGGATCTTACAGTTCCTGAGAAGAGCTGATTCTTTTGAAGAACCATGGAGATTGAGTCCCGAAGTTCTCGTAATTCATAATCTCTTACGTCAACTCCTCCTACTTCAACTGATCCGCAGCTTACATCATAGAGCCTTGGTATTAGTTGCACCAAGGTTGATTTAGATGATCCTGTTCCTCCTATGATTCCTAGATTTTCTCCTGGATTTATCTTAAGGTTTATATCGCAAAGAGCGTATCTATTTTCTTCATCGCTATTTGTATCGCCATATGAGAAGTATACGTCTTTAAACTCGATGGTGTAATCTTCTACTGGTCTACTTAGTTCGCCTGATTTAAGACTTACTTCTTTGTCTAAGACTTCGATTATTCTATCTGCTGAGTTCCGGGATAGGATTATCTGACTTAGTACCATTGCAAATACCATTAGAGATATCTGTATTTGGAATGAATATGTCACAAGACTCATAAGTTGCCCTGTAGTTAAGCTTCCTCCAACTACAAATTTAGATCCAATCCAAGAGATGATGATACAGATTGTATAGATTGAAAAATTCATAAATGGCATTAGAGACATAAATCTCTTTTGAATATAGATATATTTTTCGTAGAGAAATTTAGAAATTTCTGTAAATCCTTTTATTTGTTCCTCTTCGCGGACGTGACTCTTAACGACCCTTATGCCAAGTAGATTTTCTGATACAAATGTATTTAATCTGTCCACGCCTTTAAATATCTGTTTAAAAATGGGATATACAGACATCATTATATAGAATACAAATAGTCCAACCACTGGAATTATAAATAAAAAGTATCCAGCTAAATTTCTGTTGATTCTAAATGCCATTATAAATGCAAATATCAGCATGATTGGCGAACGTATAGCGATTCTGATACTCATTTGAAAAGACATTTGAATATTTTGAACGTCTGTTGTCAGTCTTGTAACGAGGGATCCTTTTGAGAAGGAGTCGATATCTTTGAAAGAAAAAGACTGAATTTTTTTGTAGAGAGCTTCTCTTAAGTTTTTTGATAGCCCTGCACTTGCCTTAGTGGCAAGGTACCCCGATGCGATACCTGCAGCAAATGAAATAAGCACATAGACTATTAAGAGTATGCCCGTTTTGATGATTACGTCTCTATCTTTTAAAATAATTCCCTTGTCTACAATGACACTCATTGTGTAGGGGATAAGTATGTCCATTATAACTTCCAAAGTTACGAAGAGCGGACTTAAGATTGCATATATCTTAAAAGACTGGACGTAAGATAAAATTTTCTTAATCATTTCTCACCTTTCCTAATTTAATTTAAGCCTATACTAGAATTTTACCTCAATAAGGGGTAGAATATAAGAGACGGAGGTATAAATAATGAATAATAAAGAAGTAAAAAAAGATTCACTTAGCCAAGATTTAGTGAAAAAGACTAAGGCGAACCTAGAACAAATGAACGAAATCAACGAAAGCGAAAAAGCATCTTCAGACATCTATGCTAGAAATGAAGGAAAAGATCCAGAAACTGGAGTAGAAATTCCTACAGAAGACGCAGTTGAAGAAGCAAAGGAATGGGTTGACAACCAAAACCAAAGATAAAAAAATAAATTTCCAAATAAATTAGAGACGAAAATTTTCGTCTCTAGTTTTTTTATTTAGTTATTTTCTTTTAAAAAATTTATGATGTCCATTGACTCATACATTGGTTTAGAGTCGATAAATAAACAAGGAACCTGTCCTTTTCCTCCAACTTCGATAAGCTTATCTCTGTTTTCAGGGTTTGACACTATATCTTTAAGTTCCACATCTTTGATATTATTCATTTCCATAAACCTTAGTACCTTTTGGCAATAAGGACAAGATTCTTTATAATAAAGTTCTAATTTCATGTAAATCACCTCTTAAATTAATTACCCGACTTTAAAACTATTAAACAAATCATTGTTTAAAATGGATTTTACTTATTATTTTGTTTGAAATATAAGATAGAATTAGTCCCATCAAAATCCCAGCCACCACGTCTGTAGGGTAGTGAAGGGTAAAATATATCCTTGAGATTGCAATAAGAGTAGCCACAACAAAAAACGGCAAACTCTTAAGAGTCTTTTCGAAGTGGACTGAACCAGCAACAGCAAAAGCGCCATAGGAATGTCCAGATGGGAAAGAAAAATCCCTTGGAGGCTTGACCTTTAAAGCGAGATCAAACCTATTGTATGGTCTTACTCTTGCGATGGTTGGTTTTAAAATTAGATTTCCAAGAATTCCGCAGAAGATCATAGAAAGTAGAATCGTAAGTCCAGTCTTTCTAGTCTTTTTAAAAAATAAAAATATAATCCCAATTAAAACATATAAAATTCCATAATCACCAAGATGTGTAAAAAATTCAAAAAAATAATCGAGGGGCACACAATCGACCCTTGACATTAAATCTATAATATAAGCATCTAAATTCATAATATCACCTAATTCATTATACATGATAAAAAATATAATTACATCGGTTAAGAGTTTTAAGTTTCAAACTAACAATTTAATTGACAAAGAAAATCAAATACTATAAAATTAATCTAGTTATTCTTCAGGGCAGGGTGGAAATCCCGACCGGCGGTAAAGTCCGCGAGCGTAAGCTGAACCTGTGCAATTCAGGTACCGACAGTAGAGTCTGGATGATAGAAGAAGCCCCTGAAGCAGTGGGGCATTTTTTAATGCCCAAAGCAAGGGAGGAATTATGAATAACTTACAATCAAAAAGAGGAATAAAGACAAGAAACATAACCAGGGTAGGAGTCCTATCTGTAATGGCATTTATACTAATGAATGTAAAGATGCCACTTGCATTTATAGCGCCAGCATTTATGAAGCTAGATATCTCTGACGTGCCAGTGCTACTAGGAGTATTTACCATGGGTCCAATCTATGGAGTGATAACAGCAGCGATTAAAAACATTCTAAATATCATAATCACTGGTACAGATACAGGAATGGTTGGAGAGCTGTCCAACTTCATAATCGCATCTGTATATGCAGTTACAGCTTCAACATTTTATAGAAGACATAGAACCTTTAAAGGGGCTATACTTTCTTTAGTGCTTGGAGTAGTTCTTATGACTGCAGCAGCATTTGTTTCTAACTACTACTTTATCTTTCCTCTATACGCAAAGATAATGCCTATGGAAGCCATAGTAGCAGCAGGATCAAAAATATTTCCAAAAGTAACAGATCTATTTACCATGATGGTCTACTGTGTAATTCCATTTAATATTATCAAAGGATCTATCACAGCGGTTGTAACAGTCCTACTCTATGAAAGAGTAAGACCTGTGCTTAAAGATTCATAAAATTATAAGAAATTATAAAAAAGAGCAAGGAGTTATTTTATCCTTGCTCTTTTGCGTTTAAAATTAGAAAAAAAGTAGCTAGAATCTAGCTACCTTAAAAATTTTTTTATTCTTCGTCAGCTGCTTCTGTTTCAGCTACTGTTGGAACTTCTGCTGATACTTCTCCGTCAGTTTCTTCTTCGATCACTTCTTCTTGTGGTTCAGAAAGAACTGCTACAATTTCTTCAAGATCTGCGTGGATATGAATCTTGTCATTTCCTGCGATATCTAAATCAGCTACAGTCATGTTGTCACCGATTTGCATGTCTACAACATTTACTACTGCTTCTGATGGAAGGTCTGCTGGTAGACACTCAACTTCTATGCTATCAATGATTTGCATAATAACTGATGGTTGAGCCTTGATACTGTCTCTTCCTTCTAGTACTACTGGAATAGTAACTCTAATCTTTTGAGTCATATCAATTAGGTATGCATCAAAGTGCAAAATTTGATTTTTGAATGGATGTTTTTGAATTTCTTTAATTAGAAGATCTTTTTGTTCTCCTTCTAGGTCAGCTTTGAAAATATTTGAAGTACCATTTACTTCATAAGCTTTTACTAAATCTTTTTCAATTGCAGCTACTGATACTGCTTCTTCTCCTTTTGAGTAAACAACTCCTGGAACTAGTCCTTCTTGTCTAAGCTTGTCTACTTTATTTTTTCCGTGTTGATCTCTTTTTTGTAATTTTAAAATCATAAAATTCCTCCTATTTATTTAATTATACCAGAACCTAGGCATATTTCTCCAGAATAAAACACAGCTATTTGTCCTGGGGTTACACCTTTAAGTGGTTTCTCTAGCTTAACTTTAAGTGTGTCGTCGTCTACTTTTGTTACTACCGTGCCTACATCAGGGGCACGATATCTAATCTTTCCAGTGCAGTTAAGTGGATAGTCTGGTGTTCCATTTATAAAAAATGGTTCTTCAACATAGAACTCATCTCTATATAATATAGGATTATCCACCCCTTGTGCAACTATTAATTCGTTTTTTTCTAAATTTTTATCTGCAACGAAGAAAGGTTCTCCAGTTCCTACGCCACCAATACCGATTCCTTTTCGCTGTCCAATGGTGTAGTGCATAAGCCCTGAGTGCTCTCCTAGCACGTTTCCATCCTCATCCACAATATTACCTGGCTTGGTGAAAAGAAATTTATCTAAAAACGCATTGAAATCTCTTTCGCCTATAAAACAGACTCCTGTGGAATCTTTTTTCTTTGCCGTTGCTAGATTTAATTCTTCTGCAATCTCTCTAACTCTTTCTTTTTTTATATCTCCTACAGGAAAGATTGTCTTCTTTAGAGCAACTTCTGGAACCCTCGATAGAAAATAAGACTGGTCTTTATTTTCGTCAACTCCTCGTAAGAGATAACTATGTCCATTTTCGTGTTTGACCCTTGCGTAATGACCCATAGCTATGTAATCTGCACCAAGCTCCATTGCAAAGTCTAAAAATGCTTTAAACTTTATATTTTGGTTGCACATCACATCTGGATTTGGAGTCCTACCCTTCTTATATTCGTTTAAGAAATAAGTAAAGACGGTGTCCCAATATTCCTTTTCAAAGTTTACAGTGTAGTACTTGATACCTAGGGCGTTTGCAACCTTGACTACATCTAAATAATCGTCAGTAGCAGTGCATTCTTCGTCATTTTCGTCCCAGTTTTTCATAAAGACTCCGATGACATTGTAGCCCTGTTCTTTTAGTAGATAGGCTGCAACGGAAGAGTCCACTCCACCGCTTATACCGAGCACCACTGTTTTTTTATTTTCTGTCAACTTTTCACCCCTTCATAGCTCATTGATATTAAGCCAAGTCCTGTGTGAACACAGATTATAGGGTTTAGATCTTCAATTTCTATTTGGAGAGTATTATCTTTTTTCAAAAATAGTTCTTTTAGCTGAGTTGATCCTTCCAAGTTGTCGCAGTGGTAAATTACAATTTTATTTGAGCCTTTATCTCTATTCTTAAAGTAAATATCCACTATTTTTTTGTAAGCAGACTTTATACCTCGAGCTTTTTCGTAGGGAACTAGCTTTCCTTCTTCGCTCATACGAAGTATTGGTTTTATTTTTATAGCAGTTCCTAAAAATGCATCTATAGATGATATTCTGCCTCCACGCTTTAAGTGGTTTAGATCTTCAACGATGAATACTGAAGCCACATTGTCTGCTAATTTCCTAAGGTCTTCTGCGTTTTCATGAAGACTCATTCCAGAGTCCATATTTTCAAAACCTCGATGAAGGATGATACCCATGCCCCAGGTTGCGTTTTTTGAATCCACAACTTCTATCTTTCTATCTGGGAACTCTTCTTCTAACACTTCCTTTGCATTTACAGCTTGAAGATACTGTCCGCTAAGTCCAGAAGAGAAAGCTAGGTACAAGATATCCATTCCTTCTTCCAAAGTTTTTCTAAATGTCTCTTCAAATTTAAACTGATTTATCATCGTCGTAGACATTTCAGAAGTCTTTAAAAGTTTTAGAAACTCCTCTCTTGACATTTCTTTATAATCTAATGTATGTGTGTAAATTTTTTCATCTATTATAAATTCCATTGGAATTATTTCTGCTCTACTTAGGTCACTTTTGAAAAAATCTCCAGCAATATCTGAGTAAATTTTGTACATATAACACCTCTATATACATAATATCTATTTGTTGAGTAAAATTCAACATGATGATACAATTATAAAGGTGATATTATGAAAAAAATTATATTAATGATTATATTTAGTCTATGTTTGGTGGGCTGTTCTAATGAGAAGACTTACGAAAAATATCAGACACAGTTCTATGATTGTTTCGACACTATTATAGATGTTGCAGTCTATGCACAGAGTGAAAAAGAAGGACAAAGACAGCTCGAACTTATAAAAGATGAGTTTATAAGACTCCATAAATTATTTGACAGATACAATAACTACGAAGATGTGGTAAATTTCAAGGATGTAAACGACAAAGCAGGAATAGAACCTGTAAAAGTTTCTGATGAAGCATTCGACCTTATGAAATTCTCTATAGATTCTTATAACAATATCTCTCACAAGGTAAATATAGCAATGGGCCCTGTGGTAGACATGTGGACAGAGTATAGAGAACTTTACGAAGGGGGGACAACTAAAGAAGAAGTGACAGAAAGACTCGGCTCACCACTTCCAACTAAAGAAAGACTTGAAAGTTTAAGACCACTTTTAAATATGGACAACATCGTTCTTGATGAAAAAGAAAAATCCATCTACCTTACAGAAAAGGGAATGGAAGTTGAAATGGGAGCAGTTGCCAAAGGATATGCCACAGAGCTTGTCGCTCAGTACGCAGAAAAAAATGGCGTTAAGTCTGCAATCATCTCTGCAGGTGGAAACGTGAGGATCATCGGCAAGCCACTAGTAGAAGGAAGAGATACATTCTTGGTTGGAGTCAGAAATCCAAACGCTGAAGAAGGAGCTCAAAATTCTGTACAAGCAGTGCTTGCAGTAAATGATACTTCTATAGTAACTTCTGGAGACTACCAAAGATACTTCGACCTAGACGGCAGAAGATACTCTCACATAATAGATCCGGATACGCTATATCCAGACACTTACTTTAAATCTGTAACCATCACAAACAAAGACTCTGGACTATGTGACTTCCTATCCACAGCAGCGTTTTTAAGCACAGAAGAAGAAGCAGTTAATATGCTTCAAAAAGAAAACGCAGACGGATACTTCATAGATTTAAAAGGAAATGTAAGTTACACCAAAGGATTTGAAAATATATTAAAAGATTAGGACTAATATGAACAATAACTTAAGAGGGCTATTCTTTCACTTTTTAGTGATAATAGCTACATTTGCACTAAGCTACTTTATAAATTTGACAGAACCGGTAAGAAATTTATTCTATGGAAATATGGTGTTTAAAATAATAATCGTCATATTAATTCTATACCTATATTTCTTACTTGGAAGAGGCATGAGTAAAAAGAGACCTCCAAGGGAGGATATCTTGACTGGAAACTTAATAATATTTATTTCTCTACTGACAATAGGGATAGCATTTCTAGGACTTAGAGGAAAATTCTTCGAAGTAGGGCCAGGTGGAAGCTACTATAGATTCCCAATGGACATCTTCCTTTATCCTGAGCTTTATATTTTGAAGCTCATAGGCTACTACGATAATTACATTGCCATAATAGTTTCATCATTTGTACCTGGAATAGTTTATTTCTTCTCCATCAAGAAATCCAGAGCACAAATGAGAAGAAAAAGAAGGCTTGAAAGGAATAGGAGAAGAAATGAAAAACGATAAAATAAAGAACAAGGCACTCATAAGAAGATTATTTCTAGTATTTTTAGTTCTTGTACTTTACTTAGGAGTTTCCTACTACAATAAAACCGTGACAAATCAAACCTTTGAAAAGGTAAAAGTTACAAAGGTTGTAGATGGAGATACATTCTATGTAGGGCCGGATAAAGTCCGAGTAATAGGTATAAATACACCGGAAGTAGGAGAAAACGAAGAGGAACTTGGAGAAGAGGCAAAGATAAGAGCAGAAGAACTTATCTTAAACAAGACAGTCTATTTAAAGACAGGCAAAGAACTGGTAGATCAATATGGAAGAAACCTTAGATATGTATTTCTTGTAGATCTCAAAAATGTCTCAAATATAGATGAAAAAATGCTTAGAGAAGCTACATTGGAAGGCGTTCTATTGGATGAAGGACTGGCTAGATGCTATTTCTTTAAACCAAATAACGAATACGAAGAAACATTTAGAAAGTTCGAAGATGAAGCAAGAAAAAACAAATTGGGAATGTGGAGCATTTCCGATGAAGGAACCACAAGGGGGAACTGATGTATAAATACGATATGAAAGAACTCACATCTATAGCAAAAAACATGCTAATAGAAAGAGGAATAGAATTAGAAAAGATAGCCGACGTAGTATATGAACTGCAAAGACCATATAATGAGTATGTAACTCACGAACTATGTCTCGAATCAATAGAGAGAATACTCGAAAAAAGAGAAGTAGTCCATGTAATACTTACAGGATTTCAACTGGATAAACTTGCGAACGAAAAGAAACTAGATGAACCACTTCAATCAATAGTTGAAGCAGATGAAGGACTATATGGAATAGACGAGATACTTCCACTTGGAATTACAAATCTATATGGCTCAATTGGGCTAACTAACTTTGGCTATTTAGACAAAGAAAAGCTTGGTATAATAAAGGAACTCGATGAGAGAAAGAAGACAGGCAAAGAAGTGACCACATTTGCCGATGACATCGTGGCGGCAATAGCAGCTGCAGCAGCATCAAGAGTGGCTCACATGAACATACAAGAAACGAAATAAGAATAAGAAAATACTCTAAAATACTTGACAAACAAGAATAATTAATATATTATTATCAAAGTGTTTTAAAAGCCCCGGAAAATTTTAAATCACAGGAGGACTCATGAATAACAAGAGTTACATGGCTAAGGCCAATGAAATTGAAAGAAAGTGGTACGTTATAGATGCCACAGATAAAGTACTTGGTAGACTTGCAACAGAAGTAGCAACAATACTAAGAGGAAAACACAAACCAACATTCACACCACACGTTGATACTGGCGACTTTGTAATTATAATTAACGCAGAAAAAGTTCGTCTAACAGGAGATAAATGGGATAAGAAATTTCACGTATACCACACTGGATATCCAGGAGGAAGAAAAGAAGTTGCTTACAAAGAACTTAGAAATAAGCATCCTGAAAGAATAATCGAACTAGCTGTTAAAGGAATGCTTCCAAAAAATAGACTTGGAAGATCTATGTACAGAAAACTTAAGGTTTATGCAGGGGAAAATCATCCTCACGAAGCACAAAAACCAGAAGTTTACGAATTTTAATTGGAGGTAGTTCATGGAAAAGCAATATAGAGGAACTGGAAGAAGAAAATCTTCTGTAGCTCAAGTAAGACTTGTTTCTGGAAATGGATCATTCACAGTAAACGGAAGAGATTTAGAAGACTACTTTAATTATGAAACGCTAATTACAGTTGCAAAATCTCCGTTAGAGCTAACAGAAACAACAGGAAACTTTGACGTAATCGTTAAAGTACACGGTGGTGGATTTACAGGACAAGCAGGTGCTGTAAGACACGGACTTTCAAGAGCACTACTAGAAGTAGACGCTGAACTAAGACCTGTCCTTAAAAAAGCAGGATTTCTAACAAGAGATCCAAGAATGAAAGAAAGAAAGAAATACGGTCTTAAAAAAGCAAGAAGAGCACCACAATTCTCAAAGAGATAATATTAAGAGCATTGGAAATTCCAATGCTTTTTTTATTGCAAATTTATTTTAATAAAAATATAGATTCAAAATCTAAAGAAGATTTCTAATTTTATAGAAATTTTTAAATAGCTGTAGTACACAGATTAATGTATAGATTCTAAGATAAACATTTGTTATTTTTACTCATTTGTGATACTATAAACAAAATTAGATTAAATATTGTAAAAATTTAATTTATAGTAGGTAATTGTATGAAAAGAAATTTATTTTTAATCATTATGATGCTATTTGTTATAACATCAATATCTAATGTATATGCTCAAGAAATGAAAGAAGAAATCTTTTTGAAAAATTCAGAAAATACTCGTGATGAAATAAATCTAAGAAAGCATTTTTTAAAAGATTTAATTCAAAATAAGCAAACTTTGGAAATTAAATCTTTTAAGCAGTCTAATAAACTTGAACATAAAAGCATATCAGAAGCAGGATTAAATAAAAATTCTCTGCAAGGTGCATCATTTGAAAATATTGATGTTATAAAGTTTCCCGAAATAGAAATTAATAAAAAATTGGTGAAACTTTATCCAGAATCAACCAAAACCAGAGATGAAATTTTATCAATAAATAAAAATTTTTATGAATTGTTAAGACAAGATATTAGAAATAAATTAGAGATTGATGTCTCAATTGAAGATTTATCTGATCAATCTAAAATTGACTATTTTATGTTATCATATTTAGGTCTTGACAGTATTAATCTTGACAGAGCAGATGTTGTAAGTTTTTTTGATGCGATTTCTTTAACTAATAATACTGATAGAAATAATCACACATTGTATTTAATTTACAATGAAAAATTAGATCAATTTGATGAAGAAGTAACCGAACCTGTTGAAATACAAAATGAAAATTCAAATTTATCTATAACAGACACAAACAAATCTGAAAATAGTTTTTTCGAAATACTTTTCAAACTTATTCTTCGTATAATAGATAGGATGCTGCAAATTATGCTATTAGTTGGTGGCATTTAACAAATAATATGGATTATCCGTATTATGCACGTTATAATAAATACGATACTAATAGAAATGATTATAACCAATTGCCTTACGATGGGTATGAAAATAAAAGTCAATCTAATCCTCGAAGAGGTTGGAATGATTGTACTAATTTTGTATCACAAGCTTTAGCTGCAGGTGGATTACAACAAAATAGTGATTGGAAATATAGAGATGGTGGTTTTTTTTCAAAACCAACACATTCATGGGGTGGTGCAGCTAATTTTTATGAAGTATTTAGAGATAGATTTGGATTAGTTGGTACAAATAACGTTACGGTTGGAGATGTCGGACAACTTATATATCAAAATGCAAATGTACCATTTCATACAATGATTATAACAAGAGATTCTGGATCTGGTATTAATAATAAATATGTAACTTACCATACAACTGATCGACGAGACATGAATGCTAATCAATTATTTGGTATGTATGAAAGAACGGTATATTTTTATTTCTATCACATTTACTAAATTTAAATAAATTACTCTTTTTATTGTATGATAATTATTTAAAACACGGTTCTTGCGAAGTAAGAGTATAGCGTGTTATATTCTTACTTCGATTATTTATTAGTTCGCACATTTTAAAATGTGCGAACTTTTTATACAGTTTTTTTAAGAGGTGTCTATGGAATTTTTTTCAATTCATATGCAGAAATTTTCTACTGGAGATATTAAAGGTCTTGAAGTGGAAGTCGATCGTAAAAGTAAAAATTTAAAAAATCAGGATATTAATTATTCTCTTTCACAAAAAAATATTGATTTGATCAAACCTAAAATCAATTTATATTTTGACACTTTAAATAGAGTTGATGAGTTAAAAAAATCAGGTTCAAGAGTCCAAAAGAATTCTGTTACTTATGCTGGATTTATTTTTCTCTTCCTGAAGATATAGACAAGAACAGTATTAATCAGGAGAAATATTTTAGAATCTGTGTTGAATACCTACAAGATAAATTTAAAAAAAGAAAATGTAATACAAGCTACAATACATAAAGATGAATCAAGACCACATTTACATGTTTATTTAGTTCCTGAAAATAAAGAAACAGGAAAATTACAAGCTAGAAAAAGCCTTGATAGAAATTTTAAAGAAGATCACTGACTTTGCCGAACAGATTAAACTTGGTATCAAAAAAGAACATTGGAACTCCTATGAACTTATGAATGAAAAGATAATAAGGTCATTAGATAAAAATTAAACCCAGAGAAAATCCCTGGGTTAGATATAAATTCCTTAGCTAGAGTTAGGGAATTTTTTTAATACATAAATTTCTAATTAAAAATTCTATTCGACACATTGACACACATCGATATAGTTGTTACAATTACATTGATGGACATCTATTTAACAAGGAGGAATATTATGAAATTACTAGATGTAGCTGCAATTTTCAAAGTATTGGGAGATCCCACACGTCTTAAAATTATTCAGATTCTTTCTGATGATAAGGAGAGATGTGCCTGTGAACTTCTAGAAACTTTTGATATAACTCAGCCGACCCTTTCTCACCATATGAAGATTTTAAATAATTTTAAACTTATTAAGACTAGAAAAGCTGGGGTTTGGAACTACTATACATTAAATAAGAAGACTGTAATGGAATTTAAACACTTTATAGATGAACTATGTGATAAAAACTCTGGAGAAAGCAATGATGTTTAATTTTATTCAAAATAATATTTTGAGGATGGTCTGGCTAAATGATTTGGTAGGATCTTTTTTAAAATTTTTTAGAATCGACTTAAATACAAAAATAGGTGAGGCAATTCAGTTTTTTATCTATGATGTTTTAAAGATATTTATACTGCTTTGCGCTCTTATATTTATCGTTTCATATATACAGAGCTTCTTTCCACCTGAGAGAAGCAAGAAGATAATGGCGAAATTTAAGGGTATTTCTGCAAATATTGTGGCTGCACTACTGGGCACTGTAACGCCTTTTTGTTCTTGTTCATCCATTCCACTTTTTATTGGATTTACAAGTGCAGGTCTTCCATTGGGAGTTACGTTTTCGTTTTTAATTTCTTCTCCAATGGTTGACATAGGAAGTCTAATTCTTCTTATGAGTATCTTTGGAGCAAAGATAGCTGTCGTTTACGTTTTGCTTGGGTTAGTCATAGCTGTTATTGGTGGAAAGATTATAGAAAGTGCTAAGATGGAGCGTGAGATTGAAGAGTTTATATTAAACGCCAATGTAGGAGAAGTTTCACAGTCTGAACTTACGATTAGAGACAGAATTAATTTTTCTAAGGATCAAGTTGTATCCACTTTTAAAAAAGTTTATCCCTATGTACTAGTAGGTGTCGGAATAGGAGCGATCATCCACAACTGGATTCCCCAAGATTTCATAGAAAAAATACTTGGACAAAATAATATCTTTGGCGTTGTAATTGCAACACTTGTAGGTGCACCAATGTATGCAGATATCTTTGGGACCATACCAGTGGCTGAAGCCCTCTTTGCAAAGGGAGCACTACTTGGAACGGTTTTAAGTTTTATGATGGCTGTGACCACTCTTTCTTTGCCATCGATGATCATGTTAAGAAGAGCGATAAAACCTAGATTGTTAAGGCTTTTTATAATAATATGCGTAATAGGAATCATAATAGTTGGATATATTTTCAATATATTTAGTTATCTATTCATATAAATAAAATAGGAGGAACTATGAAGAAGAAAGAATTATACGTACTTACAGGATTTTTAGGATCTGGAAAGACTACATTTTTATTAAATCTTTTAGATAAGATTAAAGATAAAAAGATAGGAATCATTCAAAATGAGTTTGGAAAAATAAATGTAGATGGAGAAATAATAGGTAAAGATGGCATAAAGATGACGGAAATCAGCAGAGGCTCCATATTTTGTTCCTGTTTAAAACTAAATTTTGTAGAATCTCTTGCTGAAATGGGAAAGATGGATCTAGACTATGTATTCGTTGAAAGTTCAGGACTTGCAGATCCATCCAATATAGAAGAAATCCTGGAAGCTGTGAAGGTACTAGCAGGCGATGTCTATGAATTTAAGGCTGCAATATGCCTTATAGATGCAGTTAACTTTATAAATCAAATCAAAGAAGAAGAAACTGTCTATCGTCAACTTGTCCACTGTCATATGGCAATAGTAAATAAGATTGATCTTGTAGATGAAAGCCAAATTGAAAATATAAAGGAAAAAGTCTTGGAAGTAAATCCTAATTGTCTTTTGAAATTTTCAAAGGAAGGAAATATCGGACTGGACTTTTTAAATATGGATCTTAAATCTCTAAATAATATTGAAGGGGAAGATTCTTTAAACACAGTTGACAACAAACCTAAGACCATTTCCTTGCAAACAGAGGAAATTCTTACAAGGGACGAGCTAAATGAGTTTTTAGAAAAAGTGCTTCCAGACTGTTATAGAATAAAGGGATTTTTCCACCTAGAAGAAGGCTGGGTTCAAGTAGATGTGGTGGAAAAGCTAATCGATTACAAACCACATGGCGGAAGGGAAAACTCAGAGCTCGTGTTTCTCTCAAAGGTAGGTCCAAAGGTCATAAGAACCATAGATACAAATTGGAAAGAAATAGTAAATAAACCAATGAAGCTTAAGAATTGAGGTGTAAGATGATAATAAAAGTAATTGGAGAAGGTTGCAAAGATTGCGATAAGCTCTATGAAAATGTGACAGAAGCGGTAAATGAATTAAATCTCGATGCAAAAGTAGAAAAAGTTGAAGATCTAATAGAAATAGTAAAACTCGGAGTGATGACATCTCCATCTGTAATGGTGGATGGTAAGCTTGTTGTGAGCGGAAATGTTGCAAGTGTAAAGAATCTGGTTAAGATTTTAAAAAAAGAAATGTGACAAAATATTTCACACTACCAACTTAATAAATGATATATTAATATTACAATCTCTATCTATCTTCCACTATCTGCTAAAATCTTTAAATCATATATGATATTTCTCAAACTTATTAAAGTTGAAATTCATTTAACTCAGTTATTTAATAAAAAATCAGAATTAATTATTATTTAATAATATTAATATAATAGGAGGTAAGTATGAAAAAGTTAATAAAATTTTTTATAATGGAATCAACTATTAAAAAAATTGTTTTGTTAGTATTGTTTTTAATTCTTTTTCAATACATTAATGGTGATCTTATTACAAAAAATGATATAAGAGAAGTATTTATTGCTTCTCTCTTAATTTCAATAATACTCTTACCATTAATTTTATTTATTTTTATTAAGGATAAAGTAAGTTATAAAATAAATAAAAAAATATTTATATTTTTATCATTATTTTTGATTACTTACTTCTCTGTATATCAGTTAAGAGAAGACTATTTTAAAAAATATGTTGCAATATCAGCTTTTAAGCATTATATATCTGATGAAAACCAAAGTTTAAATATAAAAGATTATGACTTCTTAACTACAAAGCCTAGTGGAGATTGCGAAATACTATATAGATATAAATCAGACCAAAATGATTCTAGCAAAGATTTTTTTTATAGCTATTACGGAAAAAAAATAATAAAGACAAAAGAAAATAAAAATGAAGATGTATATAATTACTCATCCAAAGATTATTTAAAAGATATTTTTAAACTAAAATAGTTATTGGAAAAATCAAAAGGGTTGATACACAAAACTTTTCACGCGACTAATAAAATAGAGAAAATCCCTATGACTAGGGATTTTTTGCGTTTTTGTTAAATTTATTCTGGATTTTAAAAACTATTTCTTTAAAATCTTTTTAACGCTTTCTTCGTTTAGGTTTTCGATTACATTTACCGCAAGGTCTACTGTAGCTTCGAAGTCAGTTAAGTCGGCGAAATTGTAGTGGCTGTGGACGAATCTTGAAGGAATACCTAGAACAAGCACAGGCACACCTTCTCCACTTAGATGGATTGCACCAGCGTTGGTACTACCAGCGCGGCGTACTGCTGATTGGTACTTGATATTATTCTTATCTGCAATGTCTTTTGCAAATTTAATGTATTCGAAACTGCTGATGTAGGATTGATCCATGTGGCGAATTTGAGTTCCACCACCGAGGACGCCTTGGGCAACTCCAGAAGAGAAGTATCTGTCGTCTGCAGGGGAGCCTTCAAATAGAATTGCAAGGTCTGGCTTAACCTTTGCACTTGTGATCTTTGCACCACGCATGCCCACTTCTTCTTGAGCAGCGAAACCTCCCACAACATTTACATTTAAATCTTTGCCTTCAAGCCTTTTCAAAGTTTCGATAATTGAGCAGCAGCCGAGCCTGTTGTCAAAAGCCTTGCCTCTAATTAGGTTTCTCTTAGAATCATATCTAAAATCCACAAGTGGAGCTACTGGAGCACCGACTTCAATTCCGAAGTCTTTGATAACTTCTTCTCTTGATTTCGCACCGATGTCGAGAAACATTGTATCGATTGAAAGAGGGCGTTTTCTCTCTTCTTCACTCATAAAATGAGGTGGAGTTGAGCCAGTGATGCCTTCTATGATCTCTCCACGATTGTTCTTGATTCCAACTAAGTGAGCAGGAATATTGGTAGGAACCCAACCTCCAAGGGGAACGAAAGCAAGAGTTCCGTTATCCATGATGCTTTGTACCATAAATCCTACTTCGTCGGTGTGGGCATCGAGCATAACGGTAAAGGGTTTGTTGGAATTTTTCTTTGATCTTGCAAAGAGATTGTTCATAGAGTCTGTTTCAATGTCGAAACCATTTAAATATTTTTTTATAACAGTTAAAACATCGTCTTCGAATCCAGATGGACCAAAAGCAGTGGTCAAATCTTTAATTAAATTAATGTCAGTCATAAATCCTCCTATAGTTTCTATTTATTTTCATTATAACACTTTGGTGAGAAGGTTAGAAATGGGAAGGTTTGAGAATTGTTATTGATTACTGTCGGTTGGGAGGACTTGCTCTTCAGAGGTTAGACCCGTTCGACTTCGACGGCGTTGCCGTCTCCGCTCAGGGTGACTGCAGTTGGGGGGGTGATTGTACAGAGTTACAAAGAGGGAATGCAATGAAGGATGATTTGCAGAACTCGACTGCCTCTAAGGGTGACAGTTGTTGGGAGGGTTACTTTGTAGCGGAAGCTATCAGCTTCCATTAATTTCGATACTAGACTCTCTTTACTTAGCCGTCAGGCTTACGACAATATCGCAAACTTACTTCCTTCTCGTAGCATAAGCATTTTGCTTCCACAGCCGAGAGGCTCTTTTAAGAAACCTAAGGAATACAGTCACCCTGAGCGAAAGAGCCGAAGGCTCTGTAGTCGAACGGGTATAACCACGGTGGGGTTAAGCATGGATGATTAATTTTAAATGCTATACGTATAGCATGAAATAATTTAAATGCTCTACGTAGAGCGTATTTTTTTAATTTTATTTTTTAATGCTATACGTATAGTGTGATAATGATTATTAATTTTGTTGTATGCATATACTAAATTTGTTTGTAGAACTTCTTACAGTTTTCATTAAAATATTTACTCTCGTTATTTAAATGATTAAGAAATGAAAGGATTGTTTAAATGTATAAGAATGGTAAAAATTTTTGTATCGATTATTTCATTGAATGAAAAATTAAATATTTTTTGGTATACTAAGTTTAGGAGGACACAAATGCAAAAATCAATAGGATATATTACAAAATTAACATCAATTCCATCACCTACAGGATTTACAAAAGATGTGATGGATTATATTATGTCAGAACTTAAATCAATGGGACTTGAACCTAAAAAGACTCCAAAAGGAAATGTAATGGTTACCCTTAAGGGAGAAAACGAAGGAAAGGAAAGACTCGTAACTGCACACTGTGACACATTGGGTGCAATGGTTAAGAAGATCCTGCCATCAGGAAGAGTTATGTTTGATCTGATTGGTGGATTTACCTACAACTCAATAGAAAATGACAATGTCATCATTCACACAAAATCTGGCAAAAAAATCACAGGAACCATTCTTTTAAACCATAGCTCTGTTCACGTTTATCGTGATGCAGGCACACTTGAAAGAAACCAAAATAATATGGAAGTTCGTATAGATGAGGTTACAAAATCTGAAGAAGATACTAGAAAACTTGGTATCGAAGTTGGAGATTTCATTTCCTTCGATCCTAAGACCATTGTAACTGAAAGTGGATTTATAAAGAGCCGTCACCTAGATGACAAGGCTTCCGCAGGAATAATCCTATCTGTGTTAAGAAAATACACAGAAGAAAAGATTGCTCCAAGGGTTACAACCCACTTTGCTTTTTCTTCTTATGAAGAAATCGGTCACGGCATGAACTCAAACATTCCTGAAAATGTAGTGGAATACATGGCAGTTGACATGGGAGCAATTGGAGAAAATCTAACGACCGATGAATATGTGGTTTCAATCTGCGTAAAAGATTCATCAGGACCATACAACTATGACCTTAGAAACCATTTAATCAATCTATGCGAAGAAAATAAGATTCCATACGCAGTGGACATCTATCCATACTACGGATCAGACGCGTCTGGAGCATTAACTGCAGGATATGACATCAAACACGGACTATTCGGCGCAGGTATCGAATCATCTCACGCATACGAAAGAACACATGAAAAGGCAGTAGAAGCTACATTTAACCTACTAGATAAGTATCTAAGATCAGACCTTGTAGATTAATCTATTGCAATAAAGTTTTTTTCATGGTAGAATATTACAAAATGAATATAGACGTTGAAGAGGAGTAGTAGCAAGGACTATTTGCAAAGAGAATCTGCGTATGGTGAGAGCAGAAGAGATAAGCTTGTGAATCCACCTTGGAGTTTAGCATTACAAGTGGGCATTTATGCCAACTAGGGTGGCAACGCGGTAATAACCGTCCCTTATTGGGACGGATTTTTTTATTTAAGGAGAGAATATGTTAGATATCAAATTTGTAAGGGAAAATCCTGAAATCGTAAAAGAAAATATCAAAAAGAAGTTTCAAGATGAAAAACTTGCTTTAGTAGATAAAGTTCTAGAAATGGACGTGGAATTTAGAGCAAAGAAGACCCGTGGTGATGAGCTACGTGGCAAGAGAAACGCTCTATCCAAGACCATCGGTGGCCATATGGCTAAGAAAGAGTTCGACGAAGCTGAAAAAGTAAAATCAGAAGTTGCACATATAAATGACGAACTTGAACATCTAGAAGAAGACGAAAAAGTCCTAGAAGGAAAAATAAGAGAAATCATGCTTGTAATTCCACAAATCATGGCAGATGATGTTCCAATAGGAAAAGACGACTCTGAAAACGTAGAACTAGAAAGATTTGGCGAACCAGTAGTGCCTGATTACGAAATTCCATACCACATAGATATAATGGAAAGCTTCGACGGAATCGACCTTGACTCAGCTAGAAAGACATCAGGAGCAGGATTCTATTATCTAAAGGGAGATATAGCAAGACTACATTCAGCGATCCTTGCATATGCTAGAGACTTCATGATTGACAGAGGATTCACCTACTTTATCCCACCATTTATGATTCGTTCAGAAGTGGTAACAGGAGTAATGTCTTTTGCAGAAATGGAAAACATGATGTACAAAATAGAAGGCGAAGACCTATACCTAATCGGAACCTCTGAACACTCAATGATAGGTAGATTTATAGACACAATCACACCTGAAGAAGACATGCCTCTAACCCTTACATCATATTCACCATGCTTCAGAAAAGAAGTTGGAGCACATGGAATCGAAGAAAGAGGAGTATATAGAATTCACCAATTTGAAAAACAAGAAATGGTAGTAATCTGTAAACCAGAAGATTCAATGATGTGGTACGACAGACTTTGGAATAACTCTGTAGATCTATTTAGATCACTAGAAATACCAGTAAGAACACTAGAATGCTGTTCAGGAGACTTAGCAGATCTAAAGGTTAAATCACTAGACGTAGAAGCATGGTCACCAAGACAACAAAAATACTTCGAAGTATGCTCATGTTCAAACCTAGGAGATGCACAAGCAAGAAGACTTGGAATAAGACTTAGAGGAGAAGACGGAAACTACCTAGCACACACATTAAACAACACAGTAGTAGCACCACCTAGAATGTTGATTGCATTCTTAGAAAACTTGCTACAAGAAGACGGCTCAGTAAGAATCCCAGAACCACTACAACCATACATGGGCGGCATGAAAGAATTAAGAAGAAAAGATAAATAAAAATATTTTAAAGAAAGGGAAAGGGCACTTAGGTGTCCTTTTTTTATGAGGTTAAGTATTGATGATCATTTTTTGTAGCGGAAGCTACCAGCTTCCATAAACCTTTATACTAAATTCTTTTAATCAGGCGTAGCCGTGCGAAAAAATAAATTTCTATTCACGCCCGTAGTGGAAGCAATCTGCTTCCATCAACTTCGATACTAAATTATTTATAATCAGGCTTTAGCCGTGGAACAACATTAACTATGATTCACACCCGTAGCGGAAATCCAGTTTCCACAGCCGGGCAGTCGAGTTATGGAAATCAGCCTTCGCAATGCTCCTTCTTTGGAACTATGTATAAGTACCCTCCCAACTGCAGTCACCCTGAGCGGAGACGGTGAAACCGTCGAAGTCGAATGGGTCTAACCTCTGAAGAACAATCTAGGCAAATGAAATTAAAGATTTCGGCTAGGGCTTCGAGGCTATAATAAACTTTACAAATAATTATAATCTATCGAGAGAGAACACTCCGAACTGGTCATCCTGAGAAGTGTAAAAAATTATAAGAAAATCTTTATATTTTTCTACATTATTTTCTTAAAACTCTTCCAATATAAATTAATAAATCTAAATGGATAAATTTCTTCAAATTTGAACGAATTTTTTCGAAAATGGCTTGACTATATATATATATATATATATAGAATTTAATTAGGTACATGTAAGGGATTAAAGTACCAATTATAAATAAAAGAAAATAAAGGAGGACGAAGTGAAGAAGAAATTTTTATCTCTATTTCTCGCATTTGTAATGATTTTAGGAGTGATTCCTGCAAATGTTTTTGCTGAAGAAGGACAAGGCAAAGGTCCATTCACTGTAAATATGGGAGAATATTATAGTTTTAATTTGCATGCGGATTCTCTTGGTATGATTGGATTTAATCGTATTTCCTACTATGTTGATGGAAAAAAAGTAGATGGGATAGCACCTACTGAAGACACCGTTGTATATGTAGACAATACAAATTATGAAGAGCATTACTATCCGGTAGAAGAATTCAATAGTAAGCCTGAAGGATTTATCACAGCTACAATCAACGCAGGGGAACGTGGTAAGCTTAGATCACATGATTTTAACAGTGTTGTAAATCAAAGAAAATTCTACGTTTCAAAACTTGATGAAGTTGATTTAAGTGCGGACTATTATCACATTATTTTTGTAGATATAGATAGAGGATATGATCTAAAGAAATCTGTAAATGGTGGATACGACAAAAATCCAATCGGTCAGTTTGAAAGCGACATAACCTTAACCGCTCAATATGAACCAAAAGAATACACTCATACATTTATAAAGCACAATGGCGAAAAGATTACTAAGACTTTACCAGCTCAAGCATTGTTACCTGAGCTAAAAGACTTTGCAGATAAAAATAAATCACCAAGCCCTGGAGAAGGGTTTAGATTTTTTGGATGGGAAAAAGTTTCTTATAATGATGAAGGCGAATTAATATCTAGGATAAGAATTGATTGGAAAAGAGATTCTAATTGGGCTTTAGATGAAAATATGACATTTGAGGAAATCTGGTCTAAGGATCATGCAATTAATTATTATTTATCTGGAGTTAGTGATTGGCATGGTCTAGAGCTTGTACCTGATGGAGAAAAGATAAGACAAAGAGTACTCGATACTAAATCTTATGAAATAACAAAGCTTGATGGTCATTTTGATTCATCTGGTAAGTGGGTTGACCACAGCCACAAAACTGAAGAATTCGATATTGAAAATACTGTTATAAATAGAGATTATAATATTTTGCGAGTTACTACAAAGTTATTTTCACCAAATGAAGGGATCGAACTATATGTAGCATCCTTCCCTAACAAATATTATGATACTTCCGTTGAAGGTGAAGACAAAGTAGATTTAACAGGACTTGTAGTTGGTATAAGAAAAGGCGACAAGTTTAAATATATCCCTTACGAAAAATTTGGAGAATATGGAATCAAAACAGAACCTGCACAAGGAGATTCTGTAGAAACTTTAGATGGCAAATCTCTTAAAGTTGAATACAACAATATGTTCACATATTCTCAAGAAAAATTTGAAGTAAAAGATGATGGATTTAAAAAGGACTCTATTACATCAATAGTCGTTAAAGACCAACCAAAACTTGACTATAAGTATGATGGCGATGACAAAAACGAAAAGAAATTAGACCTAGCAGCTCTAACAGTTACTTTAACAGATTCTGAAGGTTCTGAAAGAGTTGTTGAATTTAAAGATTTCAAATATTATGGTTTAGCTACCGATCCTAAGAATGGAACGACTTTAACCAAGGAAGATGATGGTAAACCGGTGGTAGTTTCTCTTGAATCAGATCCTAGTAAATCCGATGAAACCCAAGCACTTAAGGTAACCTCAACTGTATTTGATGAAACTAAAGTAAAATCCGTAGCATTTGCTGAAGGAACTAAGACCAATTATGTTGTTGACGAAAAACTTGACCTTGCAAATTTAAAAGTAGTCTTAACAGATGAAAATGAAAACATTAAGGAAGTCGCTTACGACAAGTTTGATGAAAACAAACTTACCCTTACTTTTGAAGGTGGAGAGTTAGACAAGAATTTAGCTAAAGAAGATAGTGGTAAGAATTTAATACTTACCCTAAAAGATAAAGAACCTGTAAAACTACCAATTTCTGTAGTAGAATTCGACATCAATAAAGTCATAGAAGTAGTAGTTAAAACAGAGCCTAAACTTCAATATGAATCTGGAGATAAACTAGATTTAACAGCTCTTGTTGTAACATTGAAAGATGAAAATAGCGCAACTAAAGAAGTTCCATTTGTGGAATTTGAAGCTAACCATCTAAAGACATCAATTGAAAATGAAACTCTTATTACAAATCAAACAGGACCAATTACCATAACTTATACAAATGGAGATAAAACTCTTACAGCTAAGACAGGTGATCTTCAAGTAAAAGTTATAGAACTAGCATCTGAATATGATAAGACAGAAGCAAAAGACGCAATCGAAAAACTTGAAAATCTAAGTGAAGATGAAAAGAAAGATTTCCAAGCTAAAGTTGATGCTGAAAAGGCGAAAGCAAAAGTTAATGAAATAGTAGAAGCAGCAAAGGAAAAAGACGCAGAAAATAAAGCTGCAAAAGATGCAGCAGAACTAGAAGAAGCAAAGAAGACTGCAAAAGAAGAGATTGATAAGCTTGAAAATATAGACGAAGAAACAAAGAAAGCCGCAAATAAAAACATCGACAATGCAAAATCAAAAGAAGAAGTAAAGAAAATTTTAGACGAAACCAAGAAGAAGGATGCTGAAGCTAAGGCAATCAAGGAACTAGAAGAAGCAAAAGCAGAAGAGGCAGCAGCTAAGGAAAAGGCAAAGGCAGCTGAAGAAGCAAAAGCAGCAGCAGATAAGGCAAAGGAAGAAGCAGAAGCAAAAGCAGCTGAAGCAGAAAAAGCAAAAGAAGAAGCAGAAGCAAAAGCTAAAGAAGCAGAAGAAGCAGCCAAAGCAGCTAAGGAAGAAGAAAAAGCAGAAGCTGAGGCGAAAGCTAAAAAAGCCCAAGAAGCAGCCCAAAAAGCTAAGGATCAAGCAGATGTAGCTAAGGAAGAAGCTGAAAAAGCAGCCGAAAAAGCAACTGAAGCAGAAAATAAATTAGAAGAAGCTAAAGAAGAAGTTAAACAAGCTGAAGAAAAAGTAAAAGAAAAACAAAAAGCTGTTGATGAGTTTAAAGAAAAACCAGAAACTCCTGACGATCCAAAGCCACAACCACAGCCAGAACCAGAACAAAAGCCAGAAGCATATGAACCAGGATATAATTACAATCCATTCTGGTTTGGTTATTTTGGATCAAACGCTAAAACTGAAAGTAAAACAGATTCAAAATCAGGAACTACAACTCCTATGAAGCTAGATTCAAAATTAGTTATAGGTTCAAAAACACTTAAAGTTATAGTAAATGACGTGGAACGAGAAGTAATGATGGACGTTGCACCATTTATTGCAAATAACAGAACCATGCTTCCTATTAGATTCGTAGCAGAAGCACTAGGATTCAAAGTAGATTGGGATCACGAATCAAGAACAGTAATCCTAACGGATAAAGACAATGTAGTTAAGATTCCGGTAGACACAAACAAAATCATCGTAAACGGTGAAGTTTATGAAAGTGACGCAAAGCCAATTCTTAGAAACAATAGAACTACACTTCCAATAGCCAATATAGCTAGAGCATTGGGACTAAAAGACGGAAAAGACATTATCTGGAATGAAACTACAAGAGAAGTATTAATTAAAAGAGAAATTTATCAATAATTCATCTCTATGAAAAAGGGCACGCAAGTGTCCTTTTATAGGTTTTTGAGGGATTAATAGTGAAGTGTGGGATATTTATATTTTGTGGTTAAATAGTCATCAATACTTGACTTCACCAGGGTTAGACCCATTCGACTACGACGGCGATGCCGTCTTCGCTCAGGGTGACTGTCTTCATTTGGAATTTTTACAGAGAGTATCCTCACAACTGTCGTCACCCTGAGCGAGGAAATTTATTTCCGAGTCGAATGGGTCTAACCTCTGAAGAGCAATCTAGGCAAATGAAATCAAGGATTGCAGCTAGGGTTTTAACCCGTACGACAAATTCAACTCCGATTCATCCCTGTAGCGGAAGCAACCTGCTTCCATAAACCTTGATACTAAATTATTTACAATCAGGCTTTAGCCGTGAGACAGACTCAACTAGGATTCACACCCGTAGCGGAAGCTAGTAGCTTCCATTATATGTTGTTGCACAAATTTTACTCAAACAATTAACCAATAAGAAACTGACCTACTTGTTGATTTCTACAACATTAAAAGGTCAGTTCTTATTTTTGTAATGAATATTTAATTAGTGTATTTAAACTATAATTTTCTATTTATTCAAATTTATTCAAAATCTGCAACGTAGATTGAAATTTCGTAAGTTACTCCGTCGATAGTCTTTGTAACAGACGCATATCCAATTGACTTATATTCTTTGTCAATAAGGTTATCGTTGTGAGCTTGGGAGTTCATCCATCTATTTAGAGAATATTCTTCAACGCTCTTGTATGGTTTTTCTGCTTGGAACTTGCCCATTCTTAAGTTTTCTGCAAAGAATTCATTTATATTTGATGGACTTTCGTGATCAGCGTCGCCAGTCTTTATATATTTATTAAGTTCTTCAATACATCTAGCTTTAGCTACATCGTTTAGTTCTTTAGTTTCTTTAATAGCTGGAACGCCTTTTGATTTTCTATAAGCGTTTAGTTTTTTCGTAAATTCCTTTGAATTTCCAGTAAACATCTTTTTATCAGCGGTCTTAATAATTGCTTGCGCATTTTTGTTTATATCGTTTGTGTTTGTCTCTGCATAGATATTTATAGGCAGAATTAATAATGATATTACTATTGCAAATAATAATTTTTTAATATTTAAATTTTTCATAAAAGCCTCCTAAATAATTTCGAATAGTTATATTACGAAATATTTTTTGTTTGTATTTAAAAAAATTTTTAATGTAATAGTTGGCCAACTATTTAAAATCATTTAAAAAACTTTTTGTTTATAATTGAATTATAACATCATAAAAAATGGAAATCAATCGACTGAACAGCTGAAAACAATGTATACAAAAACGGTATATGGCTGTATTTGACTCAATTTATACTACGGAGGTGGTTAATCTGACCAAAATTTTCAAGCATAACATAAAAAATAAAAAAATATAACATATAGGATAATAGTACACATTGATTTTTAAAAAATTTTAAAGTGGCATGGTCATGCCATCTTTTAATAGTCTATTTTTTAACTATCAATTACAATTTTGAAAATGATACAAAAAACATGTAAATATAGGTGTAGAACGGTTTTAACTCCTAAAGTAGACCGCTGCAGTGTAGCATAAAGCTAATGTGAAATTTTAGTGAAATTTCTTTCACAATCGCATTTGTTGAAGTAAAAATCCCTTAATGTTAGAATAAACTAAGAAGATAAAAGAAAAACGGGAGGATATATGAACTGGTATAACAAAGAAAAAGATGAGCTGGTCACTAATTTTGGGACTGATTTAAAAAATGGTTTGAAAAAAGAAAATATAGACCAGGCACTTTCAAAGTACGGAAAGAACGAACTGAAGCAGGAGGCTAAGAAACCTTTTATTGATAAATTAAAGGATCAGTTTTTAGATCCTATGATTATCATACTTATCATTGCTTCAATAGTTTCTGCTTTCACAGGAGACAAGGTCGAAGCTATTATAATCATAGCTATCGTTGTGGTTAACGCCATCCTTTCTCTAGTTCAAGAAGGTAGAGCTGAGCAGGCAATCGAAGCTCTTCAAAAGATGAGTTCGCCGAAGGCGAAGGTCATAAGGAGTGGACAGCATTTAGAAGTTGAATCTTCTAACTTAGTTCCTGGAGATTTGGTAATCTTAGAGACGGGAGATATTGTTCCTGCAGATCTTAGAATTATAGAATCTTCTAACTTAAAGATAGACGAATCAAGTTTGACTGGAGAATCTGTTCCAGTTGACAAAAATAGCAATACCATGACAGAAGATGAAGTAGGCATAGGAGATAGAGAAAACATCGCTCACTCAAGCACCATTGTAAGTTATGGACGTGGTAGAGGTATTGTAATCGCAACGGGACACGAAACTGAAATAGGTCATATAGCGACTTCTATTTCCCTGGTTGACAACGAAGCGACTCCACTACAAAGAAAACTTGCAGGACTTTCAAAGACTCTTGGAATTCTTGTAATCGCCATCTGTGTAATTGTATTTGCAGTAGGTCTTCTATATAAGAATGAACCTCTTGAAATGTTTATGACTGCAATCGCCCTTGCTGTTGCTGCAGTGCCCGAAGGACTTCCGGCAATAGTAACCATAGTTCTATCCCTTGGTATGGGAAGAATGGCAGAAAAGAATGCAATAGTTAAGAAACTTCTAGCTGTTGAAACCCTAGGTACTACAACTGTTATTTGTTCCGACAAGACTGGGACTCTAACACAAAACGAAATGACCGTAACCAAAGCATATGTAGACGGTCTCGAAATAGACGTAACAGGAACTGGATATGCACCTATTGGAGAACTTCTAGTAGGAAAGGACAAAGTTTCCGAAATACAAGATTTAAATGTGCTCACCCATATCGCAGGCTTAACCAATGATGCAAGGCTTGTGGTAAATGGAGAAGATGTTGAGATCGCAGGAGATCCAACAGAGATTGCACTTTTAACATTTGCAGAAAAACAAGATGTAAGAATAGATAAATTAAATGAAACTTACGAAAGAATAGAAGAGATACCTTTCGATTCGGGAAGAAAGATGATGACCACCTTCCACAGATATCCTGAAAATATCTATTCCTATACAAAAGGTGCTCCAGATATAATAATTAAACACTCAACTAAGATTTTATCCAACGGAGAGATCGTTGATTTCACAGAGGAAAAGAAGAAGGAAGTCTTAGAAAAGAACAACGAGTTTGCAAGGTCAGCACTAAGAGTTCTAGCTTATGCGTATAGAACTTTTGACGAAGTACCAAGTGACACAAGCTCAGAAAATATCGAAAATGAAATGATTTTCGTAGGGCTAACTGGTATGATTGACCCAGCTAGACCAGAGGCGAAGGCAGCTATAAAGGAATGTAAAAAAGCTGGAATAATCCCAGTAATGATAACAGGTGACTATTTCGAAACTGGACTTGCAATTGCTAAGAACCTTGGAATAGCAGAAGATGAATCTCAAGCAATCGTAGGAGCAGAACTAAACGACAAGACTCCAGAAGAAATAAGAGATATCGTAAAGACCAAGAGAGTATTTACAAGAGTATCTCCAGAAAACAAGGTACAAATCGTAACTGCTCTTAAAGAAAATGGACACATAACTGCAATGACAGGCGACGGAGTAAATGACGCACCAGCGATAAAACGTGCAGACATTGGAATTGCCATGGGAATAACAGGCACAGACGTTGCTAAAAATACTGCTGAAGTAATCCTAACAGACGACAACTTTGCAACCATCGTAAACGCAGTTGAAGAAGGAAGGGTAATCTATTCAAATATCAAGAAATTCGTATCCTACCTTCTATCATGTAATATAGGAGAAGTGCTTGTGGTATTAATAGCGATTCTTATGAATCTACCAGTGCCACTACTTCCAATTCAACTACTATGGTTAAACCTAGTAACAGATGCCTTCCCAGCACTAGCACTTGGAGTTGAAAAAGGCGAAGAAAATATAATGGAAGAGCCACCAAGAGATCCAGGAGAACCGATACTTGACCCAGAAATCAAGATCACAGTTATCGTTCAATCTGTAGCAATAACCATCGCAACTCTAGGAGCATACCTAATCGGTATCAAGTGGCATGGACAAGAGGGAATCGGACTTGAATACGCAAGAACTATGGCATTTGCAACACTTATCACATCAGAACTTCTAAGATCTTATTCAGCAAGATCAATTAGATACACCCTATTCCACATAGGACCATTTACAAATAGAAAACTTGTGTGGGCAACAATATTCTCATTTGTTCTAATGATTGTGGTAATGTATGTGCCAACCATTAGAGAATTATTCCAGCTTGACAGCATAGGAATGAATGAATGGATTGTAATCTTAGTTGCATCAGTAATTCCACTAGTCCTTGGGGAAATTCAAAAGGTAATAAGATTTAAAAAGTATCATGACGAGTTCGAAAAATAAAAATATTAAGTCCTTGGAGAAATCCGAGGACTTTTTTAATTACAAAGTATAAGCTTCTGCCCAGGGAAATTTTGAAAAAGTATTTACAAGAATTAAATAAAAAGTGTTAAAATTAAAGAGACAAAATTTAAAAACTTAAAGGAGAAAAAATGAAAAGTCTTTTGTGGAGAAAGTCCGAAAAACTAACAGCACCAATTTCGGCAATAATGCTTTTTATATATGCTGTATCAACTGCATGTTTTGGAATTGTTTTAGGTAAACTTATAACTGCTATTTCAGAATTTAACCTAGATGAAATGAAGATGTACATAATTTGGGCAATTACACTTCAAATAGTTATGTTTATAGCAGCCTATGCAGGAAGGAGTGCGATGATTTCCTATTCCATAGAAAAGATTACAAATCTAAAGAATAAAATATTTTATAGTGGAATGGGCGAGCCTCGTGGAGTTGGCATTGACCTTGCAGACTTCACAACCAAAATAAATACAGTATATAATGATTACTACTTAGCAAGATGGGAAATTTTACAACATCTTCTATTATTTTTATGTGCAATGCTGGGCATTGTATATATTGACTGGATCATGTTAGTAGTTGCGATAGCATCATCATTAATTCCTATGGGAATACCATTATTATTTGGAAAAAAACTTGAGAAACGCTCTGTAAGATATAATGACGCATCAAATAGCTATTTGGATTTCGTAACAGATACACTAAGGGGCAGACTTGAAATTATAAAGAATGAGGTAGTGCCTATCTATGACAAGAAACATAGAAACGAAAATATAAATTTTGAAGAGACACATTTTGATAATTTAGATCTCCAAAACCTATCGAGATACTTTGCAGAATTGGTGGGAGGAGGCTCCTTCTTCATCCTATTTGCAATAGGCGGACTACTTGTTTATAAAAATAGAATTGAAGTAGGAGGAATCATTGCATGTATTCAGTTATTTAACTATCTAATAAATCCGATTCTAAATATTTCAAACCTTATGAATTTATTAAAAGGTTCTAAACCTATCCACGATGAACTAAATGAAAAGGCTAAGGAAAAGGAAAAAGTTGATTTAAATTCGCTAGAAAATTTAGATAGTGGAAACTTGGAGCTTAGAAATATTTCATTCAAGTATAAAGAAGGCCATGAAGATGTGGTGAAGGATTTCTCTGTGAATTTTAAAGACAGAGAAAAATATTTAATAGTGGGCAGAAGTGGTTCAGGAAAGTCCACCCTTGCGAAGCTTATGACCGGAGAGATTAAACCAAATGCAGGAAATATATTTTTAAATGGTAATGATCTTTCAAATTATTCTGACAGCGAAGCTCTAAAATATATCCAATATGTAGATCAAAATAGTTATTTGTTTAAAGACACCATAGAAAACAATATAACCCTTTATAGAGATGTGGATAAAGGTGAAATTTCTTCTCTAAAGAAAAATCTTTCTATAGAAGATCTTCACTTCGATGATATCATTAGCGACGAGCTGGGACTATCCGGAGGACAAAAATCTCGTATAAATATTGCAAGATCACTTATTAACTCTTCTCCAATCTATATCTTTGACGAGCCAACTGCAGCCTTAGACCACGAAACAGCGACTTCTGTTATGAAGTATCTTCTAGATATAGACGGTACGATAATCATAATCTCCCATATGAACGACGAAAATATCAAAGAGATGTTTGACGAAGTTATAGATTTAAATACAATGAAACACAAAAACTAAAAATAAAAAGGAAACTCCAAACAAAAAAAGAGATATTCGCGGATGAATATCTCTTAATTTTATTTAATTTCGATTTTTGGGTTTTCAAGTTTTAAAAGGGCAAGTTTCTTGTCGATTCCTCCAGTGTATCCTGTAAGTTTTCTATTCTTTCCTATGACTCTGTGGCAGGGCATGATGATCCAGATTGGATTCTTACCAAGTGCCATGCCAACAGCCCTCATGGATTTTGGATTTCCAATTGAGTTTGCAATCTCTCCGTATGTCTTCGTACTTCCATATGGAATCTTTAAAGTCACTTCATATACTTTTTTCTGAAAATCTGTACCGTTTAACTTAAATGGGACAGTAAAAGACTTTCTACTTCCATTTAAATATTCTAAAATCTGCGACTTAACTTCCTTCGAAGTTTTATTTTCACACTCGTTATGATTCTTTTCCAAAACCAGCTTAAGACCGATTAAAAATTCATCTTCGCAGACTATTTCCATAAGTCCAATGGAAGTTTCTAAGTAGTCGTAGTTAATCATTCCACTCAACCACAATCTTTACATATTTTGTAGCAACGCCAGTGAAGCTATCGTTTATAAATTCGACGTTTTTCTCAGAACCATTTACTACAAATTTTTTAAGCTCAACCCCTGCAGGAGGGTTTAAGTATACTGTGTATCTTGAGCCTGATTTAACCATTTCGTTTTCTACTTTGGCATACTTACCGAGGACTTCGATTCTGACCATTTCATTCTTTTCTTTTTTTAGAATAATGGTTATATTCTTGTCCTCGCCATCTATCTCTACAAAGGTTTGTTCAGCTTTGTAACCGTTGTAATTTACCTTTAAAAGGTATTTTCCATTTTTAAGTGTGGATTTATTTATAAATGGTTCTTGGTTGATGGTAAGATCTGCACCATAGATTGGACTTCCATCTTCTGAATAGACATCCACATTTAGGTAGAACTCATTTCTCTTTGTCTTCTTTAAAAGATAGTTGTCAATCTCTTTTTCAATGCCAATCATCTCTTTTAAATCGTCTTTTGAAGCTATTTCTTCTGCAGTTTGAAGAAGTTTCTTTAAGTAAGCATCTTGGGCCTCAAGATAACTATAATTATTTATTAAATATCTTAGTTTTTTTCTTTGGTTTTCTGTTGCTTCTATTATGAAACTCTTATTCTTTTCGTCTTCTGTTATGATTTCTTCAGATTCAAGAGGCGTCACTCTTCTCTTTGAGTATCCTTCTTCCATGATTTTTTTGCAAAGAGTGGCAACTTCTGCCCTTGAAATATATCTATCGCCTTTAAAAGATCTGTCCTTGTAACCAGAGAAGAAACCTGGCAGAAGTTTTAGAGATTCTTTTAACTCATCGTCCATAAATCCTGTGTCACTATAAGGTACGGCTTCTCCTGAGTTCATATATGCTTTTGAAAACATTATGGCAAAATCTCTTCTATTCATATAGTCATGTGGCTTAAAGAAATTTCCGTCAAGTATGTAGCCGTAGTTTATTGCAGAATTTATGCTCTTATAAAACCAATCACTTTCACCTACATCGAGAAAATGAATTGATGTAAAAATTTTTTCCGCGCCAGTAAGTTTTGTTAGAATTGTTACTGCTTCGCTTCTCTTTACAAATTTATCAGGTTCAAAAGTTTTATTTGGATATCCGACCATGATATTTTTATCTGTCACGTAGTCTATGCTATCTTTTGCCCAGTGTCTACTTGTATCTATATATTCACTTGCGCGAGCGTTTAGAAAAACGAGGCAGAGAATTATTAAAATGGAAAACTTTTTCATTTTATCACCTAGTACTATAGTAACTGTTTTTTCAGTCAAAATCAAATAAATACTCTTTATAAACTAGTATAAAATTTTCGAAAAATTTACAGTTTAACTTGACGTAAGGTTCAAGTAGTTCTAACATAGTACTTGGACAAGGAGGTATTTATGTCAGTTATTGATGATTTAAAATCACAACTTAAAGGTAAGGGAGCGAAAATTGTCCTACCTGAAGGAGAAGACGAAAGAGTACTAGGAGCAGCTAACAGTTTAGCAAAAGAAGGAATAGTTGAACCAATAGTACTAGGAAAGAGAGAAGAAGTTGAAAAGACAGCCAAAGATTTAGGTATAGACCTAAGCGCTTTTAATTTTATAGACCCAGAAGAATCTATAACAGATGAAATGGTAGCTTCTCTAGTTGAAAGAAGAAAAGGAAAGTTAAACGAAGAAGAATCAAGAGAACTTTTAAAGGATCCAAACTACTTTGGAACTATGATGATCTACATGGAACATGCAGATGGAATGGTAAGTGGAGCAGTTCACACCACTGGAGATACAGTAAGACCAGCTCTTCAAATCATAAAGACAAAGGAAGGATTCAAGAGAGTATCAGGAGCATTCTTAATGCTTAGAGAAAATGAAAAATATCTATTCGCAGACTGTGCAATAAATATAGATATAGATTCTGAAGGACTTGCAGAAGTTGCAGAACTTTCTGATCAAACTGCAAAACAATTTGGAATCGATGCTAAAATTGCCATGCTATCATTCTCAACCAAGGGTTCAGCAAAGGCAGAACAAGCTGATAAGGTTAGAATAGCTACAGAAATGGTAAAAGAAAACTATCCAGAAATTAAAATAGACGGCGAATTACAATTTGACGCTGCATTCGATCCAGTTACAGCTAAGAAGAAAGCACCGGACTCAGAAATCGCAGGCCACGCAAATGTATTTATATTCCCATCACTAGAAGCAGGAAATATCGGATACAAAATGGCACAAAGATTCGGTGGATTTAAGGCAATAGGCCCTATTCTACAAGGACTAAACAAACCAGTAAACGACCTTTCTCGTGGATGTGTAGAAAAAGAAGTAGAAGATTTAGTTATAATAACTGCAGCACAAGCATATCTATAAAAAATAATTTGAGTTTTTTATATATTTAATGTATAATAAACGATGAAAAGCCGAAAGGCAACCTTTTCTACGAGAGGAGGGAAACTATGTCAGAAATAAGAGTTGGAGAAAATGAATCTCTAGATAACGCCCTTAAAAGATTTAAGAGACAATGTGCTACTAATGGAGTGCTTAAAGAAGTTAGAAAGAGAGAACATTACGAAAAACCAAGCGTAAGAAGAAAGAAAAAATCTGAAGAAGCGCGTAGAAAGAAATTTAAAAGATACTAAAGAAGGTGCAGTATGTCAATAAAAGAAAAGCTTATGCAGGACTTAAAAGCTGCAATGAAATCTCATGACAAAGTAAGAAAAGACACCATAACAATGGTGCGCGCTGCCATCAAACAGATTGAAGTCGACAAGAGAGTTGATCTTTCCGACGAAGAAGTTATAGACATAATTTCCAAACAATATAAAGAAAGAGTATCTTCAATTGAAGAGTTTAAGCGTGGCGGTAGAGATGATTTAGTCGTTCAAACAGAAGAAGAAATAAAAATTCTTCTGGAGTACCTACCAAAGCAATTATCAGATGAAGAATTAGAAGATATAATCAAAGAAGCCATCGAAAAACTATCCATTACAACTAAAAGACAAATTGGTGAACTTATGAAAGAAGTAATGCCAAAAGTAAAAGGAAAAGCCGATGGGAAAAAAGTAAATTCCATTGCTTCTAAGTATTTAAATTAAGCCTAGGATTTCCTAAGGCTTTTTTTTCTAAGGAGAACTTATGAAAAAACTAAAATATTTAATCATAATTTTTCTCATGATGATTATCTCTGTCCATGCGAAAGAAGCCGTGGTCCTAGATATAAGTGGAGAAATTAATGAAGCTACTATTATGAATGTCAGATCTTCACTTAAAGAGGGAGCTGAAAATAATAAAGATGTGGTCATAAAAATATCTTCTAAAGGTGGATCTGCCAAAGCTTCATTTGAAATTGCAAACTTAATATTAAATTCAAATGTAAGTACAGTTGCCTATTGTGAAGGACCAATAGAAGCAGAATCTACAGTAATAGCACTTAGCTGTGACAAAATCTATCTAAATCAAAATGCAGCAATAGGAAATATAAATAGAAACATAAAAGATAGTTCAAAGAATCTAAGCGAATACCTAGAGAGAATAGAAAAAGAAAAGGGAATCAGCAAAGATGCTCTTGAAATGCTCAAAAAACCAGTAGACAAAAATACTTCCAAGGCTATTCCAGAAATTCTTATGACTTCAAACAAGGCCCTTGACTATGGAATCACAGATGGAACTGTAAAAGATTTTAAAAATCTACTTAAACTTGAAGGCATTTCTGAGGTATCTGACTATAAAGAACCTCAAGAAATAAAACTTTTAAACTTTATTTCGAATAGGTATGTAAGTACATTAATACTTACATTAGCAATAGTTTCTATGATTATAGAAATATTTTCGCCAGGATTTGGACTATTTGGAACCTTATCCATCTTACTATTTATAGTATTTTTTGTAGGCAATATAATCATTACAGACTCAAGCGTCTATGTCGCACTTATATTTATGTTAGGAATAGCATTAATACTAATAGAGACAGTTATACCAGGTTTTGGAATCTTTGGAATAATGGGAATCATACTCTCTATAGTTGGTGTAATTCTTGCAATGGGTAGTTTTGAAAGAGGACTTGTGCCTACTGCATCAGCGATGATAGCAGGAATATTTGCATCAAATATCATGATTAAAAGAGGAATGAAGTCAGAGTTTTTACAAAAGATTTCACTAAACGACTCACTCACTTCTACAAGAGGATATCTCTCAGTAGATAGACCAGATGTAAGCGTTGGAGATGTGGGATACACATTGACCCCTCTTAAACCTACGGGATTTATCTTAGTAGAAGGAGCAAAGATTGAGGCAATTTCAGAAGATGGAATGATAGAACATGGAGAAAAAATCGTCGTATCAAAAGTCGACGGATCAAAAGTAATAGTTAGGAGATAAAAAATGGGTGGAAACATAATTTCTAATATTTTAAGTGGAGGAATAGTTATAGCAGTAATCATATTTCTGATTCTATTCTTCTCATTTGTACCAGTAGGCTTATGGATTACGGCATATTTTTCAGGAGTTAAGATAAAGATTTCCACATTGATTGGAATGAAACTTAGAAGAGTAAGCCCTAGAAGAATTGTAATTCCTATGATAAAGGCCACAAAAGCTGGACTTGATCTAAAGATAGAAAATCTAGAAGCTCACTACTTAGCAGGTGGTAATGTAAACACTCTTGTAGATGCACTTATTGCATCAGAAAGAGCAAATATTCCTCTACAATTTGAAAGAGGAGCTGCAATAGACCTAGCAGGTAGAAATGTGCTAGAAGCGGTGCAAGTTTCTGTAAATCCAAAAGTTATAGAAACTCCAAACATTTCAGCAGTTGCCCAAGACGGTATCGAAGTAGTGGTAAAGGCTAAGGTAACCGTGCGTGCAAATATTGAAAGGCTTGTCGGAGGAGCTGGAGAAGAAACTATAATCGCAAGGGTTGGAGAAGGAATCGTAACTACAGTAGGTTCATCCCAGTCTTACAAAAATGTACTTGAAAACCCAGATTCAATTTCAAGAGTAGTACTTGAAAAAGGACTTGATTCAGGAACAGCATTTGAGATATTATCAATAGACATAGCAGACGTAGACGTAGCTAGAAATATAGGTGCGAGACTTCAAACAGACCAAGCAGAAGCCGACAAGAGAATCGCAGAAGCAAAAGCATCAGAAAGACGTGCAATGGCCCTTGCTCGTGAACAAGAAATGAAGGCAGAAGTAGAAGCCATGAGAGCAAAGGTAGTAGAAGCGGAATCTCAAGTACCACTTGCAATTGCAGAAGCATTCAAAGAAGGAAATCTTGGCGTAATGGATTACTACAAGATGCAAAACATAGAATCCGATACAGATATGCGTAAGGCAATAGCAAAACCAAAGGACAATAAATTAACTAAAAAAGATATGTAAATATAAATAAAAAACAAACAGGTATTTAAAACGATAATTCTATTATCAATTAGGCGCCTGTTTTTATTTTTTGCTTGGTGTATAATAAAAGTAAGGTATAAATTTTAGGAGGTAATTATGAAATCATTAAAAGGAACAAAGACAGCTAAGAATCTTATGATGGCATTTGCTGGAGAATCACAAGCAACCATGAGATATAAATACTACGCAAAGGTAGCAAACAAGGAAAAATATATACAAATCAGAGATATTTTTGAAGAAACCGCAAGAAACGAAGAACAACATGCTAAGAGATTCTACAGATTCTTACAAAAAGACTTCTTCGACGAAGAAATCGAAGTTGTACAAAGTTTCCCAGTTCATCTAGATGAAAAAGAAGGAACACTTTCAAATCTTAAGGCAGCTGCAGCAGGGGAAGAACATGAACACAGCGAAATGTATCCAGAATTTGCAAAGATTGCAAAAGAAGAAGGATTCGATGAAGTAGCAGAAGCTTTCACTGAAATTTCAGAAGTTGAAGAAGCTCACGAGAAGAGATACAGAGCTCTTATCAAAAACATCGAAGAAGACAAAGTATTTAAAAAAGACAAAAAAGTTTTATGGCACTGCCTAAATTGTGGATATATCCATGAAGGAAAAGAAGCTCCAGAAGTATGTCCAGCATGTCTACATCCACAAGGATACTTCGAAGTATATTGTGACGAGTTTTAATTAGAAATACTATTTACGCGTGAAAATTTAAATTAAGACGCAGTAAAAAAATTTATAATTATTTAAATCAAGACTTCCAATTGGAAGTCTTTTTTTATGCCCGAATATATTTGAAAAACCAAATTATAAGATGGAACGACTAGATCACTTTTCCTTTTATTAAGAATATAGTAGTGTTATAATAATTGTAAATAAAGTAATATCATAACAGGCTCTTAGCCTGTTTTATTTAGTAGAAAAAATTTTATAAATGATTTTGAAATAAATCTCTGAAATTTAGGAGGAAGTATGAAGGCTTTAGTTGTAGGTGCTGGCAAGCTTGGTTATAGACTTGCGGCCTCACTAATAGATGAAAACTATGAAGTAACTGTAGTAGATAATAATGAAGATGTAATTAAAAATATTTCAAACTCCCTAGACGTTCTAAGTATCTGTGCAAATGCACTTGATTTTGGCGTGCTTGAAGAGCTTGATATCTCTAAATTTGACTATGTGCTTGCTACCACGACAAATGACGAGGCAAATGTAATACTGTGTACAATTTCCAAAAAGCTAGGGGCGAAGTATGCCATTGCAAGAGTTAGAGATCCAGAATACATAAAGCATCTCGGTTTTATATCTAAGGAACTTGAAATAGATAAAATTATTAATCCAGACTTTGCCACTGCCAGATCAATAGTTAAGTATCTTATGAAGAGATACCAACTTTACTCAAGTGAGTTTGCAGGTGGCAAGGTTTCTTTAGTTGAATTTAATATTGGAAATGATCCAAACTTCATTGGCAAAAAAATTATGGATATTGAAAAGATAAACGATCTTTTGATATCTGCAATTTCAAGAAGTGGAGACGCAATCATTCCAAATGGTCGTACTGTTCTAGAAGAAAATGACGTGATAATTTTGGCTGGGAAATCTGAAAACATAGAACAATTCGACAAAGAGCACACTGGTGTAAAGAAGACCAAGTCTCTTAGAAGTACTATGATTCTCGGTGGAGGAAAGACAGGGCTCTATCTTGCAATGCTTCTTCTGAATGAAAACATCGATGTAACCATAGTTGAATTAAATAGAGAAAGATGTCTTGAGTTAAAAGAAATGATTCCAGATGCAGAAGTCATAAACGGAGATGGCACTGACATAGCAATCTTAGAAGAAGAAATGGTCCACACCTACGATTCATTTGTAGCTGCAACAGGAATAGATGAGGCAAATTTACTTATGAGTCTAGTTGCAAAGCAGACTGGAATCTATAAGTCCGTTGCCAAAATTTCAAGAACAAATTATGACAAGGTGTTGGATAAATTAAATATTGATGCGGTATTTAACACTTCCTATATCACAGCTGCAGAAATTTTAAGAGAGATAAGAGGCAAATCTTCACTTTCACTTCACCTACTTTTAAATGGTCAAGTTGAATGTATCGAACTTATTATAAAAGAAAGACAACTGGTCTGTGGCAAGGCCCTTGAAGAATTAAATCTTCCTGATGGAGTGCTTATAATAGCAGTTATAAGAAATAATGAGATGATAGTTCCAAATGGAAAGACAGTATTGGAACCAGGAGACAGAATTGTTCTATTTGCAATGCACCATGTTGCTCCTAAGATGCAAAAGATATTTTCTTCTGAAGGAAAGATAAAGGACGCGCTAAATTCTTTCAAGAATAGAGGATAAATAGATGAATTATAAGTTAATTTCAAAAATACTCGGTTATATTCTGTTAATAGAGACTGCATTTATGGCACCATCACTGCTGCTTGGCTTTATAGATAGAGATGGAAGTTCACACGGCTTTTTAATCCCAATGACGATAGCTTTGGTCTTGGGATTAATTTTAATTAATCTAAAAGCGAAGAAGAAATCTCTATCACCAAGGGACGGAATTTTAATAGTAAGTGCATCTTGGATCTTGGTTTCGATCGTTGGGGCAATTCCACTTTATATTTCAGCAAATATGACCTATGTTGATTCATTTTTTGAAATTGTATCTGGATTTACAACTACTGGAGCATCGGTAATCTCAGGTATAGAATCTTATCCAAGGTCAGTGATCTTTTGGAGATCAATCACTCACTGGATCGGAGGAATGGGAATACTCGTATTTACAGTTGGACTTCTTCCAAAGCTTGGAGTGAGTGGATTTCAAATATTCAAGGCTGAGTCCCCTGGACCAGTCGCAGGTAAGATAGAATCCACGATCTCTCAATCATCAAAGAGACTATACATCATATATATCACTCTATCTGCTGCACTATTTATCTGTTTAAAGATTGCAGGAATGTCAGTCTTCGACTCCTTGGTCCATACCTTTGGGGTGCTAGGAACTGGAGGATTTTCATCATATAATGATTCGTTTATGTCCTATCCAGGAAATACAGTTCATTTTATCCTTTCTCTATTTATGTTTTTAAGTGCAACAAACTTTACGATCTATGCTCTTCTCTATAGAAGAAAATTTAAAGAAATTCTACAAAACGATGAGCTAAAACTTTGGATATTCATAACTGTAAGTACGATCACACTTATAACCATAGATCTCTATTCTAAGGGATATCCATCACTTCTACTCGCGTTTAGAGACTCTGCATTTCAAGTTACGTCGATATCATCAACCTCTGGTTTTGCAAATGCAGACTATGAAGTCTGGCCAAGTTTTTCAAAATTTATTCTTTTAATGCTTATGATTTTTGGAGGATGCGCTGGCTCAACTGGTGGTGGAATAAAGGTGATGAGAATATCCATTCTACTTAAGCTCATAAAGAGAGAAATGAAAAAAGCGACCCATCCAAAGGCCGTTATTCCTGTTATGGCCGATGGGAAAATTCTATCTGACGAGGTCGTCCTAGGAATCAACGCTTATCTTGGAACTTATTTCGTAATCGCCATAGTATCTACTGGAATAGTCACACTTTCTGGAGTGGATATAGTCACAGGATTTTCTTCTGTTGCTACCACACTTTCAAACGTTGGACCAGGATTTGGAGCAATAGGACCGACTAAAAACTTTGCCTTCTACAGCGACTTCTTTAAACTATACTTCAGTTTACTTATGTTACTAGGAAGGCTTGAATTCTTTACGATTTTGACACTATTCTCAAGAAATAGAATTAGAAGAGATATTATTAAACTGTAATTTCATTTTTCGATTTTTTAATTAAGCTTCACTTTGTTGAAAAAAAACTCTAAAGTAGTATAATTTATTTAAAGAAAGTTTATCGGTAACTGAAAGTGAAGGTGAAATATGAAATATAGAAAGAAAATTTTTTCGATTTTAATAATAATGATCCTAGCCGTCATTGCTACTGGATGTAAAAAAGACGGAAATAATCTACAAGAGACAAATGATTTTGACAAAGAAAAAGCATTTAGTGAAATTGTAGAAGAAAAAGATTTAAAGAGCTATGTTTTAAACACAGACCTCGATGTGAAATCCGAAGTTGACCCAGAAAAAGAAAACTACACATACAGTGGAAACTTAGAATTAATAAAAGAACCACTAGCATACCACTCAACTTGGACAAGCATGGATGGTAAAGAAAAGATGGAGTCTGAAGAGTATGTCCTTGATGGATTTAGGTATCGAAAAGATGAAAACGGTAAATGGACAAAGGAAGCTGCAGAAGTAGAAAATACCGAAGAAAAAGCTACCTTCGTTTCAAAAAATAATATTAACGGAGATTCGATTCTAAAACCACTTAAACAGTACTACGTGATGAGTGAAACAGATACGGATATAGTGGCAGAGTTAAAATCCAGCCCTGAAAATATAGATGAGATAAAAAATATTATCTTTGACGATAAAGACTCTCCATTCTACAAAGAGCTAGAATCAATCGAAGCTACATTCACCTTTGATAGAAAGACCAACTATCCAAAGTCATTTGAATGGGAATTAAAGTTCGTAAACGAAGATAAAAAGGTAAAGACAATAAGACAAAGTGGAAGCTACGAAAAGGTTAACGAACTTGAAAAGATAGAAATTCCAGAAGAATTAAAGAGTTTATAAATTTAACCAGAGAACGAGTCTCTGGTTTTTTAATGTAAAAATTTTAATCTTTGATGTAAAGTATTTCTAGTCTTATAAAAAATTAAATGTTTAAAATTTATCATTTATTGAAGATAAAGTACAAGTCTAGTACAATTTAAAGTAAGGAGGGTCAAATGAAAACAGATTTTGAGATTTCGAAAGAAGCACATATCTTACCGATAGAAGAGATCGCTAATAAACTCGGTGTAGATATGGATTATGTGGAAGCATATGGAAAGTACAAAGCAAAGATAGATCCAAAGGCTATCAAAGAAAAAGAAGATTCTAAACTTATCTTGGTGACAGCTATTACACCTACTCCAGCAGGAGAAGGCAAGTCAACTGTAACCATAGGACTTACAGATGGACTAAATAAGATCGGCAAATTTACAGTAGCAGCCCTACGTGAACCATCACTAGGTCCAGTATTTGGAATCAAAGGCGGAGCTTGTGGCGGTGGATATGCCCAAGTTATCCCAATGGAAGATATAAATCTTCACTTCACTGGAGATTTACACGCAATAACAACTGCAAATAACTTACTTATGGCTCTTATCGACAACCACATCGAAAAGGGCAACGAACTTAGAATTGACGAAAGAGAAGTAAAAGTTAGAAGAGTAATGGACATAAACGACAGAGCCCTTAGAAATATTGTGGTGGGCTTAGGCGGAAGAAATATGGGCTACCCTAGAGAAGACCACTTCATGATCACAGTTGCATCAGAAGTAATGGCAGCTTTATGTCTTGCAAGCTCTCTAATGGATCTAAAAGAAAGACTTGGAAATATTGTATTTGCAGACAATATGGACAAAGAACCACTTTATGTTAGAGATCTAGGGGCGGAAGGTGCAATGGCAGTAGTCTTAAAAGACGCTATAAAACCAAACCTAGTGCAAACTCTTGAAAACAATCCTGCAATCATCCACGGCGGACCATTTGCAAACATCGCCCACGGATGTAACTCTGTACTTGCTACAAAGATGGCTCTATCCATCGGAGACTATGTAGTTACAGAAGCCGGATTCGGTTCCGACCTCGGTGCAGAAAAATTCATGGACATAAAGATGAGACTTTCAGGACTAAGTCCAGATCTAACAGTTGTAATTGTAACTATAAGAGCACTTAAGATGCACGGAGGAGTCGAAAAAGATCATCTTTCAGAAGAAAATCTTGACGCACTAAGAGTTGGATTTGCAAATGCAAAACGCCATATAGAAAATATGCAAAAGTTCGGCGTGCCAGTTACAGTTGCAATAAATGTATTCAAAGATGACACAGAAAAAGAAATCGAACTTTTAAAAGAACTTGTAAGGGAAGTAGGAGTAGAAGCTACAGAATGTAGAGGATTTGAAAAAGGAAGCGAAGGAACTACAGACCTTGCAAAGGTGGTTGTGGAAACTATCGAAAATAACAAATCTGATTTCAAACCAATCTATCCACTAGATATTTCCATAGAAGAAAAGATAGAAAAAATTGCAAAGGAAATCTACAGAGCAAAAGGTGTGAACTTCACAGCAGAAGCCAAGAGAAAACTAAAATACATGAAGGAACATGGATTTTCTAATCTACCAGTATGTATCGCCAAGACCCAATATTCTTTCTCAGACAATCCAAAATCACTAAACGCCCCAGAAGATTTTGAAATAACAGTAAGAGATCTTAACCTTTCAAACGGAGCAGGATTTGTCGTAGCACTAACAGGAGACATCATGACCATGCCAGGACTTGCAAAAGTACCAGCAGCATTAAAAATGGACATCGATAGCGACGGAAATATTGTAGGACTTTTCTAATGCTCAATAGAGATTTTACAGAATTTATAGAAGATCTATCTTCAAGCATGCCAGCACCAGGAGGAGGTGCAGTGGTAGGAGTAAACGCAATACTAGGAGCGTCGCTTTTACTAATGGTAGTAAATCTAACCATTGACAATAAAAATTATATAGACGTAAGAGACGAAGCTATAAAGATTCGTGACGAACTACTTGAAATAAAAGAAATCCTAATGGGCGCACCGCAAAGAGACGCAGAAGCCTTTACCGAAGTTGCAAGGGGTTTCAAGATGAAAAGATCTACAGAAGAAGAAAGAAAAGCTAGATCTGAAGTCATAGAAAATGGATATAAAATTGCAACGGACGTCCCTTATGAAACTCTAAAGACGATAACAAGGCTTATTCCAATTGGACTAAGACTCTATGATATTGGAAACAGGACCGCCCTTGGAGATGTGCTAGTAGGACTAAAACAAGTTGAGATTGCAATCTTTGGCTCAATAGAAAACATGGTACAAAATATAAAATCCATAAAGGATGAAAAGTATGTCTTAAAAATGGAAAGAGAAATAGAGAAATATTTAAAGACAATGAGAAGTCTAAGAGCAAGCCTCGATGAACTCATTTAACATTTATTACCGGAGTTATCTCCGGTTTTTTAGTTTTTTGTAAAGAAATGATGGAGATTATTTGAGTTTGATGTGTTGAAGTAGTTAAAACTAGGTGATATAATTACATTAACATTACAAATATTCTTTATTCATTACAAATGTAATAGGAGGATGCCTTGGAAGAATCGAAAGAGCTTATAAAAATTGCATATATGTACTATAAAAAGCATATGACCCAAGGTGAAATTGCTGATAAATTAAAAACCTCGAGACAGAGAATAAATCGTATGTTGAAGAAGGCAAGTGACGAAAATATAGTAACTATTAAAATTGCAAGCTTGGATAAGTACCATTTTGATTTAGAACAGAGCATAGAAGAAAAGTTTGGCATAGAACAAGCAATAGTTGTAAGTTCAATAGACGATAGCACTGTTATAAATGATATAGCCAAAGCGGGAGCAAAATACCTTTCAAATAATTTGGAAAAGAACTCTTACTTAGGTATTACCCAGGGAAGAACATTATCTAAACTGTCAGAATACATAGAGGAAGACAAGTCCATGGGTGTAAATGTTGTTCAACTCTTGGGAGGTTCAAATATCATCTATACCTATAAACAGCCAGATCAAATCACAAGAACTCTAGGAGACAAGCTTGGAGGTAAATCTTATGTATTTTTTGCTCCAGTAATATTTGAAAATAAAGAACTTAGAGATGCCTTCAGCAAAGATATAAATATGATAACCACTATGGAAACCATAGATAAGTGCACAACTGTATTAGCAGGTATAGGAGAAATTAAAGAAGACTCTAAACTCTTCAGTTCCAAAGTTTTTAATGACGAGTTCGTTTCGAATCTACTTAGAGAAGGTGCGGTCGGAGATATTGGATTTAGATGGTTTGATATAAATGGGAAGATTGTAGACAATAAGTATGATCAAAGAACTACAGGGTACAATGTCTTGACCAATAAAAACGATGCAAAAATAATTGGAGTTGCAGGTGGAAGTAGAAAATTTGAAGCTATTGAAGGGGCTTTAAGGGGAGGCTTTCTAGACGTTTTAATCACGGATAATAACACCGCGAAGAAATTGATAGAGAAATAGAGGAGGATGATTTTGAAAACACAGTTAGGCTATGAGTATTACAAGAAGAGTGCAGACTACATACTTTCTAAGATAGATTACGTACCTGAAATAGCAATAGTACTTGGATCTTGCCTTGGAAACTTGGCAGAAGAAATCGAAGATAAAACTATATTGGATTACAAAGATATTCCAAACTTTCTTGATGCAACTGTCGATTCCCATGCAGGAAAATTAATCTTAGGGGAGCTAAGCGGTAAGAAAGTCGTGTGCATGTCAGGTAGATTTCATTATTACGAAGGATATGACTTTGAAGAACTTACCATTCCAATGAGGGTTATACACCTGCTTGGTTGCAAGACTGTAATCCTAACCAATGCAGCTGGAGCTGTAAATGAAAACTACGTCGCAGGAGATATCATGATCATAAATGATCAAATCAAATTAAATGGAGCAAGCCCTGTTAGAGGAAAAAACATTGCTGAATTTGGTCCGAGATTCTTCGATATGTCAAGCACCTATGACAAAGAATACATAGAAGTAGCAAAAGAAGCTGCGAAAATTTCTGAAATCGATATAAAAGAAGGAGTTTACTTCTATATGCCTGGGCCACAGTTTGAAACTCCTGCAGAGATAAGAGCCATTAGAATTTTAGGCGGAGATGCTGTTGGCATGTCAACTGTGACAGAAGCAATAGTAGCTGCCCATTGTGGGATGAAGGTGCTTGGACTTTCTCTTATGACCAATATGGCGGCTGGGGTACTAGATACTCCACTTACGACTGAGGAAGTAGATGAAACTGCTGAAAGATCTGAAAAGAAATTCAGAGTTTTGTTGAAAAATATATTAAAACAAATTTAAAATGGAGGATTTTATGAAGAAGAAAATCGCATTACTGCTAGCTGTACTTATGTTAGCAACAACCTTTACAGCTTGTGGCAACAAGACTGATAATGGAAAGGCAAACGCAAATGCAAATGCAGGAACTGAACAAGGTAAAGAAGAAGCTAAGAAGAAAATCGCACTTGTAACTGACCCTGCAGGAACTCAAGTATTCGTACTTAACATGATCGATGGTCTAAAGGATGCAGCTGAAGAACTAGGATTTGAACCAATCGTAGTTGAATGTGCAGACGCAGCAGCTTTTGAAGAAAATACAAGAGCTCTAGTTGAAGAAAAAGTTGACCTAATCATCGGTGGAGGTTGGCCATCAGGAGAAGCTATAAACAAGATAGCTACAGAATTCCCAGATGGAGCAAAATACGCTCTTATCGACTCAGAAGTTGAAGCAGAAAATGTAAAATGTATCTCATTTAGAGAACAAGAAGGCGCTTACCTAATCGGTATGATCGCTGCAATGGTTACAGAACCTGATGAAAACTTCTTCGGTGGAGTACACGTTAACCAAGGAGTTGGATCTTGGAAATGGAGATACGGATTTATGGAAGGTGCAAAATCTATTAAACCTGACTCAACATTCGTATTTAACTACACAGGATCATTCAATGAACCTGCAAAGGCAAAAGAATTCGCAATCCAACAATATGAACAAGGCGCTAGATTCATAAACGCAGCAGCAGCTGGCGGAGACAAAGGTGTATTCGAAGCGGCACTTGAAAAAGGATTCTACACTTCAGGACAAGACATCGACTTAACAGATCCAAACAACAAGTTCATCGTTTCATCTCAAATCAAAGACTCTTACGCAACCGTTCAATACCTAGTAAAACAATTTATGGAACAAGGCGATGCATGGAAATCTGACAACGAAGAATGGGGACTTGAAGAAGGAACTATCGGTGCAGTTCATGTAACTCACGAAAGTGAAAACCCAAGAAGTGACAGACTTACTGATGAAGATGTTGCAAAATTAAAAGAAGCAGCAGAAAAAATTAAATCAGGAGAGCTAGACCTTAAGACATTGCCAAAAGAAGAAGATTATAAGTAAGAACTAAATGTTGGAGGCTAAGCCTTCAACATTTTTTTATAAGAAGGTGAAATATGTTACTTGAAATGAAAAACATCACAAAGTCCTATGACAATGTCCTTGCAAATGATGATATAAGCCTGCACTTAAATGAAGGAGAGATCCTCTCCATCGTAGGCGAAAACGGTGCTGGCAAGTCCACAATCATGAAAATCCTCTATGGAATAGAATCAAAGGACACAGGTCAAATCTTTATGAGGGGCGAAGAGATAAATATCAAAAACCCTAGGGACGCGATAAAACATGGAATTGGGATGGTTCAGCAACATTTTATGCTCTTTAATCCATTCAAAGTCTTCGAAAATATAGTATTCGGAGAAGAACCGAAAAACGGAATATTTTTCGATAGACAAAAGGCGAGAGCTGATGTGGAAGAACTATCCAAAAAATACGGACTTAAGATAAATCCAGATCAAAATGTGGAAGACTGTCCAGTTGGGATTCAGCAGAGAATAGAAATTCTAAAGGTGCTATATCAAAACGCAGAGATAATAATCTTTGACGAGCCCTCAGCAGTACTAACTCCACAGGAAGTCGATGAACTTCTAATAACCATAAAAGAACTATCCAAGGCAGGAAAAAGCATCATACTTATAACTCATAAACTAAATGAAGTTATGGCTGTCTCAGATAGAATATTCATCATGAAGAAGGGAAAACACGTAGCCACATTCAACAAAGAAGACACCTCAATAGAAGAAATCTCCTACTTAATGGTTGGAAAAGAACTTACGGAGAATAAAATCATAGAAACAAAGAAAGACACCTTGGTTTTGGATGTAGAAAATGTAAATCTAAAAGGTGCAGGAGAAGGTCTCTTAAAAGATCTTTCGATGAAGGTATATGGTGGTGAAATCGTAGGGATTGCAGGAGTCTCAGGAAATGGTCAATCGGAAATCATAGAGGTCTTAACAGGACTTAAAAACGTAGACTCTGGAAAAATCTCTATCCTTGGAAAAGAAATTCAAAATAGATCTGTGGAAGAGATAAGAGACGCTGGACTTGCTGTAGTGCCAGAAGATAGGTACCTTTGGGGTTGCGCAAAGGAAGCAGACCTAAGAGAAACCACAATTATGAATCACCACAAAAAAGAAAGGCTTTCTAAGAATGGAATCCTAAAGGGAAAAGAGATTGAAAACTTCACCCAAGAAGTGCTTGATAAATATGATATAAGGTATGGCTCCCTAGATCAAAAAGCTGGACAGCTCTCTGGTGGAAACCTTCAAAAGCTAATAGTAGGAAGAGAACTAGAGCAGAATTCAAAATTCTTAATAGCAGCAGAACCTACAAGAGGTGTAGACATAGGCGCTATGGAAGCCATTCACAAAAAACTTTTGGAAAAGAGGGAAAAAGGCGATGCCATCCTTCTAATTTCATCGGAACTTACAGAAATTTTGACTCTTTCAGATAGAATATACACCATCTACGAAGGTAGATTTAACGGTGAATTTACAAGAGAAGAAGCCGACTCTGAAAAGATAGGACTACTAATGATGGGAGGCAAGATCATTGAAGAAAATTAATTACAAAAGAAGAGCGATGTTAGCTTCCCTTGGACAGACTGCAATCGCAGTTATCTTTGGACTACTAGTAGGAACCATCGTAATTTTAATATCTGGAGCAGATCCAGTAGAAGTGTATCAAGAAATGTTTAAAAAATCATTCTTCTCATCATACTACTTCTTCCAGACACTGACCCGTGCAACCCCAATAGCAATCTGTGCATTTGCAACGGCAATGGCATGGAGAGCAGGATATATAAATATCGGTGTAGAAGGTCAGATGATAGTGGGAGGATTTTCTGCACTAGTAGTGGCACTTCTTGTGCCAGGACCACCTAAACTTGTGCTTCTCATAGCTATAATCGTAGGACTTCTTGCAGGAGCTCTCTATGCGACTATCGCAGCTATTTTAAATTTAAAATTCGACGTTACAATAGTTATTTGTACACTGATGATGAACTATATAGCGGACAATGTGGTGTCCTACTTCGTTACATTTCCAATGAGGGCAACTTCTGGAGACGGATTTTCCATTCAGACAGAAGCCATCGGAGATGGACTTAAATTCCTTAGATTTTTCAAAACTTCAACATTTAATATAGGTTTTGTAATAGCAATCCTCTGTATGATATTTTTAATATTTATATCTAACAAGACCACCTTCGGTTACGAATCCAAGATGACAGGATTTAACAAGAATTTCGCCAAGTACGGCGGAGTAAACGAAAAGAAGGTCATGCTTATAACCATGGGACTATCAGGAGCCATAGCGGCACTAGCAGGAATCTGTGAAATATTTGGAGTTAAGTATAGATACATGAGTGGCATGTTCACTTCGACTTCCTACGCATGGACTGGGCTTATGGCGGCGCTTATTGCAAACCTACATCCAGTTGGGATCTTCGTGTCCTCGATATTTTTATCAGGGCTACAAGTTGGAGGACAAGCGATTCAAAGATCTGCAGATATTCCACTTCAACTTTCCACGATTATCCAATCTGCAATCACATTATTTGTATCAGTTAAGATAACTTACAAACGCTTTTCAGGTAGAAAGAAAGCAAAAGTAAATGTCCCACAGGAATTGGAAGGAGATGATGAATAATGGATACAAATTACTTGGCAAGTATTATAAACTCAACCTTAAGATCAGCAACACCAGTTCTATTTGCAGCACTGGGCTCAGGAATCTGTTCAAAGGTAGGAGTATTCAACATAGCCTTAGAAGGACAGATGCTTATCGCATCATTTGTAGCCGTAGTTGTAAATTATTTTTTCCATAGTGTCATACTTGCAATTCTGGCAGGAATGCTTGCAGGAAGTATCGTAGGACTTGTTGTTGCAATACTTCAAGTTAAATACAAGGCGGCGGACATGGTAATAGGTACCTCTATAAACCTACTTGTATCAGGACTTACAGCCATATTTCTATATATTATTTTAGGCGTTAAGGGAAGTTTCTCTTCTCCAGAATTGATTTCTCTTACGAAGATAAATCTTCCAATTATAAGAAACATTCCATTTTTAGGAAGAGTTTTTGAAAACTTGACAGTGCTTGACTATTTATCATATGTAACGGCAGTTCTTATCTACATCTATCTCTATAAAACAGTTAGAGGATTTAGAACCCTATCAGTTGGTATAAATATAAACGCAGCAAACTCCCTTGGAATAAACTCACTTAGAACTCAGATGTTGACAGTAATAATCTCAGGAGCCCTATGCGGACTTGGAGGAGTTGCACTAAGTCTTGGTCAAGTTACACTATTTACAGAAGGAATGACAGCAGGTAGAGGATTCATTGCAATGGCAGCAGCATCAATGGCAAGAAACCATCCGATATTTTCTATAATATCAAGCCTCTTCTTTGGAGCGTGCCAAGCATTTGGAGTTGCAATTCAAAACGTGGTACCGAGCCAACTAACCATGGCGATACCATATACAGCGACGATAATTGCCCTTGCAATATTTGGACATAGAATGAGAAAGAAAGCGAAAAAAGGAGAAATATGATTAGAGAAGATAAAGGGATGCCTTTCCTACTTAGATATGAAAATGTAGCCTGGTACGAAAACGGTCAGGTGAGAATATTAGATAGAAGAGTGTATCCAAGAGAAGTAAAATTTGTAAATTGCAAGACTTATAAAGAAGTAGTAACAGCCATTCAAAATCTTGTAACCCAAAGTGCAGGACCTTACACGGCAGTGGGAATGGGAATGGCACTTGCAGCATATGAATCTAGAAATTTAGAAAAGACCGAAAGAATTAAATTTTTAGAAGAAGTAGAAGACGCTCTTAGAAACGCAAGAGTAACCACAGCATCAAGGTATGGAATCATAACTTCAAGATGTTTGGAAATTGCAAAGCGTGCAATTGAAAATGGAGAAGATCCTATAGAATTGATCGTAGAAGACACTGTAAACTCTCTAAATAGAAGGTACACCACCATGCAAAAAGTTGGGGACAATCTATTGGAACTGATCCCAGAAGGTGGCACACTTTTGACCCAATGCTATGGTGAAACCATAATCGGCACAGTTATAAGAGCGGCAAAGAGAGAAAATAAAATGTTCAAAGTCATCTGTCCAGAGACTAGACCATTCTTACAAGGAGCTAGACTTACAGCATCTTGCTTTGCAGAGGAAGGATTCGACACCACAGTGGTGACAGACAATATGATTGGAGAGATACTTTCTAAAAATATGGTGGACGTGTTCAGTTCTGCAGCAGATACCATCACAGAAGATGGATCAGTGGTAAACAAGGTAGGCACATTACAAATAGCTCTACTTTGTAAACACTTTGGTGTTCCTTACTATGTGACGGGAGTACCAGATCTAGGCAAGAAAACCTTAGATGATGTAAAGATTGAAATGAGAGATCCAGAAGAATCACTTATCCTTGGAGGAGTAAAACAGACTCAAAAAGGAGTGAAAGGCTATTATCCATCCTTTGACAAGACTCCATACGAACTGGTAAAGGGAGTTGTTACAGACAAGGGAATATATAGACCAGAAAACCTTACAGATTATTTCAAAGACAGCGACGGAAGCTTTTATTAGAGGTAAAGATGTATTTAGAAGAAAAGAAAGAATTAGTTGAGTATGGAAAGAAGATGTCCGCTGAAGGATTATCATCTGGCACAAGTGGCAACCTATCAATTTATTTAAAAGAAGAGGGAGTAGTGCTTATCACGCCATCAGGCATAGGCTATTTCGATACAGAGCCTGAGGACATAGTGGTTATGGATCTTGAGGGAAACATTGTAGAAGGAAGTAGAAAACCATCTAGCGAGTGGCATCTCCATACGCTTTTTTATAAAAATAAACCGGAAGCAAGAGCAGTGGTCCACACCCATTCCAAATACTGCACGACTCTATCAACACTTAGGATGCCGATAAAGGCAGTCCACTACGTCATAGCAGATGCAGGCACAGACGAAGTGCCTTGCGCACCATATAGAAGGTACGGAACAGAAGAGCTTGCAAAAGTGGCAGTAGAAATTGCAGTGAAAAGTAATGCAGTCCTTCTAGCAAACCACGGAATAGTTGTCTGTGGAAAGAATTTAAAATCTGCATATGGACTTGCAAAGGGAATGGAATATGTGGCAGAGATCCAAGTGACAGCCATGAGCGTAGGAGAACCAGTAGTGCTTACAAAAAAAGAGATGGAAGAAGTCATGGAAGGATTTAAAACCTACGGCCAAATGAAAAGAGAACTGTAATGGCTCTTATAATAGTTTCAGCAAAAGATAAAGAAGATGCTGACAAGAAAGTTATAAAACTTAAGAAAAAAGAAACCTATGTCATCGAGCCAAAAGGGATACAGAATCTATTTTTCGATTATAGAAATGAACTCGAGTGCTATGAAACATATGGAAAACTAAATCCAGATGGAATATCTAAGATAGATAACGAGGAAATTGAGTTCATAAAAATTTTCACGGAATCAGTCAATCGATTTTTAGAAGAAAATGAGAAACTAGAAAATAAAATAATAGAAAAATATAATCTATCTTTTAAAAAAATAAAAAACTATATAATAAAACTTATGAAAGTGCTAGACTTTGCAGAGAAAAATGGCGACAACATAGTAGGCTTAGGCGATTAAAAAAAGAGAGACCAAAAGTCTCTCTTAATTTTATTACTAATAAAATATATTTATTTTTTTCCAGTAATGGCGTTTACTATTGCTAGTAGGATCACTGCTCCGAACACACCTACTGCAAGTGATGCAATGGTACTTTCACCTTGATAAATATCAAGAAGTCCTAGAACGAATCTTCCAAGAGAACCACCGATGATACCAACGATGATATTTTTAAGCATTCCCATGCTTTCGTTCTTATTCATAATAATACTTGCGATCCAGCCAGCTACACCGCCAACTATAATACTCCAAATCATGTTATACCTCCTTGTATTAATCTTATACCCAAAAAATCTAATTTTAAAATATACCATAGAAAAAGTGAAAAATTACAAAACATTTGGTATAATATTTAAGTACGGACACGTAGCTCAGTAGGATAGAGCGAGGCTCTCCTAAAGCCTAGGCCGGGGGTTCGATTCCTCTCGTGTCCACCACAAAAATAAGCACCTTGTAGGTGCTTTTTTTATAATCCAACTAATCCTCGTAGCAAAATTGCCACCAAGATATGTGCCGGGTAAAAAAGATACGTGATGTACTTGGAGAGATGTCTTCCATGGGTGCCGTCGTCTAAGTAGATTAGAAGATATGCCGGTAGCACATATGGCGTCTGTGTTATTCCGAAGATCATCGGTAGTAGGAGTGTGATCTTATCTTTAGATCTTAGGTAGATATAGAATGTATATATCAAAAATACTCCGTAGAATCCGTAGTCTGTATGACAATATTCTGCAACGAACCCGAGTAGAACGGGCACTACTAGTTCAAGTATCGCTCCTAAGTATTTATTTTTTATAACTTCTCTTACATATTCAATTATGATAAGTGCAAGTAGTCCAAGTGCCAATGTAAAGAATATATTGTTGTAGCTTGGTACATAAAATCTATCGAATAGAAGATAGTCGAAGAGCACTTCTGATATTATTCCCACACCTACTAACCTTAGTAGGTAATTTTTTTTATCTTTCGTGTGCATATATCCAACTGCAATCATGTAGGCGAATAGTGGGAAAGATGTCCTTCCTATGTTTCTTCCTATGTGGTAGATATTATCTGGAAGTGCAAGTTCAAAAGCCGCCGTCAAGTGGTCAATAACCATTGTCACAATGGCGACGACTTTTAAAATAAATCCATTTATTCTTACTTTACTCATACTAGCTCTTGCGGATCTTTGTATTCTTTATCGAAGACTTCTGCAAGTGCCGCGTTCGTTATATATCCTGCCATGGTGTTTATTCCAAGTTTAAATCCTTTGTTTTCCATGGCTTTCTTTATGCCATCTTTTGCAATTAAATTTGCGTATTCTGCAGTTGCATTGGATAGAGCCTTAGTTGATGTCATTGGCACTGAACCAGGTATATTTGCTACTGCGTAGTGGATTACTCCGTGTTTAACAAATGTTGGCTCTGAGTGGGTGGTTGGATGGTTCTTTGTAGTTTCTATGGAACCTCCTTGGTCAATGGCAACGTCGACTATTACTGATCCCTTTTCCATGGATTTGACCATCTCTTCTGAAACTAGACAAGGAGCTTTGGATCCTGGCACAAGGACTGTAGATATTACTAGGTCTGCAGATTCAACTGCCTTAGAAATATTGTACGGGTCTGAATAGAGAGTTTCGATTGAGTTTCCAAATATATCAATAAGTTGAGAAAGTTGATCCATGTTGTGTCCAATTGCAGTGACTCTTGCTCCCATACCTGTTGCAACCTTTACAGCACTTCTTCCAACTCCACCAGTTCCTATGATTACCACATGAGCTGGGGCAACACCTGGAACTCCGTCAAGTAAGATTCCCTTTCCACCAGCTTGTTTAGAAAGGTAGAAAGATCCTTCTGTGATCGCCATTCTTCCTGCGATTTCTGACATTGGACGAAGTAGAGGAAGCTTGCCATTTTTTTCAACAGTTTCAAAACCGATACCTGTGACTTTGTTCTTTAAGAGCTCTCTAGTGAGTTCTTCGTTTGCAGCAAGGTGAAGGTAGCAAAATATTATAAGTCCTTCGCGGAAGAATTTGTATTCTTCTTTTAGAGGTTCCTTAACCTTGTAAATCATATCCGCAACTTCCCAGCATGTTTTTTGATCGACAATCTTAGCGCCTTGGGACTCGTATTCTTCGTCGGTAAATCCTGAAGGAACTCCAGCGCCACTTTCTATAAATACTTCATGGCCTGCCAAGGTAAGAGTGTTTACAGCACCAGGGGTTATTGCAACCCTAAATTCATTGTCTTTAATCTCTTTTGGAATTGATATTTTCATAATAACCTCACTCAAAAATTATTTTATACTCATCTAGCAGTCCGTCGATACTTAGGGCTTCTAGAATAGCTTCCTTTGAACGTTTGGCTGCTTCATCTAGCAGTCCCTTATCTATAGCTTCTTTTTCAACTAAATCCTTTTGATCAGATGAAAATGATTTGAAATCCTCCATCTTTAGAGGGTTGAATATAGAAGTCTTTTCATCGAAGATCTTGATTGAATCTTCAGAAATTTCGTGGGACAGAATCTTCGCCGGAGGAAGTGTAACCTTTATCTCCTTTGACTTATTGTCCACAGAAATATTAACCTCATCTAAATCAACGCCACTCTTGATGCTACCATTGTAGGTAATGATAAACTTCTTTTCAGTAAAAGGAACTTCCCAGCCGTAGAAGGTCTTTACATTTGAATAGGTGACCATCTTTGTGTACTTATACTCAAGAGTTGAGAGTTCTTTGATACTATCTAATCTATTTGTAAGAATGGTTGAATCTACTTTTGTATTGTCTTTTTTGCCGCCGAAGAAAATCCCTGCAGCAAAAGCAGCGGCAATCAAAATAACTGAAATAAAAATAATGCTTCTCTTCTTGATAAAATCATCTCCTTTTATAATTTATTTTAGTTTATCACAAAAGAGATATTATTATAAGATAATAGTAAAAATTAATAAAACTTGTTATAATAAAAATAAGGAGGAATATATGGACGATGGAAGTGGAGGGTTAATACCTCAGCTTATTTTAATTTTAGTACTTACATTAATAAACGCGTTTTTCTCAGCGGCAGAGCTGGCAATAGTATCAGCAAATAGGACAAAGATAGAAAATATCTTAGAAGAAGGAGATAAGAGGGCAAAGACCCTTTTACAAGTTACAGAAGATCAGACTAGGTTCTTGTCAACCATACAGGTAGGAATAACCTTGGCAGGATTCTTCTCATCCGCATCGGCAGCAACATCCATCTCTAAGATTCTAGGGCACTACTTTATGGAATTAGGAATTTATTATGGACCTACTTTAGCGCTTATAATCGTGACATTTATTCTGTCATTCTTTACACTTGTATTTGGTGAACTAGTGCCTAAGAGAATCGCATTACAAAACGCTGAATCAGTTGCATTATTTTCAGCTAAGCCAATACAGATATTCACGATGCTGACATATCCATTTGTAAAGCTTGCATCATTGGCAACGACACTTACCCTTAAGGTGATGGGTAAGTACAGCGAAGACGTAGAAGAAAAAATCTCGGAAGAAGAACTAAAAGGATACATCAAAGTATCTACAGAGCAGGGAGTTATAAATTCGCAAGGTGAAGAGATGATCGTAAAGATAATGGACTTCGACGACAGACTCGCATACGAAATCATGACCCCAAGAACCAATATCTACATGCTTGACTATGATGAATTCAACGTAGATGTAATACCAGAGATGCTTTCCCGCGGATATTCGAGAGTGCCTGTATACAGAGAATATACAGATAATATAGTAGGAACGATCTATCTAAAAGATCTCTTCATGGAGTACGCAAAGAATGACTACAATAGCGTAGACATAGAAAATGTACTGAAAGAACCATACTTTGTACCAGAAACTAAGAAAATCGACTCGCTACTAAAAGAACTACAAGAAAATAAAAGCTATTTAGCGATACTAATAGATGAGTACGGCGGATTTTCTGGAATGGTAACCATGGAAGATATAGTCGAGGAAATAGTAGGAGAAATCGAAGACGAATACGACAAAGATGAACCAAAGATTGAAAAAATAAATGACAATCTATATATCATCGATGGAAGGATGAATCTCGAAGATATAAATGACGAACTCGGCACAGAACTAGAATCAGAAAACCATGAGACAATCTCAGGACTGATGGTCGAAATACTAGGCTTTATCCCAGACGATAGAGACAAAATCATGCACTCAGTAAAATACAAAGACATATATACACTAACAGAACTTACAGCAAAAGATAAGAGAATAGAAAAGATAGAACTAAAGATAGAAGAACCACCAGAAGGTGAAGATAAAGATGAAGAAGAGGAATAACCTCTTCTTTTTTGTGTGGAAATTAAGTTTAACAAAATTAGATACTACATTTTCTTGCCTTAGCCGTAAGGCGTACGATAAACTCAATTACGATTCACACCAGTAGCGGAAGCATCTTGCTTCCACAGCCGAAGGCTATAGTATCTCTCCCAACTGCAGTCACCCTGAGAGGCAGTCGAGTTCAGCAAATCAGACTTCATTACATTCGTCTTCTTTAGAGTTATGCACGAGGTGCTGCGAAATCGAAGATTTCAACTAGGGCTTCGAACGGGTATAACTCCGTAGAGCAAGTCAATGCAAGTGAAATCATCCGTGTTTGACCCAACCACTGCTATACCCATTCGAAGCCTTAGCCGTCAGGCGTACGTTAAAATAAATTATGATTCACACCCGTAGCGGAAGCAATCTGCTTCCATAAACATCGATACTAAATTTTCTTAATTCAGGCGTTAGCCGTACGACAACCAAAACCCAAAAACAAAAAAGAGACTCAAATCTAAACTATTACTAATCTAAATTCAAATCTCTTTATAAAATATTTTATAAAATTTTCCCAAAAATATTTTTACATATTTTCCACTATTGCATCGATTATCTTCTTTGCACTTGTTCCATCGCCGTATGGATTTACTGCGTGGGCCATTTCCATATATACTTTTTCATCTGTTAAAAGACTTTTAACCGTTTCATAGACTTTTTCATAGGATGTTCCTACGAGTTTCGCTGTTCCTGCTTCTACTCCTTCCATCCTCTCTGTTTCGTCTCTTACCACAACTACTGGTTTTCCTAGGGCTGGGGCTTCTTCTTGCACTCCACCTGAATCTGTTACTACAAACGATACTTTACTCATTAGTTTTGAAAATGGTAGGTATTGTAGTGGTTCGATTAAATGTATTCTTTCATCATCTCCAAAGATTTCCTTTGCGATTTCTCTTACCTTTGGATTTAAATGTACTGGGAAGATCACTTGCGCATCTTCTTTTGAGTCAAGTGCGTCCATAACTGCCTTAAATATATTTCTCATCGGGTCTCCGATATTTTCTCTTCTATGTGAGGTTAGAAGAATCACCGGTCCTTTGTCGAAATCGAAATTTCGAAGATACTCATCTTCAAATTCATAGTCGCTTCCTACTGCGTATTTTAGTGCGTCTATTACTGTGTTTCCTGTGATATATATATTTTCATCGCTGTATCCTTCTTTTAATAGGTTCCTGCGATTGGAGTCTGTTGGGCAGAAGTTGAAGTCCGAGATTACTGATACGAGTTTCCTGTTTGCTTCTTCTGGCCAAGGACTTTGTAGATTAAATGATCTTAGTCCTGCTTCTACATGGCCAACTTTTACGTGTTGGTAAAATGCTGCCAATGCTCCTGAGAATACCGTGGTGGTGTCACCTTGGATCAGAAGTAGATCAGGTTTGTAGTCCTTTATGACTTCTTCTAATCCTGTGATGGATCTGGTGGTTATTTCTGTAAGTGTCTGTCCATCTTTAAATATATTTAAATCATAGTCTGGAACTATTTTAAATATTTCCAACACTGAGTCGAGCATCTGTCTATGTTGTGCTGTTACACATACTTTGCTGTCTATATTTCTAGCTTTAAGTTCATGGACTATTGGAGCCATCTTTATGGCTTCTGGTCTAGTTCCAAAAACTACTAATACTTTCATTTGTCCTCCTTCTTTACAGTCTTAAACATTCCGCTAATCCACCCAACTAAGAATATCAGTATGATTATAAGTAGTGAAATTATTATTCCTATTACTGGATCGAAATCTGAAATTACATTTGCAAGTATTCCAAATATCAGCGAGATTGCATAAAGGATAAGTACGGTCTGTCTCTGTGTAAGTCCTAGAGCCAATAGTCTGTGGTGCAGATGTCCCTTGTCTGCGTCGAAGATCTTCTTACCAGAGATATATCTTCTAATCATGGCAAAAGCTGTATCAAAGACTGGCACTCCAAGCACCAAGACTGGTACAAAAATCATAAGTGTAGTTGCATACTTCATCACACCCTGTATCGAAATATATGAGAGCATAAATCCTAAGTATAGCGCGCCTGTATCTCCCATAAATATTTTAGCGGGGTTGAAATTATATGGCAAAAATCCGAGGCAACTGCCGCCTATAGCCGCTGCGATTATAGCGACTGCCACGTGGTTCATCTTAAGAGCAATACACATCAGTGATACTGCAGATATAAGTGAAACCCCTGCTGCCAGTCCATCGAGACCATCTATTAGATTAACCGTGTTTGTTATTCCACAGATCCAAAATAGTGTCACAGGGATGGAGAGGTACTTTAACCACACAACTTCCTTGGTGCTTATTATATTTGTAAAAAATTCAATCTGTGAGCCTGAAAGGGCAATCATAAGTCCTGCAGCCAGTTGGAAAGCGATCTTTGCCTTTGGACTTATTGAATATTTGTCATCGAGCAGCCCGGAAATCAAAATAACCGTAGAACCTATGATAAGGCTTAGGATATTTTTATTTAAGGGGATAAAGACCAAAATGGCAACCGTTGCTGCAATATATATAGCGATACCACCTGCAATAGGCATAGGACGCTTATGCATCCTTCTATTGTCCTTTGGAATATCTAAGAAGCCAAGCTTGGGACCTACCTTTATAACAACTGGAGTAAGCGCAAGAGATATGACAAAAGATATTAAAAAGGGAAGGTAAATAGACTTCATCTATTTTGTACCGAAAATCCTGTCACCAGCATCCCCAAGTCCTGGTAAAATATATCCGTGTTCGTTTAGTTTTTCGTCCACAGCAGCAAGGTATAGATCTACATCAGGGTGAGCCTTTTGAAAAGCTTCGATACCTTCAGGAGCACCTAAAATGCAGACAGCCTTGATAGAAGTCGCGCCAGTAGCCTTAAGCTCATTAACTGCTTCGATAAGAGATCCACCAGTTGCAAGCATAGGATCTAGTACGATCATAGTTCTTGATGCCACATCAGAAGGCATCTTATTGTAGTAAGTAACCGGTTTTAGAGTTTCCGGATCACGGTAAAGACCGATGTAACCAACCCTAGCAACGGGAACAAGAGATAAAAATCCGTCCACCATGCCAACTCCAGCTCTAAGAATAGGAACGATACCTAGCTTCTTGCCAGAAATTTCCTTGCCAGTAGTCTTCATAAGAGGAGTTTCGATTTCAACGTCTTGAAGCTCAAGATCTCTAGTGACTTCATAACCCATAAGAGTAGCAACTTCTGTAACGAGACTTCTAAAATCGGAGCTAGAAGTTTCTTTCTTTCTCATAATAGTAAGTTTGTGTTGAATAAGTGGATGATCAGTAATAATTAATTTTCCCATTTTTTACCTCCTAAAACTGTAACATTTCCGCTTGAAGCCTTGGTAAGCCTGTTCATAATGCCAACGCCTAGACCAGACTGTTCAAAACCTTCGCAGAAAATAATATCTACATCATTGTCATCAGCAAGCCTTAAATTGTAGAAAAGATTGTGGGACGCATCCAACAGATCCTCCCCGGAACCAAGGCTAAGCTTAAGAACATCATCATCTATCTCTTTAAGGACTCTATCCGTAGCAATAACAGAGATTTTCTTGTCCTTATACTTTTTTATATCATCAATAATCTTATCTCTAACAAGCTCCACATCACCAACATAGGTGTAACACTTACAAGAAGGAGCGTAGTGCCTGTACTTTTGACCAGGGCTCTTCGGAACGCTTTTGTCATCCTTGTCGATGGTCGTGTTGTCGTAGCAAACATCAGGGATTACTTCCTTTAAATCCTCGTAGGTAATATAACCAGGACGAAGGATCATCGGAGGACTCACCGTCATGTCCACCACAGTGCTTTCAATGCCGACAAAAGATCTGCTAGAATCCACAATATAGTCCACCCTGCCGTCTAAATCCTCAATAACATGGGCAGTAGAAGTAGGACTTGGCTTGCCAGAAAGATTTGCAGAAGGAGCAGCAACAGGCACCTTCGCAGCCTTTAAAATAGCGTGGGCAATCTTATGAGAAGGCATCCTAATCGCAACAGTATTTAGTCCTCCAGTCGCCTTATCAGGCACAATACTCTTTCTATTAAAGATAAGAGTAAGAGGACCAGGCCAAAACTTGTCCATAAGAAGTTTAGCATCGTTTGGAATATCCTTCACCAAAGAATCTAGCATAGAAAAGTCTGCAATATGAAGGATCAGAGGATTGTCAGAAGGTCTACCCTTAGCAATATAAATATTTTTAAGAGCCTTCTCGTCGAGACCATTGCCACCGAGACCATAGACGGTTTCAGTAGGAAAGACTACGAGTTTTCCGTCCCTTAAAGCAGAAGCAACCTCTTCAATTTTTTCAAATTCAAATTCATTATCAATTTTTATAACTTTAGTAATCATATCATCACCATTCTTAAAAAATTATACCACAAAATATGGATAAAGTAGATGAACATAAGATTAAAAGGTGAAAATAATTAAGTATTGAAGGAAAATTAAAAAAATTAAAAAATTTAAAAGAATCGTTTTACAAAACTCTCTCAAACACCGTCATACAAATAAAGACCTCCCAACCACATCCACCCTGAAGAACACCCTCCCAACTACAGTCGCCCTGAGCGAGCGCAGCGAGTCGAACGAGTATAAGCTATATTTAACCTAGTCTGCCCAATTAGTCATCCTGAGCGAAGACGGCAATGCCGTCGAAGTCGAAGGATCTGACCTATACTTAACACATTTCTGCAACTGCATTTGTAGCGGAAGCTATCAGCTTCCATTAACTTCTATACTACATTTTCTCAACTCAGGCAAAGCCGTGCATTAACCATTACAATAATGGAACCCCCGTAGCGGAACCTTCCAGGTTCCACAGCCGAAGGCTATAGTATCCCTCCCAACTACAGTCACCCTGAGCGAAAGAGCCGAAGGCTCTGAAGTCGAACGGGTCTAACCTCTAAAGAGCAAGTCCATGCAAATGAAATCAATAATAGTTATCACGCTCTACGTAGAGCATTTAATTTAAACCCATCATCCATGTCGTAACCCACCAACGTTATACCCATTCGACTTCAGGCTAAGACTTTAGCCTTCACCCTTCGCTCAGGGTGACTTTCTTCCTTTAGATTTCTTAATTCGAACGCTTGTGAGAAGATGCTATCCGGATAGCATCAAAAATAATTTCATGCTATACGTAGAGCATTTAAATTAAATTCATCATCCACACCTAAACCAACAACAAACAAAAACCTCCACCTCACCCAACACACAAATAAATTTTCTTTCTATTATATACACCACCAATATATACACCACCAATCAAACCCAAATATTTTATTAAATTATCGAATTATATAAAAATAGGTTTGAAAACGATACAAAAGATTGATATAATATAAACAAAGACGTGTGTTAAAGTATTATTGAGAAACAACTTTAGAAACGCTGTGATTATTACATACTAGTTGGGTAAAATATAACTGGTAAACTAAATTTTTTAAGTTAATTGGAGGGTATCAATGAAAGGAAAGACTATAAAAGAATTGCAAATAGGAGATAGTGCTGAATTTACAAAGACTGTAACTGAAGGCGACGTATATCTATATGCAGGAGTAACTGGAGATTTAAATCCAGCACATATTAATCAAGTAGCTTCAGAAAAAACCATGTTCAAAGGAAGAATTGCACACGGTATGCTTACAGCAGGATTTATTTCAGCGGTACTTGGCACACAACTTCCTGGACCAGGAACAATATACATGGGTCAAGAACTTAGCTTCTTAAAACCTGTACACTTCGGTGATACAATCACTGCTAAATGTGAAGTATCAGAAATAATCAAAGACAAAATTGTTAAGCTTAAAACAACTGCTACCAATCAAAATGGTGAATTGGTGCTTGATGGAGTGGCTACAGTTATGCCACCGAGAGAATAATTTAGAGGAAAATTAGGAGGTATTATGAGAAAAGTAGTAATAGCAAGTGCTGTGAGAACAGCAGTAGGATCCTTTGGTGGATCATTTAAAAACACACCAGCAGTAGAACTAGGAGTTGTAGCTGCAAAAGAAGCACTTAAACGTGCAAATGTTAAACCTGAAATGGTAGACGAAGCATATATCGGTAACGTTCTTCAAGCAGGTCTTGGACAAAACGTAGCTAGACAAGTTGTTCTAGGAGCAGGCATCCCTTATACAACACCAGCAATGACTATAAACATCGTTTGTGGATCAGGACTTAGAGCAGTATCACTAGCTGCACAAATAATCGGTAACGGCGATGCTGACATCATCCTAGCAGGTGGTACAGAAAACATGTCTATGGCACCCTACCTACTTCCAAAACACAGATACGGAGCAAGAATGGGCAATGACGTTGCAGTTGACGAAATGATCAAAGACGGACTTTGGGACGCATTCAACGACTACCACATGGGTATAACAGCTGAAAACGTAGCAGAAAAATACGGAATCACAAGAGAAATGCAAGACGAAATCGCAGCAGTATCTCAACAAAGAGCTTCAAAAGCTAGAGCAGAAGGAAGATTCAAAGACGAAATCGTACCAGTTGAAATAGTTTCAAGAAAAGCAACTACAGTAGTAGACACTGACGAATATATAAGAGACGGCGTAACAGCAGAGTCTATCTCTGGAATGAAACCAGCATTCAAAAAAGACGGTACAGTTACAGCAGCAAACGCTTCAGGTATCAACGACGGAGCAGCTATGCTTGTAATCATGAGCGAAGAAAAAGCTAAAGAACTAGGAGTAGAACCACTAGCAACTATCGTTTCTTACGCAACAGAAGGTGTAGAACCAGACGTAATGGGAACAGGACCTATCCCAGCATCAAGATCAGCACTTAAAAAAGCAGGACTTGAAGTAAAAGATATGGATCTAATTGAAGCTAACGAAGCATTTGCAGCACAAGCAGGAGCAGTTGCAAAAGAACTTAACTTCGACATGGAAAAAGTAAACGTAAACGGCGGAGCAATCGCAATAGGACACCCAATAGGAGCTTCAGGAGCTAGAATCTTAACAACACTTCTATATGAAATGAAGAAACGTGATTCTAAGTACGGTCTTGCAACTCTATGTATCGGTGGAGGAATGGGAACTGCTCTAGTAGTAGAAAGATAAGAATATGGAATACAAATTTTTAATAGTTGAAGAAAAAGAAGATGGAATTCTTCTAGTAACAATAAACAAAGAAAGCAGCTTAAACGCACTTAACTCAGAAGTATTAACTGAGCTAAACACATTATTTACTCATATAGACAAATGTGAAAAGACAAAAGTTGTAGTTCTTACAGGAAAAGGCAAAGCATTCGTAGCAGGAGCAGATATATCTGAAATGGCTAACTTAAACGCATCAGAAGGAGCTAAATTTGCTAAGCTTGGAATGGAAACCTTCATGAAGATCGAAAAGAATTCAAAACCTGTAATAGCTGCAGTTAATGGATTTGCACTAGGTGGTGGATGTGAAATTTCACTAGCATGTGACATAAGAGTAGCATCAACAAAAGCTAAATTTGGTCAACCAGAAGTAGGTCTAGGAATCACACCAGGATTTGGTGGAACACAAAGACTTATAAGAACAGTAGGACCAGGAGCAGCAAAAGAACTAATCTACACAGCAGATATAATAAATGCAGACGAAGCACTAAGAATCGGATTAGTAAACCATGTATACGAACCAGAAGAACTATTAGACAAAGCAATGGAAATAGCTAAGAAGATCGCTTCAAAGGCAAAACTAGCAGTAGAATATTCAAAAGAAGCAATAGTAAACGGAATCCAAACTGATATAGAAACAGGAATGGAACTTGAAAGACAAGCATTCGGACTATGCTTCGCAACAGAAGATCAAAAAGAAGGAATGAAAGCATTCCTTGAAAAGAGATCACCAGAATTTAAAGGACTATAGGAGGAAAATAAATTGAAAATAGCAGTAATCGGATCAGGTACAATGGGAGCAGGTATTGCTCAAGTACTAGCAACACATCACGAAGTAATCGTTAGAGATATAGTGCCAGAAGCATTAGAACAAGCAATGGCAAAGATCCAAAAAGGATATTCAAAGAACGTAGCTAAAGAAAGAATGACACAAGAAGAAATGGACGCAGCACTAGCTAGAATCAAAACATCAGCAGATATCGAAGATATCAGAGACTGTGATCTAGTAATCGAAGCAGCAACAGAAAATCCAAAAGTTAAAAAAGCAATCTTCCATGAACTTTGCGAAAAATGTGATCCAAAGACAATCTTAGCATCTAACACATCATCACTATCAATCACAGATATTGGTGGAGCTACAATGAGACCAGACAAAGTAATCGGAATGCACTTCTTCAACCCAGTACCAATGATGAAACTAGTAGAAGTAATATCAGGACAACTAACATCAGAAGAAACAAAGAACACAATCATAGAACTATCCAAAGAAATAGGTAAAACACCAGTAGAAGTGGCAGAAGCACCAGGATTCGTAGTAAATAGAATATTAATTCCAATGATTAACGAAGCAATAGGAATCTACGCAGATAATGTAGCATCACCAGAAGACATAGACACAGCAATGAAACTAGGCGCAAACCATCCAATGGGACCACTAGAATTAGGAGATCTAATCGGACTTGACGTATGTCTAGCAATCATGGAAGTACTATATAACGAATATGGCGATTCAAAATACAGACCACACATTCTACTAAAGAAAATGGTAAGAGCAGGTCAACTAGGAAGAAAGACAGGCAAAGGATTCTACGACTACAGCAAATAATTAAAATACGAGAAAGCAAGGAGAAATCTTTGCTTTCTTTTTTTGTCTGCAAAATTAAGTCAAATTCATCATCGTAGCGGAACCTTCCAGGTTCCACAGCCGAAGGCGTAAATTTTTTAAATAATGCAAATGAAGAACACCCATCGAGCGACAGCATAACCAACTGTCTAAATCATCAACACCTGACCCCACCAATTTTTAAACCATTCCGTAATTAATTTCACGCAGAGCCTATCGGCTATGGAAGCAGATTGCTTCCGCTACAAATAAATCTTAATCCCACACAAAAAAACAAATAAATATTATCAAAAATCAATCCAAAACCCCTTGCAAAAAATCCTTAACCCTTGTATAATTTACTTAAGGTCAAATAAGGTCAAAAACCTTGAAGCACTTTGAAGCACTTTGAAGCACTTTGAAGCACATGGAGGAATTATGGAATATAAAGATTATTATAAAATATTAGAAGTAGATAAAGACGCAACTGAACAGAAGATCAAATCCCAATACAGAAAATTGGCGAAGAAATACCATCCGGACTTAAACCCAGATGACAAAGTTGCGCAAGAAAAATTTAAAGAAATAAATGAAGCCTATGAAGTACTAGGAGACAAGGAAAAGAGAAAGAGATACGATACCTTTGGCTCAAACTATGACTTCAGAGGAGGACAAAACTTCGATCCTTCACAATATGGCTACACCTACACTTCCAGCGGCAATGGCGGCTTCTCTGATTTTTTTGACTTAATATTTGGAGGAAACACAAAATCAGACCAAGGTGGCTTCGGCGGATTTTCCATGGGAGACATCTTCTCAGACTTAGGAGGCGCAGGCAGGAAAAAATCAGCAAAAGCCCAAAGACCAACCTACAACACAGAGCTAAAAATCACATTAAAAGAAGCCTACCATGGCAAGACTGAAAAAGTGAGCCTTAATATAGAAGGAAAAAATATAGAAATCGAACTAAAAATCCCAGCAGGCATCACAGAAAATAAAAAGATCAAAGTAAAAGCAGACAAATACGGCGTAACAGCCGACATTATGTTTAAGATAAAAATAAAACCAAGCAGAAAATTCAACCTGGACGGACTAAACCTAGAAACAACACAAGACATCTACCCATGGCAAGCAGCACTGGGCGATGACGTGACAGTAGATTCCCTCGAAAACAAAATAAAAGTAAAAATCCCGCCAAAATTCAAGGGCGGCTCAAAAATGAGGATCCCAGGCAGAGGATTTAAAGACTTAAAAGGCAAGACCGGTGACCTTTATATAACATTTAATATAGTAAATCCAACAGAAATCACAGAAGAAATGGAAGAACTATATAGAAAACTAAAAAATGTAAAGGAGTGATACCATGAACTTAGAAAAATGGACACAAAAAAGCATAGAAGCAATACAAAATACAGAAAATATAGCAAGAGAATACGGCAATCCAGAGATCACAGACAAACATCTACTCGCATCATTACTAATGGATAAAAACGGACTCATCCCAAGAGTCCTATCCTACATGGGAGTAAACGCAGACGACCTCTTAAAAGAAACAAAAGCTGACATCGAAAAACTACCAAAGATGAGAGGCGGCACTCTACACCCATCCACAGAATTTTCCGTAGCCGTAAGAAACGCAGACAAAATAAGAGACGAATTCAAAGATCTATACACATCAGTAGAACATATCTTCCTAGCAATCCTAGAAAATAGAAACGGCACCACAGGCGAATTGCTAAAGAAATTTAACATCACCAAAGAATCATTTCTAGAAAACTTGAGGAAGATAAGAGGCAACCAACACGTCACAACAGACAACCCAGAAGACACCTTTGAAGCATTACTAAAATACGGAAGAGACCTAACAGCAGAAGCCAAATCCGGCAAAATGGATCCAGTAATAGGAAAAGAAGAAATCAGAAACGTTATTAGGATCCTCTCAAGAAGAACCAAAAACAACCCAGTCCTAATCGGAGAACCAGGCGTAGGCAAGACCGCCATCGTAGAAGGATTGGCACAAAGAATCGTCTCCGGCGACGTACCAGAAGGACTAAAAGACAAGACCATCTTCTCACTAGACATGGGCTCATTAATAGCCGGCGCAAAATATAGAGGCGAATTCGAAGAAAGACTAAAAGCAGTCCTAAACGAAGTCTCAACCTCAGAAGGAAAAATCATCCTATTTATAGACGAAATCCACAACATCGTCGGCGCAGGCAAATCAGAAGGCGCAATGGACGCAGGCAACCTCTTAAAACCAATGCTAGCAAGAGGCGAACTCCACACCATCGGAGCAACCACATTAGACGAATACAGAAAATATATAGAAAAAGACTCAGCCTTAGAGAGAAGATTCCAAAAAGTCATGGTAACAGAACCAACAGTCGAAGAAACCATCACCATCCTAAGAGGATTAAAACACAAATTCGAAATCTACCACGGCATCAGAATCTCCGATGGAGCAGTCATAGCAGCAGCAACATTATCCAACAGATACATCTCTGACAGATTCCTACCAGACAAAGCAATAGACTTAATGGACGAATCCTGCGCAATGCTAAGAACAGAAATCGACTCAATGCCAACAGAAATCGACGACGTAAGACGTGCAATACTCTCACTAGAAATCGAAAGAGAAGCACTAAAAAAAGAAACAGACGAAGCATCAAAGAAAAGATTAGCATCAATAGAAAAAGAAATCAGTGAAAAGAAATCCGACTACGACCTACTAAAAGCCAAATGGGAACAAGAAAAGAAGGACTTAGACTCACTAAAAGAAATAAAAGAAAAGATCGAAGACGTAAAACATCAAATCGAAGAAGCAGAAAGATCATATGACCTAGAAAAACTATCAGTCCTAAAATACGGCGAACTACCAAAACTAGAAGAAGAACTAAAAACCAAAGAAGAAAAAACAAAAGACGAAGACCAAATGGTAAAAGAAGTAGTAACAGAAGAAGAAATCAGAGAAGTAGTCTCAAGACTAACAGGCATCCCACTAGAAAAACTAAACGAAACAGAAAGAGATAAACTCTTAAAACTAGACGAAAGACTCCACGAAAGAGTAATCGGCCAAGACGAAGCAGTAAAAGCAGTCTCCGACGCAGTCCTTCGCGCAAGAGCAGGACTAAAATCAGAAAACAGACCAATAGGATCATTCATATTCTTAGGACCAACAGGAGTGGGCAAAACAGAAACAGCAAAAGCACTAACAGAAGACCTATTCGACGACGAAAAGAACCTAATAAGAATCGACATGAGTGAATACATGGAAAAATATTCAGTATCAAGACTAATAGGATCCCCACCAGGATACGTCGGCTACGAAGAAGGCGGCCAACTAACAGAAGCAGTAAGACGCCACCCATACTCAGTAATCCTATTTGACGAAATCGAAAAAGCTCATCCAGACGTGTTCAACATATTGCTACAAGTCCTAGACGACGGACGACTAACAGACAACCAAGGAAGAACCGTCGACTTCAAAAACACAGTCATCATCATGACCTCGAACCTAGGCTCAGCAGATTTACTAGAAGGCATCGACGAAGAAGGCAAAATCCCAGAAGCAACAAAAGACATCGTTATGGAAGAACTAAAACGATCATTTAGACCAGAATTTCTAAACAGAGTAGACGAAATCGTCATGTTCACACCACTAACAAGAGACCAAATCTTTGAAATCATAAAATTTGCAATCAAAGAATTGGAAAAACGCCTAGAAGCAAGAGAAATCACAATCGAAGCAACAGAAAACGCCCTACAAAAAATCCTAGACGAATCATACAACGTACAGTACGGCGCAAGACCAGTCAAAAGATATATCCAATCCACACTAGAAACCAAACTCTCAAGGATGATCATAGCAGGAGAAGTAGGAGAAAAAGACAAACTAACAGTGGACATAGACGAAAACGGCGAAATAGTAATAAGAGTGAACAAATAAAAATAGGAAATAAGAAGATAAAATAAGGAAGCACCTCGCTTACTTTTTTTGATGGGAAAACCGTCGTAAACCAAGACCATGCAACTGCACGTAGCGGAAACCTTAAGGAAGATCGTCACCCTGAGCGAGCGTAGCGAGTCGAATGGGTATAACCTTGGTGAGGTCAAACATATATGATTTCCCGTAGCGGAAGCAACCTGCTTCCATAAACATTAATACTAAATTATCTTCATTCAGGCGAGCAGTCGAGTTCTGCAAATCAGACTTCATTACATTCGGCTTCTTTGGAACTCTTTGCATAAGACCTGCAACGAAATCAAAGATTTCGGCTAGGGCTTCGACGCGTGAAGTTTTTTAACTAGGGCAATGATTTTACCTTCTAGAGCGAAAATATAAGAAAGGGCATACTTCATAAAAGAGATCCTTCGACTTCGAAGGCGTTGCCGTCTTCGCTCAGGATGACCGGTGGAGTGGGTGTTGATCTCACCATGGGAGAGAGCCTTCCCCGAGATTTCTTAATAGAGCCTATCGGCTGTGGAAGCAAGATGCTTCCGCTACAAGGATAACATTGAAATATATTTCTCCAACCTTTACACCCTTCCAACGCAAATCATAAATCGCAATTTTACCCATCTATGATATAATTTATATAGGTGATTTTATGAAATATATTGAATTTAAAATAGAAACTGACACTTCTCACAAGGAGGATGTTTTAAATATTCTCTATGACAATGATCTTTTTGAATACATGGAGTCTAGCAAGGAAGTTATTGACGAACTCGGTCGTTCCAAGGACAGCTGGGATTTCGTCGACGAAAATGTGTTAAATATTGATTCTGATGTGGTGGAGCTCACTGCTTTTCCTGAAGACGAAGAGATGGCAAAAAACCTTATTAATCTTCTTCAAAGCATCGATAACACCAAGTCCAGCTACCTTATCAAAGACGATGAAGACTGGGCAAACAACTGGAAGAAATACTACCATCAAGTGCCTGTTGGCGACAAGCTTCTTATCAAACCTTCTTGGGAAGATTTGGAAGATGAGTTCAAGGACAGATTAATTGTGGAGATTGATCCTGGCATGGCTTTTGGTACTGGAACCCACGAAACTACTTACATGTGTCTTGAAGCTCTTGAAAAGTATGTACAAGATGATGATGTGGTCTTCGACGTTGGATGTGGTTCTGGAATTTTAGGTATCGCTGCGGCAAAACTCGGTGCGAAGGAAATCGTGGCTGTTGATCTCGATGAAAAATGCGTCGAAACAAGCATCGAAAATGCAAAATTAAATGGTGTAAAAGGCAAGATGGAAGTCCATCTAGGAAATCTTCTTGATGTGGTGGATGGCACTGCAAATATCATCGTTTCAAATATCATTGCAGAAATTATAACCGGGCTTGTTTTTGATTTGAGGGAGCATCTTGTTCCAAATGGAATCTTTATCGCTTCTGGAATTATCGAAGAGAAGATTCCGATGGTTGTGGACGAGCTTGAAAGAAACGAGTTTGAAATCTTGGACATCAAGAAGAAAAACGGCTGGTCTCTAATCATAGGTAGAAGTATCGATGTTTAGGGTATTTCAAGATAGTTTGGAGGTTCTTTCCGACGAGAACAGGCACCATCTTTTAAATGTGGTGAGGCTAAATCCAGACGAGGAGTTCGAGATCGTCGCCTCTGGCAAGGTCTATAGAGCCATCTACGACGATGCTTTAAAGATCTTAAGAGAAGTGGAAAATTCTCATGAGACTAGGATTCCTATTCATCTTTACATGGCGCTTATCAAGCAGGACAAGTTCGAGATTGCTCTTGAGAAGACCACTGAAGTCGGTGTGACTTCTATAACTCCTGTAATATTTAAGAGAACTGTGGTAAACATTAAGGGCAAGGAAGATAAAAAGCTTCTGAGATGGCAAAAGATTTTGGAATCTGCGGCTAAACAGTCGAAGAGGGACATAATTCCTACAATAAACAGTCCAGAAAAACTTGAAAATATAGATTTCAAAGGGACTTTGATCGTTCCTTATGAATGTGCAGAAGAAATTTACATCGATGATGTTTTAAAAGATATAAAAGATACAAAAGATATTGAAGCTATCTCTATCTTAATCGGACCGGAAGGTGGATTTGAGGAGTCGGAGATAGAATTTTTAAAGACTTTGGGATGCAATATCGTGGCCCTTGGAACTAGAATCCTAAGAGCAGAGACTGCTGCAATCGTCGCTTGCTACCAAGTCGGTATAAATGAGGTGGTTCGTTGAAGACATTTTCAATTTTGACCCTTGGTTGCAAGGTCAACCAGTACGAGTCAGAATCGATGAAAGAAATATTTGAAAAAAATGGATATATAGAAGTTAGTAGTGAAACTGATGTGGCGGACGTGTACGTGGTGAACACATGTACAGTTACCAATCTTTCCGATAGAAAATCGAGACAGTATATAAGGCGTGCGAAGAGGGAAAATCCCGAGTCCATCGTCTGTGTGGTGGGCTGTTATTCCCAAGTTAGTCCAGATGAAGTAAAGGCCATTGAAGGCGTGGACATCATCATGGGCACTACAGATAGAAATAGAATCGTGGAGCTGGTGGAAAATTTTGAAAAGGACAAGAGTCAGATTTCCATAGTCAAATCTCTTAAGGGTTTTACAGAGTTTCAGCATATTGAAATCGACAAGGAATCGGAGATGACCAGGTCCTACATGAAAGTGCAGGACGGCTGCAACAGATTCTGCACCTACTGCATCATTCCTTATGCGAGAGGTCCGATTAGATCGAGAACCATTGAAGATTCTGTGGAAGAGGCAAAGAGGCTAAGCGAAGCAGGTTATAAGGAAATCGTCCTAACTGGGATTCACATCGGATCCTATGGAAAAGATCTCGGAGATGAAAGACTTGTGGATCTAATTGAAGAGATTGCAAAGGTGGATGGCATCGAGAGGATTCGTCTATCTTCAATCGAACCGATAACCATTACAAGAGATTTTCTTGAAAGGATAAAGGCTACGGGAAAAGTTTGTGATCATTTCCACTTGAGTCTCCAAAGCGGCTCAAACTCTGTACTTAAGAATATGAATAGACGCTACACCAGAGAAGAATATATAGAAACCTGCGATTTAATAAGAGAATACTTCCCTCATGTTGGACTTACCACAGATATAATCGTCGGATTTCCAGGAGAGACTGACGAGGATTTCGAAGACACTGTGGACCTAGTTAAGAGGGTTGAATTTTCAAAGATTCACGTCTTTAAATATTCAAAGAGATCCGGAACTCCTGCGTCGGACATGAAGAATCAAGTAGATGGAAATATTAAGATCGAAAGATCCAATAGACTTCTCGAGCTTTCAGACAAGATGATGGAAAGATTTATAGAAAAAAATAGAGATACAACGTTAAAAGTCCTCTTTGAAGAGGAAAAAGACGGATTTATAAGAGGATATAGCACAAACTATATAGATTGTAAGATAAAAGGCGACTTGGACCTGAAGAATCAAGTTCGCGATGTGAAAATAGTGGCAGTTGATGGCGAAAGTGCCATTGTAGAAATAGAAAGGAGTTAGTATGGATTGTTTATTCTGTAAAATAATAAATGGGGACATCCCATCAGAAAAAGTGTACGAAGACGACCTTGTGTATGCTTTTAAAGATATAAATCCAGAAGCCCCAGTCCACTTCTTAATCGTGCCAAAGGAACATATTAAAAGTGCCTACGAACTAGATGAAGCACGCAAAGAATTGGTAGGACATGTATTCCTTGTAGCGAAAAAAGTTTTGGAAGAAATGGGAATCGAAAATGGATTTAGAATCGTAAACAACGCAAGAGAAGACGGTGGACAGACTGTAGATCACCTACATTTCCACGTACTTGCAGGCAGAAGTCTTAATTGGCCACCAGGTTGATTTAGAAATAGAGTGGGAAACCACTCTTTTTTTTATGTTCAAATATAAAATAAATTTCTACATGATATAATACCATTATGAAAATCAATTACGACTTAGAGATGAATAAAATAATAGAAAAATTAGATACAAAGCCACGGCTTTTAATCCATTCCTGTTGTGGACCATGTTCCACAGCGGTGCTTGAGAGGTTGGTAAAATATTTTGAAATAGATATTTTGTTTTTCAATCCAAATCTCGACAGCAAAGACGAATTTGACAAGAGGGTCATAGAACAGAAAAAGGTAATCGCCCATGTGGAAAAGAATAACGACGCAAAGATAGGGAGAGTCACTGTGCCTTATGATCACGATGAGTTTTTGAAAATTGCCAGTGGCCTTGAAGAGGAGAGAGAAGGTGGCAAAAGGTGCATGAGATGCTACGACCTTCGCCTTAGAAAAGCAGGCGAGTACGCAAAAGCCCATGGCTACGACTACTTCACCACCACATTATCCATAAGCCCTCATAAGAATTCGCAAATTCTAAACAAGATGGGCATATCATTGGGGGAAAAACTCGGAGTAAGCTACTTAGTTAGCGATTTTAAAAAGAAAAATGGATTTAAGCGTTCAGTGGAAATATCGGAAGAATTGCATCTCTATAGACAGGATTACTGCGGATGTGAGTTTTCAAAAATAGAAGCGATGGAGAGGAAAAAATGAAGAAATTAATGTCAGGACTACTGGTTGTCGTTTTGGCAGCCCTGTGTCTATCATACGCATACCTTTATTATCAAAATCATAACGAGCCACAGGTCCTAAAACCAAAAGAAAAAGATAATATAGAGGAATTAGAGACAGAAAAAAAGGTGGAGCCAATCCATGTAAAACTGATGGCTACTGGAGATGTCATGTTTCACCTGCCAACATACAAAAATGCCTTTGACAAGGAAAAAAGCGAGTACGACTTCACAAGTTTCTATGAAAAGGTAAGCGAAGATCTAAAGGGAGCAGACTTTGCATTTGCAAATTTGGAAACTTCGATAAATCCAAACAGACCTCTTGCCAGCTATCCAATGTTTAATGCACCGAAAGAAGCGTTGAAATATTTGAAAGAAGCTGGATTTAGGGGAATGTCCACAGCAAACAACCACTGCATCGACACTGGTATTGAAGGAATATTTACGACAATTGACGAGCTAGATGCTAATGGATTTGTCCACTTCGGCACGAGAAAGACGGAAGACGAAAAACCACCAATCGTTGACTTAAAAGGTATAAAGGTGGGATTCATTTCCTATTCTGAGATCTTTAACGGAATGGATGGCGTGATCCCTGCTGATAAGAAATATGTCATAAGCCCAATCGACTATGAAAAGATAAAATCAGATATTGACTATCTAAAGGGAAGTGGAGCGGATATCATCATCTCCATGCCTCACTACGGCGTGGAATACAAGACAAACCCGACACAACTACAACAGGAAGTATCTAAATTTATGATAGACAATGGAGTTGACCTAGTGCTTGGATCTCACCCGCATGTGCTTGGAAGAGCAGGACTTTGGGAAGCCGGCGGAAGAAATAAATTTCTAATATACTCAATGGGTAACTCAATCTCCAACCAAAGACAACCATGGATGGGTACATATGACACGGAAATGGGAGTGCTGGTGGAGATAGATATAACAAAAGCAGAGAATACAAACTTCGAAGTGGCGCTTCATCCCACATATGTGGCAAGATTTAGAGAAGAAGGCGGATTTAGATACTATGTCTACAAGATGACTGATCTCTTTGAAGGCGGAAAATACCAAGGAGACATAGACGAAAAAGAGAGACAAAAGGTCCACATGCTCTACGAAAGAGTCAAGGAAATCATGGGAGAAAAATATGTTAAGTAAAATATTTTTAAGATACATGGATGAAGCTATAAACCACGGCGGTCCAATGTACAACTGTGCAGAAGCAATCATCCTTGCGGTGGATGAAGAGTATAAATTAAATCTACCAGAAGAAGTGGTTAAATCTGTAGCAGGATTCGGAGGAGGTATGGGAGCAGGCTCAACCTGTGGCTACTTAACAGGGGCAATCTCAGCACTTTCTCTTATCTTTGGACCAGAGGAGCCACCATATGGCACTATGGATCTTGCAGGAATATGTGCAGTCTATGTAGAAAACTTCGAAAAATTAGGAAATTCCACCGACTGCGTCGATCTAATAGCGGAAAACCCACCCTGCATAGACCTGGGAGTGAAGAGTCTCGATCTCTTGCAAGAAGTAATCGAGCAGAATAAAACTAAATAAGAATTAATTAAATAAGATAGAAAATGAAAAGGCTATGGAAAATCCCATAGCCTTTTTGTTTAATTTAATTACTTTTGTCTAGATTTTCAATAAATTTACTTATGTTTCTTCCAACAAGATCTTCTTTTGCACTAACTAAATTTTTCATCGTTACTTCAACAGCTTTGTTTGGATCATGTTCAATAATGGCTTCGATCAAATTTGAATGAGATACTGGTGTGTTTTTAATAACATTTTCTTGGTTTAGCATTTCATCTTTAATTTCCAAATCAATAAATTTCTCCATTATTCCTTTATAAGATTTAGATAAAAATTCATTACCCATAATTTCTGCTAATTTAAAATGAAATTTAAAATCATATTCAAGATACTTATTCCCGTCCTCTACATTATCTATAATCATGTTATTAATATGAATTAATTCTTTTATATCGGCTTCAGTGGCTTTCAAAGCAGCAAAATAAGAAAATGAGACTTCATAAAAAAGTCTAGTTTCATATAAAGTATTTGTTTCTTCCCCTACTCCAATTAAAAGAGATAAGTTATTAAATATTACTTGCTTAGGTGTTCCTTGAACAACTGTAGAGCTATCATTTCTTACTAAAACTCCTAGTCCTAATAAATAAGAGATAGATTCTCTTATAGTTGCTCTAGATACATTCAAAGAACTAGCCATTTCATTTTCTGGTGGCAATACTTGTCCTATCTTTAAAGTGCCTTTTTCTATGTCTTGAATAATTAAATTCACTACACTCTCAACCAGAGTAGTTTTTTTAACTACACCGTTAAACATAATTCCTCCTATTATTTTTATTTATTCATAATACTAAATTATACTAATAGTATATATATACCAATAATTAATTTCAAGAAATTTATATTAAATTTAAGATAGACTTTTGATCTTACAGTTCTAGAAATCACTTATTAATTTAATTATTTTAGTTATGTACTTTTTTTTATTTGTATATATAGTATTGAAATTACTGATTTTAAATTAATGGATAGTTATTAAAAAATTATAGAATAGAACAATTAATAACTTTTAGTTCAAGGTTATGAGATTTAATTATGAATTAATTTTTTCTAAATTTTTTCTATTACTGTAATTTGTTGTTAAAGTTTTGGAATAGTTTTAATGGACATAGTTATTTTTAAAATTAAGCATTATATGATAAATAATAAGTTTATTAGTAAACTTTATTTAATTATAAAAAAATTAAATTAATGTGTTGACAAAGCATATATGGTTATTGTATTATTGTATTACAATCATACGAAAGGAGCGATGTTTATTGAAAAGGTTTTCTATAATCGGAGCTGGAGGTGGTGGGCTAGCAATAGCGCATAGACTAATTGAAAATAATTGTGAAGTTCTAGTTTATGATAAGGATCAAGAAAAAATTTCTAAACTAAAAGACACTGATCTGATGATATATTCAAAAACAAAAAATACAGTACATAAATTTAATTCTACGAATAATTTAAAAGATATTTTTGAATTTTCAAATTTCATATTCATATCAATTACGACAAACAATATTTTAAGTCTAACAAAAGAAATAGTTAATTATCTTAATGATGATATGATTTTATTTTTAAATCCAGGTCATACATTTGGAGCTTTAGAGATGTTTAATATTCTAAAGGAAAAACGAAAAAATCTTTGTCCAGTAATTGCAGAAGCGCAAGATTTACTGTTTGTCTCTAGGATTAATAAAGATCTGACTGAACTAAATATAAAGAACGTAAAGAGACATATGAGCTTTGCAGCATTAAATCCAAACGATAATAAGAAAATATCAGAGGGTATTGGTTCTATGTTTGATGAATTTCAAGCTGAATCTAGCGTACTTATGACGAGCTTAGGAAATATGTCTCCAATTTTACATACAATTCCAATGCTATTCAACCTGGTAAAAATTGATAATAAATCATCTTTTAAATTTTATCATGAAGGAATAACACCATCTTTAGCTAAGATTATGAAAAAGATGGATGATGAAAGATTAAAAATTGGAAGGGCATGCGGTATTAATTTGATAAGTATAGAAGAATGGTTAAAGAAATCATACAATTTAGTAGGGGATGATCTCTATGAATTAATACAATCAAATAATTCATATAGTAGTATCGAAGGTCCTTTGACTCTAGATCATAGGTTTATTACAGAAGATGTTTCATCTGGGTTAGTTCCTATGGCTACTTTTGCTAAGAAATTAAATGTAGAGACTCCAGTAATGGATAGTATTATTAGTTTATTTTCCGAATTGCTTGATTACGACTTTATTCAAGAAGGCAGGAATATAAATAAAATTGATACAAACATTTTAGAAGAGATAATAAAAAATATTTAAAAGAAAGAGGTATTTTAATGAAAAAGTTTACAAAAATTACTTTGCTACTAGCTTGCATAATACTTTTAACTAGTTGCTCTAGCGGCAAAAATAAGCAATCTGATTCAGGTGAAAACAGAGTTTTCAAGCTAGCACATATTAGACCAGAAAACACACGAACTGATGAAAGTGCTAAATGGTTTGCTGAAAAACTTAATGAATCAACAGACGGAAGAATATCAATTGAAATATATCCTAATTCCGAACTTGGCGACTACTCAGTTGTTCAAGAAAGAATAGGTTTAGGCGATGTAGAAATGCAACTGTCTTCTATAGGCTATAATGTTGATAAAACATTATCTGTGCAAGTAGCTCCATATCTTGTAACTACATGGGATGAAGCAAAAAAACTATATAACTCTCAGGATGGAGTCATCTATAAGTATGTAGAAGAAAGACTATTAAAACAAAATATTAAGTTGCTAGCAGTTTATCCACAATATTTTGGAGCGGTTGCATTAGCAAAAGAACCGAATGATCCATATAACCCTGATTCTCAAAAAGGATTAAAAATAAGAGTACCATCTTCACAATCTTGGGATAATTTAGGTAGAGGGTTAGGCTTCCAAACTACTCCTCTTCCAGCTTCTGAAATTTTTACCTCCATTCAGACAGGAGTAGTTGAAGGAGCTTTAGGAGCAGGAACGGAAGGATATTATACACAATATAAAGAATTAATCAATTATGTAATGCCTATAAAAACTCATTTTGAGTGCTTCTGGTTATATATGAATAATGATTTATATGAAAGTTTATCAGATGATGATAAAAATACAATAAATAAATTGGCTAAAGAAATGGAAGATAATGCATTTATTCAAGCTCAAGAAGAAGAAAGCAAATATGATGAACTGTTTAAAAAAGAAGGAACAACAGTTTATGATTTCACAGATGAACAAATCAAAGAGTATTCTAATAAGATAAGAAAAGAAGTTTGGCCTAATATAGAAAGTGAATTTGGAAAAGAAATATTTGACAAAATCAAAGCAGAAATTGGATATCAAGAGTAGGAGGAAATAATGAAAACAGCTTTTATAATAGATCCAAAAGATAATGTAGCTATCGCTACAGATGATATTGAAAAAAGTGACGTTGTAGAGATAAATGGAGTGAAAATAGAATCATTATCAGAAATACCTAAAGGACATAAAATTGCGACTAAAGAAATTTCAAATAATGATTATGTAATAAAATATGGCGTTCCAATTGGAAGAGCGGTTGGTGATATCAAAGTTGGCGAATATGTACATGTTCACAACTTAGAGGATATAACAGAAGAACTTTGTAATGAATATATTAAAAAATTTATGAAAGAGGCCTAAAATGAATTATTTTGGATATAAAAGGAAAGATGGAAAAGTAGGTATAAGAAACTATATTGTTGTCATTTCGACAGTTCAGTGTGCCAACAATGTAGCTATAAGAATAGCGGAAAAAGCCGAAGCCATTCCAATTGTACACGATTTCGGATGTATGGAATCTGACGCAGCTTCAGAAAGAACAAAGCTAGGATTATATAGAGCTATTAACAATCCTAATGTTTATGGAGTTGTTGTAGTCGGATTAGGTTGTGAACAAGTAGATGCTGAAGAATTATACTCATATTCTTTAGACTTAGGCAAGGACACTTATAAATTATTAGTTCAAGACTATGAAAGTCCACTTGAAGCAATAGAACAAGGCGTTTCATACGTGAACTCTATTAAAGAAAATGCAATGAAATTAGAAAGAGAAGAAGTTGATCTAAAAAATTTAGTTGTAGGAGTTCAATGTGGAGGTTCTGATTGGACTACAGCTATAGCAGGTAATACAGCCATTGGAGTTATGACTGATAAAATAATTAGTCAAGGCGGTAGTGTTCTTATGTCAGAAGTAGCAGGGTTTCCAGGTAGTGAGCATATTGTAGCTGAAAGAGGGAAGACTAAAGAAGTAGGTAAAGATATTCTTGATATGGTGAAAAACTTAAGAGAAGAATTTTACAGAAAAAACAACCAAACAATTGAAGATGTAAATCCTACTCCAGGTAACAAAAAAGGAGGAATTACTACCTTAGTTGAAAAGTCTATGGGCAATGTAAAAAAAATGGGAAGTTCTGAAATACAAGGAATAATACATTTAGGTGAAGAGATACCTTATCCTGGATTATGGATATTAGACACAAGGGAACAAGGTCCGGATTCATTTGTAACGACAGCATTTGCTATGTCAGGGGCAAATATTACAGCTTTTAGTACAGGAAGAGGATCACCGATAGGAAATGCTATAATGCCACTTTGTAAAATTACTGGAAATCCAGAGACATATAAAAAACTTAATGGAATAATGGATTTCAATGCAGGTCGTGTAATAGAAGGAGAAGAAATGGAAAAAGTTGGTGAAGATTTATTTAATAAAATTTTAGATATATCTAACGGAGAAACTACTAAATCAGAAATTAATATGAATTTCGATTACACAACGCCTAGAGATTTTTAAAGGAGAAAACATGGAAAGTTTAAGAAATAAAATAGAATTTTCTTTAGATGTGTTTAACTCATTTTGCTTAATGCTACTAGTTTTACTTGTTATAGTCCAAATTATTTTAAGAGCGCTAAAACTTCCATTACTTGGAATAGAAGAATTAATGAACTTTCCAGCTATTTGGTTATATTTAATAGGAGGCGCTGCTGCCTCCTTAAAAGAAGAACATATTGATTGTGGAATGTTAGAGTCTTTTGTTAAAAGTAAAAGAACATTAGAAAGAGCGGCTTGGGTTAAAATTATATTGTCTTTAGTAATAACATTAATAGTTACAATTTTTTCTTTTGAGATGACTAAATATTCTTTTAAAACATGGAAGCTTAGTGCAACGCTTAATCTTCCGATGTTTTTAGCTGAAGTTTCTATTTTTACAGGTTTAGCTTTAATGTTTTTGCTAAGCTTAAGTAACTTTATACAAAAATTAAAAGCTTCTAAAAAGAAGGAGATGATTTTATGATGTTTTTTGGACTTGTACTACTAGTACTTATTATACTGTTAATATTGGGATTACCTATGCCGTTTGTTTTTGGCGGCGGATTAATATTAATGGTGTTAAAATATGATATAAATTTGGTAGGTTTATTTATTTGGGGATTTAATCAAATGTTAAGTCCTGTGTTACTTGCAACGCCATTTTTTATGCTAGCCGGAACGTTAATATCCAAGAGTGGCATTGCAACAAAATTAATGGATCTAGCCAACTTGCTAGTAGGAAAGGCAAGAAGTAGCTTAGGATTTATTTCCATAGTGACATGTGGATTACTTGGAGCAATATCAGGAAGCTGTTTTACAGGTATTGCTGCCGTTGGTCCTATTTTAATTCCTGAAATGGAAAAACGAGGTTATGAAAGAGGATTTTCAACTGCATTAGTCACATGTGCTTCAGTTTTAGGAGCATTAATACCGCCAAGTATTCCAATTATAATATATGGTTGGGTAACTGGTACTTCAGTGTTAGCATCTTTTTTATCAACTGTTATTCCTGGGTTATTAGTAATAATTACATTCTCAACTATAAATTATCTTTATGTAAAAAAACTTCCTCCTGAAGAGATAGTAGATATTGAAAGAGAAGTTAAGACAGATAAAAAGCCAGCTAAAGTATTTATTAGCTCAATACCAGGATTATTAGTACCAATAATAATATTGGGTGGTATTTATGGTGGTATTTTCACTCCAACTGAAGCAGCGGCAGTAGCAGTAGGCGTATCATTAGTTATAGGTGCTTTTATTTATAAAACACTAAAAGTAAGAAATACATTCGAAATATTTAAAGAGTCTTCAGTTTCTGTTGGAGCTATAATGGTTATGATGATGCTTTGCTTAATGTTGAGTCAGACTTTTGTAATGCAAAAAATCCCTCAAAAGTTAGTAACGATAATCATGAATCTTACCGATAATAAAATTTTAATTTTAATTTTGATTAATCTATTTTTAGCATTCATGGGAATGATAGTAAATGATTCGACAGCTATAATTTTAACAGCTCCTTTATTACTTCCGTTAATAACAGAGATAGGCATGTCTCCAGTACAATTAGCGGCTATAATGACTATAAATTTAGCTGCAGGAAGCTTAACTCCACCATATGCGAGTGTATTATATTATGGAATGAAAATAGGAAAAGTTGACTTTAAGGAAATAATTGGGCCAGCTATGAAACTACTTTTAATAGGGTATGTCCCAATAGTAATTCTAACTACATTCTTTGAACCACTTAGTCTATGGTTGCCAGGTTTATTAGGACTTTTATAAAACTTCCATATCTAGAAATGATTAGATAAAGAATAATGTGAAAATTAACATAAAACTCCATTATTGTTGGTTTGTTTTTAAATTAATATGTAATTAAAAATTAAATTAATATTAAATCGATTTTTAGAATCAGAAAGTAAAGTTTTTATTTAAGTATTTAATATGGGCAAATAATATAAGGAAGACGAAAAAAAGAATTTCTACCTAAATAAGAAAACGTAAAAAAATAATATTATTTCAAACGGAATGGAGCTTAAACGTAGCTTGCAACATTCCGTTTGTTTTTTGAGAATATTTTAAATAGTTATAAGTTTTGATAATTTAAAAGGATTATTAAGATTAACTTAAGATTTTTGATTCTCTATATTTTGTTTGTCAATTTTATTTTTTTAATAGCTATGCTTTAAAGTATTTAACAAGTTTTTCATTTTTATGAAAAATAATCAGTAATAGTTTATTGTTTAATTGATTTTTCTGGATTTGGCAATTAAAAAACCCCTTCATTATTATTAATGATTTGAACTGACCCCAAAAAGTTGGACTAACAAACCAACTTAAGGAGGTCAGTTTTTTAATGTCAAAATACAATGTAGAATTTAAACTAAAAGTAGTAAAAGAATATTTAGAAGGAAACATAGGATACCTATCACTTGCAAAAAATATAATATATCAAATAAAAGCATAATACAAAGATGGGTAGAAGCTTTCAAGAATCAAGGCTATGATGGGTTGGAAGTAAAAAGAAAAAATAAAAAATATACTTTAGAATTTAAGCTAAATACTGTAAACTTGTATCTAACAGGAGAAATGTC
>QWBY01000055.1_pt1 | contig 85167 bp, 81 predicted proteins | sample 1972471 | NCBI WGS metagenome assembly QWBY01 (sample SAMN09866722, study PRJNA288562) | Human gut metagenome isolate term6_stool, whole genome shotgun sequencing...
ATAATGTAATGCGAGTTTTTGAATTTCTTTGTATATAATTATTTGCTGTACAATTCAACGATGTATGTTTCATTAACTTCGTCTTTGTACGGAAGTTCTTCACGGAGCGGGATACGTGTCAAAGTTACTGACCAGTTATCGAAGCTCTTTTCGATGTATGGAAGATCGAAAGTCTTAAGTTCGTTGAAAGACTGTTTGAACATTTCGTTGGATCTGTAGTTTTCACGAAGTGAAACTACCTGACCGGGCTGTACGGAGTAAGACGGAATGTCTACTTTCTTTCCGTTTACGCTGATTAATCCGTGGTTGACCATCTGACGTGCCTGACGAATTGAACGTGCAAAACCTGCACGGTATACGATGTTGTCAAGTCTACGTTCGAGTAAAGCCAGCAGATTTTCGCCGACGACGCCGGACATTCTTCTTGCTTTATCATAATAGCGATAGAACTGTCTTTCTAAAAGATTGTAAATCGCTTTAACCTTCTGTTTTTCTGCTAACTGCATGCCGTATTCTGATTGTTTCTTCTGATGAGCATCTGCAGTCTGCCGTTTTAACGCTTTCGGATGACCGTAAATGTTGAGGCCAAATCGTCTGCTTGTCTTAAAACGGGGATTTCTGTTTGTTGCCATTGTGTAAATCACCTCTTCTTAAAATTTACTGTTCAAAACTGAAACAGCTTTATAATTATAACTTTTATATCTGTAAAAGTCAAATAAACTACATGAAAACAGATTGTTTTTTTATTGTATTCGTGTTTAATTGCGTTCTTATGATAATATATTATAATGAAATAGAATAAATTCTATTTATTTGATTGATTTACGGAACGATACGTATGGATGCAGAAGAAAGAAATAAGTATTTTGTAAATATTCCGGTCTTTGAAGGACCGTTGGATTTATTACTTCATTTAGTAAATAAAAACAGAATAGATATTCAGGATATTCCCGTTCATGAAATAACGGATCAATACTTGGATTATTTAAAAGCGGCGGAACAATTCAATTTGGAGTTGGGAAGTAGTTTTTTTCAAATGGCAACCACTCTTTTGTATATAAAATCTCGTATGCTTTTACCTAAACAAAGACAAACGGATGATGAGGATGTTGAAGATCCTCGTTTGGAGTTGGTACGTTCTTTGGAAGAGTTCAAAAAAATGCGGGAAGTGAAATTTCAAATTGAAAGTTTAATTGCAAAGCAGGCTCCTTTTCGAATGAAAGAACCTGAGGAAATTCAGTCCGGAGTGTATAACGGTAAAATTTCCGTAAAAAGATTGTCTCAGATTTTTTTCGCTCTTTATGATGACAGCCGATTTAAAGAAGAAAGAGTCCTTTCATCTGAAGAGGTTTCGTTGGATGAAAAAATGTATGATTTGGAGCGTTTACTGAAAAAAGAAAAAGTGATAGATGTAATGGCTTATTTTAAAATGCAGAAAAGCAGAATGCATTTGGCGGTATCATTACTTGCATTGCTTGAGTTTATTCGCTTAGGACGTGTAGTGTTGGGTCATAGTGTACATGGTATGACTGTCGAGAGGAAATGAAATGAGAGATTTATCCAAGTTTGCAGCTTCTATAGAAGCTTTTCTTTTTGTAAAGGGTGAACCTGTAAAGCTCAAGGAGTTGTCGGAAGTATTTAAGGAAGATACTTTAAGCATTCAAAAAGGTTTGGATTTTTTAAAAGAAAAATATCAGAGAGAAGATTCGGGTATTACATTATATGAGTCCGGTGCCGGTTGGCGTTTGGCCACGAAGAGTGAATATAATGATTGGCTTACGGAAGTTCTCGGTAAGGAACAGACTTTATCTTCTGCAGCTTTGGAGACGCTTGCAGTTGTAGCTTGCAAGGAACCTGTTACACGTGCAGATATAGAAAAAGTAAGGGGTGTTTCCGTCGGTAGAGTTTTATCTACATTGATTGAAAAAGGATTGATAGAAGAGCGTGGAAGGTTAAATACACTCGGAAGTCCGATTTTGTATGGAACTACACGCAGATTTTTGGCTTGTACGGGACTTTCCGATTTGAGTGAACTTAGGAGTCGTTGGTCAAGTAAACCTGAAGAAGGAGAATTATTTTGAAAGAAAGATTACAAAAAATAATAAGTCATGCAGGAGTTTGTTCGAGAAGAAAAGCGGAAGAGCTTATAAAAGAAGGTAGAGTAAAAGTAAACGGACATACGGTAACGAAATTGGGAACTGAAGCCGATTCCGTGCGTGATTGTATAGAAGTGAACGGAAAGGTTATAAAAAAAGAACGTCTTAAGTATTTCCTTTTCAATAAGCCGGATAAAGTTATTACATCAATGACGGATCCGGCAGGACGAAGAACTGTTGCAGATTATTTCAGTCAGATAAAAGAACGTGTTTTTCCTGTCGGCAGATTGGATTATCATTCGGAAGGATTGCTTTTGATGACAAATGACGGTGATTTGGATTATATACTTACACATCCGTCACATGAAGTTTATAAAATTTATGAAGTGGTTGTTCGCGGCAAATTTTCCGAAAGACTTGCCGAAAAAATGTCCGAAGGTGTGAAAATAGATTCAGGAATTACCGCACCTTGTGACATAGAAATCATTTCGTATGATAAAGAGAAAAATAAAACTTTTTTGAAAATGGTTTTGCATGAAGGTAAAAATCGTGAAATAAGGAAAATGATGGAAGCTTTCCATTTTCCGGTATTCAAATTGGAGCGTGTAGGATATAGTTTTCTTACACTTAAAGGTGTAAGTTGCGGTACATTTCGTTCATTAAGTCCCGAGGAGGTCAGACGTTTATATGAACTCCACAAATAAAAAAGTTGCAGTAATAGGTGCAGGAGTTGCCGGAATGCTCGCATCTCTCATTTGTGCAGAGCAAGGTGCAAATGTATTATTATTTGAAAAAATGGACAGAATAGGGCTGAAGATGGGCATTACGGGTAAAGGTCGTTGCAATATTACCAATATTCGTCCTATTATGGAATTTATAGAAAAAACTCCGGGAAACGGCAAGTTTTTGTATAGTGCTTACAGGAAATTTTCAAATGTAAATTTATTGGATATGCTTCATGAATGGGGACTTAAAACGGTTACCGAGCGTGGAGGTCGTGTATTTCCTGAAACTCAGAGTGCACAAACCGTAAGGCATTTCTTTATGAGAAAACTGGATGAAATGCACGTGAATTTATATTTAAAAGAACCGGCAGTTCGTATATTTGTAAAAGACGGAGCGGTTTCAAAGGTATTTACCGAAAAAGGTGTGTACGATGTAGATGCCGTAATTGTCTGTACAGGCGGTAAATCATATCCTCGTACGGGGTCCACCGGAGACGGTTATCGTATGGCGGAGGAGTTGGGGCATAAAATAGTCACAATTCGTCCGGCGTTGATTCCTTTGGTATGCAAAGAGTCGTATTGTAAAGCTATGCAGGGTTTATCGTTGCATAATGTCAATTTGGTAATTAAGGGTAAAAAGAAAAAGTCGGAAGCGTTCGGAGAAATGATTTTTACACATTTCGGAATATCGGGACCGATAGTTTTATCTTTGAGCGACATGGTATCTGCATTATTGTTGAATGAAGATTGCTTGAAAGCGTACATAGATTTGAAACCGGCACTTTCTCAGGAAGTTTTGGATAAACGCATATTAAGAGAGTTTGAAAAGTTTCATCTCAAACAAATATCTACGGTAATGAAAGAATTGTTACCGCATAAAATGATAGATATAGTTTTGGAACTTTCCGGAATAGATAAAGATTTGCCGGTTTCGGAAGTAAAAAAAGCACAAAGAATTTCTTTAGTTAAAACAATGAAAGCTTTTCCGCTTACCATTACAGGTACACGTCCCATAGAAGAAGCTATAGTTACTGCAGGCGGAGTTTCCGTAAAAGAAGTAAATTCATCTACTATGGAATCCAAGAAAGTCAAAAATTTATATTTTGCAGGTGAGGTACTTGATATTCACGCTTTTACGGGAGGATTTAATATACAAGCTGCATTTTCAACCGGATATACGGCAGCGATAAATGCATCGGAGGATAAAAATGCGTAAAAAAATCATAGCACTTGACGGACCTGCAGGTGCAGGAAAGAGCAGTGTATCCAAAATGGTTGCAAAACGTTTGAATTGTACATACTTGGATACAGGAGCAATGTATCGTGCAATTACATATGAAGCACTCAAAAGAAATATTTCAGAAGAAAAAGAAATAGTTCAAATGGTGGAAAATTTGAATATGGATATATGTGCAAAAGAAGATACCATGCATGTATTTATTGACGGTGAGGATATTACACAATATTTAAGAACTTCTGAAGTTTCATCGAATGTCTCTCGTATATCTGCATTTCAAGGTGTAAGAAATGCAATGGTCAAATTGCAAAGAAAAGTTGCCGAAAAAGGAAATGCAGTTTTAGACGGTCGTGATATAGGTACCGTTGTTTTACCGGACGCAGATTTGAAAATATTTCTTACCGCATCCGTTCATACAAGGGCATTGAGAAGGTACAAAGAACTTAAAGATACCGATACGACTTTAGAACGTATAGAAGAAGAAATAAAAAGAAGAGATAATTTGGATATGACAAGAAAAATATCCCCGTTACGCAAAGCCGATGATGCGATATTGTTGGACAACAGCGATTTAACATTGGAAGAAACGGCAGACAAAATAATTTCATATTGGAAAAAAGTTTCCGAATAAAGAGGTATTGTATGAACTTGAAAAAAACAAGTTGGAATGCATTTGCAGCTACAGTAAGATTTTTACTTAAAATAATATTCGTGAATATTTATCATATAGATGTACAAGGTCAGGAGAATATTCCCGAAAAAGGCAGTATAATTGTTGCACCTAATCATAAAAGCTACTTCGATCCGCCGCTTGTAAGTATTGCATTTAAAAAGAGATTGGTTCATTACATGGCGAAAGCGGAGTTATTTAAAAATCCCTTTTTTGCAAAAATTTTGAGAATATGTGGAGCATTTCCCGTAAAACGCGGAAGAGTAGATCAAGGTGCTATAAGAACGGCCGTAAAATTATTGAAGGATGGGCATATTTTAGGAATTTTTCCTGAAGGTACACGAATAAGAAAAGAAGAATTGGGAAAATTTCATTCCGGTATGGCGTCAATAGCTATGTTGACAGGTACATCAATACTTCCGATTGCTGTTGTAGGAAGTATGACGATGCCTAAACGTGGAAAAAATTTGGCAATTCTTGTAGGAAAACCTGTTCAAGTAAATAAAGAAAAACCTGATTCGGAAAAAATTAAAATTTTAAATGAAAAAGTGAAATCTGAAATTGAAAAATTAATAAAAGATTACAATGATAAACAATAATTTTATAACTATTTTATAAAAGGTTAATATAATGGAAATTTACAAAGCAAAGGTTATGGGATTCTGTTATGGCGTAAGACGTGCTATGAATATTGCGGAGAAGGCTGCCGAAACGCACGATAATGCCGTCACTTTCGGGCCTTTGATTCATAATCCGCAAGTTGTGTCACGTTTGGAAGCGCGTGGAGTTCCCGTTGTTAATGATTTAAATAAATTAAATAATGAAACTGTAATAATTCGTTCGCATGGAGTAGGTCCTTCGTGTTATAATACTCTTAAGTGCAAGCATCTGGGTCTTGTAGATGCAACATGTCCTTTTGTCAGACGTAATCAGGAAATAACAAAAAAACTTGTTGCAGACGGGAAGCAGGTCGTACTCATAGGTGAGAAAAAGCATCCGGAAATGAAAAGTGTTTCGGAATGGGCTGTCGGGAAATCGTTTATTGTAGAAACAATGGAAGATGTCGACAAGTTGCCGCATTTTGAAGAAGCACATGTAGTCATTCAAACAACATTTTCGGTAGCTTTGGCCGATGAGCTTATTGGGGCTATTTCAAGAAAATCAGATAAAATATCCGTACATAAAACCATATGTGCGGCTACTTCGGAAAGGCAACAAGCGGCGCGTGAGTTGGCAAAGCAGATGGATGTGATGATTGTAGTAGGCGGTAAAAACAGTGCCAATACCGGACGATTGGCCGAGGTTTGCCGTAATGAAGGCGCAATAACCTATCATATCGAAACTGCAAAAGAGCTACGAAAAGAGTGGTTTAAGAGCCATTACAAAGTCGGAATCACCGCCGGTGCATCGACACCGGACTGGATCATAGAGGAGGTATTTTTTATTATGGAAGACATGAATGAAATGCTGGCGATGGAGGATATCAATTTAGATGTCCACAAAGGAAGCGTTGTGGAAGGTACTGTTGTTGACCTTTCCGACGACAAAGCTTACATTTCCTTTGGGTATAAGACTGAGGCGGTTCTTCCGGCTCACGAATATTCTTACCCGGCACCGGCATCATTGAAGGATGTATTGAAAGTGGGTGATACAATTCGTGTTCAGGTAGTTAGTGGAGTAAAAGAAGACAGCACTATTTTTGTATCCAAGATTAAGGTAGATCGTTTGGCTGACTGGGATGTTATCGAAGACGCTTACAACAAAGGCGAACCGGTTGAATGTGAAGGTATTGAAGCAATAAAAGTAGGTTTGCTTGTACAGCTGAAATCTCTTCGCGGTTTCATTCCGCTCTCTCAAGGTGATTTACGTTTCGTACATTCTTTGCAGAGTTTGGTAGGAAAGAAATTTGAAGCAAAGATTTTGGAAGTTGATCGCGTAAAGAATCGTCTTGTACTTTCACGTAAAGCGGTACTGGAAGGACAAAGAAACAGTGAAATGGATGAATTGGAAGTCGCTTTCAATAACGGAGATGTTCTCAAAGGTACTGTAAAGAAGATTATGCCTTACGGTGCATTTGTAGGAATTAACGGTGTTGAAGGTCTCTTGCACATTTCCGACATATCTTGGAAGAAAATAGCTAAAGTTGAAGATGTACTTTCTCCTGAACAAGTTATCGATGTCAAGATTAAATCATTTGACAAAGAAAAACAGAGAATTTCCTTCACTCATAAAGAATGCCTTCCTAATCCGTGGGAAACAGCAATCCATGACCATGATGTAGACGATGTAGTAGAAGCTAAAGTCGTAAAAATTTTGGATTTTGGCGTAATCGTAGAAATGAATGACGGTTTGACCGGCTTGTTACATATAAATGAAATGACTGAAGATCATAATAAGAAACCGGCAGATGTTTGTAAGATCGGTGACGTACTTACAGTACGTATTATCAGCATTGATGAAGAACGTAAGAGAATAAGTTTTTCTTTGGTTGAACCACAAAGCGAACAAGTTTCGGAATAATAAAAAACATTTTAAGTGTTTTGAAATTAAAAGGCGGGAGTCATTGTCGTATCGATGACTCCCGTCTCTTACGTTCTAAAACTTTACGGTGTATAATATATAGTAATGTTATACTTAATACAGAATATAGAATTTTAAGGTAAATTTTGAAATGAACCGATGGAGGTAAAATATATGAGTAAACCTCTTGTAGCAATAGTAGGAAGACCCAATGTCGGAAAATCTACAATAATAAACGGACTTGCGCAGAAAAGAGTATCAATTGTAGAAGATCTGCCGGGAGTTACACGTGACAGAATTTATTGTGATGCACAGTGGCTCGATAGAGAATTTACTTTAATAGATACAGGCGGAATAGAATTTCGTGAAGAAGCGGATCAAATTTCAGACGGAATAAGAATGCAGGCACAATTGGCCATAGAAGAAGCAGATGTAATTTTATTCGTAACCGATGTACGTGTCGGACTTTTGGATGACGATGTAACTATTGCCGAAATACTCAGAAAAACCGGAAAACCTGTTGTAGTTGCAGTAAATAAAGTAGACACCGAAGCACAGGAAATGGACGTTTACGAATTTTATGCTTTGGGCTTGGGAGATCCTATAGGCATATCTGCAAGCAATCGTGTAGGATTCGGAGATTTACTTGATAAAATATCCGAAGGATTTCCGAAGTATGAAGCTCGTGAGTCTGAAGATATAATACGAACAGCCATAGTGGGAAGACCGAATGTCGGCAAATCTACTTTGGTAAATTCGTTACTCGGATATGAAAGATCTCTTGTTGCCGATGAAATGGGAACAACTCGTGATGCAATAGATTCTTTATGGACACATAAAGGTAAAAAATTCGTTTTGGTAGATACCGCCGGAATGAGAAAGAAAAATAAAATTGATGAACCGCTTGAAAAGTACAGTGTAATAAGATCTATAAGAGCAATAGATGACTGCGATGTTGCGGTATTTGTTTTGGATGCAAAAGACATGCTTACAGAACAAGATAAAAAAATCATCGGATATATACATGAAGCAGGAAAAGGTCTTATTTTGATGGTAAATAAATGGGATATTGTAGAAAAAGACACTCATACATCAGTAGACTTTGAAAAGAAAATACGAGACGGACTTCCATTTGCACCGTATGTAAGAATTTTGTTCGGCTCCGGACTTACAAAACAGCGTATACATAAATTGGGAGATTTGATTTACAGTGTTGCGGAACAGCAAAGTATGCGTATATCAACATCCGTATTGAATGATTTGCTTGAAGATGCAAAAATTATAAATCCGCCGCCGGCACATGCAGGAAAACTTGCGAAAATTTACTACATGACACAAGTAGGTATAAGACCGCCAACATTTGTAATGTTTGTAAATGATGTAAACTTGATTCATTTTTCATATGTAAGATATATAGAAAACAGACTTAGAGAATCATTCAGTTTTTCAGGTACACCGATCAGAATTGTTGTACGAAGCAAGAGGGACGGTGAAGAAGTTTGCTAAAATCATATATAGTGATTTTTTTAGCATATTTTATAGGTGCGATTCCAAGCGGATATTGGATAGGTAAAGTTTTTTACAAAGTAAATTTGAAAAAAGAAGGCAGCAAAAATATAGGTGCAACAAACGCATATCGTGTGCTTGGGAAAAAAGCCGGAGCAGCCGTATTTATATGTGATGTAGCAAAAGGATTTATTGCAGCATCTTTAGGATCATTTTCTCCTGAAATTGCATTATATTGTGCAGTAGCTGCACTTATAGGCAATAATTGGTCTATATTTCTCAAATTTAAAAGCGGAAAAGGTGTTGCGTGCGGACTTGGAGCATTTACGTATCTTTGTCCTCTTGCAACACTTGCCGCATTTATTGTATGGCTTGTAATATTCTTATGGAAAAAAATAGTATCGCTTGCATCTATAATTTCAGTACCGTTCGTACCTTTGGTAATGTACTTTGCCGAAAAACCGTGGCAATATGTTTTGTTCAGCGTATTGGCAGGTATTTTGGTTATATTCAAGCATAAAAGTAATATAGAACGATTGATAAAGGGAGAAGAAAAGCAAATTATCAAATAGAGGAGGTAATATTTTGAAAATATCTATGATAGGAGCAGGGGGATGGGGAACCGCACTGACACATGTATTATCAAAAAAACATGATTCTCTATTTTTATATTGCAGAAATGAAAAAAAGGCTGAAAAACTCAGAAAAACACGTATAAACGAAGAGTATTTGCCGGGAGTTATTTTGTCCGATACAATAAATATTTCTTCAGATTTGGAAAATGTAGTGAAAGATGCGGACTGTGTTATACTCTGCACGCCTTCAAAAGCTGTTGAATCTACTGTAACTCAAATCGAAAAATATTTGAAAAAAGATGCAATAACAGTTTGTGCATCAAAAGGACTTGCGGATAATAAAGGTACACGTTTGTCGCAAGTTATAGCAAAAAAACTTTCAAAAGTTACAAATAAAATAGTTGCGCTTTCAGGGCCCAATCATGCCGAAGAAGTAGGAGAAGATAAACCTTGTGCGACAGTTGCGGCATCTTGCGATGAAGATGCTGTAAGATTTGTACAAGATATATTTATGTCTCCGATGTTCAGAGTATACAGAAGTGATGATATTTACGGAGTAGAATACGCAGGAGCATTGAAAAATATTATCGCTTTGGCTTGCGGAGTGCAAGGCGGATTGGGATTGGGAGATAATTGCCGAGCGGCTTTAATGACAAGAGGACTTACTGAAATAACACGATTCGGAATATCATTCAATGCTAAAATGAGTACATTTTTAGGACTTGCAGGAATGGGAGATCTGATTGCCACCTGCACAAGTATTCATAGTCGAAACTACAGAGCGGGCAGAGCGCTTTCAGAGGGTAAAACCGCAAAAGAAATAATTGAAAGTACAAGCATGGTTGTAGAAGGAATAAGAACGGCAAAACTTGTCAATGAAATAGCGGAAAGAAAAGGTATAGATATGCCTATAACTAAAGAAATATGCCACCTTTTGGAAGGAAAGCATTCACCGCAAGAATCCTTGGAAGTACTCATGACAAGAACGAAAAAATCCGAAACTGAAGGATATTTATTTGACAAAGAGGAATTTTTTATAAAACCATGAAAATAATTGCGGGAACTGCAAAAGGGACTCAACTTAAATCCCCTGAAGGAATGAATACCAGACCTACATTGGGAAAAGTAAGAGAAAGCATTTTCAATGTACTGTCGAACGTAGGACTTTTGGAAACAAATATACTCGACATATTTGCCGGAACGGGTGCTATGGGATTGGAAGCGCTGAGCAGAGGCGCATCGACAGCAACGTTTATTGATAAAGTTACTGCAAATGTAATAAAAGAAAACGCAAATCGTTGTAAATTCACAAATAAAGTCGAGATTTTAAAAAAAGAAGTACATACGGCACTTAAAGTATTGCAAAAAAAACACTATGACTATATATTCATGGATCCACCTTATAAAAAAGGTTACGTGAATGATATAATGCAATGTATTTTTGCTTGCGATTTACCTAGGGACAATGCTATTATTATAGTTGAGCATTCGTCTTTTGAAGAAATAGATTTCGAAAAACATGCAAATTATTGCAGGCTTTGGAAAGAAAAAAAGTCAGGTAATATAATCGTGACTTATTTAATCTGCAAAAGATTAGGGGAATAATGATGAAAACAGCTATTTATCCCGGAAGTTTCGATCCGGTGACATACGGTCATCTTGATATAATAAAAAGAAGTGCGAAATTTGTAGACAGGTTGATTGTAGCTGCTTTTATAAATCCTAATAAAAAACATATGTTTACAATAGAAGAACGTATGGATATGTTGAAAGAAACTACGAAAACGATTCCTAATGTCGAAGTAGATGCATTTGACGGACTTCTTTATGAATATGCAAAAAAAAGAAAAGGATATTTTCTTATAAGAGGACTTAGAGCATTCAGCGACTTTGATTATGAATTTCAACGTGCGATGATGATAAAAGAAATAGATTCGAGATTGGAAACATTATTTCTTATGACCGACATGAAATATTCATATATATCATCTACAGGAGTTCGTGAATTGGCATATTTTGCAGGTCAAATAGATCGAATGGTACCGCCATATGTAGCGAAAAAAATTAATTTAAAAATACATTCTGTGAAAAAGTGAGGCACTCAAGATGGATACAAGAAAACTGCTTGAAGAACTTGAAAATGTAATTATGAATGCAGGAGATGTACCGTTTACAAACAAAAAAATGATAGACGGTGATGAAGTGGCAAGATTAATTGATGCAATTAATCAATCTTTACCCAATGAACTTGACAGTGCAAGAAGAATTGTTTCAGATAAAGAAAGAATTTTGTTGGAAGCCGAAAAGAAAGCGGACGATACGATTGCACAAGCCAAGGATTACATTGCACGTATTACCGAAGAAAGTGAACTTGTAAAGCAAGCACAAGAAAGAGCAAATGAAGTTGTGTCTTCGGCAAACAAATCTGCAGAAGAATTAAGAACCGGATCTGTGACATATGCAACCGACGTTTTGAAATATTTGGAAACAAATATAGAAAATGTACTTGAAGATTTAAAAAAGAATCGAGAAAGTTTGATCGCGTCCAACTCTGCATCAAAAAAACAAAATAGCAAATAACACATAGGCGGTCAATGAGATCGCCTTTTTTATTAAGGATATACAATGAAATCTGAAATTTTAAAAAAACGTATATTGATTGTTACAATATTTATATTTTCGTTAATTTGCTTATATTGGATTTATTTTGAATACAATACATCTGAAAATCCTGAGATAAATACCGTAAACGAAAGTGTGAACGATACCGGAAAAATATATGTATATGTTGCCGGCGGAGTAAACTCACCCGGAGTTTATGAAGTATCGAAAGGTACAAGAATATATGAAATAATAAAAAAAGCCGGAGACACCGTACCGTATGCAGACATGAAAGACATTCACTTGGAAAAATCTGTAAATGAAGATACAAAAATTTATATACCGGTCGATATAGATAAAGCGACAACTTCAAAATCACTTGTGAATATCAATACTGCAAATGAAATTGAACTTAGAATTTTACCGGGAGTAGGTGCGGCAACCGCAAAGAAAATATTGGACTACAGAGAAGAACACGGAAAGTTCAAATCAAAAGAAGAACTAAAAGAAATTTCAGGCATAGGAGAAGGAAAATATAATAAATTATCGGATAAAATAACAATATGAGCCGGAAAAATATATTTTTTATAATTGCAATTCTGTTTGCAACAGGAATACTCATACAGATTGAATTTAATATAAGCAAAACTATAATTGCAATAGTTTTAACTTTCTTAATTGTATGTTCATCAATATTTTTAATAAATAAAAAACGGAGTACAGGACTTATGTTTTGTGCTCTTTTAATTTGCATTGCCGGAATGGTAAGAATATGTATATTCGATATTCAATCATCAAATGATGCATACCAACTTATAGGAAACGATGTAACCTTGAGAGGAACAATAGCGGAATCGCCGATATTGTATGCGAAAGAAGCCGGAAGCGTATATCTTTTGAAACTTGACGAACTTGTACATCAAAACGGAAAAAAAGAAAAAGTTTCTGGATACTTGCGTGTATATGACGACTACTATGCATTTTTTTATGAACCAGGAGATTACATAGAAACTACAGGAACGGTAAAATCATTCAATGAATTCAAAAATCCGGGGAAGGCGGAATATAAAAACGTAAATAAAGGAAAACATATAATAGGTTTATTATTGCCGAAAAAAGGGTCATCGGTAATAGAAAAAACAAATAGCTATTACATAGAAAGAATTTGTAAAAAAATAAAAGACAAAATAGAAAATACATTTTCAAAGTATGTAACAGATAAAAATCTTCCCATATTGATGAGTTTACTTTTCGGAGGTAACTACAACAATATTTCACCTAAAGAAATAGAAGCGTTTTCAACAACCGGAATAATACATATATTATCCGTATCGGGATCACATATAACACTCTTGTTCGGATTTATATACATGCTCGGGAAATGGTTTCAATTGAAAGAAAAATCCATATTGATTTTAACTACGGCGGCGATTTTTATATATGCGGCGATATCTGGATTTTCACCGCCTGTAATTCGTTCATCCATAATGGGATTTTTGGCAATAGTTGCGATATTTTCGGAGAGAGAAAAACAAGCCTTGAATGTACTTGGAGCAACTGTATTCATAATGCTTATCGCAAATCCTTACTATATAAGCGACATAAGTTTTCAACTGTCGGTAGGTGCATCCGCAGGAATTTTAATATTTTATAAACCGATAGAAATAAAACTTCAAAAAATAATTTCATATAAACGTATAACACAAGCTGCGGCACTTTCGATATCCGCACAACTTTTGATAGTGCCGATTATACTGTACAACTTTCATAATTTTCCGATATATTTTATATTCAGCAACATATTTGTCACACCCTTGTTGGATTTTGTAATAATATTCGGACTTACAGCGGCAATTTTTGTATGGATACTTCCTCCGCTTTCAGGCGGAATACTTTACATAACGGATTACATATTGGAATTTTCACTTATAATAAATCATTTCATAGCAAATCTTCCCAAAGCGAGATACTTGACAGGAGGAATGAATTTATCTGAAGTTTTGACTTACTACGGAGCAATACTGTTTGTATATGTAAATAAAAAAATACGAAAAGAAAAAATAATGTATATAGGAAGTATAAGTCTATTGAGCCTGCTTATTATAACGACAATATACTTGAAAATTACTGAAGAAAAAGAGTATGTAATTATACCGGACACCGGGAAAACAGTTTCTGCAGGAATAATAAGTAAAAACGAAAAAATTTTATATTATGAATATAAAGGAAATAGATTTTCAGGAAAGGAATTTAAATCTGTTCTTGAATATTACGGAATAGGAGAAACCGATATTTTAATATTAAACATAAACGGAACCGAAAATATAAACAAAATTCCCGATATACCGGCAAAGAAAATATTGATTATCGGAAAAGATAAAAATCAGTTGATAAATCAATTGCAGAAAAAAGGTTACTTTGTTGAAAATTCACAAAATAAAACAATAAAATACAAACAAGATTTAAATATACATGTAAATAATGAAGACTGTATCATAGAAAGAAAAGATAATGCGATTTATTTCATGCACGGCAATTTCTCAAATACATTGAAAACGAAAAAAGGAATACTTTTTATTGAATGTAATGAAAAAACAAGAAAAAGAAATGAAATAAAACAAAACGACTTTGAAGTATTTTTTTCAAAATCAGACAAAAAACGAAAAAATGAAGGAAACGAAATAAATGTTTCGGATACAGGTATGATAAAATTAAATTATAAAGATAAATGGACTCTTGCCAATTGAGGAGGAATGTAATTGACTCATAAAAAAAACTGCTATTTTTTATACGGAGAAGATGTAGTTGCGGTAAATACAAGGCAAAAGGAAATATTGAAAAATTATTTCATGCAAGAAAATCCCGAAATCACGGTATTTGAATCTGACGGAACATATGAAGCATATAAAAATCGATTTGAAAGTCAATCGTTATTTTCCGAAAATATAGCAGTTATTATAAATAATCCTTTTTTCTTAAAGAAAAAATCGCAATCGGAAAAAGAAGAAAAAGAATTTTTGAGTTTTTTGAATGTTTTAAGTAAGTTAAATGACGACACGCTAGTTATCATTGCACAAGAAGGAAAAATAGATAAAAGAATAAAAAATTTTAAATTATTGATGAATATATGCAACGTAATTGAATGTGCGATGTTGAAATCTTCGGCAGGAATTGAAAAAATGGTCGAAAAATTTCAAAAAAACGGCAAAACGTTAAGTTATGATGCAAGAGAATACTTGGAAGAAGTGTTAAGTTCGTGGAGTGAAATTTCCGAATCATTGCTTACTACGGAATGTGATAAAATTTTACTCATGGCAGACAAATCGAAAGTAATAGACAGAAAACTTCTCGAAGAAGCACTTCCCGATTATATGAATCAAGTAATTTTCAGATATGCGGATCAGTTATTTTCAAAGAATATTGCTGCAATACTTCAAAATACCGATCATGTATTTTATGACACATCAAGTGAAATAAAAAATATCGGTTTTATTTCATCTCAATTGAGAAAAATAAAAATTATAAAGGAGATGCAAAGAGAAGGAAAATCAAGCTCCGAAATTTCAAATAAATTGAAAATTAAAAGTCAATGGCAAATGAAACGTTTAATGCAAACTTCACGAAAACTGAAAGAAAATGAAGTTGAAGAGTTAATATTGGATTTATTCGAATATCAATATGAACAACGTCATGGACAAACGGAAAGAACGATAAAAGATGTATTTTTAAAATTTTGCAGAAAAAGTAAAGGCGGTAATTTGTGAGATACAGATGGAAAAGGATAACTTGTGCAGGTGTATTTGTTTTTGCGTTGATAATTGCAGTACTGCCGTTTTTATGGGTGAGTGAAGGAAAAGTTATTCCCGGAATGAAATCGGGTAAATCTGATATAGGCGGAAAAACGGAAAAAGAACTTAATATATTCTTGAACGATGAATTAAAAAAATTTGAAGAGAAAAAAATAATTTTAATTTATAAAAATATAAAAGAAGAAATTCCAGTTAAAGATTTACAATTGAAGTTAAATGAAGAGACAGTAGAAAAAATACTGAAAACAGGACGTGACGGAAATGCTTTTGAAAATTGGTATACACGTTGGAAAGTTCTGCTTTCTTTTGAAGATGCCGTATCGGATTATAAATTCAACAAAGAAGTATTGAATAAAAAAATAGAAGAAATAATACAAAAATATAGTAAAGAACCGAGAGATACTCTGCCTGTCATTCATGATGACGGAACGGTTACATTTGATGACGGAGTTCCGTATTTAAAGATTGATAAAGACAAATTGACGGAAAAAATTACTTTTGCAATAGAACACGGAAATCTTGATGCGATTGAAATTCCGGTATCGGAAGAGAAGTTACCGTCATTGACAAAAGATCAAATCAAGAATATTACAAATGTAATCGGTAAATATACTACGACATTCGGAGGAGATTATAATAGAAGCAGAAATATAGAAATTGCCGCAAACAGTATAAACGGAACTATAATAATGCCGGGTGAAAGTTTTTCTTATAATCATGCAACAGGATCTCGCAGTGCCGACAACGGATATTTATCGGCACCCGTTATAGTAGGCGGAAAAATGGTTCCCGGAACGGGCGGAGGAGTGTGTCAGGTAAGTTCAACCTTATTTAATGCGTTGTTGTATTCGGGACTTGAAGTATTGGAAAGAACATCGCATTTCAGTCCGATATCATATACACCTATAGGGCAAGATGCAACTGTTGCCGAAGGGTACTTGGATTTGAAATTTAAAAACAATTTGAAAAATGCAATATACTTGTATACCGAATATTCACCGGGAATTATTTCCATATACATACTCGGAGCAAAAGAGGATGTTCCGAATCATGTAGAAGTATTTAACAACGGAGTCAAGACATTACCGTTTGAAGTGGTAAAAAAAGTAGATACAAGCATAAAAGAGAATATAAAAACGGAATACGGACATGAAGGATATAGGACTTCAATAACACAAAGAGCTACATGGAATGACGGAAGGGTTCATGAAGATACATTTGCATCGGATTATGAACCGGTGAATACGGTAGTTTATTATGCAAGTGAAGCTTTAAAAAACAGTGACGGAAAGCTCGACAAAAATAAAGATAAAACAAATAAAAATGTCAAATCCGAAAAATTAAAAGAGGTCGAAAAGAAATCGGATGATACCGAAAAAGAATCGACAATAGATTTGAAAAGATAAAGACATCTGACCGGAGGGGAATTTTAATGGGGAAGTATCGACTTCAAGCAAGAAAGAAAGATGCTTTGATTACGGTATTGGAAGTAGATACTGAAAGTCGTGCATGGCATTTGAAAGCGGACAACAAAGAAGCCGCAATAAAAAGTTTGGCAGAAATGTCTGAAGAACTTGAAGGCATAGAATCATTCTTTGTAAACGGTGAAGATGTAACTAGTTATGTATTTTCACAAAAAGAAAATTTGAATGAAAAAAAAGAAAGTACACCGATTTTTGAATTACCGGAAATAAAACCTGCAAGTAATATTGAAAATATAGTGTTACCTTCTATTGAAGAAATAAAAAAAGCCGGAGAATTTTCTCAAAAAAACAATTTTAAACAAGATAAACCCGTAAAGTTGTCAATGCCGGAAACTTTGCCGGTTTTGAAATGCAAAAAAGAAAAGAAAAATATTAAAAAGTTTGACGGAATGTTCATAGGTAAAAAAATACCTTCCGGAGATTGTATGGATATTCGTGACATAAGAGGGGAAACCGGAAATATTATCATACAAGGCAAAGTTGTATCTTTTGAAATAAAAGAATTGAGACCGGATCCGCGTACAAAAGCGGAAAGACGTCTTTTGATAATGGATGTTGCCGATGATACAAACGGAATATCTTGCAAAAAGTTTTTCAATAATGCAACGGAGGCCGAAGCTGTCGAACAATATTTAAAAAAAGAAATGTTTGTAAAAATTCGCGGCAGTGTACAGCTTGATAATTTCAGCGGCGGATTGGTTTTGCAAATAGCACAAATGTGCGTGTGTGAAGTTGAAAAAATCGAGCATAAAGATGATGCGGAGCTTACACGTGTAGAATTGCATTTACATACGAAAATGAGTCTTGACGGACTTATTGATAATGAAGAAATAATAAAAACTGCAAAAGAATGGAATCATCCTGCAGTGGCAATCACAGATCATGGTGTAATTCAGGCCTTTCCGAAAATACAGGAAATAGCTGCGAAATATAAACAAAAAGTTATCTACGGAATGGAAGGGTATATGATAGAAAACATACCCGAAGATGTGGATGCGGACAGACAAAAATATAATCACATAATAGTTCTTGCAAAAAACATGACGGGAATGCGTAATTTATACAGACTTGTCACTATTTCACATCTTAAATTTTTCCGTAAAAGACCTTTGATGCCAAAAGCCATATTGGAAGAATTTCATGAAGGGCTTTTATATGGAACTGCTTGTGTAGCGGGAGAGTTTTTCCGTGCCGTTTTGAATAAAGAAAGTGACGAAGAACTTATAAAGCGTGCTAAGTTTTATGACTATTTGGAAGTTCAACCTGTCGGAAATAACGCTTTCATGATTAAAGATGATAAATATGCGGATGTAAACAGCGTTGAAGATTTACAAAGATTGAACAAGAGAATTATAGAAATAGGTGAAAAAGCAAATATTCCAGTTTGTGCGACTTCGGATGCACATTATATGTTTAAAGAACAAAGTCGTAAAAGAGAATTGCTTTTATCCATGTGGGAGAAATCAGGTGAAGCGGAATCTCATCCTCCTGTATATGTACGTACAACGAAAGAAATGTTGGAAGATTTCAATTACTTGCCGGAAGAAAAAGCGAAGGAAATAGTAATAACGAATACACGAAAAATTGCAGATTCCTGTGAATGGATAGAGCCGCTTGCCGAAGAATGGAAATCGTATAATCCTAAAATTTCCGGTGCCGATGATAAATTGGTCGACATGTGTTATGAAAATGCGTACAGAATTTATGGAAATCCGCTGCCGAAAATAGTAAAAGACAGACTTGAATTGGAATTGACACCTATCATAAGACACGGCTACGGTGTTTTATACTATATTGCACATAAACTTGTTAAACATTCAAACGACAGAGGCTACCTTGTAGGTTCGAGAGGCTCGGTAGGATCGTCATTTGTCGCCACAATGGCACAAATTACCGAAGTAAATCCGCTTGAACCGCATTATGTATGTCTTAATTGTCATTGGAGTCATTTTTACACCGACAATTCAGTGGGGTGCGGATTTGATTTGCCCAATAAAAAATGTCCGAAATGCGGAACTGAATTGAACAAAGATGGACATAATATTCCGTTTGCGGTATTTTTGGGATTTGACGGAGATAAAGTTCCCGATATAGATTTGAATTTTTCATCCGGAGACGATCAAGCGGTAGCACATAAGTACACTGAAGAATTATTCGGTAGAGATAACGTATTTCGTGCAGGTACAATAGCCGGTATACAAGACAGAACGGCATTCGGACTTGTAAAAAAATATGCGGAAAACAGACAACTTAATGTAAATGATATATTTATAGAAAGTTTGTCATCCGACATAGTAGGAGTAAAAAGAACGACAGGACAGCATCCGGCAGGAATAATGGTTTGTCCTCGTGATATGGATATACATAACTTTACTCCACTCCAATACGCTGCAAACAAGAAACACGAAAAAGATGAAGACGGAAATATAATACCCGGAACGATTACTACACATTTTGATTATCATTCAATATCCGGACGTATGTTGAAATTGGACATACTGGGTCACGATGATCCTAAGATCATCAGAATGCTTCAAGACATAACGGGGGTAGATCCGTTACATATACCGTTTAATGAACAAAAAGTATTGTCTTTATTTCAAAATACCGATGCATTGGGAATAAGTTCAGAGCAATTGGAAAAAGTGATAGGACATAAAGGTGTAAAGGTGGGTGCTATAGGACTTCCTGAATACGGAACACCTTTTGTAAGAGTTATGCTTGAAGATACGAAACCTAAGAATTTTTCCGAACTTGTGCGCATATCAGGGTTTTCACACGGTACCGATGTATGGCTTAACAATGCAAAAGATTTGATAACAAGCGGAAAAGTAAAATTGGAAGAAGCGATTTCCACACGTGACGACATTATGAACTACTTGATGAAACATGGTGTCGATGCTTTAGTTTCATTTAAAACAATGGAAAACGTAAGAAAAGGTAAAGGATTGGAAAAGGGAAACTCAAACAATGAAAAATATATCAGAGAAGCAAATGTACCTGAATGGTTTATACAATCATGTAAAAAAATATCCTATCTTTTCCCAAGATCTCATGCAGTAGCATACGTAATGATGGCGTTCAGAATTGCATGGTTCAAAGTTTATTATCCGTTGGCATTTTATGCATCGTACTTCACTATCAGAGCCGAAGGCTCATTCAATTCATTGGTCATATTGAAAGGTTTAGAAGCACAGCGTAAAGAAATTTTGAGAATTTCAAGCTTGGAACGACCTACAAATGTAGATAAAGAAAATGCCACAGTTATAGAAGTGGCAGCGGAGATGTACTTGAGAGGATACGAATTTTTGCCTATAAGTCTTACGGAAAGCGATGCATATGAATTTAAAATCGTAGACGGAAAACTTTTACCTCCGTTTAATTGCATACCGGCACTTGGAAATCAAGTGGCGAAAGAAATAGTTCAAGCAAGGGAAGAAGCTCCGTTCACCTCAAAAGAAGATTTGAAAAAAAGAGGGAAAGTAAGTCAATCGGTTATAGAAACAATGGAAGAAATGAAAATGCTCGAAAATCTTCCGGACGAAGAACAAATCAATTTATTTACTTTTTGATAAATACTTATAAATTCGGTTTGATATGAAATATTTTTTGATATATAATAAAATAATATCTATTTTAAGGAGGATGCAATGGCAAAGTATATTAATGAACCGGCACATACATTTAACGAGTATTTACTTATTCCGGGATATTCATCATGTGAGTGTATTCCGTCAAATGTTTCTTTAAAGACACCTTTGGTAAAATTCAAGCGTGGAGAAAAACCCGCAATTGAATTGGAAGTTCCTATGGTTTCGGCTATTATGCAGGCAGTATCCGGTGAAAAGCTGGCTGTCGAATTGGCTAGAAACGGTGGTATATCATTTATTTACGGATCTCAGACACCTGAAGATGAAGCCGCAATGGTAGCACGCGTTAAAGCACAAAAGGCGGGATTTGTATCCAGTGATTCAAATTTATCACCGAACAATACACTGGCAGATATACTTGCACTTAAAGAAAAAACAGGACATTCGACAGTAGCAATTACCGAAGACGGAACTGCAAGCGGTAAACTTGTAGGAATAGTTTCAAGTCGTGATTATCGTGTAAGTCGCATGAAAAAAACAGATAAAGTTTCCACATTCATGACACCTTTGGATAAATTGGTAACTGCGAAATTCGGAATTACATTATCCGAAGCGAATGATATTATTTGGGATAATAAAATAAATTCACTCCCTGTTTTATATGAAGACGGAAGACTTTACGGTTTTGTATTCAGAAAAGACTATGATTCACATCGTGAAAATCCGTATGAAATGTTGGATGCACAAAAGCGTTTTATTGTCGGAGCCGGCATAAACTCGAGAGATTATGCGGAAAGAGTACCGCTTCTTGTAGATGCAGGTGCTGATGTACTTTGTATAGATTCATCTGAAGGTTTTTCCGAATGGCAGAGAATTACAATCAATTGGATTCGTGAAAAATACGGAGATAAAGTAAAAGTTGGAGCCGGTAACGTTGTCGACAGAGAAGGATTTCTTTTCCTTGCAGAAGCCGGAGCCGACTTTGTAAAAGTAGGTATAGGCGGGGGATCTATTTGTATCACTCGTGAAACCAAAGGAATCGGTCGTGGACAGGCGACAGCGGTAATTGAAGTATGTAAAGCAAGAGATGAATACTTCGAACGTACAGGAATATACGTACCGGTTTGTTCCGACGGCGGTATAGTACACGATCATCACATCACATTGGCATTGGCAATGGGCGCAGACTTTGTAATGCTCGGAAGATATTTTGCACGTTTTGACGAATCACCCTCACAAAAGAGAACTGTCGGCGGAACGGTAGTAAAAGAATATTGGGGAGAAGGTTCCAACAGAGCAAGAAACTGGGGACGTTATGATTTAGGCGTAGGAGAAAAGAAACTTCAATTTGAAGAAGGTGTAGACTCATACGTTCCATATGCAGGTGCATTAAAAGAAAACTTGGCAAAAACTTGCAGTAAAATAAAAGCAACAATGTGCAACTGCGGTGCATTGACAATTCCGGAATTACAGGAAAAAGCAAAATTGACATTGGTATCCTCAACTTCGATAATCGAAGGCGGAGCACACGATGTTATAAGAAAAGAAAAAGACGGCGAAAATTAATCGCTCAATAAAAAATGCTCCGTTTAAAAGCGGAGCATTTGTGTTGTAAAAGGAAGAGTTGATTTATGAAAAAACATATAATCGTAATTACAACCGGCGGAACAATTGCAATGAAAGAAGATCCTGTAACGAAAAAATTGATTCCTGCAGTATCCGGAAAAGATTTGATAGATGCAATTCCTGAAATCGGAAAATATGCAAAACTTGATATAATTGAATTTTCAAACAAGCCGAGCGGGTACATGACAATAGAAGATATGTTTGAATTGTCAAAGAAAATCGATGAACTTGCTTTAAATAAAAATATAGACGGATTTTTAATCACTCACGGTACGGATACTTTGGAAGAAACTGCATTTTTTCTGAGTGTTTCTTTGCAAACAGAAAAACCGGTATGTGTAACAGGTGCCATGAAAGGTGCGGCAGAAGTCGGATATGACGGTTACGGAAATATATTGTCATCAATTCGTACGGCAGCATGTGACGAAACATATGGAAAAGGCGTACTTGTATGTTTCAATGAGAAAATATATAATCCTGAAGATGTGACAAAGACACATACAACATGTAACGATACATTTAAATCTCCGGAATGGGGACCGATTGGAGTAGTATATTCCGATGAAATTTATTTTTCCCGAACTCATAAAAGAAGAATGAAGATACATTCCGATTCCATAAAAAAAGATATATGGATAATAAAATGTTATTCCGGAATGGACGGAAAATTATGTAAATTGGCAAAAGAAAACAATGCATCCGGAGTTGTCATAGAAGGCTTGGGATGCGGAAATGTGCCTCCTTTATGTAAAGACGGAATTATAGAACTTAGAAAAGCCGGTATACCTGTAGTACTGGCGACGAGAGTACATACGGGACTGATAAAAGAAGAATACGGATATGACGGAAGTGCTATGAGTATGAAAGAAATCGGAATAATACTTTCTAGAAATCTGTCATCCGTAAAAGCGAGAATTTTACTTGCGTTGGCATTGGGAAAAACTGATGATATAGAAGAAATAAGAAAATATTTTAAATGAAAAAAACGTTTGAAGAGTAAAGTTGTTTCTTAAAACAATTAAGAAATATTCAACTCTTTCAAACGTTTTTGTTATTTGTCGGAAATAAGAGAAGTATCACGTACAAACTCTTGACTCATATCATTATGTCCTGTAAGTGAATTAATCGGAGAACCTTCCACGAAAAATTTCACTTTTTTTATGTTTGCAAATTCGGTTAAAGTATTTACCGTAATTGCAATAAGCAAATTTTCCGAAGTACTTCCTTTTTGGATATTTTTCAATTCTTTTGAAAAATTGACTATTGCCGTACCGTCTTCGACATATACGGATTTTACCGAAAGTCCTTCAGGTAAAAAAGGATATTTTGAATTTCTGTCGAAACGTATCATTTCTTCGACAGCCGTCTTGGGTGTGGCATCGGATGCAATTACCGATTTAGTTACCGGAACAATATGTGAGGCATCACTTGAAACTTTATAATAAGTCAATTTTGCATTTTTCTGTGCAGGAATTTCTTCTTGAGCTTTAGGAGGAACGTTTTCAGGTTTTTGCAAAATATCGGTTCCACATCCGCAAAGAGTCAGCACTAAAAGGGAAATTGCCGGTGCTATCCATATTTTTTTCATAAATTCTCCTCTTCAATTCGTTTAAAATAATCTTCGAAACCTTCATATAATGATTTCGCCAATGCGTCGGAAGCCCAAGCTTTTGTAAGCATTTTTACACGATCTGGATTTGATATATATCCCAATTCGATTAAAGTTGACGGCATTTTTGTATGTACATTTACATATAAATTACTTGCACGGACGCCTCTGTCGGGAATGGAAGTGTTTCTTAAAACTGCATGATTGAGTGAAGATGCGAGAATGAAATCCTTTTTTGTTTTTTCCGTATAGTAAGACGTTGTACCGTCAACCTCAGGATTTGAAAAAGCATCTATATGAATAGAGAGGAAAACATCTGCATTATTGTTGTTTGCCACATCTGCACGAGCCTGAAGCTCTGTCGTACCGTCTGCAAAAGGTGCATATACGTCATTATCTCCTGTACGAGTCATGAGTACCTTTGCACCGGATGAGGTAAGAAGAGTTTCCAGTTTTTTCGCAACTTCAAGTGTAATGGTTTTTTCATAAACGTCATTTCCGTCAAGTTTTCCTATTGCGCCAGTGTCCGAACCTCCATGACCGGGATCTATACAAATAATTTTACCGTTCAAAACAGATTTTTTTACTTCGGTTTTATTTATTTTCGGAGTTTCAAAAATTGTCTGCTTCGCACCGGGAATAGGTATATCTATTACAAGACGATGAGGTTTACCTGCATTTTTATCCGCTTTAAGTGCGAAAATAGAAATATTTTTCATTTTTTGAGATTGCGTCAATGCAAAATCCAAGTAAGTATCATCGTCTTTTTCGGAAACCGTAGCAAAATCTATTATACGATGATCCATATCATCATATTGATGAGGTATAGAACCTTTGGAAGTATTTCTTAAAATAATTTCAAGATTTTTACCCTCATTATCCATTGCGGCTTCTGCATAAACAGGTTTTGACAAATCAACTACAACACGCATGAAAGGCGGATCTTTATCATTTCGTGAACTGTATCTGAGATTTGTCACGACCGAGTTTTGTGCGGAAACACAAGATACAGAAAATAAAGTTAAGATAATCATTGCAAAGACTATCAAAAGTTTATTGATTAATTTCATTTTATACCTCTTTAATATGTATAATGAATTGTTATACGAAAATTGTTTTGTACTTATTATAACATTGATTTATAATTGCATAAATTTTATTCACAAAATTTATGCAATTATAATAATGTCCGTTTTTAATTTTTTTGACTATTCGAGATAAAAATAAGTTATAATAAGTGTGCGGTAAAGATATTTAGTGAATACATTGTAAAGAATATATTATAATATGCAGCAATATATGACATGGGCGCTATAATGTAGTAAAATAAATAATATTTATTAAAAGGAATTTATGATGTGTTGTTTAAAAGATATATTTAAAAAAGCAATATTTATAATTTTGGCAATAAGTGTTTTATGTTTTTCCGGATGTGCAATGAACAATTCGAATGAACAGGATAATGTTGCTCAAAACAACCAGAAAGTTTTGAAACCCGGAGTTGCCGTTCCCAAAAGAGATAAAAATGTAAAATACAGTGTCCCTGAAGGAGTATCCGTTTTGATGTATCATATGATTGGAGATATTCCGGGGAATGATGCCGTTATGACAGAGAAAAATCTCAGAATGCAAATGCAATATTTAAAAGATAACGGATATCATCCGATAACGATGCAGGAACTTTATGATTATGTATCTAAAGGAGCGGCATTGCCGGAGAAACCTGTTTGTATTACATTTGATGACGGGTATCATGACAGTTATACTATAGTTTATCCAATGATGAAAGAATTCAATTTTCCGTGGACGTTGTTTTTGATAACCGATGATGTCGGAAAAGCTTATAATCGTATGACATGGGAAGAACTTAAAGAAATGGCCGACAGCAATACCGTGACCATTGCCAATCATACTCTTTCACATCCAAAGTTGCACAATTTATCATCACGTAAAGAAAAAGAAAATGAAATTGAAGGTGCTCAAAAAGCATTGAAATATCATTTGAATATTGATAACGCATGGATAGCTTATCCATATGGTGATTACGATGAAGAGGTAATAGATATATGTGTCAAGGCCGGCATAAAACTTGCATTGACAACGGATGCAGGACGTGTACATGAGGGCAGTTATCCATATGAATTGAAGCGTGTATACATCGGAAATAATGTAGATATGCATCATTTTGCGGAACGATTGATGAAAGATGATTATTCCACGCTTTAAAAAATTTGTATTAACAGGGGTAAGGATGAAAAAATTATTTAAAAGTTTAATTTTTAAATTTATACTGATAACAATATTATTCTTTATTATTACATCTCCGATTGTTGTGCTTTTCGGACCTTTCGGTAACCTTAAACGTGCGGTTGTCGGAGCGATTATGCGTTCAAGACATCCGCAGTATATTACATGGCTTTTCAACAGTGAACAGCTTAATCAAATACTTGGAACGGTTAAAAGTACCGACCAGCAAAAATTATTTAATTTTAAAGTAAAAACTGATTCCACTTTGACTTTACATAAAATAGAAACACAGCGATTTGTGGGATATCTTTTGGAAATTCCAAATCCTAAAAGAGTTCAGGTATGCACAGCTGCAGATATAAATGAAAAAGGTGATACTACAAGTAATATCGCACGTAATGCCGGAGCTGTAGCGGCGATTAACGGCGGAGGATTTTATGATCCGAACGGTACCGGTACGGGAAGACTGCCTTACGGATTTATTTTGCACGAAGGAAAATATCTTTTGGGTGAACAAGTTGATGAATCTGAAAAGGTTGATTTTATAGGTATGACAAAAGGCGGTAATTTAATTGCCGGTATGTATAATAAGAAAGAATTGAGTGAACTCGGAGCAATTGAAGGTCTTTCATTCGGACCCCCGCTTATAATAAACGGAGAGAAAGTAATTAAAAGCGGTGACGGAGGATGGGGAATAAGTCCACGTTCAGCGATAGGACAAAAGAAAGATGGGACGGTATTGTTCCTTGTAATTGACGGAAGACAGCCCGGTTACAGTATAGGTGCTACTTTGGTAGATGTGCAGAATATTATGTATGAACAAGGTGCATATATCGCTGCAAACTTGGACGGAGGTTCAAGTACCACATTGTATTACAACGGTAATGTAATTAATAAGCCGGCAGATTTGTTGGGAGAACGTATGATTCCTACAGCTTTTGTCGTTAAATAAGGGGTATAAGTGTGAAAAAGAAATTAATAACTCTTGTAACGTTTTTCATAATAGGTATAGGGTTGCAAGCAGCAGCGTATGTTTACCTTGATCAAGTTCTTTTTGCACCGTTGGCAAGTCATGATTATGACGTGTCGGACTTGAACGATAAAAAAGTTGACGAAGCAAGAAAAAATATTTTTTCAAAAATAAAAATAAAAGGTAAAGCATATTATTCTCATGATTATCAGTACATGGCAGATGTAACTGAAGATTCCGTAGCCATATATAATGCCGGAGATTTATCAAATCCTCAAAATGTTGTACTTAAAGGACAAGGTGTTTCTTATTTCGATTGGATGCCCGACAGAAATTTGGCGCTTATGGCGTTATATCCTAAAAATTGGAAAGGCGGACAGTGGAATGTAACTCTTGCAAGATATAATCCTGAAGGTACAGTTCATGAGTCGGATGCTCCTATTAACGATTTACCGAAAAATAGTAAAATTGTAGATGCCGCATATTCTACAGCGACAAACGTTGTATATATGAAAATGGAAGTAGGAGACGGTCTGTATAGAATTTACAGAACGGATGCAAATTATGATACACGCAGAATATATTTGCAATCTTCCCATATAGGTAAAATTGCAGTATTTTATGATGAAGATAGATTGTTTTATGATGATACCGAACGCGGTACAATGTATACTTTTGACGGTTCTGACGGCTCTTGGAGAGTTATTTCACCTCCGGGTATGTACAGATTGGTCGGCGTAGGTAAAGATAAAACTATTTATGCTGTAAAAATAAATTCAAAAAAAGAAGCTGTAAGTTATTGTGTAGGTAAGCTTGGAGTAGGATTTGAAGAAGTGAAATCTTTGGAAACTCCGGTAGATTTCAATTCCGTTACAGTTCACATGATAGCGGAAGCCGCATTACAATCTGAAAAGCAAAAAAAATAAGAAGCTCGGCTTCTTATTTTTTTACTCTGAAATCTTGATATATATATCTGTATAAGTTAGAATGATAAGAATTGTGGTCGGAAAGGAGTGCATAAAGTGGAAAAAATCTGTGAAGTAAACAACAGAATAATTGTGGCATTGGATATGAATTCCTTTGATAAAATGAAAGAAATGGTAGATGAATTGGGAGATGCCGTTTCTTTTTATAAAGTAGGAATGGAATTGTACTACAGTGTCGGACAAAAAGCTGTTGAATTTTTAAAAAGTAAAAACAAAAAAGTTTTTTTGGATTTGAAATTGCATGACATACCGAATACGGTAGGACATAGTGTATATTATCTTACAAAATTGGGAGTAGATTTATTAACTGTGCATGCGGCAGGTGGAAGTAGGATGCTTGAAAGTGCAGTTCATTATGCAAAAATTGCAGCTGAAGAAGAAGGAATAGAAGTTCCGAAAATTTTAGGTGTAACGGTTTTAACTGCAATTGATGAAGAAGCATGGAAAGAAATTGGCAGCAAATTATCTATAAAAGACAGCGTTATAAATTTTGCAAAAATCGCAAAAAAATCCGGACTTGACGGTGTAATAGCATCTCCTAAAGAAGCTCGAATGATACGAGAAATTTCCGGCGATGAATTTCTTATAGTTACACCCGGAATACGTCCGAAGTTTGCAAGTGCAAACGATCAAAAACGTATTACTACACCGAAAGAAGCAATAAATAACGGTGCAACTCTTTTAGTGATAGGAAGACCGATTACTCAAGCGGAAAATCCGAGACATGCAGCAGAATTGATAAATGAAGAAATAAGGGAGGCAATATAATGAACGAGAAAGAAGTAGAAGCATTATTGAGAGAAACAAAAGCAATTCTTGAAGGGCATTTTCTTTTAACATCCGGACTGCACAGTTCGCTTTATGTAGAAAAATTCAATGTATTGCAGCATCCGAAGTATACACGTGAATTATGTAAGGAATTTGCAAAATATTTTAAAGATAAAGGAATAGAAACCGTAATAGGACCGGCAACAGGAGGAATAATTTTATCTCACGTTACTGCCGATTTATTGGGAGTTCGTGCAATATTCACCGAGCGTGAAAACGGAAAAATGAAATTCAGAAGAGGATTTAAAATAAAGCCCGGCGAAAAAGTGTTGATAGTTGAAGACATCGTTACAACCGGAGGATCCATAAAAGAAGTTGTAGATGCCGTAAATCAGGAAAAAGGCGATATTGTAGGTGTAGGACTTTTCGTAGACCGTTCCGGAGGAAAAGCCGAACTTGGAGTACCTCAAGAAAAAGTGCATGCTTTGCTGCATTTGGAAGTACCTACATTCAAAGCTGAAGAATGTCCTAAATGCTTGAAAAAAATTCCTTTGACCGAAAGAGGAAGTCATCATTTGAAAAAATAAATATTTGAAATAAAAATCAGAATGTATAAAAGTACATTCTGATTTTTTGTGGAATTATTCAGTTAATTCGGAAATCAATTTCGGAACGGTTGTAATTTCTTTAATTTTCCAAGCATTTGCACCGCAGAAAATAAGCCCGTTATTCACATCACCAGTTACCGCACGTACAAGCGCCATTGTAATACAGTATGGAGTAGTTTGCGGAGAACAGCCTGTCAAACATCTGAAACAACTGCGAACAATTTCTTTACCTCTCAATATTTTTTTGACATAGGGATTTATTATTGCACGTCCCGGCATGTGTACCGGACTGTGAACCAAGCCTATGTCTTCTTTTTTTGCTTTTATATAAGCCTCTTTAAATTCTCTCGAGGCATCACATTCTTCGGTAGCGACAAAACGTGTTGCCATCTGTACACCGGAAAGTCCTAAAGATATGCAATGATTTATATCACTTTTATCGAAAATACCTCCGCCGAAAACAACAGGTATTTTTTTATTGAATTTATTTTCAAAAGTTTTTACTATTTCCAAGATTTTTATGATTTCTTCATCATAACTTTTGTGTTCATATATAGCAATATCTTCACGACTGTATCCTAAATGTCCTCCGGCTTTAGGGCCTTCTATAACCACCAAATCGGCAGTTCTCTTATGATGACGTTCCCAAAGCTTCAGCAATACGGTAGCAGCTTTGGAAGAACCGATAATAGGTGCGATTTTTGTGTTTGTTCCTTTAACAGATTCAGGTAAATTTTTCGGAAGACCTGCTCCGGAGAAAATAATATCGGCACCGCTTTGTACAGCACATTTTACATAATCTTCATAATGCTGTCCTCTACACATTATATTAACGCCGATTATTCCGTTATCGGAAATTTCTTTTGCTTTTTCGATATGATAACTTAAAGCTCTTATATTGGCATCATAAGTATGTCTTTTAAAATCGGGATCTTTAAAGCCCGGCTGTGCTGCTGAAACCACGCCTATTCCTCCGGCTTTTGCTACGGCTCCGGCCAATTTTGAAAGACTTACACCTATACCCATACCGCCTTGTATTATAGGTACTTTTGCAATCAAATCTCCTATACGAAGAGAAGAAAACAACATATAAAACTCCTTGTCAAAAAAATAATATTCAAACAAATATAAAAATATGTTTCATATAAAAAATAAAAATATATTTTTGAATAGTCTAGTGTTTTAGGGGATAAAAGTCAAATTAAAAATAAAAAAACAAATAAAAAATACAAAAATGATAATTAAAACAGTTGATTATTCTCAATTAATAATGTAATATTTATTTGTTAAAATTTTGCTTAATGGTGAATATTTTTAGCACGTATGATATAGTATTATCGGTAGGTGATAAAAGTGAGCGGCAAAGAGCATTTTAGCAAAAAAGAACGGCGAGAAGCCGTTGCAGAAATACTTCGACAAAATCCTTGTCTCACAGATGCCGACCTTGCTGAGCAATTCTCGGTATCTGTTGCAACTGTTCGCTTGGATCGACAAATTTTAGGAATTCCTCAAATGAGAGAACGAGTTGAACAGGTTGTTTCCGAAGGTTTTCCTCAAAGAAGAAACGGACTGAAAGTTATAGATTTGGATATCGGCAAAAAAGGTATAGCATTGTTCAATACCGATGAATCTATGGCAGGCAGTGAAGGAATGGTTTCTGCGGAATACTTTTATGGAGCTGCAGCGCAAATGGCTCAATACATTGTAGGAATTTCTTTTTTACCCACGCAGGTAGGAAATGTAAAATATAAAATTCCCGTTGTACCTGATAAACAATTGATAGTAAAGGGAAGAGTAGTATTGATGCGCGGTAATAAAAAATATGTGTATATAAGTTTTTTCAATGATGCACAAGAAGTTTTCCGTGCAAAATTTATTATGGAAACATTAACTGATAAGGATAAGAAAAAAATATGATAAAAATTGCAGTAGATGCTATGGGTGGAGATTATGCACCTTTGGAAATTGTACTCGGAGCAATACGTGCAGTACGTGATTTCGGAGTTCATGTAGTTTTGGTCGGCGATAAAGATCAAATCGAAAAAATTTTAAAAAATGAAAATGAAGAAAATAATGAATTGATTGAAATTCATCATGCATCACAAGTAATAGGCATGGATGAACATCCGGGGTTGGCATTTCGAAAGAAAAAAGATGCATCGATTTCCGTCGGTGCAAAATTGGTAAGATCCGGAGAATGTAAAGTTTTGGTAGCACCCGGATCTACAGGAGCTGCGGTCACTGCGGGACTCTTGGGAATAGGACGTATTCCGGGAATAGAAAGACCTGCAATTTTGACACCTCTTCCAAATGAAAAGGGAGAACAGACTTTTTTGATTGACTCCGGTGCAAGTGCACAACCTAAAAAAGAAACATATTTGCAAAATGCACTTTTAGGTTATGTGTATGCAAAATATGTTGCGAATATAGAAAATCCTAAAATAGGATTGCTTAACATCGGTGAAGAAAGTGTAAAAGGAAGTCCTGAAGTTACTGCAGCAAACAAGTTGCTTTCCGAACAAAAAACGATTCCTTTTATGGGAAATGTTGAAGGAAGATATGTAATGACCGGAGAATATGATGTTGTTGTTACGGATGGATTTACAGGCAACGTGGTATTGAAATTCGGAGAAGGTGCAGGACATCTTTTTTCGGCATTGATAAAAGAATCGGTAAAAAAAGGCGGATTGCGTGCAAAAATCGGAGGATGGCTTTTAAAACCAGCATTGAAAGAGCATTTGGTTAAAAGGATGGATTACTCCGAATACGGAGGTGCTTTACTTTTAGGCATACGCGGAGGTTTGATTATTTGTCACGGTTCTTCGAAATCATGGGCAATTCGCAATGCGATTAAATTGGCAAAAGATGTAGCCAGAACAGATTTACATGAAATAATTGCAGAAGCACTGAAAAAAATAGAAAAAAATGATGAAACGGAGTGTTGATATGAAAGAGATGACACCGTCCGGAATACTTGGAACAGGTCATTATGTACCTGAAAAAATAATTACCAATTTTGATTTGGAAAAAATGGTAGAAACTTCGGATGAATGGATAAGAACACGTACAGGAATAAAATGCAGACATATTTCTTCAGAAAATGAAAACACATCCGATTTATGTGTAAAAGCCGCAAAAAAAGCGATGGAAGCTGCAAAAATTACTGCTTCCGATATAGATTTTATAATTGTAGCGACAATTACACCTGATTACATTACACCTTCAACGGCATGTCTGGTTCAAGATAAATTGGGATGCAAAAATGCAGGTGCAATGGATATATCCGTAGGATGTACGGGATATGTTTATGCATGTACGGTAGCATCAAATATGGTAAGCACAGGAATGTACAAAAAAATTTTGGTAGTAGGAGCCGAGACTCTTTCACGAATAGTAAATTGGCATGATCGTACAACCTGTATTTTATTCGGAGACGGAGCCGGTGCGGCAATTGTAGGAGAAGTTAGTGAAGGTTACGGACTTCTTTCTGCAGAATTGGGTTCTGACGGAAGTTTGGGAAATATATTGTGTATACCGGCAGGAGGAACCGCAAAACCTGCAAGTCATGAAACAATCGATTCCGGAGACATGTTTCTTCATATGTCCGGATCTGAAGTGTTTAAAGCCGCAGTAAGGCATATGGAATTTACAACCTTGAAGGCTGTAGAAAAAGCCGGGCTGAAAAAAGAAGATATAAATATGTTTATAGCACATCAAGCCAATAACAGAATCATACAAGCAGTAGCAAAAAAAATTGGGCTTGAAAGTGAAAAAGTATTGGTAAATGTCGATAAATACGGAAACACATCTGCAGCCTCCATAGGTATAGCTTTGGATGAAGCGGTAAAAGCCGGAAAAGTAAAAAAAGGTGACATTGTGGTACTTACAGGATTCGGTGCAGGATTGACCTGGGGATGTGCGATATTTAAATGGAACTGATACATAGGAGCGCAGAAGTATGGAAAAATTGACAACGGCATTTTTATTTCCCGGACAAGGATCACAAAAAGTTGGAATGATTCGTGATTTATATGAAAAATATGACTCGGTAAAAAATATAGTAAAAGAAGCGGATGAAACACTGGGATTTTCAATTTCAAAACTTATGTTTGAAGGTCCTGAAGAAACTTTGATGAAAACGGAATTTACTCAGCCGGCTATTTTGACGGCAAGTGTGGCATGTTGGAAAGTTCTTTTTGAAAACGGAGTAGATCCTTGTGTAGTTGCAGGACATAGCTTGGGTGAATATTCCGCACTGGTAGCTGCTGATGCGATGTCATTTGCCGATGCGGTGCATACGGTAAATTTGAGAGGTAAATTTATGCAAGAAGCAGTACCTTTGGGACAAGGAGCTATGGCTGCCGTCATAGGTATGAAAGCTGAAACTGTAGAAGAAATTTGTGAAACTATATCTACAGATGAAGAACCTTTACAAGCCGTAAACTATAATTGTCCGGGACAAGTGGTTATTGCCGGAGTAACATCAGCTGTGGAAAAAGCTTGTAAAGTATTTAAAGAAAAAGGCGCAAAACGAGCTTTAATGCTCAAAGTAAGCGGACCTTTTCACTCGATATTAATGAAACCTGCAGCCTTAAAACTGAAAGAAGTTTTGGATAAAATAGAAATAAAAGATTCATTTATACCGATTGTAGCGAACGTAAATGCAAACGTTGAAAACAGTGCGGAAGAAATAAGGGAAAATCTTATAAATCAAACATTTAACCCCGTACGTTGGGAAGACTCTATAAGATTTATGCTTGAAAACGGAGTGACGAAATTTGTTGAATGCGGTCCCGGAACGGTATTGTCCGGTTTTATGAGACGTATAGACAAAACTGTATTTAACTGTCATGCGGAAAATATAGAAACCGTAAATGAAGTAATTGTCAAAATGAAAGACGGTGAATAATGGAAAATCAAATAAAAGTAGCATTGGTAACAGGTGCATCCAGAGGTATAGGACGAGCAACCGCCTTGGAACTTGCAAAAAAAGGTTACACAGTAGTAATAAACTATTCAGGCAATAAAGAAGCTGCAGATAAGGTACAAAACGAAATAGAAAAAGAAGGTGGAAATTCCGTTACAATTCAAGGGAATGTAGGTTCATCCGAAGATGTCGACAGAATTTTCTCGGAAATAAAAGAAAAATTCGGCAGACTTGACTTACTTGTAAATAATGCAGGAATTACAAGAGACGGTTTGACTATAAGAATGAAAGAAAAACAATGGGACGAAGTAATTACAACGAACCTTAAAGGTGTATTTTTAACTGCAAAAGCTGCAGCTTCAATTATGCTTAAACAGAGAAGCGGAGTAATTATAAACGTTGCATCCATAGTCGGAATTGTAGGGAATATAGGTCAGGCAAATTATTCTGCGGCAAAAGGCGGAGTAATCAGTATGACAAAGACTATGGCGAAAGAATTTGCATCAAGAGGTGTAAGGGTAAATGCCGTAGCACCGGGATTTGTAGAAACGGATATGACGGAAATTCTTCCTGAAAAAATAAAAGAAAATATGTTAAATTCCATTCCGCTCGGACGTATGGGAAAAGCACAGGAAATTGCGAATGCAATAAGTTTCCTTGCATCTGATGATGCTTCCTATATAACAGGGCAAATTTTGCAGGTAGACGGCGGAATGGTTATGTAATATAATTTAAAAATAATGCAATGAAAGGTGGTGAAAGTGATGAGCGCATTTGACAGAGTGAAAAAAATCGTAGTTGAACAGCTCGGTGTAAACGAAGCAGACGTGCAGATAGATGCTACTTTCATTGATGATTTGGGAGCAGATTCTCTCGATATCGTTGAATTGATTATGGCATTTGAAGAAGAATTCGATATTGAAATTCCGGATGACGCAGCTGAAAAAATTAAGACAGTTCGTGATGCAGTAGACTACATTGAAAAACAAATTCAGTAATTGTCTTAAATCATAGGGACACCGGGGGAAATCTCCCGGTGTTTACTATGTATACGGACAAATTTTCAAAAAAGGTAAAGATATCTCTGGTTTTTTTGAGAATTTGTCTCTAATCGAAAATACTAAAAGGGGTTGTTAAAAATATGAAAAGACGTGTAGTCATAACAGGACTTGGAGTAGTATCTCCGGTAGGTATAGGAAAAGAAAAATTTTGGGAAGAATTATTGAAAGGCAAATCGGGAATAACCGAAATTACAGAATTTGATGCAACGGAATTTCCGGTAAAAATAGCAGGAGAAGTAAAAGATTTTGATGCTGCCTTATATATAGGTGACAAAAAGCAAGTAAGACATATGGATCGCTATGCACAATTTGCAGTAGCGGCGGCAAAACTTGCAGCAAAAGACGCATCATATGACATGGAAAAAGAAAATTCCAATCGTGCAGGTGTTGTAATAGGAACCGGTATAGGCGGAATTGCCACATTGGAAGAAACGGTACGTAGAATAGACAAAAGAGGACCTACCAAGGTAAATCCGTTCGCAGTTCCTATGATGATAGGAAATATGGCATCCGGACATGTATCCATAAGTTTAGGATTGCAAGGTCCGGTATTAACAGATGTAACAGCATGTGCATCGGGAACAAATGCAATAGGAACAGCATTGAGAATAATACAATCGGGTGATGCGGATGTAATGTTTGCAGGCGGAACGGAAGCTGCAGTATGTTCATCGCCGATGGCAGGATTTGCCGCAATGAAAGCACTTTCATCTAGAGAATGCGATCCGAAAGAAGCATCATGTCCATTTGACGTAAGAAGAGACGGATTTGTTTTAGGTGAAGGCAGCGGAGTTCTGGTATTGGAAGAACTCGAACACGCAAAAAAAAGAGGTGCGTATATATACGCGGAACTTGCCGGGTACGGAGCAAACGGAGATGCATATCATATTACAGCTCCGAGACCGGGAGGAGATTTGCAAAAACTTTGCATGGAAAAAGCACTGAACGATGCAAATTTGAAACCTGAAGACGTAGATTATATAAACGCACATGGAACATCCACATCTCTTAACGACAAAAATGAAACACTTGCAATAAAGAAACTTTTAGGTAAACATGCATATGAAATACCGGTAAACTCCACAAAATCCATGATTGGACATTTATTGGGAGCTGCCGGTGCGGTAGAAGCCGTTGTATGCGCATTATCAATTGAAAATCAAAAAGTTCATCAAACATTGAACTTTGAAAACGGCGGAGAAGATTGCGATCTTGATTATGTAAAAGAAGGTCCGAGAGATACGAAAGTTGATGTTGCAATGTCCAACTCATTCGGATTCGGCGGACATAATGCCGTTATAGTAATGAAACGTTATAAAGAATGATTGTGTGAAAAAATGCATAAAAACAGAATAAAAGAACTCGAAGAATTTATAAAAGAGAATGAAATTCCGATAAAAAACCATGAATTGCTTAATATTGCATTGACACATACATCATATGCAAACGAACATAAAAAAAACAAAGAACATGATAATGAAAGATTGGAATTTTTAGGAGATGCCGTACTTGATCTGATAGTAGGAGAATACCTGTTTCGTAAATATCCTTTGTGGAGTGAAGGTGAACTTACTAAAGCAAAAGCAAGTGCGGTATGTAAACCAGCATGTGCGGAAATCTCCACAAGGCTTAATGTAGGAAAACATCTTCTCTTGGGAAAAGGAGAAGAAAAATCAGGCGGAAGAACACGAGTATCCATACTCGGAGATGCTTTTGAATCATTGATAGGTGCAATATATTTAGACATCGGATACGAAGTGACATTTGACTTTGTAATAAAACATCTTGAAAAATTCTTGGATTTGATAATGCAAGGTGACTACGACAAAGATTACAAAACCGATTTACAAGAAATATTGCAACAAAACGGTGATGTAGAAATTTGTTATAACGTAATACATGATGAAGGTCCGGATCATGATAAAACAATTTGGATGTCGGTAACCGCAGACGGGAAATACCTGGGAAGCGGTATAGGCAAAAGCAAAAAACAAGCGGCACAACGTGCAGCAAAAGAAGCAATAGAAAGAATTGAAAAAGAAGCGAAAAATAAATAAAAGCAATTTGTAAAAGCGGTCATTTCCAAATGATCGCTTTTTACAATGAATTTAAAATATAAAATGTGAAGAAAATAAAAATGTAATAAATAGAATCAATGAAATTGAAATAAAAGTTGACAATTGAATTTTATAAAACAATAAAAAATAAAAATTTTATTTGAATATAAAGCCGATAAAACGGCAAATGTAAGAAGAAGTCAAAAAATACTTGTTCATATATAAATATCAACTTAATCAAAATAATTTAGTTGACAAATTGACAATAGACATATATAATAACAACATCTTGAAAACGAGGTGCCATATGGAAAGTAAAAACAAATTAAGACAACAGGTTTTGGCTGCACTTTTTGCTGCACTTACGGCAGTATTTGCGCAACTTGCAATACCGATAAATCCCGTACCCATTACACTCGGAACATTGGCAGTATTGCTTGCCGGAGGATTTTTAGGTAAAAAATACGGAGCTTTGAGCATGTTGCTATACGTTTTGCTCGGAGTTTTAGGAATTCCCGTATTTTCAATGATGCGCTCAGGATTTGCAGCATTGGTAGGACCCAGCGGCGGATTTATTATAGGCTTTATATTTATGGCATTAATTATGGGAATTACGGCGGAACTGTTCGGTGAACATTACGGGAAATTGTGTATCGGCGGTATTATAGGAACTGCAGCTTGCTACTTACTTGGAATTATATGGTTTGTTATATTAACCGGTAAAGGAATTCAAAGTGCTTTGGCAGTATGCGTAATTCCTTTTTTACCCGGAGATGCAGCCAAGATATTGATAGCATCGTTTTTGATAAAAAAATATCGAAAAATAGTATTGAAATAAAAAAGATACAGATTCTTATCGAATCTGTTCTTTTAATTGTAAATGAGCAGCGTGATGTAAATGACAAACCGAGTTTTTTTATTAGGCGGATTGAGAACTCACATAGGAATAAGAAACGGTATATTTAAAAACGTTCTTCCTGAAAAATTGGGAGCAGCATTGATAAAAGAAATAAAAAGAAAATATTTTGTAGAAAATCCGGACTTGTTGATTTGCGGAAATGCAATAGGACCCGGCGGAAATATAGGAAGATTGACATTGCTTAATGCAGGTATATCAGACAATGTACCTGCTTTTACGGTAGATACGCAATGCGCATCCGGACTGACTGCGATTGATATAGCGTATAGCAAAATTTCATCGGGGCAATGTGAACTGGTACTTGCAGGAGGTATAGAAAGCACTTCTCTTCAACCGTATCGAGAATATAATGAAAACGATCCGCGTATAAAATTGAGAAATCCGAAATTTACCGCAGCACAATTCTCACCATCGGAATATGAAGATGATGCAATGCTTTCAGGTGCCGAAAAAACAGCAAAATTGTTGAACATAAGCAAAAAAGAAGCAGACATGGCCGCATTGGAATGTTATCAAAATGCATACAAGGCAAGAGACAAAAATTTGCTTGGAAATATAATTTGCCCACTCTTCTCCAGCAAAAGAGATGAAGTTATGAGACGTAAATTCAATGAAAAATTACTTGAAAGAGCACCGCTGATATTTAATCAAAATGGAAGTGTATTGACTTCGGCAAACAGTTGCACAATTAATGACGGAGCCGCATTTGTGATATTGGCATCGGAAAATTGGATGAAACAAAATAAAAGAGAATGTAAAATAGAACTGCTAAGCACGATGATTAAAGGTACAAATCCCGAATATCCTCCATTGGCGGCAGACTTTGCGACTTTAAATATATTGAATGAATGTAATTTAAAATACAAAGATATATTTGCCTTCGAATACAATGAATCTTTCTCCATAATTCGAGTTCATTTCCAAAAAGAACATAACGAAGAGAAAAAACGATTCAATAAATGGGGTGGAGCATTGGCATACGGACATCCATATGGAGCTTCGGGAGCGATTTTAATGCTTCATTTGCAGGAAATACTGAAAAAAGAAAACGGACAATACGGTATTGCCGCCATTCCTGCAGCAGGAGGAATAGGACAAGCAATTCTTGTCGTTAATCATAAAGGTAAAAAATGAATACATTTTCAGAGCAGATATTTTTATACGCAAAGACAAAAAGTAATAAAAAAGGAATTTCAATTGATGAAAATTCTTATACATATGAGGAATTGGCAAATGAAATAAAAAAAACGGAAAAAATATTCAATTGTAATATAGAAGACAAAACAGTTGCGATTTATACAACATCCGTTATTGAGCAACTCGTTGTCTTTTTGGCGGTGGAAAATGCAAAAGGAATTCCTCTTTTGCTTCATGACTACTTAAACAAAAATGAAATAAATAATTTATTGAATACATATAAAATTCCTTATTTGTTTTCAAACGGTAAAATTATAAAAACACATTTTGCAAAACAAGAAATATCTGAAACGCAAAAAATATGTGAAAATATTCCAGAAAGAAAATTTGCAGTATTGAGCTCAGGAAGTGAAGGCAATCCGAAACTTATATATAGAACATGCTCAAGTTGGACAGATTTTTTCGACATACAAAATCGTATTTTCAAAATCAATTCCGACTCATCACTTTATTTTCACGGATCGTCGGCATTTTCCGGCAATTTGAACATGATATTGGCTTTTTTATACAAAGGGGCATTTGTCAAAGGGACATCAAAAATGTCTCCGTCCGTGTGGAAAAAAGAAATCTCGGAATTTTCATGTGACCATATCTATATGATTCCTTCAAAATTGGCAATATTGACAAAAAACAAAATTGTCTGTACCTGTGTGAAGTCCATATTGTCAGGATCGGAATTGATATCCGAAAAAGAAATGCAATGCCTTAAAACACAATTTCCGAATGCGGAAATTATTTTGTACTACGGCTCGGCAGAATTTAGCTATGTAAGTTATTTGCGAAATCCGGAAGTGAAAAAATCGTTCAATTGCATAGGTAAACCTTTTCCGGAAGTAAATGTATCAGTTTGTAACGGAGAAATTTTTATAGAAAGTCCGTTTACGGCATTGGGACTTACAAAACCGTACAGCTGCGGAGATAGAGGATTTATGAATGAAAAAGGAGAATTGTTTTTTTGCGGAAGAAAGAAAGATGTATTCTCGGTTAAAGGAAATGCCGTACATGCACAACGCATAAAACAAATTTTTAAAAATATAAAAGGCGTGGAAAATGTATGTATAATTCCGTTTCAAACCGAAAACGGAAAAAATAAAATAGCAGCATTTATTGTCAAGTCGGACACATTCAATAATACGTTGATGAAAAAAGTTGTAAATGCCGAATTTCATTCATGGGAAAGACCTTCACGTTATATTTTTTTATCTGAAATTCCATTGAATTCAACCGGAAAAATCAATAAAAAAGCATTATACAAGTTATTGGAAAATTCAAATGACGTTAATAAATAAAAAAATTGGACTTAGTTAAATTTTTCTGCTATAATAACAATGTTAATATATATTTCCTGGTGGAAGTGAGCTGCGGCTCACTTTTTCTTGTATTGAGGGAATGTACCTGAGAAGTTTAAGAGGTGTAAATTATGTCACATAAGGAAATCGAATCTGCAGTAGAAGCACTTATACAACCGGTATTGGAAAAAAAGGGCATTGAAGTTGTCGATGTGGAATATGTTCGTGAAAGAAATTGGATTTTACGCATTTTTATCGACAAAGACGGCGGAGTAGATTTGAACGATTGTCAAGAAATAAGCGTTTCGGCAGGAGAATTAATTGATAAAAACGATTTAATTTCGGACAATTACATGTTGGAAGTTTCCTCACCCGGAATTGATCGTGTTTTGAAAAAAGACAAAGATTTTATTCGTTATAAAGACAGCAAAGTCAGTGTAAAATTGTTTGCGCCTGTTGAAGAATTAAATTTGGACAAAGAATTTGCAGCAATTTTGAACGGCTTGGTAAATGATGAAATATCTTTGATATTAGATGACGGAAGAGAAATTTTTTTATCAAAGAAAAAGATTTCTCAGATGAGATTATATTTTGAATTTTGATGGAGGCGTAAAGAATCGTGAATACAAATTTGTTGGATGCCGTAAAGGCTTTAGTTAAAGTAAAAAAGGTCGATGAAGAAATTGTTTTCAATGCACTTGAAATGGTATTGCTCACAGCTTATAAAAAAGAAACCGGAAGCAACGCAAAAAGCTCGGTAACTTTCAATCGTGAAACCGGTGAATATCATATTTATGCCGAAAAAACGGTTGTTGAAGAAATCGATCCGTTATCGGAGAACGCTATAAATGAAGTCACCGTTGCGGAAGCAAAGAAATATGATGAAAATTTGGAAGCCGGAGATCTTTTCCGTATTGAAGTTACTCCGGAAAACTTCGGAAGAGTAGCTGTACAAACTGCAAAGCAAGTAATGATACAGAAATTGCGTGAAGCCGAACGTGGTTCCATTTACGATGAATTCTCCGGACGTGAAGGAGATATTATAACAGGAACTGTAAAATGGAGTGACGACAGAACGGTATATGTAGATTTGGGTCGTGTTGAAGGTATTCTTCCTTTTTCCGAACAAATCGAAGGCGAACATTTTGCACCGAACGATAAAATTAAGTGCTATATTTCAGAAGTAAGAAAAACTACAAAAGGTCCGGAAATTTTCCTTTCAAGAAAATCGCCGGAATTGTTGAAACGTTTATTTGAAGTCGAAGTACCTGAAATTTACAGCGGCGTAATTGAAATAAAAGCGGTAGTACGTGAAGCGGGTTCACGCTCAAAAATCGCAGTATACACAATGGATCCGACTTTGGACCCGATAGGTGCATGTGTAGGTCCGGAAGGACAACGTGTAAGAAATATAGTAAATGAATTGCACGATGAAAAAATAGATATAGTTCGTTGGGATGAAGATCCGGCGGTTTATATCGCAAATGCACTGTCTCCTTCAAAAGTAATTTCGGTATCTATATGGGAAGAAGAAAATTCGTCCTACGTAGTGGTTCCGGACTATCAATTGTCTTTGGCAATAGGTAAAGCGGGACAAAATGCAAGATTGGCAGCTAAATTGACAAACTGGAAGATTGATATAAAGAGTGAATCACAAGCTGCAGAAGACGGATTCGGACAAGAAGAAGGAAGTGTGTTGGAAGATTTTGAAGAAGCATACGAAAAACCGGAGGGAGAATAATGAAAACAAAAAAAATCCCTATGCGTATGTGTGTAGGTTGTGGTAATCTTAAGATGAAAAAAGAATTGTTACGTATAGTAGCACTTCCTACAGGTTTGATTGATTTGGATAAAACAGGGAAAATGTCAGGTAGAGGTGTATATATTTGCGGAAATATACAGTGTTTTGAAAAAGCGTTCGAATCGCATGGTTTGGAACGTTCTTTGAAAAGACCGGTATCTCCGGAAGTATATGAAAAACTTAAGGAACAAGTAAGTAATGAATAAAAAAATTTATCAATTTATCGGACTGTGCATGAAAGCGGGATGTTTGATGTCCGGTAATGAACAGATTGCAGATAAATTAAAAAGAGGCAAAGGCGAATTGCTTATAATTACTGAAGACAGTTCTATGAATACGAAAAACGAATATATCAATTCGGCAAATAAAGCCGGAGTAAGTTATATTATTTTCGGTGAAAAAGAGCAAATGGGAAATGCTTTGGGAAAGAGTATACGAACTGCGGTCTTGATTATGGATAAAGGATTTGCAGAAGCACTCCGAAAAAAACTGAATGACCTGTAATGGTGAAATGGGAGGCTCTTTATGCAGAAATACAGAATTTATGAATTGGCTAAGATGTATGGTAAAACGAATGAAGAGGTAATGAATATTCTGAAGAAAAATAAAATAGAAGTAAAAGGAAACTTGAGCAGCGTAGACGAAAATGCCAAGAAAATCGTTGAAAAAGCTTCAAGCAAGAAAAAACCGTCTAAAAAACCGGTTTTTCGTACAGTAAGATTTGATAAAAAAGGCAGACCTACAGACAGAGTAAAGAAACATAATGCTCCTAATGCATACTCTTCCTACTCTACTGAAGAAGTTAAAGAAGAAAAAGAAATAAAAAAAGAAGAAATAAAAAAAGAAACAAATGAAGTAAAGAAAACATCAAATGACGGTACGAAAGGCAATAAAACGACAAAATTACATGAAAAGAATGTAAAATCTCAAAAGAAGGAATATGGCGAGCATAAACAAGTGAACAAAATCATTGATAAAAAAGAATCCGGCTATGAACGTAAACATACACGTTTTGATAAGAACTCAAATTATAAAAACGGAGGTCACGAAAAGAGTCGAATGAACAGAAATGAAAATTCTTCGGACTATCGAAAATCAGGAAACAATAAAGTGAAAAAATCCAGAAAAGAACTTTCATTTACCGATATTCCTGCAGAAGATTTTGTACAACCGCAGCAAAAACGAGAAAGAAACGCATCTCGTAAAAAAACTCGTAAAGATTACGAACGCAGCAGAAGAGAACGTGAAGGCGGTTCATTGATGGCACGTTCTTTGAAACAAAGCAAAAAGAAAAAACATGCACAAGAGAAAAAGCCCGTCGTATATCCTACGGAAGTAAAAATGCCTTTGAGCGTTACGGTTAAAGAATTGGCGGAATTATTCTGTCGAGAAGTAAGTGAAGTAATCAAGCGTTTGATGATGCTTGGCGTTATGGCGACAATCAATCAAAATCTCGATCAGGACACAATAGAAATTCTTGCAGATGAATTCGGCGTAAAATTATTGGAACCGGACGTTATAGCGGATCCGACAAAGTACGAACCGGAAGCAGATGACCCCAGAGACTTGGTAGTAAGACCGCCGGTAGTAACAATAATGGGACATGTAGATCATGGTAAAACCACATTACTTGACGCACTTCGTTCAACCAATGTGGCATCACATGAAGCGGGCGGAATTACTCAAGCTATAGGTGCTTACCAAATCAAGTACAAAAATAATAAAATTACATTTTTGGATACACCGGGACATGAAGCATTCACCGCAATGAGATCAAGAGGTGCGCAACTTACGGATATTGCAGTTTTAATCGTAGCTGCAGATGACGGAGTAATGCCTCAAACTATTGAAGCCATAAATCACGCAAAAAATGCAAAAGTACCGATTATGGTGGCAATAAATAAAATAGATAAACCCGGAGCCAATATCGACAAGATAAAAGAAGAATTATCACACCACGGACTTATTTCGGAAGAATGGGGCGGTGACGTGATTATGGTTCCTATTTCCGCAAAGAAAAAAATAGGGTTGGAAGATTTACTTGAAAACATACTTTTGGTTGCGGAAATTCAAGAATTGAAAGCAAATCCCGACAGAGAAGCATACGGTATCGTTGTAGAAGCCAAACTGGATAAAGGTAGAGGTCCGGTAATGAGCGTTTTGGTACAAAACGGAACACTTCATGTAGGAGACGGTGTTTTGGCAGGTAAATGTTGGGGCCGTGTAAGAGCGATGACAAATGAACATGGAAGAAAAATGAAATCTGCAGGACCGTCAATGCCGGTAGAAATTCTCGGTATGGACAGCGTACCTGAAGGTGGAGACCACTTCTATGTAATGGATGAAAGACAAGCAAGACTTATTGCGGAAGCACGTGCAGCACATGCAAAAGAAGAAGAACAAAGCAGAAAACAGAAGATTACATTGGATAATATATTCGAAAAAATCAAAGAAGGCGAAATGAAAGATTTGAATATTATTATCAAGGCGGACGTACAAGGCTCAGTAGAAGCACTTGTACAATCATTGGAAGCCATAAAGAGTGACGAAGTAAGAGTTGTAATAGTTCACTCCGCAGTAGGCGGAATCAATGAATCCGACGTAGTACTTGCTTCGGCATCTGATGCACTTATCTTGGGCTTTAACGTTCGTCCGGATGCAAACGCAAAGATAGCTGCCGAAAGAGAAAAAGTCGATATGAGAATGTATAGAGTAATCTATGATGCAATAGATGACATCAAGGCGGCAATGACAGGTATGCTTTCACCGAAACTCAAAGAAATAGAATTGGGAGAAGCCGAAGTTCGTCAAGTAATTCATACACCTAAAGTAGTAGTTGCAGGATGCTACGTTTCAACAGGAAAACTTGTAGCACGTTGTCAATTACGTATAGTACGTGACGGAATTGTTGTACATGAAGGTAAAATAAGTTCACTTCGCAGATTCAAAGACGATGTAAAAGAAGTAAAATTCGGAATGGAATGCGGTGTAGCGATAGAAAGCTATAGAGATGTAAAAGAAGGAGATATATTGGAAGCCTTTGAAATAGAAGAAACCGCAGGAACATTGGAATCTGAAGAATAAAAAGAAAGTGAGGCGTGATATGAATGCATGACATATGCTTTCAATCACGCTTTATTTATTGATGAGAGGTAAAAAATGGCAGAATTAAGAGTACGAAAGATACAAGAATTCATAAAACAAGAAGTAGGAAAACTGCTCCTGAACGGAATTAAAGATCCTCGTTTAGGATTTACAACGGTTACAGACGTTAAAGTAACCGGAGATTTAAGAGAAGCTACAGTTTATGTAAGCTTGTTCGGCAGTGAAAAAGAAAAGAAAGATTCATTGAACGTATTGAACAAAGCAAAAGGATTTATAAGAAAAGAAGTCGGAAAAAGTTTAAATATTTTTTATTCTCCCGAAATTTCATTTGAAGAAGATAAATCATTGGAATATGGAATGAAAATTGAAAAACTTTTGAATAAAATTCATGAGGATGACAAAAAATGAGTTTGGCGATAAATCATGCACAAAGAATAAATAAAAAAGAAGCAATGAATTTTTTGAAAAAGCACAACAGTTTTCTGCTTGTAGGACATATACGGCCCGACGGAGACGATGTAGGATCAATGTGCGCATTGCATAATGTACTTAAATCTATGGGGAAAGATGCTGACATGCTACTGGGAGATCCGGTTCCTGAAGTATTTTTATGTATAGAAACAGCCAAACTGATAAAAAATGAAATACCGAAAAATAAAAAATACGATGCTATGGTATTTACCGATTTGGCAAATTTAAAAAGAGCCGGAGATTTCGATTTTCCGGATGTACCCAGTCTTTGTATAGATCATCATAAAACGAATGAAGGATACACCGATTATTTATACTTGGAACCTGATTATGCGGCAGCGGCGCAATTGCTTGCGGAAATGTTTTTTGATGAAAATATAAAAATGGATAAAGACACATGTAATGCGTTGTATATGGCACTTTGTACAGACAGCGGATTTTTTAAATTCAGTTGTACATCTGCGCACACATTACTTATGGCAAGCAAATTGGTTGAAATGGGAGCTGAACCTGCATATATATCAAGACATTTAGATTCAAAAAGTAAAGAATATATGCAATGCTATACACTTGTGGCAAACAGCATAAGAACATTATGCGGCGGTAAACTTGTTACCGCAAAAATGGATAAAAACGCTATGGAACTTGATGGAGAAAACTCAGACAGATATGTAGACATACCAAGATGTTTAAAAGGTACTGAAATTGCAATTCTTCTGAAATATCAAGACGAAAATACAACACGAATATCACTACGCTCGGTTCAATATGCAGACGTATCCGAAATAGCGGCGAAATTCGGAGGCGGAGGACATGCAAGAGCTTCCGGATGTACAATTTCAAAATCTATGAATGAAGCGGAAAAAGAAATTATAAAAATTGCGGAGAAATACTTGTAATGGACGGAATAATAAATGTTTTGAAACCCTCCGGAATGACATCGTTTGATGTAATAGCGAAATTGCGAAAAATATACGGACAAAAGAAAATAGGACACGGAGGAACACTGGACCCTATGGCGGCAGGAGTTCTTCCGGTATTTTTAGGCAAGGCAACAAGAATTATAGAATACGCTTCAATTGACAAAAAAACATATGAAGCGGAATTTATAATGAATATAGAAACAGATACGGAAGATATGACAGGAAAAGTTATTTCCACCTCAAACGAAAAACCTTCAGATGAAGCGTGGTACTCGGCATTAAACAGATTCAAAGGCAAAATAATGCAAGTACCGTCACAATACTCTGCAATTCAAATCAACGGAGAACGTGCATACAAAACAGCAAGAAAAGGACAAAAAGTAAACATACCGGCAAGAGAAGTAAATATAGAAAAATTGGAAATAAGATCCATAGAATATCCATACATAAGAATATCTGTAACCTGTTCCGCAGGTACATACATACGTGCATTGGGAAGAGATTTGGGTAAATCTGTAAAATGTCCTTTAACGATGTCATTTCTTTTAAGAACAAAAATGGGACCTTTTGATATAGAAAATGCAGTAACATTGGAAGAAATAAATGAAAATCCTTACGATTGCGTTCAAAAAGAATTAGGCGATTTCGTTTCACATTTGCCGAGAATAAAACTTGACGAAAGCAATGGAAAAGGATTTTTGCAAGGTAAAAGAATTTTACAAAAAATGAATGATTGCGAAATTATTGCAGTATACGGTGAAGAAGGAACCCTTTTAGGAATAGCGGAAATGAAAAAAGGAGTACTTCATCCGAGAAAAGTTTTGCAAGAGGTATGAAATGAAAATTATACATTCTTTAGAAGAAATGAATATAAAAGAACCGATTGTTTTCGCAATAGGTTTTTTTGACGGAATACATAAAGGACATCAAGAAATTTTAAATCAGACAAAAAAGCTTGCAGCAAAAAAATCCGCAAAATCAGGAATTATAACTTTTTATCCTCATCCCTTGTCAGTTATATTTCCTGAAAATCCGGTAAAATTAATTTTAACGCAAACTGAAAAATATGAAATTTTAAAGAAATACAATTTGGATATAATTATAGAAATAAAACCCGATATAGAATTTTTGCATCAAAGTCACGAAGAGTTTTTAAATAAGCTGAAAAAATTTTCAAACTTGAAAGGCATCATAGTAGGAGAAAATTTTACATTCGGCTATAAAGGTTCGGGAAATGCCGAAACCATGAAAAAATTTTTCAAAAATGAGGTTGAAGTAAAAAAAATAAATTTGATAAAAAATACACTGACCGATAATACAGTGATTTCAAGTACAAATATAAGAAAATTTATAGCTGACGGAAATATGCGTGAAGCTATGAAATTTTTAGGAAGACCGTACTTTATTACAGATAAAATTGTACATGGATTTAAAAGGGGAAGTGAACTGCTTGGAATTCCCACTGCAAATTTGGAATATGGCTTTGAGCGTATGTTGCCCTCCGATGGAGTTTATGCAACCTATATAGAAGTAAAAGGTAATAAACATCCTTCAATCACAAATATAGGAACCAATCCTACATTCAACGACAAAGAACGTACAATAGAAACATTCATTTTAGATTTCGATGAAGAAATATACGGACAAATCGTCAAATTGGAATGGATTGAAAAAGTTCGTGACGAAATAAAGTTTGAAAAATATCAAGATTTAATACTGCAAATTAAAAAAGATATAGAGAAAGCGGGAGAAATTTTAAAAAGGTCGAATAATTATATATTTAAAATTTAACAATAAAGGTATTGACACATATTTTTTTTAGACATATAATTTTTAAAATTTAGTAATATAATATGGCTTGGCATTTATACTAAAAAGCCATAAGGTAGGAAAGTACAAGGAGGATATTATGGCTATACGTTTTTCAAGAGTTTTAGAAAATAAAAAACAATCGGATTTAGGACGTTTGCTGGCATTGACAGCACAGCATAATATTATTTCCTTCGCAGGCGGATTACCTGCACCGGCAACTTTTCCAATAAAAGAATTAACCGAAATTGCCATAAAAATCAGAGAAAAAGACGGAAGTAATGCTATGCAATACGGACCGGCACGTGGATATATGGGACTCAGACAGGCGATTGCCGACAGAATGAATTCTTTGTATAAAAATCACGGAATGAAAACTGTGGATGCCAAGAGTATTATGATTACAAGCGGATCTCAACAAGGCTTAGATATAACCGGACGTGCATTTATCGATAAAGACGATGTTGTATTGGTAGAAAGTCCTTCATACTTGGGAGCATTGGGAGCATTTGCGTTTGAACAACCGAAATTTGTAGAAGTTCCGACAGATCATGAAGGTATGATACCGTCCGAATTGGATAAAATTCTTGCAAAAACCGAAAATGCAAAATTTATCTATGTAATTCCGAACTATCAAAATCCTACAGGAATTACATGGTCATTAGAACGTAGAAAAGCATTTATGGAAGTTGTAAATAAATATCAAATACCGGTATTTGAAGACAACCCGTATGGAGATTTGAGATTTGAAGGAGAAGAAATACCGCCGCTCAAAGCTTTCGACACTGAAGACTTGGTAATTTATTCGGGAACATTCTCAAAAGTTTTGGCACCAGGAATGCGTATAGCTTGGATTTTAGCAAGCGAAACCATAATGAAAAAATTTGACGAAATAAAAGAAAGTACAGATTTATGTACATCTTGCGTAGGACAACGAGAAGTGGCAATGTACATGAACGAATATGATTTCGAAGGACATATACGTGAAAATTGCAAGTTGTATGAACATCGTAGAAATGTAATGTGGGAAGCAATACAAAAATATTTCCCGAGTGACGTGAAATGTCAATGTCCTCACGGAGGATTGTTCCTTTGGGTAGAACTTCCCGAACACATGAATGCACGTAAGTTATTTGAAGTTTGCATTGAAAATGAAGTTGCATTTGTACCGGGCGACGCATTCTTTCCTGCATCTGCAAAAAATAATTTTTTCCGCCTCAATTTTTCATACAATGACGATGAACTTATAATTGAAGGTATAAAAAGAATTGCAAAAGCAATGAAAGAATATAAATAATTTGTAAAAAAAGCCGTATTGTTTAACAAGACGTCTTTTTTTATGAACAGGAGAATTTAATGAAAAAAACAGCAATTATTACCGGAGGTACCTCCGGAATAGGTCTTCAAACAGCTAAAACGCTTGCAGAAGAGGGATATATGCCGATATTACTTGCAAGAGATGAAGTAAAAGGAAAATCGGCGGAATCCGAAATATCCGGAAGCGTATTTATTCCTTGTGACGTAAGAAATCCTGTATCATGCAAAAATGCTATTGAAAAGGCGACAAAATTCGGAGAAATAAGAGCAGTAGTGACCTCGGCCGGAATTTACGGTGAATCATTACTTGAAAATACAACGGACGAACAAATAAAAATTTTTTTCGAAACAAATGTATTCGGAACGATGTACATACTGAGAGAAATAATTCCATATATGAAAAAAAACGGAGGAAGTATAGTCACGATTGCATCGGATGCGGCATTGCAAGGAAATACTCAATGTTCTTTATACGGTGCGACAAAAGGAGCCGTAACGGCATTTTCGAAATCACTTGCACTTGAATTGTCAGTATACAAAATCAGAGTAAATGTAATTTGCCCGGCAGACATAGATACACCCTTATTGGAGAAACAGCTTTTAAAAAGCGGAGAAAACAAAAAAATTCTGAGCAGGCAATATCCTCTCATGCGTATAGGAAAAGCGGAAGACGTAGCAAATGCGGCGGCATTTCTCTTATCGGAAAAAGCATCATTCATTACCGGTACAATTTTATCGGTAGACGGAGGACTTACAGACTGGTAAAAATCGGAATTATAATAAACGGTGAATTGAAAAATCAATTATAAATAAAAATTTATTATCAGTATACTTATATTCAAATTCGTGTATAATGAAAATAAAGAAAACTTTTTATTTAATTGAACAGGAGGTACGTCATGAATAATGAAGAAATAAAAAATGAAGAACTTGAAAATAAATGCAATTCGGAAACAACGAACGAAGTGGTACAAAATGAAGCTGAAGTCGAAGTTAATGTGATTGACAACAGAGATGAACAAGCTGCAAAACTTATTCAGTGGGGAGCGGCAAGAGCTGGAGTTATAGTTTTGACACCGTTTTTGGGAACGGCGGCACTCATCGCAAATGAAGTATATATGATTACACGCATAGGTGATATATACGGAATAAATCTTTCAAAAAAAGCCGTACTGTCATTTTTAGGATCGCTTGGAGCAACAGTAATAGGAAACTTGGCATCTACACTTATACCCGTAAGTATAATACAAGGTCCGATAGCGATATCCGTAACATACGGAATAGGAAGAGCGGCACAAAAATGGATAAAAGACGGTATGCCTGACGACACAAAACCCTATCGTGAAATTTTTGAAACCGAAAAAGTTCAAGGAGATGAGAAGATGGAAGAATTGAAAAACAATGAATCTAAAAATCAACCTTTAGGAAATGAAAAAGAAGACTTCACAAACGAATTGGAAAAATTGGAAGATGCATACCAAGAAAAAGCACACGAAGCAGTAAATAAAATGGCAGACCAATTATCCGAAACGGTAGAAATATTGGGAGATAAATTAATCAACGTACTTAAAAAGACCGGTGTAACCGAAGAACAAATCGAAGATGCAAAATATAAGGTACTCGGCGCAAGTGAAGTAGCACAAGAAACAGCACAAAAAGCGATAATTGAATTCAGAGAACAAGTAGAAATACGTTCTAAAGAATTTCACAAAGAAGCAAAAAAATGTGCGGAAGAAATGAAAGTAAAAGCAAAAAAACAAATGGAAGAGCTGCAAAAGAAAAAAGAAATTCTTCGTCATAAATCAGAAATAAAATCATTGCAAGCAAAACAAAAATCCGAAGAACTTAAACTGCAAGCAAAAATACATATGGAAAAAGTAAAAGAAAAAACAGACAAACTTAAAGAAGATATGAAAGAAAAAGCAGGACAAGTTCAAGTAAAGGTAGAAGAAATAAAAGGCAAAGCGAAAGAAACTGCAGTGACATATAAAACGGCAGCAAATGAAGCCATCGAACAGACAAAAGGCAAAATTTTGACTGCAGCAGAAGAATTTAAAGAAAAAACCGAAGAACGTGCAGCGGAAAAGAAAGCAAAAGCGAAAAACGAGAAATAATAAATAATTACATAAATAGACCCTGACAAAATGAACACATAAGTTTTTTGGGTACATTTCAAAAGCCTATGTGTTCATTTTTCATTTAAATAAACAGCGATATAAGTTTTTGACTTTTAACTGATTTGCTGTAAAATAAAAATGCGGAGGAACGATATGAATATTATAAAAAGAAGAGTTCATTTTTATGAAACCGACGGTATGAAAGTGGTTCATCATGCAAATTACTTTAAATGGTTTGAAGAAGCCAGAGTGGAATACCTTCGTGCAGGAGGAATATGTTTAAATGAACTTATGAAAAAAGGAATAGTATTTCCTATAGTGGAAGTGCAAGCACGTTACTTGAAATCTGCAAAATATGATGATGTAATTATCATAAAAACATATTTGAAAGAAATAAACAGAATAAAATTGACATTCTACTATGAAGTTGTAAAAGAAGAAACCGGTGAAATACTGACAACGGCTACTACAAAAGGTACATATACGGATATAAATACAGGTAAGATTGTAAGAATACCTCAGGAAAAAATAGCCAAGTTGATTTCTATTTCAAAAGAGGACAGAGAATAATGGATAACCGACCCATAGGAATAATGGACTCAGGAGTGGGCGGACTTACAGTTGCACGTGTTCTGAGACAAAAGTATCCTGAAGAATCAATTATATTTATAGGAGATACGGCAAATAATCCTTATGGAGAACGTACCTCTCATGAAATAAACGTATTAGCGGAAAAAATGAAAAAATTTTTGATAAGTAAGAATGTAAAAATGATTATAATTGCATGCAATACGATTACATTCAACGTGCAAAAAAATTTTTATGACGAAAAAATACCGATTGAAGGTATGAGTTTGGACTTACCTCATTTTGAAAACACCGGAAGCATAACCGTATTTGCCACACCGGCAACAATAAATTTGCACATACATAAAAATAAAATAAAAGAAAAATTCCCTAACTCAAAAATTGAAGAAATGCCATGTGAAGGGTTGGCACATGCTATAGAAGAAAATAATTCACGGGAAAAAATAACTGAAATTTTGAAAAAAATAATGGAAAAAAGGAAAATTTCACCCGCAGATATAGGAATATTTGCATGTACGCACTATCCTCTTGTTGAAGACGTATTTAAGAAAATATGGAATAAAACAAAATTTTGGGATCCGGCGGAAAGTACGGTGGAAAATTCCATGAAAAAATTAAAAAAAGAAAACAAAAAATCGGAATCTTACACTGAAGATTTGTTTTATTTTACAGAAAATGCCGAAAGAGCGGAAATTTTGGTAAAAAAATTTTTCGGAAATAAAGTTTCCGTAAAAAATATTAAATTGGGGTGTTAATTATGACTTTGACAGTAATAAAGATTATTACCGCCGTTATAGGACTGATTTGCTTAGGTTTTATTGCATATTGGATAATGGCTTTTATACAAGGTGATTGCAAATTTCACATAGAGAAAAATAAAATGAGCTCACTTAAAGTAGACTCCATGAGCGATAACCATGTGTTATTTACATTTACGGTACCTATTGTAAACAAAGGTAGACAAAACGGAACTATTATGGATGCGTTTATGAGATTATACGTTCCGTTCGAACAATACAACGAGGCATTTTTATCTACACTTTTGACAGTCAAAGATTTACCGAGAAATGACGGATATTGGCAAGCATGTATAATTCCCAAAGGAAGTCATAAGACATTGGTTTGCAAAATAATAATGCAAGGAAAATCGGGAAACATATTGAGAGACTTGGAAACTATACCTGATATACCGTTGGAAATAATTTATCAAGCTGTAGGACGAAGCGATTACTATTACGAAAAAGAAATGATACATATAAAAAGTGAAGAAATACGCTCTGCAGTATATTCATATACATCGGAGGTGAAATAAATGGAATCACCGGAACTTATACCAGTACATACAAGAATACTTACAAATAAAGACAATATAGTAGAAGCAATCAAAGAATATGCACAAGATATCATTACGAATAAAGATATAGTGTGTGTTGCCGAATCCGTACTTGCGATAACACAAAGCAGATATATAAGGCCTGAAGAACTGAAAGTATGCTGGCAAGCAAGACTTATGAACAGATTTGTACCGCCTGCAGGATCTATGGCAAGTATTTACGGAATGCAAGCCGCAATGGAAGAAGAAGGTAAATGGAATATGATGTTTTCATTTATCTGGGGTGCAATTGCAAAATTGGCGGGCAAACATGGAGTTTTCTATCAAAGATGCAGACAAGCGTCATTAATAGACGATGTAACTGGAACAATGCCGCCGTTTGATAAATGTCTTGTATATGGACCTGCAAATGCAAGTAAGGTATGTGAAGAAATAAAAAAAGCGACAGGAGCATACGGAGCTGTAATAGCAGATGTAAATGATTTGAAAAGAGCTGCCGTACTCGGGAAAAGTGCAAAAATCAGTCCATACAAAGTGGCAAAAATATTAATAGACAATCCTTTTGGAAATGACAATCAAAAAACACCGATAGTTATAATTAAAAATTTTACAGATTATGTATAAAAAAAGCATCGAATTGCAAAAAAACTCCTTTATGGCTTTTACGATAAAGGAGTTTTTCAATCTCGATGTTTTTAAAATAAAAAAGCCGACATAAGTCGGCAACTTTATTAAATATCTCTGTTAACTTTGTTGGAACGAAGGGCGCGAGTGCAGACATTCATTCTCTTGACTTTCCCGTTAACAAGAACACGAACTCTCTGAACGTTCGGTTTCCAAGTTCTCTTTGATTTTCTGTGAGAATGGGAAATCTTAAAACCGGTCAATACTTTTTTACCTGAAATTTCACAATAATTAGCCATGTGCTACACCTCCTTGCATATCCCTGATTGCAACACTAATAATATAGCATATTTTTTTTTAGATGTCTATATTTCAATATTCAAATAACCGTTTTTCATGATACCATATGAATTTCAATTAATCAAGAATTTACAAAGCATAAGTTGCAAATTATTTTGAAACTCGGAAATTTATTTAATATAATAAATACAAAATGTAAAAATGAGGACACATATGAAACTGGAAGACTCGGTAATGAAAGTAAAGGGTGTGGGCCCGAAGATGTTTGAAAAACTTGGAAAATTGAATATAAAAACGGTGGAAGATTTAATTAATTTTTTTCCGAGAAAATATCAAGATTGGTCAAAGATTACACCTATGGAAAACATTGTGATAGGAGAAGAATGTCTCATATACGGTAAAATCGTTAAAATAGATGAACGGATTTTACGTCGCGGAATGAGACTTCTTTCGGTAATATTGACCGACAATATAAACAGTGTGACTCTGACATATTTCAATCAAAGCTGGAAGAAAAAACAATTTAATATAAATGAAGAAATTTTAGCATATGGGAAAGTTGAATATTTGTACGGTAAATATCAAATATCGAATGCCGAAATTGAAGCGGTTCCAAAAGAAAATTTGAAAAATTTTGAAAAACTGGTACCGATATATCCGCTTACGGAAGGAATAACGGCAACACAAATGAGAAGTATGATAGCATTTGCATTGAAAAATGTTTCGAATTTAAAAGAAAATTTACCCATAGAAATTTTGATACGTGAAAATTTTCCGGATAAATTACTTGCCATAAAAACGTTGCATAATCCTAAAAATTATAAAGAAAAAGAGACGGCAAGAAAAAGACTTGCATTTGAAGAATTATTTTTTATGCAAGCGGGAATATTGATGCTAAAAGAAAAACGAAAAATAAATTCTTACGGAATAAAATGCGGTCCCTCAGGTAAACTTGTAAAATCCGTTTTAAATAAATTTCCGTTTGAACTTACAAAAGATCAGAAAAAAGCATTTTCGGATATTGAAAATGATATGGAAGATATAGAACCGATGTACAGATTATTGCAAGGAGATGTAGGCAGCGGTAAAACTGCAATAGCGGCACTTACAGCGGCTAAAATTGTAGAAAACGGATATCAAGCGACCATTATGGCACCAACTGAAGTTTTAGCATCACAACATTACAAAACTTTTTTGAATTTATACAAAAATTTATCGGTAGAAATTGCATACTTGTCAGGAAATATAAAAAATTCGGAAAGAGAAGTACTGTTAAATAAATTGAAATCCGGAGAAATAGATATACTGATCGGTACGCATGCATTGATTGAAAATAATGTGAAGTTTGCACATTTGGGACTTGTTATTACCGACGAACAACACAGATTCGGAGTAAAACAAAGAGAATTGCTTGAAACTAAAGGTGAAAATCCTCACGTGCTTGTAATGACTGCAACACCTATACCGAGAACGATGGCACTTTCGGTATACGGAGATTTGGATGCGTCCGTTATAAACCAAATGCCGATAGGCAGAAAACCGGTAAAAACATATGTAATAAATGACAAATTGCTGCAAAGAGTATTGATTTTTATAAAAAAAGAAATACAAAAAGGTCATCAAGCATACATAGTATGTCCGCTTGTAGAAGAAAGTGAAAAAACAGATCTTGCAGCCGCTATATCCGTTTATGATAAACTCAGAAAAAATATTTTTTCCGAATATAAATGTGGACTTATATACGGAAAAATGAAAAACTCCGAAAAAGAGCAAATAATGAATGATTTTTGTGAAAACAGACTGCAAATACTTGTTGCCACATCGGTAATAGAAGTAGGAGTAAACGTTCCGAATGCGACTGTAATGCTTGTGTATGGAGCCGAACGATTCGGACTTTCCCAATTGCACCAATTAAGAGGAAGAGTAGGTAGAGGTAAAATACAATCATACTGTATTTTGTACACAAAAAATACAAATGAAACGACAACATTAAGACTCAACATAATGACAAAAATAAACAACGGATTTTTACTTTCGGAAAAAGATTTAATGTTGAGAGGCTCGGGAGAACTTTTCGGATATCATCAACATGGGATGCCCGACTTGAAAGTTGCAAATATAATAAGAGATTTGCCGCTGCTTGAAAAAGCAAGAAACTACGCACAAAAATTTATTCATTCGGAGAAAAACATAAAAAGTGAAGTAAAAAAACGCTTCGGTAAAGTTTTTTTAGAACGTTTATATCATTAACGTGAAAAGTATTTGTGAACATAATCCGTTTATATGCTATACTTTTTACATATGGTAAATATGAATATTGTCATATAAATATATTTGAATTACAATAATAGTGTTAATCTGACAACAAAGTAAAAATATTTTACTTAGGAGAACTATGTTTGATATAAAAAAAAGTGCCAGAAATATTATGGGAATTAATGTTCACGCCATAAACATGGAGCAGGCTTTGGAGTTTGCTTTGGATAAAATTGAACGTAAAGAACCATGTATGACTGCAACACCCAATGCGGAAATGATAATGTTGGCACAAAAAGATAAAGAATTTGCAAAAATTTTGAACTCTTGCGATATGCTTATAGCAGACGGAGCAGGGATTATATGGGCCGGAGAACAACTGGGATATCATTTTCCGGAACGTGTTGCCGGTGCAGATTTTGTTGAAAATTTACTGAAAAAAGCGGTAGAAAAGCAAATATCCGTATATTTTTTGGGCGGAGCACCTAAAGTAGCAATGAAAGCCGTTGAAAAATTCAGAGAGAAATACGGAGAATTTCCTTTAGCCGGAATACATGACGGATATTTTGATGAAAAAGAAGAAATAAAAATTATTGAAGAAATAAAAAATAGAAATACTGAAATTTTGCTTGTGGGAATGGGAGTCCCGAAGCAAGAAAAATGGATTTATAACAACAAAGATAAATTGGGAAATGTATTCTCAATAGGTATAGGCGGAGTTTTTGACGTAATGGCGGGGGTTGTACCTCGTGCACCTAAATGGATGCAGAAAAACAGATTGGAATGGGCATATAGGTTGTTCAAACAACCTCAGCGTATACATCGAGTAATGGCAATTCCGAAATTTATGATAAAAATCAAGAATTGGAAAGGATCGAAAAAGAAGTAAAATGTTAAAGAAACCTATTATATTACCGGAAGGATATCCTTTTATAGGGGTATCGGTTTTATTGGCAATATTATTGGCTTATTTCGGCTTTAAGCATATAGCGGTAGTGCCGGCAGTTTTTGCGGTATATTTTTGTTACTTTTTTCGTTGTCCGCGCAGAAATTCCAAAATACCTGAAGAAAAAGATATTATAGTATCTCCGGCAGACGGAACTGTAATGTCCGTTGTAAAAGACGTAGATGAAGAAATGTTTCTTGGAGAAAAATGTTGGAAAATAACAATTTTTTTATCTGTATTCAACGTTCATTGCAATCGTTCACCTATGGAAGGTAAAATCACATATCAATCATATACTCAAGGTAAATTTTTACCGGCATATAAAGATTCGGTAGGATTTGAAAACGAGAGAGGCGCAATAGGGATAAAAGGCGAAAAACGTTCGATACTTGTAATATTGATTGCAGGAATTTTGGCAAGACGTGTAGTTTCATGGAAAAAACTCGGAGACAACCTTAAAAGGGGTGAATTGTACGGAATGATTAAATTCGGTTCATGTACAGAAATTTATATTCCCGGAAATGTTGAAATATGTGTAAAAAAAGGTAGTAAAGTAAAAGGTGGATTGTCAATCATAGGGAGGTTGAAATAAAGTGAAAAAATCATGGATAGCAAACGGAGTTACGGCAGCCAATGCGTTGTTCGGAGGATTGTCAATTATGTGCTCCATAAACGGAGAATTTTATTTGGCAGCGACATTTATATTACTCGCAACAGTTGCAGATGCATTGGACGGTCGTGTAGCACGTGCACTTAAAACTGCAGGTCCGTTCGGAGTTGAACTGGATTCTCTCTGTGATAATATTTCATTCGGTATTGCCGCAGGTGCTTTGATTTATTCATATCAATTGCAATCATTGGGAACATATGGACTGATTCCATGTGCTTTATTAGGTGCATTTTGTTCATTCAGATTGGCACGTTTCAACGTAATGGTCTCGGATGTACATGGATACTTTCAAGGACTTCCCTGTCCGACAGTAGGAGTTTTGATTTCATCATACGTACTTTCGGGAGTGAAGATTTGGGATTGGCTTGCACTTATTTGTGTTTTAGGATTGGGAATTCTGATGGTAAGTGAAGTTCACTACCCGGATAATAAAGGTGCAAGCGCCGATCAACTGCACTTACCTGCATTACTCGGATGTTTGCTTTTCGTGATTATATGTATATTTTTACAACCGTCCACATGGGCAGCTGCAATCTGCGTAGCATACGTTATATTCGGTATGATAAATACATGGTTGAATCGTAGAAAGAAGAAAATGCGCAGAGCAAGAAAAATGAGAAAAGGCATGGATTTATGACATACATTCTTGACATTATTATGATTCCGGTACAGCTGATTGTAGCGTTTTTTACGATTTATTATACGGTTATAGCTATATTCGGAATGTGGCATAGAAAAGAAAAAAATCTGGCAGAACCGAAAAGTAAATTTGCAATAGTAATTCCGGCACATAATGAATCCGTAGTAATAGGAGAATTGTTGGATAATTTGAAAAAATTAAAATATCCGTCAAACCTGTACGACATATTCGTTATTGCGGACAACTGTACGGACAAAACGGCTGAAATAGCAAAAGAGTACGGTGCAGAAGTTCTTGAACGTGAAAATAAAGAAGAAATAGGAAAAGGTTATGCGATGGATTGGGCTTTTCCTAAAATATTCGAATTGAACAGAAACTATGACGCTTTTTGCGTATTTGACGCAGATAATCTTGTGCACTTGGACTTTTTGAAAGTTATGAACACAAGACTTCTTAAAGGCGAAAAAGTAATGCAAGGATATCTCTCTGCTAAAAATCCTGTGGACACATGGGTATCCGGCACATTTGCAATAGCTTTTTGGGTTGTAAACCATTTGTGGCACTTGGGTAAGTATAATATCGGCTTATCTTCCTGTTTGGGAGGAACCGGTATGTGTATTGCATCCGATATTATAAAGAAATACGGATGGGGATGTGACTGTTTGACTGAAGACATGGAATTTTCAATGAAATGTCTCAGTCACGGTATACGTACATGTTGGGTACATGATGCAATTATTTACGATGAAAAACCGTTATCATTGATGGCATCATGTAAACAAAGAAAACGTTGGGCACAAGGACAATTCGATTGTTCGGAAAGATACATACCGATATTGTTTAAAGAAGGTATACGTCGCAGAAATATAGTTATGCTTGACGGAATAATGCAACTTTTGCAAAACTATTTTCTGTTGATTTCGACATTTTATGCAATTATGACTTATATAAATATGTTCGATCCGTGCTTTACGGTAATTTTATATAACGACGTATTGATACCGCAACAATTTTGGTCAACCTTAGGTATTATTCAATATGTTTTACCGTTAATTGTATTACTGCAAATAGAAGTACCGCTGAAAATTTATTTTTATTGGTTCTTCTATCCGTTATTTATGTATTCATGGATACCGGTAACATTTTTAGGATGGTTGGATCGACATAAAAAAGACTGGGTACATACAGTTCACACAAGAAATTTGAATTTCGAAAAAACATCGCTGACAAGAAAAAAGGAAATTGACAAAAAATAATTTTCTGAAATTTGATTGACGTAAATAGTTTGTTATGTTAAAATTATTTCTGTCAGTGAAATGCCGGAGTGGCGGAATGGCAGACGCACCAGACTCAAAATCTGGCGGTGGCGACACCGTGTGGGTTCAAGTCCCACCTCCGGCACCATAAAAATAATCAGACACGATTGAATTAATCGGATGTCTGATTTTTTATTGCGTGAATTTGAAATTTTGAAATACGATGTTTATACGACTATATAATAAAATGCGGTTTCATAATAAATGTCGGATGAGTATAAGTAAATATATTTATTTCGTTTTTATTAAAATAAAAAGTGTACATTATTCGTATCGATACCACACAATTATCTCGAAAAATAATCAAAGGAGTAACTGATAAGTACGTGAATTTTTAATAGAAATTTTGAAAAATTATTTTAATATTAAATTGAATAAATGTAATTATGCAATAAATTTTCAGACACTATAAAAGATTATTGAGGCAAAAAGTATTATTGTGTATATTTCTTATTTTGTTCAATTGATTTATTTTGATATTTAAAAGGCAATATAAAAAACGGATGCGTAAATATAATTTTGCATCCGTTTTCTGTTCAAATAATTATATTTGATTTGATAATTAAATCAAAATCTGTTTTTTATTTCCGCATTATTATAAAACTTCTTCAAAAACGGTAATTGATAAAATCTTTTTCTGTAACGATGTACAACAGTAAATGCGAGTACCAGAAACAAAAGTATAAAAAATCGTACACTATGCTCTTCGAAACGCAATAAATCGTGTCCGAGCAAAACTTCAACCGCTACTGAAGGAATTTTACCTATCAGCGTACACCGAAGATGCTCTCTGCTGTTTAATTTACTGACTACGGCTACTGCAGTAGTTAATATGTTCGGTGAATATGGAACTGCTCTTGCAATAATCATTGCCTTGATTGTACTGTATTTATCAAGTTTCTCCAAAAGATTTCTTTTTTCTATAAATTGTCTTGAACTTTTTCTTAGAAATATTCTTCCTATATGGTAACTTAACTCAATACCTATTACTTCTCCAATCCATGAAATAATAATTCCTGGTATTATTCCGAATAAAACCCCGTTTACCGTAAGGGAAGGAATTGTAGGAATACCGAGTACATTGAAAATTGCGATAATCAATATGCTTATTATGAAAGCCCAATACCCGAAAGACGTAATATAAGAAGATAATCCGTTCATATCTCCCGCTAAAATCAACTTTGCTGTTGTGTGATAAAAAACAGGAAAATATGTTTTTGTAATTACAAAACAAAGAAATCCGGCAATGATAAACATAACAATTCCGGAAATTGTTTTATAGGTGTTTGACATAAAGGTCCTTGATTTCTAAATAGTAAAATGCATTCTGATTTTCAAATGCGAAAACAAACTGTCTCTATTATTATATCATAGGAACACACATTAAAATAACTTGGTTGTGAGTGTATGATAAATTTATATAATAAAAAGATATTTTAAAAAATTTACTTGAAAAAAGCAGTTTTTATGATATTATGGTATAAATAGAAAATGCTATGAAGGGAAGAAGCTGTGAATTGTTTTACAGAGACTTGTACAATTGCTGAAAGTACAGGAATACATGAAACGGTAAGTCACCCCTGAGCAGACAGAAATGTCCGTTACGTTCGTTACGCGTTTACGAGTGATTTACAGATAATTAAGGAGTAGTGTCTGTAAATTATATAGGTGGTACCGCGGAAGGTCTCTTTCGTCCTATGGGATGAAAGAGTTTTTTTATTTAAAGGGGAGGAACATATGCAAGAAGTAAAAGGATTGGATAAATATAATCCCGGAGAAATTGAAGGCAAATTATATGAATTTTGGGAAAAGAACAACGTATTTCATGATGAGCCGGATTCTTCAAAAGAACCGTACAGTATAGTTTTGCCTCCACCGAATGTAACAGGACAGTTACATATGGGACATGCGTTGGACGGAACTTTACAAGATATATTGATACGATACAAACGTATGCAAGGATATAATGTCATGTGGCTTCCGGGAAAAGATCATGCAGGAATTGCAACGCAAGTAAAAGTTGAAAAGCAAATTGCAAAAGAAGGTTTGACCAAGTACGACTTAGGTCGAGAAAAATTTCTTGAACGTGTATGGCAATGGAAAGAAAAATACGGAAATACAATAGGAAAACAAATACGTAAATTGGGTTCTTCATGCGATTGGACAAGAGAACGTTTTACAATGGATGATGTATGTGCCAAAGCCGTAAGAGAAGTATTCATAACATTGTATGAAAAAGGTTTGATTTATAGAGGATTCAGAATTACAAATTGGTGTCCCAGATGTCAAACTGCACTTTCGGATATTGAAGTTGAACACGAAAATGAAGACGGTAAATTGTATTATGTTAACTATCCTATCGTAGATAGTGATGAATATATACAAATTGCGACAACACGTCCTGAAACAATGCCGGGTGATACGGCAGTTGCGGTAAATCCGGATGATGAAAGATATGTACATTTAATCGGTAAAATGCTTAAATTGCCGACAACAAATCGTGAAATTCCTGTTATTTCCGATGAATACGTAGATAAAGAATACGGTACCGGTTGTGTTAAAATTACACCTGCACATGACCCTAATGACTTTGAAGTAGGAAGTCGTCATAATTTGGAAACATTGATTATTATAAATAAAGACGGCACGCTTAATGAAAATTCCGGAAAATATAACGGAATGGACAGATATGAAGCGCGCAAACAAATAATTAAAGATCTTGAAGAACAAGGTTTGCTTGTAAAAACGGAAACAAAAGAACACGCAGTCGGACATTGTTCACGTTGTGAAACTGTAATCGAACCTTTGACAACCAGACAATGGTTTGTAAAAATGAAACCGTTGGCAAAACCGGCAATGGATGCAGTTACATCAGGTAAAACTAAATTTGTGCCGGAACGTTTTACAAATATATACATACAATGGCTTGAAAATATTCATGACTGGTGTATTTCACGCCAACTTTGGTGGGGACATCGTATACCGGTATGGTATTGCGAAGAATGCAAAGAAACGATTGCATCTCGCACAGATATAACTGAATGCACAAACTGCGGAAGTAAAAAAATTAATCAAGACCCAGATGTACTTGATACATGGTTTTCATCTGCACTTTGGCCGTTTTCGACAATGGGCTGGCCTGAAAAAACAGAAACATTAAAACAATGGTATCCTACAAGCACAATGGTAACCGGATATGACATTATATTTTTCTGGGTAGCACGTATGATGTTCATGTCGATGGAATTTATGCATGAAATACCGTTTAAATACGTATTCATACATGGACTTGTGCGAGATTCACAAGGAAGAAAGATGTCGAAATCTTTAGGCAATGGTATAGATCCGCTTGAAGTCATAGAAAAATACGGTGCAGACGCATTGAGATTTACATTGGTAACGGGTAATACACCCGGAAATGATATGCGATTCTACTATGAACGTGTAGAAGGAAACAGAAACTTTGCAAATAAATTGTGGAATGCAACCAAGTTCACACTTATGAATTTGGATAACTATGATAAGAACTTCACACCGGAAGAAAAAGATTATACACTTGCAGATAAATGGATATTGGAAAAATTGGCAAAAACCGAAGAATTCGTAAGCAGAAATCTTGATAAATACGAACTCGGAGAAGCTGCTGACAGTATATATAATTTTGCATGGAATTGTTTCTGTGATTGGTACATTGAAACTGCAAAATCACGTTTATATGCAGAACATTGTAGAGATCGACAAGTAACACAATATGTACTTGTATATACATTGACACGTATGTTGGCACTCTTGCATCCGTTTATGCCTTTTATTACCGAACATCTTTGGCAACATTTACCTCATGAAGGGAAAACATTGGCAAGAGCGGAATGGCCGAAGGTATCTGAAAAACTTCGCTTTGAAAAAGAAGAAGAACAAATGGAACGTATTATGGAAATAATAAAAGCAATCCGTAATATGCGTGCCGAAGCCGGAGTTATACCTGCAAAGACATGTAGAATAAAGATACATGTAACAAGAGAAAATCTCAAAAATTGTATTGAAAATCATAAGAGCTACTTTGAAAAACTTGCAAATGTAGAAAGTATCGAGTTCTTGAACAGTGATGAAGATAAGCCTGAAAATGCACTTACAGCGGTAGTGACAAATTCCGACATATATATGGAATTAAAAGGACTTATAGATACGAAAAAAGAAACTGAACGTATAAACAAAACAAGAGAAGTACTTGAAAAAGAAATTGCAAGAGCCGAAGGTAAACTCAAGAACAAGGGATTTATAGCAAAAGCACCGGCAGCGGTAGTAAATAAAGAAAAAGAAAAACTTGAAGAATTCAAAGAACAAATGAAATCTTTGGAAGAACGTCTGAAATTTTTAACAAAAATATAAATAAAAACAGCCTTGTAAAAGCAAGGCTGTTTTTATGGAGGTATTTATGACTTACGAAAATGCAATAGAATCTTTGGAAAAATCACTTGTATTCGGAATAAAACCCGGAATGCAACGAATAAAAAAACTTTTGGAACTTCTCGACAATCCTGAAAAAGCATATAAAGTAATTCACGTTACAGGAACAAATGGTAAAGGTAGCGTAGTTGCGATGATTACAAAAATACTTGAATTATCGGGTATAAAAACAGGAAGATTTACATCACCGCACTTGATTGAATATACCGAAAGATTTTATTCATGCGGGGCGTATATATCAAAAGAAAAATTTGCGGAAATGTATGAAAAGGTACAAAAAGCAGTTCAAATAATGAAAGAAGAAGGACACGAACAACCTACGGAATTTGAGATGCTTACCGCAATGGCATTTTTATATTTTAAAGAAGAAAATGTAGAATATGCGGTAGTAGAAGTGGGAATGGGAGGACTTTTGGACTCCACAAATGTAGTTGAACCGGAAATTTCCGTTATTACAAATGTAGCAATGGATCATATGAAAATATTAGGCAAAGATATAAAATCCATTGCAGAACAAAAAGCCGGAATAATAAAAGAGAAAAAAACTGTAGTAACATCTGCAACAAATGAAGCACTTTCAATTATAAGCAAAGAAGCCGAGAAAAAACATTCGAAAATATATGTATACAATAAAGATTTTGCAGTTGATTCGGTAGAGGTAAAAAATAAAGGTCAAATGATAAAACTAAAGACCGATATAAAAGAAATTTCTGAAAAAGAACAAACTATAGAAATACCGTTAAACGGAAAATATCAATCAATAAATGCGGCGATTGCATGGACAACTGTAAAATTACTTGAAAATAAAGAAAAACGTATAACAAATGAAAGTATACTCAAAGGATTTTTGTCGGTAATATGGCATGGAAGATTTGAAATATTTGAAATAGACGGGAATACAATTATTCTTGACGGAGCACATAATTTCGCCGGAGCAAAAACTTTAAATGAAACATTGAATCAAAAGTATAAAAATAAAAAAAGACTTGTAATTTTCAGTTCGCTTAAAGATAAAGAAACTCAAAAAATACTGAAACTTATAGTAAGAGAAAATGATACGGTATTTTTTGTTGAAGCACCGACAAAACGTACAAGAACATTTGATGAACTTAAAAAAATGACGGATTCGAAGCACTTTGAAATGCCGAATGTAAAAACAGCACTGGACAAAGCATTGAAAATATCCGGGAAAGACAATGTAATAATTGTTTGCGGATCGCTATATATACTAGGAGATGCATTGAAATTTATAAACGGGGAAAGCGACGAATAATAATTCAACTCAATTATTCTTAAAAGTAATAAAAGAATCTCAAAATTATATTAAAAAACATTGTAAATTTACAAAAAATTTACAAAACCAAAGTATGATAAAGAGAATGCAAAATGATTTTAAGATGGAGGGACAAATGTTCAGTCTGGTAAATAAGCATGAGGAGTTTTTTGACTACTTGGTAACAAATGCAGAACACTTTCACAAAGGCGCTGTCATGATAAAAGAATTATTGACGGATCCGTCAAAACTTGAAAGATACACAAAAGAAATAAAAGCTATAGAACATACTGCAGATGATGTTACTCATGAAGTTGTAAATAAAATGGGAGAAGTATTCATCACTCCTATAGACAGAGAAGATTTTTGTTTACTTACAAACAATATAGATGATTGCGTAGATGACGTAAAAGACGTAATTTTGTCGTTGAGACTTTATCATGCAGGTATAGGTTGGGCATTACCGCTTCGTATGGCGGATATACTTGTAGAAATGGCCGAAAATCTTATCGTGCTGTTCCGACTTCTTAAAAATATTGATAAAAATGAAAAAGAAATAAATGAAAGAGTAAGAAAAATAAATATATTGGAAAGTGAAGCCGACAATATATATAGAGATGTAGTATCGGACCTTTTTGACGGAGATCATGAAGTTATGGAGATAATACGTTGGAAAGAAATAATGGAAACAATGGAAATTACTGCAGATCAGGGTGAACGTGTTGCAAACATTATTCGAGAAGTGGTAGTGAAATATGCATGATATCTACTTGATAGGGTTTGTTATTATATTGGCGCTGTTATTTGACTTTATAAACGGATTTCACGACACTGCCAATGCAATAGCAACATGCGTTGCTACAAGAGCGATAAGTCCGAAAGTTGCAATAGTAATGTCCGCAATTTTAAACTTTTTGGGAGCCATGGTATCCACCGGTGTTGCAAAAACAATCGGCGGAGAAATAGTAAACTCACCGGATATGGTAGACTCGAGAGTTTTGATAGCGGCATTGACAGCATCAATTATATGGAATCTTTTCACGTGGTGGATAGGGATGCCGTCAAGCTCATCTCATGCACTCATAGGAGGCATGATCGGTGCAGTAATTATTTCATACGGAATCGGTGCGATACACGTAAGCGGAGTGCTTACGATAGTTGCAGGACTTATAGTTTCTCCTCTTGCGGCACTTGTGTCAGGATATATTTTGATGACGTTATTTTACTTGCTTTTTGCAAAAATGAGAAAATCCAAACTGAACTTTATAGCGGTGCATGTTCAAATACTGTCAGCGGCAATAATGGCATTCTCACACGGGTCAAATGACGCTCAGAAATCTATGGGAGTAATAACACTTGCATTACTCTCGGGAGGATACATAGGAGCACTTGAAGTTCCGTGGGAAGTAAAAATTGCATGTGCAATAGCAATGGGATTAGGTACAAGCATGGGCGGTTGGAGAATAATAAAAACCGTAGGAAATAAAATATTCAGAATGCAACCTATAAACGGAGTAGCTGCAGACTTGAACTCTGCCATAACGGTATTTACAGCTACATTTTTGCATCTTCCCGTATCTACAACACATGTAGTAACAGGCTCTATTATGGGTGTAGGTTGGGCACATAGATTTAAAGCGGTACATTGGAATGTAGCATACTCAATGGTATCTGCATGGGTAATGACAATACCGTGCACGGCAGCGGTAGGTGCATTGGTATACATAATAATGCTGCATTTAATATAATTTCTAAAATACGGTTAATACCGTATTTTTTTAATATATGAATTTATGATAATATAAAAAATAAAAATAAAAGTAAAAACAGGAGAAAAAAATGCTGATTCAATGGTTCCCAGGGCATATGGCCAAAACAAAACGACTTATAACCGAACATTTAAAAGCTGTAGATGTGGCGGTAGAACTTTTAGATGCGAGAATTCCGATGTCAAGCGCAAATCCTATGGTGGAAAATTTGGTACAAAACAAGCCGAGAATAATCGTACTTAATAAATCGGACCTTGCTGATGTAAAAATTACGGAAAAATGGATTGAATATTTCAAAAAAGAGGATATAGACGTTATACCTGTAAGCACATACAACGGAAAAGACAAGAAAAAATTAATAAATTTAATACGAGAAAAAGCAAAACCCGTACTTGAAAAATGGCAAAGAAGAGGACTTAAAAACAGATCCGTAAGAATTATGATTTTAGGAATACCGAATGTAGGTAAATCAACACTTATAAATTTTCTTTCAGGATCGAAAGCAACGAGAACGGCAAACACACCGGGACACACAAAAGGCAAGCAATGGGTAAGGCTTTCATCAGGACTTGACCTTCTTGATACACCGGGAGTACTTTGGCCGAAATTCGAAGATCAAAATGCAGCATTGAAATTAGCGGCAACAGGTGCAATTGCAGGAGAAATATTTGATTCATATGAAGTAGTAACAACATTACTTGCCGCACTAAAAGAAATATCACCGCAAATATTAAAAGAGAAATATGACATTGAAGATGTAAATCAAGATACGCAAATACTTTTGGAATTAATAGGAAAACGTAGAGGATGCCTGTTACCTGGAGGAGAAATAGACTCGACAAGATCCGAAGCATTGGTACTTACAGATTTCAGAAGCGGGAAACTCGGCAGAGTAACATTGGATATGCCGCCGTCAGAGGATAAAAAATGAATATTGCTGAAGTAAAAGAATTACTGAAAAAAGATAATGTAGAAATATCACTTATTGAAAAACTTATGCAAGACAAAAGAAAAGGTGTACAACAGGCGCTGAATACGTATTTTAAGAAAAAAGACTTTGAGAATAAAGAGCGACTCCGTGTAGAAGAAATGTATGCAGTTGAAAGTGAATTTTATAAACAAGGCATACAATATGTAGTCGGAATAGATGAAGTAGGAAGAGGACCGCTTGCAGGACCTGTAACGGTAGCGGCAGTAATACTTAAACCGCACTGGTTTGTAGAAAATTTAAACGATTCTAAAAAAGTATCAAAAGAAAAAAGAGAAATTATATCAAAAAAGATACGCGAAGAAGCACTTGCAATATCAATAACGGATTTATCGGTTGAAGAGATAGACACACTGAATATATATCAGGCAACTATGCTTGCAATGTATCAAGCTGTAAAAAAACTTGAAATAAAACCTCAAGCGGTAATAGTAGATGCGATGCCTCTGCATTTTCAAATGCCATGTAAATCATTAATACACGGAGATTCAAAAAGTGCATCGGTTGCTGCAGCATCTATAGTGGCGAAAGTACACAGAGATCATATAATGGACGAATATGCAAAAATATATCCGGGCTATGATTTTGAAGACAATAAAGGATACGGAACGAAAAAGCATATGGAAGCAATATATGAACTTGGAATAACACCGATACACAGAAAAAGTTATGAACCTGTAAAAAGTATTGTTTTAAAAGGAAACTATAAAAAGAATAACGGAATAAAAATTTAAAATATTCCATTAATAAGTAGAAGCATATTGTAAAAGAATGCAAAAAATAAAATAAAAAACGAATAAGTATAATAAAAAAATTTAAACTACGACATGTATCGGAAATTATGGACATATTTATTATCAATCGAATTGAACACGTGGATGCTTTTTTGTATCTTGCAAGAAGCATCCTTTTGTTTTGGAATTTTTTATGCGTTTGACTTGTTTATTTACAATATATTAATATTGATTTAAAAGTGATTGAATTGGTTTGTGGAGAAGTATATGAAAAAATCCGAATTTGGACGTTATGGAGAAGAACTTGCAGAAAAATATCTTGAGAAAAAAGGATTCAAACTTTTAGCGAAAAATTTCAGAAGGCGACATGGAGAAATTGATTTAATAATGCAAGACGGAGAAACGTGGGTTTTTGTAGAAGTAAAAGCACGAACAAATAAACGTTTCGGTGAACCTATAGAATCTGTTACTCTTTATAAAAGAGAACATATACGCTATTGTGCGAATATGTACTTATATATGAAACAAGAAGAAGACAGGCAAGTAAGATTTGATGTAGTTGAAATTATGATTTATCCGGGTAAAGAACCTGTTTATAGACATGTAGTTAATGCATTTTAGGAGGATTTATGTTTGCGCAAGTATATGGCACAACAACTTATGGATTGAACGGTCACGTTATTATTGTTGAAACCGATATAAATCGCGCAGCACCTTCTTTTGATATTGTAGGACTTCCTGCAACATCGGTTAAAGAATCAAAAGAACGTGTGTATTCAGCAATAAAAAATTCCGGATACCATTTTCCTATAAATAAAGTTACTGTAAATTTGGCACCGGCAGATTTAAAAAAAGACGGGTCCGGTCTTGATCTTCCAATCGCAATCGGATTACTTACAGCAACGGGCGTAATACCTCAGGAGATTTTAAAAGATTCGTTATTTATCGGAGAACTTTCCTTAAAAGGTGAAATAAGAGCGGTCCCCGGAGTACTTTCAATGGTTCTTGCAGCCAAAGAACATGGAATACAAAAATTTTTCGTACCTGAAAAAGTTGTTTCAGAAGCTTTACTTTGTGAAGATATACAAGTTTTTTCCGTTAAATCTTTGAGATGTGTAGTTGAACATATATTAGGAAATGAAATATTGAAACCTGCTTTGAGAAATGAAACGGAACAAAATAAGAAATTGATATATGACGTGGATTTTTCCGAAGTACAAGGGCAAATTACGGCAAAGCGTGCATTGGAAATTGCCGCCGCCGGAGCACATAACGTATTGATGTCGGGAACTCCTGGATCGGGAAAGACAATGCTTGCAAGAAGAATTACTACAATCCTACCTTTAATGACGCAAGAAGAAGCATTGGAGGTAACGAAAATATATAGTGTGGCAGGTTTATTTAATGAAAATCAAATTATGCATGAACGTCCGTTTCGAAATCCGCATCATACCATATCTACTGCAGGACTTATAGGCGGAGGAACCGTACCGCGTCCCGGTGAAGTGACACTTGCGCATCATGGAGTGTTGTTTTTAGATGAGCTTCCTGAATTTCCGAGATCCGTTTTGGAAGTACTTAGACAACCGTTGGAAGACAGAAAAGTTCATATATCAAGAGTTAATGCATCATTTGTATATCCTACAGATTTTATTTTGATTGCAGCAATGAATCCTTGTCCGTGCGGATACTACGGAGATTTAAAAAGAGAATGTACTTGCACAGACGGAGAAATAAGAAGATATAACAGAAAAATTTCAGGACCGCTGCTTGACAGAATAGATTTACACATTTCAGTACAAAGACCTAAATACAGTGAATTGACATCCGCAATAAAAGCTGAAAGTTCAAAAGAAGTTGCAATTCGTGTACAAAAGGCAAGAGAAATACAAAAAGAAAGACTTAAAAAATGGGGAATGCAATGCAACTCGCAAATGAGACATAAACAATTGCGTGAAACTTGCACACTTGATAAAGAAGGATCCGAAATGCTCAGATATGTATTTGAACAAATGCAACTTTCCGCACGAAGTTATGACCATATTATAAAAGTAGCAAGGACAATAGCGGATTTGGACGAATCCGAAAATATCGACAGTTCACATATTGCCGAAGCTATAAGCTACAGAAGAAGAATGGCAGGTAGATAATATGGACATATATACCGCATCAATACCGGGATGTCCGTGGTTGGGATCGAAAACAATAAGACATTTGCTTTCCGTTTTTAAAACCGGAGAAAAAATCTGGAACGCAACATCTGAAGAATTGTGCGAAAAAGGAAAACTGACGAGCAAACAGCTTAACTCTTTTTTGAAATATCGAAAAGAAGCCGATTTGGAAAAAATTTATAAATTGATGCAAAATTTCAATATAAAATATTGCACACTGAATGATGAAGTATATCCTAAGCTTTTGGCAAATACGATAAATCCTCCACCGGTACTATATTATCGAGGTGAATTGCCTGTAACGGACAGAATTATAAGTATAGTAGGAATAAGAAAAGCAACAGTTTACGGAGTCAAAACTGCAAAAGAAATAGCGAAAGAGTTGTCGGAAAGAAACGTAGTTATCGTTTCCGGAGGTGCAAGAGGAATTGACAGTGCAGCGCATAAAGGTGCATTGGAAGGGAAATCCGCAACTGTTACAGTAGCGGCTTGCGGACTTGATAAAACATATCCTGCAGAAAATCGTAATCTTTTTGAAAAAATTATTGCACATGGAGGTTGTATAATATCTGAATATGCACCGGGTACACCGCCTTTAGGCAGACAATTTCCGGCAAGAAACAGAATTATTGCCGGAATGACACGCGGAGTAATTGTAATTGAGGCGGCTGAAAAAAGCGGATCTCTTATTACTGCAGATTTTGCACTTGAAGAAGGAAGAGATATATTTGCAGTACCGGGAAATATTTGGGCGGAAAGTTCAAAAGGAACAAATAAGTTATTAAAAATCGGAGCTTTCTGTTGCACATCATACGAAGATATATTATCTGAATACGGATGGGAAAATAAAAAAGAAATAAAATGCAAAAAAGATAAAACTTTCAATAAGCAGTTGACATTGGAAGAGGAAGTGTTGTATCGTTTTTGCAGTGAAAGTGTAGAAATAACGGAAGATGAACTGTTGATAAAAACCGGAATGTCATTGAAAACATTAAAAAGTTTGTTGCTGCAATTACAACTGAAGGGGGTTGTAATACAAACACCTTCAGGCGGATTTATTATTTCCGGTTAATTGAATTTTCATAACAGATACGGAGGAATAAAGTTGCCGATTATCAGAACTATTACTGTCGGAACGAAGAGTAAGGGAAGAAAGAAAAAAGAGCCGGTATTTAAAAGAAAACCTAAGGCAAACGGGAAACATCTTGTTGTAGTGGAATCACCGGCGAAAGCAAAAACAATTGAAAAAATTTTAGGTAAAGATTACAAAGTGTTGGCATCAATGGGACATTTGCGTGATTTGCCGCAACGTACATTAGGGGTAGATATAGAAAACGGATTTACACCTGAATACGTAAATTCCACTGAACGTGAAAACGTAATAAAAGAATTGCGTAAAGAAGCAAATAAATCTAAAGATGTTTATTTGGCAACCGACCCGGATCGTGAAGGTGAAGCCATTTCATGGCACTTATCAAATTTACTTGATGTAAATATTAAAGATAATGTCAGAATAGCATTTCATGAAATAACACCTACAGCCATAAAAGAAGCGATTAAGCATCCGAAACCTTTGGATATGAATCGTGTAGACGCACAGCAGGCACGTCGAGTACTTGACAGATTGGTAGGTTATAAAATTTCTCCGTGGTTATGGAAACAAGTTTACAGAGGACTGTCTGCAGGACGAGTACAATCTGTTGCCACTCGTTTGATTTGCGAGCGTGAAGAAGAAATAAAAGCGTTCAAAGCGGAAGAATACTGGTATGTAAACGGAGTTTATTCAACAAAAAATAATGAAAAATTTACTGCAAAAGTAATTCGTAAAGATGGTAAAGATATAGTTTTCAAAAACGGAGAAGAAGCACAAAATGCAGTAAATGAAATTTTAAATAAACCTGCAATTGCAGAATCCGTTACAAAATCGAAAAAGCAGCGTAAACCGAAAGCACCGTATACAACATCAACCATGCAGCAAGATGCTGTAAACAAACTCGGATTCGGTTCGAAGAAAACGATGATGCTCGCACAAATTCTTTATGAAGGTGTAGAAATTCCCGGGCATGGGCATGTCGGACTTATCACTTATATGCGTACAGACTCGACACGTATATCGGATGAAATGATTACATCGGTCAGAGAATATATAAATAATGTATATGGAGAAGAATATTTACCTAAAAAACATAATGTATACTCCAAATCAAAAGAAGCTCAAGATGCACATGAAGCGATAAGACCTACAAATTTGAAATTTGCACCTGAAATACTTACAAAAGTACTTACAAGAGATCAATTACGTTTATATACATTGATTTGGAACAGATTCATTGCAAGTCAGATGACACCGCAAGTACAACAAAATACCGTTGTACTGCTTAAAACCGAAAACTATACATTAAAAGCAAACGGTATGTACGTATTATTTGACGGATTTACAATATTGCAATCGGCAAAAGAAAAAAAGAAAAATGCCGAAGAATTGAAATTGTTGCCGAATATTCAAAAAGGCGAAGAAATGTTGAATATAAGTGCAGAAGGAGAACAACACTTCACTTCTCCGCCTGCAAGATATACAGAAGCAAGCTTGATTAAAACTTTGGAAGAAAAAGGTATAGGAAGACCTTCAACATACGCACCGATATTGGATACAATCCAAAGAAGAAAATACGTAACAAAAGAAGGTAAGCAATTTATTCCTACAGAAGTCGGATTTGTAGTAACCGATCTTTTGAAAAAATATTTTTCAGGAATTGTAGATATAGATTTTACAGCAAATTTGGAAAGCTGGTTAGACAAAATTGCTGAAGGTAAAGCAACGTATAAAGCAGTACTTCAAGATTTTTATGATGTTTTCAAAAAAGAATTGGAATCTGCAAAAATTGATGCGGAAAAAGATAAAAAGCAAGAAATATCTGAAGTTAAATGCGAAAAATGCGGTGCGTTCATGATTATAAAATTGGGACGCTACGGAAAATATCTTGCGTGTCCGAATTATCCGAAATGCAGCAATATAAAACCGTTTTCCGTAACCGAAGAGAAAAATGAATTATCCGATATACCATGTGAAAAATGCGGGAAAAATATGGTATACAGAACAGGACCTTACGGAAGATATTTAAAATGTGTCGACTGCGGAATAAATAAAGCAATTGTAGAAGATACAGGAATAACATGTCCGAAATGTAAAAAAGGACATATGGTAAAACGTCGTTCAAAACGTGGACGTATATTTTACGGATGCAATGGATATCCGAATTGTGATATGGCATTGTGGAATGAACCTATAGATAAATTTTGCGAAGAATGTCATTCAATAATGACAAAGAAAACCTATAAAAACGGAACCGAAAAAATACTATGCTCAAATGCGGAATGTATAACGAATGAAAAGAAGAAGCATACATCCGAAAAGGGAAAATAATCTCTAAAATATAAGGAGAAACAAGTGACAAAGAAAATAATCGTAATAGGTGCAGGTCTTGCAGGAAGTGAAGCTGCATGGCAAATTGCAAAAAATAAAATACCTGTAACATTAATAGAAATGCGTCCGAAAAAAAATACGCCCGTACATGATACGGAGTACTTCGGAGAACTGGTATGCAGCAATTCATTACGTGCCGCAAGCTTGCAAAATGCCGCAGGACTTTTGAAAGAAGAAATGCGAAGACTGGACTCGCTTATAATAAAAACTGCAGATGAACATCAAGTTCCGGCAGGCGGAGCTTTGGCGGTAGATCGTATAGGATATGCAAAAGCCGTAACGGAAAAAATAAAGAGCAATCCGTTTATAGAAATACGATATGAAGAAATTACCGAAATTCCGGATGACGAAACAGTTATTATTGCAACCGGACCTTTAACGGAAGGTAAAATGGCGGAATCGATAGAGCAATTTTGTGACGGAAAAGGTTTTTACTTTTTTGATGCGGCAGCACCCATAGTAACAAAAGAATCATTGGATATGGACGTTATTTATAAAGCATCCAGATACGACAGAGGAGAAGCGGCATACTTAAATTGTCCGATGAATGAAGAAGAGTATAATTCTTTTTATGAAGCATTGTGTCAAGCTGAAACGGCAGAAGTACACGGATTTGAAAAAAATAAAGTCTTTGAAGGTTGTATGCCGATAGAGGTAATGGCATTACGTGGTAAAGATACAATGCGTTTCGGTCCCATGAAACCGGTAGGACTTATAAATCCAAAAACCGGAAAAGAACCTTATGCGGTAGTTCAATTACGACAAGACAACAAAGAAGATACTTTGTATAACATTGTAGGATTTCAAACACATTTGAAATGGGGAGAACAAAAAAGAGTATTCGGAATGATTCCGGGACTTGAAAATGCAGAATTTGTGCGCTATGGAGTAATGCACAGAAACACATATATAAACACCCCCGAGCTTTTAAACGAAACAATGGAAACAAAAAAGATAGAAGGTATTTTCTTTGCCGGGCAGATGACAGGAGTAGAAGGTTATATAGAATCTGCAGCATCCGGAATAGTTGCGGCATATTCTGCAACGGCAAGGTACTTGGGAAAAGAACCGAAACCGTTTCCTCGTGAAACGGCAATAGGTTCATTATGTAACTATATTTCACACTTTGAAGGTAAAAATTTCCAACCTATGAATATAAACTTCGGACTTATGCCTATATTGGAAAAGAGATATCCGAAAAAAATAAAGAATGAAAAAATAGTTGAAAGAGCATTGCAAGCAATTGAAAAGTTAATTTAAACAAAAACAGCCGTCAAGGCTGTTTTTATTACAATAAAAATGTATAATTAAATAAAACAAGGAGGTAATATGTTTAACGCGACTACAATAATAGCAGTAAAAAAAGATGGACATACCGCTGTGGCCGGTGACGGACAAGTTACTATGGGAAATGCGGTAATAATGAAAAATACGGCAAGAAAAGTAAGAAGATTGTATAACGGGAAAGTAATTGCAGGATTTGCAGGATCCGTTGCAGATGCATTTGCACTTTTTGATAAATTCGAGATGAAACTTTCAGACTGCAACGGAAATTTACTCAGAGCTGCAGTAGAATTTGCAAAAGATTGGAGAAGAGACAGAGTACTTCAAAAACTTGAAGCATTACTTATTATGACAGACGGTACACACCTGTTTTTAGTATCCGGCAGCGGAGAAGTTATAGAACCGGATGACGGAATACTTGCAATAGGCAGCGGTGGAAATTATGCACTTGCGGCGGCACGAGCATTAAATGCAGAAACTGAACTTTCCGCACGTGAAATCGCAGAAAAATCAATAAATATAGCGGCAGATATTTGCGTATATACAAATCATAATGTAATTGTGGAGGAAATATAAATGATAGAAACCTTGACACCTCGAAAAATTGTAGAATACTTGGACCAATACATTATAGGACAAAAAGAAGCAAAAAAATCTGTTGCAATTGCACTTAGAAATCGTTGGAGAAGCAGCAGACTTTCACAAGAAATGAAAAAAGAAGTAAGTCCGAAAAATATTCTCCTTATAGGGCCGACAGGTGTAGGAAAAACAGAAATAGCAAGACGATTGGCATCACTTACAAAAGCACCTTTTTGTAAAGTTGAAGCGACAAAATATACTGAAGTAGGGTATGTGGGCAGAGATGTGGAATCAATGGTGCGTGACCTTGTAGAAGAATCAATCAGACTTGTAAAAAAGAAAGAAATAGGTAAATTAGGAAAAAATTCACAAGAAGAAGCAATAAAAAAGATAGCCGAAATTTTGTGGCCGACAAAAAAAGTAGAATCAAGAAGCCCGATGGATATAATATTCGGTGAAAAAGAAGAAAAAAAAGAAGAAATCATTGACGAAAACAAATTGAAGAAGAGAGAAGCTTTTATCGAACGGATAAGAAACGGTGAAATGGATGAAAGAGTTATAGAAATCGAAGTTGTAGATAAAGGCGGAAGCGAAGGCTTTCAAGACGGAGAAAATATAATACAAATAACGCAAGTTATTTCATCAATGATGCCTAAAAAAACTAAAAAGAAAAAAGTTACCGTAAAAGCGGCAAAAAAGATTTTTGCGGAAGAAGCTGCCGATGAAATGCTTGATATGGAGACTGTAAAAGAAAAAGCAATAGAAGCGGCACAAGAACGAGGAATAATATTTATAGATGAAATAGATAAAATTGCCGAAAAAGGTAGAAACGGAGGACCGGGAGTATCACGTGAAGGCGTACAAAGAGATATACTTCCTATAGTTGAAGGTGCAACGGTAAAAACAAAGTACGGACCTGTAAATACCGAGCATATTTTATTTATTGCAGCAGGAGCATTTCACGTATCCAAACCGGGAGACCTTATACCGGAACTTCAAGGAAGATTTCCGATACGTGTAGAACTTCAAAACCTTACAAAAGAAGATTTACGGAAAATTTTAATAGAACCCAGACAAGCATTAATACTTCAATATACAGCGCTGCTTGAAACGGAAGGACTCAAAGTAAACTTTGCAGACTCCGCACTTGATGCAATTTCAGAAATTGCATTTCGTGTAAACACCGAAACTGAAAATATCGGTGCAAGAAGATTGTATACGATACTTGAAAAAGTACTCGAAGATATTTCGTTTGAAGCACCTGATATGGTAGAAAAAAATATTGTTGTAGATGACGTGTATGTTCGTGAAAAGTTAGGAAAAATAATAGAAAACATAGATATTTCAAATTATATTTTATAATAAAAAAACGTATTGATTTAAAATAAAATTAAATCGATACGTTTTTTTTACGAAACCCCGTATATTTGCAAAAAAATATATGGATGATTATAATTATTTAAATGAGTTTCACGGAGGAGGAGCAGATGAGAAACGAGATATTGGAATATTTTCGCAAGGCAAACGGCGAATATGTATCCGGACAACAAATTTCAGATGCTTTGAAAGTTTCACGTACAGCTATATGGAAACATATAAAAGTATTGAAAGATCGCGGCTATATATTTGAATCAAGTACGAAAAAAGGATATCGTTTGATTTATGCACCGGATTTACTTACGCCGCTTGAAGTTTCAAATGAATTGAAAACCGATATACTTGGGAAACGTATAGTATATATGGAAATAACAAAATCCTCCAACAATGAAGCAAAAATGATAGCAGCACAAGGTGCCGAAAACGGTACATTGGTAATAGCTGAAGAACAAACCGGCGGAAGAGGAAGACTTACAAGAAATTTCTACTCTCCTTTTGCAAAAGGTATATGGATGTCTTTGATATTAAGGCCTAAATTCCTACCTATGGAAGCATCCAAATGTACACTTATGGCAGCGGTTGCAGTTTGTAAAGCGGTAAGACAATTCGGACTTACGGAAGCAGGAATAAAATGGCCTAACGATGTACTCTATAAAGGTAAAAAACTTGTAGGAATACTTACAGAGATGTCTTCTTCAATGGAAAAAATAGATTACATAGTAGTGGGTATAGGGATAAATACGGGAATAAAAGAAAACGAATTTCCGGAAGAAGTAAGAGGACGTGCGACATCATTTTTGAATGAAGGTATAGAAATATCAAGAAAAGAATTGCTTGCAGCAGTATTGTTCGAGCTTGAAAAAATTTATATTGAAGTTGAAAAATATGGATTTGCAAATATTCTTGAAGAATGGCGAAAACTGACGGTAACGTTGGGTAAAAACGTGCAAATTATTTCATATGGAGAAACATACACCGGAAAAGCTCAAGATATAGATCAAGACGGTTGTCTTCTTGTAAAAACTGATAAAGGCATAAAGAGGGTCATTGTAGGAGATGTTTCTATAAGACCTGCGGGAAATTTAAAGTAAATCGGAAGGGAAACGAAATGTTACTTGCGTTTGATGTAGGGAATACAAATATAGTATGCGGAGTTTATGACGGTGATAGTTTAATACAACACTGGAGATTGGCAACCGACACATTGCAAACTGCAGACGGATATGCGGGAATGTTCGGAACTTTATTTGACTTGGGCGGAATTAAATTTTCAGATATTACAGATGTAATTATAGCCACAGTTGTTCCACCTATAATTCCGTTACTTGAAAAATTATCAAAAAAATATTTTCATTGCGATCCGATTTTGGTAGGACCAGGAATAAAAACAGGATTGAATATACTTTACGATAATCCCAGAGAATTAGGAGCGGATCGTATAGTGAATGCAGTTGCCGCAATTAATGAATACGGCGCACCTTTAATTATTATAGATATGGGTACTGCAACAACTTTTTGCGTAGTAGACAGTAAAAAAAGATACTTGGGCGGTGCAGTTGCATTAGGGGCTATAAGCTCTATGGAAGCACTTTTTCAACGTGCATCGAAACTTCCTAGAATAGAACTTGTAAAAACTGACTCGGTAATTTGCAGAAATACTGTATCGGCAATGCAAGCAGGAATATATTACGGATTTGTGGGTCAAATAGATGAACTTGTAAAAAGAATAAAATCCGAACTTGGTGAAGAAAAAGTGAAAGTGGTAGCAACAGGGGGTCTGTCATCACTTATTGCGGAAGAAACGCAAACTATAGATGTAGTAGATCCTATGCTTACGCTTAAAGGCTTGTTGCTCTTGTATAAGAAAAATAAAAAATGAAACTTTTAAAACTGAATTTGATACAAAGCATATTCAGTTTTTTTATTGCTTGAATTTTTTTTAATGCATAGTTATAATAATTATGTTCATGGCCGGTTAGTCAAACGGTTAAGACACTGCGTTCTCAGCGCAGGGATTATGGGTTCGAATCCCATACCGGTCGCCAATGATGCACTTTGAGTAGGTACTTGAAGTGCATTTTAATTTATTTAAATAAAAATATAAATGTTTATGTTATAATTTATAATAATCTAAAGTATGAAATCGGAGGATTTTATGAATATATCCAAGAGAGGAAAAATAACCTTAGCCGTAATAATTGTATTGTTTATCTTAGCGATAGTAATAAATTTTGTCGGAATGAAAGATGTTTCATCATTTGCAAATAAAAATAATAATAAATACGTTGCAGTTGTACGAATTGACGGACCTATTTACGGAGGCGACGTAAATCAAAATATGTTGGGCGGTGTATCCGGAAGTTCAAGTGAAGATATTATGTACGAACTTAGAGAAGCCACAAGAGATCCGAATGCAAAGGCAGTATTGCTTAGAATAAACAGTCCGGGAGGAACAACCGGTGCAACACAGGAAATTGCGGAAGAAATAGATAAAGTAAGAAACTCAGGTAAACCGGTAATTGTATCTATGGGAGATACATGTGCATCTGCAGGATATTGGCTTGCAAGCAAAGGTGACTATATATTTGCAAGTCCTGCAACGATAACCGGAAGCATCGGTGTATACATGGACTATACAAATGTATCCGAACTTATGGATAAATTAGGGGTAAAAAATGAAAAAATAAAAAGCGGAACTCACAAAGATATTTTATCCATGTACCGTCCGATTACCGATGAAGAAAAAACTATTTTACAAAAAATGGTAGATGATATATATAACCAATTTGTTCAAACAATTGCCGACGGAAGGCATTTGGAAGAAGCGAAAGTAAGAGAAATTGCCGACGGAAGAATTCTTACGGGAAAACAGGCACAAGCATACGGACTTGTAGATGCAATGGGGAATTATTATGATGCATTGACATATGCCGGAAATCGTGTCGGTATAAATTCCGATGTAATTCCAACACGTTCTTATAGTAAAGGAATGACACTTCGCGGATTGTTATCTGCAGAAATGAACAGTACGGCACAAAATTTTGCAAGTAGAATAGTAGACGAAGCGATAAATGCGATGTCGGAAAAAACTGCTGTAGTACGTTAAGGAGGCATAATGACAAAACTTTTAGATCTTATATTCCAAATGGTTGTACATCCGAAGAATGCACTTAATGAAATAACTGAATTCAATCTTCTTAAAGAATCGATTGTTATATGTATTATTTCATGCATTTTATTTATGATAGTTGCATTCGGTAAAGACTCCGGTATTATCGCAGGTTTCGTTGTAATATTACTTATAGTGATTAATTTAATTATGCATGCTGCATCTGTACACTATATATCTTCATTATGGAACGGAAGTGGAAGTGCAAAAGGAATTACATCCGGATTTATTTCAAATACGATTGTATATGCGTTTTGTGTATTTCCTGTTTTTTTTGCACAATGGGGATTTGAAAATATTTCAAAAATATTATTTATTGTAATCGCAATTTGGTCATATGTATTGGACGTGATTGCAATACGGGAAAATTATAAATTCACAATAGGAAAATCAATTGTAGTAAATTTTATACCGCAACTTATTATTTTGGCATTAATTTTATTATTGGTCGTACTCACAACACTTTCTGCAATATCAGGAATTATGGAGTTACAAAATTTAGAGTCTGTGGTAAGTCAAATATAATGAAATTGTGAAGTTTATTATGTGTATATGATATAATAAAGATATTATTTTAGACAGAAAATCGTTATTTAAAGACGATATGTAATAGGAGGAAAATCGTTTATGTGCGGTATTTTAGGTTATGTAGGTGATGGAGATGCAACAAAATTTTTAATTGAAGGACTTCGTCGCTTGGAATATAGAGGATATGACTCATCAGGAATTGCAATATATCAAAACGGAAAATTTGAAATTGCAAAGAAAAAAGGGCGTCTTTCGGTATTGGAAAAAGAACTTCAAAATAATCCGCTTCATGGACACATAGGTATAGGGCATACACGCTGGGCAACGCATGGGCAGCCGTCAGACAAAAATTCACATCCTCATGGAGATTCTAAAAATAAATTCGTTATTGTACATAACGGAATAATAGAAAATTATTTGGATTTGAAAAAAGATCTTTTGGAAAAAGGACATGTTTTCAAATCCGAAACAGACAGTGAAGTAGTGGCACATTTGGCTGAAGAGTTTGATGACGGGAATTTTTTATCGACAATAAGAAAAGTTATATCCGTTATTGAAGGTTCATATACATTGGTATTTGCAAATGCTGCAGATCCTGATACGTTGATATGCACAAAAAAAGACAATCCGCTTATTATCGGACTGGGAGAAAATGAAAATTTCATAGCATCCGATATTCCTGCGATAATAAGTCATACAAGACGTATATATGTGTTGAATGACGGAGAAATCGGAGTAGTGAAAAAAGACAGCATTTCCGTATACGGTGCCGACGGACTTCCTATATCCAAAAAGGTGCAAGAAGTGACATGGAGTGTAGAAGCCGCAGAAAAGGGCGGATACCCGCACTTTATGCTTAAAGAAATTTTTGAACAGCCGAAAGCGGTTCATGATACATCGAAAATACATATTTCAAAAGAAGGCGATGTTGTTTTCGATAATTTAAATTGGAAAAAATCAAATCTTGAAAGAATAGATAATGTACTTATTACCGCTTGCGGTACCGCATATCATGCAGGGCTTGTTGCGAAACATTACATAGAAAGATTTGCAAAAATTCCGGTAGAAGTAGATATTGCATCGGAGTACAGATACAGACAACCTTTAACCGACGGAAGAACATTGGCAATTGTAGTAAGTCAATCCGGAGAAACCATAGATACGTTGGCGGCACTTAAAGAAGCCAAAAGGCTTGGTGCACAAAGTATCGCAATAACCAATTCAATCGGTTCGTCAATAGCAAGAGAGGCGGATAACGTAATTTATACGATTGCAGGGCCGGAAATCGCTGTAGCATCTACAAAAGCATATACTACACAACTTGTGGCATTACTTCTTTTTGCATTGTACATGGGACAAATAAAAGGAACACTTTCAAAAGAAGAAGTTCGTGACTATACAAAACAGATAGTTGAGCTTCCTGATAAAATAAAAAAAGTGCTTAAAGAAAAAGAACATATGGAAGAACTTGCTGAAAGATTTATCAAAGCAAAGGATATATTCTATCTCGGAAGATCTATAGACTATGCTATTGCGATGGAAGGTGCATTGAAATTAAAAGAAATTTCATACATTCATGCCGAAGCATATGCCGGAGGAGAACTTAAGCACGGAACATTGGCACTTATAACAAAAGAAACTCCTATAATTGCCGTAGCAACACAAGATGAAATTGCATCTAAAATGTACAGCAACATACAAGAAGTACGTGCAAGAGGTGCCGATGTATTCGGTATAGGATATGAAAATGATGAAAATCTCGGAAAATACACAACCGAAAACGCAAAAATACCGCGTGTAAATGAATTTATAGCACCGATACTTTCAGTAATACCCATGCAGCTTTTGGCATACTATACAGGTATCAAGAGAGGTAACGATGTAGATAAACCGAGAAATCTTGCAAAATCTGTAACTGTAGAGTAATCAACAAAAGGAGATGTAGTTATGGACGTTATTTTTTCAGGAATACAGCCCAGCGGAAGTCTTACATTGGGAAACTACCTGGGAGCGTTAAAAAATTTTATACCGTTTCAAGAAACGGCGGAATG
>QWBY01000061.1_pt1 | contig 83692 bp, 81 predicted proteins | sample 1972471 | NCBI WGS metagenome assembly QWBY01 (sample SAMN09866722, study PRJNA288562) | Human gut metagenome isolate term6_stool, whole genome shotgun sequencing...
TGATTCAAACGGTAATGAACAAGAACAATTTGCACGAAGTAGACACTTTTGATTTTTTTAAGTATGTAATTAAAATGTGGATTGCAGTATGGTTAGTATCCCACGCCTTTGATTTTTCCATGGCTGTTTTTGATGTGGCCCAGAGCTTAATAGGAAAAGCGGCAGGAGTAGTTAATATAACAGCCAAAGTATCACCAGGAGATATAGATAAAATGGTGGAAGTTTTAAAGGAAAGTCAGAATATAGGACAATTGCTAGTGATTGCCATTGAGACTGCTATTGTTAAATTAGTCATCCAAGCCATATCTATTTTAATTACCGTTATACTTTACGGAAGAATGATAGAAATCTACATCTATTCCTCCGTATGTGCTATTCCCTTTGCAACTATGGGAAACAAGGAATGGGAAAGTATTGGGACTAATTATATAAAAGGACTTTTTGCCTTAGGACTCCAAGGACTATTTCTATTAATATGCGTAGGCATATATGCGGTTTTAGTAAAAACTCTAAACATAACAGATATTCATAAAAGTATTTTTGAACTCTTGGGCTACACCCTTATTCTTGGCATCACTATGATGAAGTCAGGATCCATGGCTAAGAGTATTTTAAACGCCCATTAAAAAGCGTACCAACAAATAAGAAAGGAAAATTTATGATTAAGTTAAAAAACAAAATAAAGAAGTACCCATGTAAACAAAACAATATTTCAAAAGTTATTGCTTGCCTTGGCTTACCCCTAGCCTATGCAGGCTATATTTATACTGAAAGAATGAAACATAAGGAATTGAAAAGACTGGCAGATAGCAAAGAAAATGAAGTCTCCTATTTAGAACCTTTATTTGTAACATTGGAAGACTCTACAGATGGAGAAATGTCTTTTGCTGTATGTCTTAATTTAGAAGATGAAGAAAAGGAAAAAATCTAATGGCTTATGTATCCGTTCCTAAAGATCTAACAAAGGTAAAAACCAAGGTTGCCTTAAACCTGACAAAAAGGCAGCTTATCGGCTTTGCCTTAGCGGGAGCTATAGGGTTTCCTGTGTATTTACTGTCGAGAAAATTTTTCCCCAATGATTTGTCCATGCTACTCATGATTACAGCAGCCTTTCCCATCATCTTTTCCACTCTTTATGAAAAAGATGGACTCTATTTAGAAAAGTACATTAAATATTATTTAGAGAAAAAAAGACATGCCAGTATCCGAATCTATCGAACAGACTGCATCTATGACTTTAGAACGAAAGGAGGAAAAATTGAACAAAAACGAAAAAAAGCAAAGGAAAAAACTCTTACAAAATAAAGAGTCTTTAAAAAAACAAAAAGAAGATTTAAGAAATATACGCAAGACACAAAACAAAATCAATAGAGAAAAATCAAAAGCTAAGTTAAGACATGGGGCAAGGGAAAAGGGAGACGGAAAAAAGAAGTTCTCCCTTTTTTCGTCTAAAAAGAAGAGGAAAAAAACGGTTCAGGATTCCCTACCCTATTTAAGAATGCTTAGAGATGGAATCTGTCAAATTGATGTCAACAAATTTAATAAGACCATTCGTTTCTATGATATTAATTACCAGCTTTCAACGGAAGAGGATAAGGAAGCCATCTTCAACCAATTTTCAGACTTTTTAAACTATTTTGATCCCAATGTAGACATTCAGTTCTCCTATATTAGTCACATAGGAAAAAATGAAGAGGTAGAAAAGAATATCTTTATTCCTCAAAGAAAAGATGCTTTTAATGAAATCAGACAGGAATATACCCAAATGCTTAGACAGCAAAGTCAGAAGGGAAATCGTGGGCTTAGTAAAAATATGTATCTTACCTTTACATTGGAAGCAAGCGATTTAAGAGAGGGTAAGTTAAGACTTGAAAGAATGGAAATTGACCTTCTAAATAACTTCAAAAAGTTTGGGGTCAAGGCCTATGTTTTAAACGGTTATGAAAGATTAAAGCTTATGCACGACCTTTTAAATGGTGAGGAAAAATTTGTTTTTAGCTTTGATGACTTAAAACATTCCGGTCTTTCTACCAAGGACTATATAGCACCTCCATCTTTCAATTTTTCTAAGATCAACGAATTTAACATTGGCCCTTATACGGGAGAAGTCAATTTTCTTCAAATCTTAGCCCCTGAATTATCTGACCGTATGTTGGCAGAGTTTTTAAGCGTTGAAGAAAACATGGTCGTTAGTTTTCACATTAACTCCATTGACCAAACGGAAGCCATTAAGATGATTAAAAGAAAAATTACAGACTTAGACAAAATGAAAATAGAAGAAAACAAGAAGGCGATCCGTGCAGGATATGATATGGACATATTACCATCAGACCTTGTAACTTATGGAAACGATGCAAAAAAGCTCCTAGTTGAACTACAAAACCATAATGAAAGGATGTTTGTGGTCAGTATCTTATTTTTGAATATGGAAAAGAGTAGAAAGAAATTAAAAAATATCCTTTTTCAACTTAATTCCATAGCAGGAAGACACAATTGTATCCTTAAAAATTTAAACTATAGGCAAGAACAGGGGCTAATGAGTAGTTTGCCTTTAGGACATAATTTGATTGAGATAAATAGGGGGCTGACAACTAGCTCTACTGCTGTGTTTATTCCCTTTACTACAGAAGAACTTTGTTTAGGTGGGGAAAGCCTATATTATGGCTTAAACGCCTTAAGCAGAAATATTATTATGGCGGATAGGAAGCTCTTAAAAAACCCTAATGGATTGATTCTGGGAACACCGGGGTCAGGCAAATCTTTTTCTGCCAAGCGTGAAATAACCAACGCCTTTCTCATTACTGGAGACGACATTATTATTTGTGACCCAGAGTCAGAGTATGGAAATTTAACCAAGGCATTAGGAGGAGAAGTAATAAAAATATCTCCTACCAGCAAAGACTATATTAATCCCCTAGATATTAACGCAGACTATGCCGACGAAGATAATCCCTTATCCCTAAAGTCGGACTTTATACTATCTCTTTTTGAGTTGGTTGTTGGAAAAGAGGGCTTAAGTGCGGAAGAAACATCGGTTATAGATAGGTGTCTACCCATTCTCTATGAGAAATACTTTGAAGACCCTGTTCCCGAAAATATGCCTATTTTAGAAGACCTTTACAACCTGTTAAAAGAGCAAAAAGAAAAGGTAGGGGCAAAGTTAGCGGTAGAAATGGAAATCTATGTAAAAGGAAGTTTAAATGTCTTTAACCATAGAACCAATGTAGATACCTCAAACCGTATCCTTTGTTATGATATCAAAGAATTGGGAAAACAACTTAGAAAAATCGGCATGTTGATTGTTCAAGACCAAGTCTGGAATAGGGTGACCATTAACAGAAACAAGAAGGAAACCAGGTACTACTGCGATGAATTCCATTTGCTTTTACGAGAAGAACAAACAGCCAGTTATTCTGTTGAAATTTGGAAGAGATTCCGTAAATGGGGTGGCATGCCCACGGGCTTAACCCAAAACGTGAAAGATCTTCTGGCTAGTGCTGAAATTGAAAATATTTTTGACAATACAGACTTTATTCTAATGCTGAATCAGGCGGGAGGAGATAGGGAAATACTGGCAGACAAGTTAAATATCTCCCTTCATCAATTATCCTATGTAACCAACTCTAATGAAGGAGAAGGCCTACTTTTCTATGGCAATACCATTGTTCCCTTTGTAGACAGATTTCCAAAGGATACAAAACTTTACCGCTTAATGACCACAAAGCCAGAAGAACTAAAAGAAGATTAGGAAGGAGGAAATTTTTATAAAAGAAAAAACCATGAATCAATCAATAAAGACCAATTATATTATTAACCTAGACGCCCTATCGGCACTTAAAGAGTTTCCTGAAAACCTCTTTAACACCTGCATAACTTCACCACCCTATTATGGCTTAAGAGATTATCACCATGACAAGCAAATAGGCAGAGAAGACAGTCCTGAAGCCTATCTAAACAATTTGGTGGAGGTTTTTAAACAGGTTAGACGAGTTTTGAAAGAAGACGGGAGTCTATGGCTTGTCATCGGCGATTTATATGCAAGCACAAAAAGTAAAGAAGAAAGGCCAGCATATAAGCCTAAAGACTTAATGGGACTACCCTGGCAATTAGCTTTAAAACTTAGGGAAGATGGTTGGTATTTACGAAGCGATATTATATGGCATAAGGAAAATGCCATGCCTGAATCCTGTAGAGATAGACCGACTAGGTCCTATGAGCATATCTTCCTACTGACCAAGTCTAAAAGCTACTATTACAACTATGACGCTCTAGCTAAACCCTTAGCGGAGTCCAGTAAGCGAAGATATTTATCAGCGGTAGGAAAAGATAATAAGTATATGAATCAAAAAAGCGGTATGAAAAGGCAGAGTTTGAATGAACCGAGGAATAGAGATGACTATACGACAGATACTATTCCTAAAAAGAGAAATGCCAGAGATATTTGGACCATAAACACCTCTGCCTTTCGAGGAAAACACTATGCCTGCTTTCCACCGAAGCTAGTAAAAACCTGTATATTAGCCGGTTGCCCTGAACATGGTCTTATTCTTGATCCCTTTATGGGAAGCGGAACAGTAGGCATGGTAGCTAAGAAAATGAATAGGCAATATATAGGGATTGAAATCAACAGGGACTATTGCCAACTTGCTAAAAAAAGAATCGAGGAAGGAAGGTAAGGACCAATGAAAAAAAGAAACCTTATAAACCCAAGGGATATGCCAACAAAGACCAAGGATAAGAGAGGTAAATTAAAGAGCCAAAAGAGAACTAAAGCTACTGAAGAATTACCAAAAGCAACAAAGTTTAAGACCGACAGGCAAAGTACAGACGAGAAGGAAATAAAACAAGAGAATCCACAAAAAGATTTTTTGAAAGACACCTTTAATAGGGAAAGTTCAAGAGGGGAAGAAGAAGAAAAAAAGATTCCAGACCCTTTTAATATTAAAGAGAAGACACCACAAGAAAAAAGACAGAAGAAAATGGCGGAAAGAATCTTTGAAGAGAACCGAATTGATACAAATCAAAATATTGAAAGCAAAGAAATGGAGTCATTTTCCATGGGAAACCCTCTTTCTTATGAAGAGGATAAGTTTGAAGAAAATATTGGAAGTTCCAGTCAAGCCTATATACCCCAAGTTCAGCAGGAAGACGGTCTTCCTGTTTTTTCTTTGCCAAAATTAGGGCTGGGCATAAGACCGAGTAAAAAGAAAAAAGAAGATCAAAGGATAGAAGGCAAAAATACCTTTAAAAGAGATACAAATCAACAAGTTCAAGAGCCTCACATAAATGATAGGAAGGACTTCTTACCGAATGAAAAGATGAGTAAGAGCCAAAGGCAGAAAAAACAAGCAGAAAGAACTTTTAGGAGCTATGAAGAAGAAAATAAAGAATGCATTCAAGAAAAAGATTATCCAATCAAGCTGACAAATAATTTTGATGGGGCGAAAATCCTTCAAGGAAAAAGTTTTAAACAGCCAAATGAAAGTAAAGAGAATAAAGAGGTTTTAGAAGATGGCTCAACAGAAAATAGCCATGGAAACTTTAGAGAGAAATCTTCAAGGCTAAGAGTAGATAGGGTAAAGGAGAACACTCTACAGACGGACTCGATAAAAAAGAAAAGAACAACAAAGTTTCAAGAGGAAGCAACAAGTCCACAGAAAGGCAACAGCCAAAGCCCTAGCGAGATATATGATCCTCTAGGAAAGGATATGGACAATGATGGTGTTATAGACCGCTATGATGTGGATTTTAGAGATAGTGATGTATCTTATAGCCATAAAGAAAGAAAAGCTCCTAAAGAAAATCAAAGGACCGATTATCAGGTCATAAAAGAAAATAGGAATTATAGAAATAAACCCCTTGGAAAAGAAAAGCCCTTAACTAATAAGGCAATAAAGAACAAAAAATTAAAAAAGACCTTAGTGGAAAAGCAAAGCCCACAGCTTAGAAAAGCTAAAGGAAAAGAAGCTTTTTTAAAAGGGGGAAGCCAAAACTTTTATAGGGCGGAAGATCAGGAAAAACTAAAAAATAAAACTGATTTTAATAGGAAACTGCCTGTAGGCGAAGAGAAAAAAGAGGGCCTAGAGAAAACGAGGTCAAACTTTACAGGAGATGAGAAACTCACCCGTAAGAAAAAGACAAATGTGGAAGAAATAGAAACTTCAAAGGATAGCGAAAAATCTAAAGCAGAAGAAAAAGGTCAAAAGGATTTAAATAAGGATTTAACAAAAAACATAAAGTCTAAAAAGTTCCAATCTGAAAAAGAAGTAGGGGAGTCTAAATTTCATAATAATGAAAAGAAAATATCAAAACTATATAAGAAAAAAGAAAAAACAGAAAAGAAGTTGTTAAAAGACGAGAAAAAGGCAGGTTCTAAACTGGATAGCCCAGCTATTTTAGCCACAAGTATAACAGCAAATTATCTTTATAGTGGAAAAGAGGATAATGCAGGGATAGATGCTGCCTATAAACTAACCCGAGGAAGTGAATTAAGTCTTAGAAAAATTAGAAGGGATAGGAGAAAAAAGCCTTTCAAAACAAGAAAAAAACTTGGAAAGCTGGATAAAAAAATCCACAAAAGAGAAGAGAAACTTCTTTTTCAAAAAAACTTTGAAGATTTAAAAAAGACAAGCACCTATCAAAAGACCAATCCTTTAAACCGCTTCTTTATGAAGAAAAGATTTCAAAGAAGATTTAGGAAAAAGACAAAGGAAAGTTTGTCCAAGAGAATAAAGAAGTCTTTCTCTAGTGGAGCAAAAAAAGTAACGGATTTTATAAAAAATGGAGGATATAAAAAAGTCTTTCTTGCTCTAGGGATAATAGGCCTATTCTTTGTCCTCTTTCAAATGGGGAGCAACATGGCCACAATGACAGCAGGTTTTGCCAGCAATATCACCACGACGACCTACTTGTCTGATGAGGGCGTTCTAAGTGATGTAAATAATGAATTTTTAAGCTATGAAAATGCCCTCCAAGATGAAATTGATAGCCTATCTTCTTATCATCCGGGCTATGACGAATATAGAGTAAAGGGAGATACCGTAGGTCATGATGTCCATGATTTATTTTCCTATTTAACAGCCAGATTTGGAGAGATAAAGTCAGTAGATAAGATTAAGGGAGAACTTAAAAGGCTCTTTAATCAGATGTATAAAAAAGATTATTCCGTAAAGACTATAACCAAATATGATAGTGAGGGAAAGCCCTATAGTTATAGGATCTTTACCTTAACCCTTTCTAAAAAGACCATTGATGAAGTGGCAAGGGAAGCTTTTAAGGATTACGAAACTAATCTTGCCCATTACGAAGCCTTGCTATCTGCTCAAGGAAATATGGCTTCAATATTTGGGTCTGGTAATGGGGACTTATCAGAAATACTGGACAATCCAAATTTTGGTAACCCAGGCATTGCCTTTGATGATGCAAGCGTAAAAACCTTATTTAATGAAGCAGAGAAACATATAGGGAAAAAATATGTTTTTGGAGCGAGTGGACCAAAGAACTTTGATTGCTCAGGCTTTGTTTGCTGGTCCTTTAGTAAATCTGGTGTAAGAAATATGCCAAGAACCACAGCCTGGTTAATCTATAAAAACTATTGTAATCCCATCAGTCCATCTGAAGCAAAGGCAGGAGATATTATCTTCTTCCAAGGGACTTATAAGAGCGGGACCCCTATATCCCATGTTGGCATTTATGCGGGAAACGGCATTATGATTCACGCAGGAGACCCGATTCAATATACAAGTATAAACAGCAAGTATTGGAAAAACCATTTTTATGCTTTTGGTAGACCACGTTAAGGAGGGATAAGAATTTGAATAGAAAATTAGTAAGAAATATAGAAAAACAAAAGAAACTCAAAGCTAAAAAAGAAGAGATAGAAGTAGAATTGCAAGTTCTTGAAGAAGAACAAATAGAAATGGAAAACATGGAGGTCATCAAAGAATTTAGGTCTAGGGAAATTTCCTTAGATGAGTTTTTAGATATTGTAAGAAAAAACAAGGAGGAAGCAAAAAGAGAAAAAGAAGAGATAAAGAACTTAAAAGAAGGAAGGACTTTAGTAGAAAATATAAAGAATAGCGAAGGAGAGATTATAGAATGAAAAAGTTAATAAGTATGTCATTGGCGCTTCTCATATTATTTGGAAGCGTCTTTAGTTTTGTAGGCACAAATATTGTTTATGCACAAGAGGAAGCCTGGACAGAGGAAGATTTTTTATATAGTTCACCAGGGCACATCATTGCCTATAGTGATCAAGGGATGGCCAAGCAAAAGAAAACCAAGACCTTAGTGTTTCCTGAAGGAACAAAATCAGTAAGAGGAAATTATTCCTTAGACCACACAGGAGACAAGGATAGATTTAATCGAGAATTTGGACGAGGAAAGGTTTATGATCTGGTTGTTTTTCCAGACTCCGTTACTTCTCTTGGCTACGCTAGCTTCTATACTGGGAAAATAGGAAAGGTTAAACTATCTCAAAACCTAAAAACTATGGACGGGCTTGCCTTTTTCTCCTGTGAACTTAGTGAAGTGGATTTACCTGATGGCTTGACCTTCATAGGACACAACGCATTTGAGAGAAATCATTTGGAAGAGATTACAATTCCAAAGTCTGTTAAAGAGATTGACGATTATGCCTTTTCTGGAAATAGACTCCACACCATTCATGTTTTAGGTAGTCCTAAAATTTCAGAAAAAGGGGTTTTTCATAAGCAACAAGCAAGCTATAGCCCAAAACAAAACCCCTTCTATGAAGCCCACTTTGGCTATAATGGAAAACTTGGATTAGTAAAGCTACCGGAAGCTTTAACTTATAAAGATGGAGAATTTTCTTTCAAGAATGACCAAGTGGAAAATATAGTTGTAAATTTTGAACTAGCTGATGTGAACTATTCAGGAACCATGGTTATTAAAAATCCTCACAAATGGTCCAGTGATACTCAAACAGATCCTATCAATCAAGACGTTGAAGAGATGGAAGAAACCATTGCTTCATTAGAAAAAGAGATTCAAGATTTAAATAAAGAAAAAGAGAAAAATGCAAAACAAATTGAAAAATTAGAAGAAAAACTTCTTGATTGCAAGGAGAATGGGAAAAAGCTCCAAGCTGAAAAAGAAGTTCTTGAAAAATCTCTTCAAGAAAAAGAAGATAGCATATTAAAGCTGGAAGAAGAAATCCAAGCTTTAAAAACGCAAGATACTGAAGGGCAAGCGGAAGTTATTCAATTAAAAGATGAAGTGAAAAAGTTTCAAGAAGAAAACATTAAGCTACAGGAAGATCTATCATCTGCAAAATGGGAATTAGAAGCGGAAAAGGAAAAATCCCATCAGTCAGAAGAAAGAATCAAAGACTTAGAAGAAAAGATTGAAAAACTGGAAGCAGAAATTGCTCAAAGGGAAGAAGACTTAGAAGTCAAAAATAAAAAGATAGAAGAGCTGGAACAATCTTTAGCAGAAAATGAAGAGAAAATCAAAGGTTTAGAAGATAAGTTGAGCGATAAGGAAAAAGAAAAACAAGATACAGATCAAAAGCTTAAAGAATTAGAAACAGCCTTAGAAGATATAAAGGCCAGTTCAGAAGAAACAAGTAAAAAACTACAGGAAGAAATCGACAAACTTAAAGAAAAAGAAGCCTTAAAAGATGAGGAAATTCAAAAACTAAAAGAAGACCTTAATAAACAAGTCGATGAAGTAAAAAAAGTTTTAGATAGACAAAAGAAAATTGAAGAAAAAGAAAAGCAAAGACAAGATAAGGAAAACTTCATACTGGAAGTTGATGAGATTAAGGCAGGAGATAAGGAAATCACAGGGAAAACCCTAGCTAAATATTATGTAGATGCTTACAAGGGAAATAAAAGATTAGGAAGTACCACTTCCGATCCAAGGGGATACTTTACAATCAAGTTAAAAGAGGAAGCTCAAGCTGACGATAAACTTAAAGTAATTGCCGAACACCCTGAAGATGCAAAGAATTGCAAGGAAGTAGAAATAGCTGTCAAAGGAGATAAAAAAGAAGTAAAGGCAGAAGAAATCAATAGCCTTGTAAAACATGAAGACCTTCTTAAAAAATATAAGGAGTTTACCGTTTTTCAAATAGGGAAGAATTACTACAATATTATCACCAAAGATAAAAAGACAACGGTCTCTATGGATGTAAAGGCCTTTATCAAAGATGATAGAACCATGTTACCTTTACGCTATGTGGCTTATGCCCTTGGTTTTAATGTGGAATACAATGACGATACAAGAGAAGCTATATTCTCGAACAAAGAAAATGCAGCCCTACTCAAAAAGACTCTGTATTTAAACATTGATACGGGAGAAATGAGAGACCAAGACGGTAACAAGTACAAGTCTGATGCCAAACCACTTATTATCAATGGACGAATCCATGCTTCTATTACTAATATTGCAAAGACTTTTGGAGCAAGCCATGGGGATATTAGAGATAGAAAAGATCAAACCATTGAATGGGACAAAGACAAACAAGCTGTCTATGTCTTTAAACACGTAAAGTAAGGAGATATTTATGAGAAGAATAAAAAGGGGAGCAAGCCTAGTCTTGCTCCTTACCCTATTAATACTACCAATGAATGTTTTTGCGGGAACAGAGGGAGTGGTTAAAGAAAAAGGCAAGAAATCTATGAACCTGAAAATCAAAATGAAGGCTTAGATCAGCTTTTACAAAAAGAAGATCTTTACAGTCCTTCAAATGAAGAAATACCCTATCAAGATGTACCTAAAGTTCCGGAAAGGAAGGAAGAAAAAGTAAAGCCAGTAAACGGAGGTAATGAAAAAGCCATTAATCCCCTTGCCACAAAAGAAAATAAGGCAAGGGGGACAGTTATTGAAAATGTAGACAGAAAAGATAAAGACATTACCCCTAAAAAAGAAGAAATTGTAGAAGAACAAAAGGAAGCAACATCCGTCAATCATGAGCAGACAAATGAAAGTTCAAATCAGAAGCCTTTAGATATGAGACAGTTTTTAACCTTTCAAACAAAGAGCGGAAAAACCTTTCATTTAATTGTAGACTATGGAGAACACGAGGAAAATGTTCAGCTATTGACAGAGGTGGGAGAACAGGATCTTCTGAACATGATAGAAGGAGAGTCGGATTTTAAGCCTAAAAAGGAAGAGGTAAAAAAGTTGAACCTGAAAAAGTAGAAGAAGCTAAAGAAGAAGTCAAGGAGGAGAAAAAGTCAGGAGCAGGACTATACTTATTTGTAGGTTTGATTGTGGCAGGAGTTCTTGGAGCTGGCTACTACTTTAAGGTTTATAAGAAAGAGGAAGATGAAGAAGACGACACCATCTATGATGAATGGGAAGATGAATATGAATACGACGGGACAGACAAAGATGAGGATTTCATCGACGAAAATCCTTTAGATGAAGACGAGCAAGATACCGAAATATTAGTTCCAGATGAAGATGACTTTGAATAAAACACAGCACAGTTGTCTTTTAATCTCGTATAGGATATAATATATGCGATAAATTAAGACTATTGTTTATAAGGCGGTGAGAAAATGTCAGCTTTAAGTGAGAATATTTTAGAAATTATAAAAAGTAATGGTGGAACCATTACCATAAAAGAAGCAGAGGAAAAGAATATTAGTCCAAAAAAATTACAGAGGATGGTAAAGCAAGGTAGCCTAGAGAGGGTTGCCAAAGGTCTTTATCTACATCCGGAATTTTTAGAAGATTCCTATTATATTTTTCAACATCGAGCACCTAAAGCTATTTTTTCTCATGAGACCGCCCTTTATCTTCACAAATTAAGTGATGAAAATCCCCATAAGATTATATCAACGATTCCATCAGGATATAATACATCTATGATTAAGGAAAGAGACAAGTATCTTTTCTACTATTTGAAAGAAGATTTATGGGAAAAAGGACAAGAAAAAATCAAAAGTCCCTTTGGAAATTTGGTTTACGTATATACAAAAGAAATGACCTTAGTGCAAATGATTAGTAAGCTTAACGGCTTAGATAAAGATCTCGTTCTTACAGCATTAAAAAGAGGTTTAAAGAACGCAGAACTAGATAAACTTGAACTATTAAGATATTCTAAATACTTTAAGTGTGAAGAACAAATGAGAAACTATTTGGAGGTTCTTATATGATATTTACAAGTCCCAGACAATTAAAAGATAAAATTAGAAATGCAGAACAGAAATATAATCTTCCGGCAAATACACTTTTAAATTATTATATGATGGAACGCTTTCTTTGCAGACTCTCTAGTAGCGAATATAGTGATAACTTTATTATTAAAGGGGGATTTCTAATCTCTTCCCTTATTGGGATAGACATGAGATCTACCATGGATATAGACACGACAATAAAAGGAATTCCTGTAAATGAAGAGTCAATTAGGAAGATAATTGAAGGAGTTATAAAAATAGAATTAGAAGATAATATTACCTGGGCAATTGAAAAAATACGCTCCATTCACGAGGCTGGAGAATATGACGATTTTCGAATAACTCTTATTGCAACATTCTTTAATATGCAAACACCCATAAAAATTGATATTACAACGGGAGATTGTATCATTCCTAAAGAGGTAGATTATAATTATCAACTTCTTTTTACAGATAAAAGTATCGACATTAAAGCTTACCCCTTGACCACAATTTTGGCTGAAAAGATAGAAACTATTTTATCAAGAAATGTTTTAAACACTAGAGCGAGAGATTACTATGATATATATATTTTAACAAAACTAAATCCTCAGTTAGACTATGAGGGGTTAAGGAAAGCTCTTATAATTAAGGCTGAGGAAAGGAATAGTTTGGAATATATACAAAATTCACAAAAATACCTGAAGGAGATTAAGGCAAGTAAAGAGCTTAAGGATATATGGGATAATTATAGTAGAAAAAACCAGTATTCTAAAGAGATAGATTGGAATGATATATTAGCCACAATAAATGAAGTTCTTACCAAACTAAGTCTTTAAAACTCGTATCAAAGAACAATAATACGAATAAAAAGGACGAAAATGGAACTTTAAATTTAGACGTTCAAGATTTAGAAATAGAAAATTCGTTTTTACAGTTTTGAAAAACTTAAATTATGAGGGTAAAAGTGAGGGTTAATGTGAAGGTCAAAATGAGGGACAAAATGTCGGTCAAAGTGTCGGTTAAAATGTCGGTCAAAAATTAAAGCCTGACGATAGGCGTAAACAAATTATTAAGATTATCAAAGATAAGTCACAAATCACGGCTCTAAATTTATCAGAAATTTTCTCTGTGTCAGAACGTACCATAGAGAGATTTAAAAAGCTTAGCATATAAAAAAGCAATAGAATATATCGGCAGTGCAAAAGATGGCTATTGGGTAGTTAAAAAATAGTATAGAAATATAAGGGTGGTTGTGTTATCTTAATAAAGGATCAAGCCCTTACCATCCGTGGTAGGGCACTATATAGTTTACAATTAAAAAATATCATAACTTAGGCGATAGAGAAAAAATTTCATCTATCGCCTTTTTTAATGCAAAGGAGGCAATATGCAAATAGTAATAGCAGAGAAACCGAGTGTGGCAATGAGCATAGCCAAGGTTCTCGGTGTAAAGAATAGACAAAACGGATATATGGAGGGCAATGGCTACATCATAAGTTGGTGTGTAGGCCATTTAGTGGGATTAGTTTCTCCAGAATTTTACGATGAAAAATATAAGAAATGGGATATGGAGGACTTGCCCATTTTTCCTAAAGAGTTTAAATACTACGTCCTTCCCAAAGTAAAGAAACAATTCTCCATCTTAAAAACACTAATGAACAGAAAAGACATTAATGAAGTCATAAATGCCTGCGATGCTGGAAGAGAAGGGGAACTCATTTTTCGACTTGTATATAAGCAAGCAAAGTGCAAAAAAGACATAAAGAGATTATGGATTTCGTCCATGGAAGACAGAGCAATTAAAGAAGGCTTTGAAAAGCTAAAAGAGGGTCAGGACTACGATAATTTATTTGCTTCTGCTACGGCCAGGGCAAAGGCGGATTGGCTGGTAGGCATGAACTTAAGTAGACTTTACTCCCTTTTATATAAACAAAATTACTCGGTAGGTAGAGTCCAAACACCAACCCTTGCCCTAATGGTAGAAAGAGAGGGAGACATCCAAAGCTTTAAAAAAGAAAAATACTATACAGTAGAACTTAACTTAGATGACTTTTCTCTAGCAACAGAAAGAATAGATAATCCAGATATTGCTGAACAGTTAAAAAACTTAGTCCCAGAGACTATAAAAATAGATTATGTGGAAGAAAAGGAAAAAATCACAAAACCAGATCTGCCATTTGATCTAACTACACTACAAAGAGAATGTAACAGATATTTTGGCTACTCTGCCAAACAAAGCCTTGACTATGCCCAAAGTCTCTATGAGAAAAAATTGATTACTTATCCAAGGACGGATAGCAGGTATTTAACGGAGGATATGATTACAAGCCTTGTAAATAATATATTAGGGAAAAATGACTTTGATACCGATAGAATCAAGGTCATTTTTAATTCCAAGAAAGTAACAGACCACCATGCCATTATCCCCACTGCAAGTGCAAGCATTGAAGAGATTGAGAACTTACCGGAAAGCGAAAAAAGAGTTTTTAAACTCATTGAAAATAAATTACATGCCAGCTTCGCCTATCCCCTTAAAGAAAAACTCACAAAAATAATAACTGAATTTGATAGTTTTGAATTTACAACTAAAGGAAAGACAGTTATAGATGAGGGATTTACAAAGCATCTAAAAGATTACAAGCCTAAAGATAAGAAAGACAATCCCCTCCCTATAGTCAATCCAGGAGATGAGTTTAGCATAAAAGGAAAAACTATAAAAGAAAAATACACCCAACCACCTAAGCCTTATACAGAAGAAAGCCTTTTAAAAGCCATGGAAATAGCAGGAAAAGAGGATATAGATAAAAGTATTGAGGTAGAAAGAGTGGGGCTTGGAACACCAGCCATGTGGAGACGATAGCTATTCTTTCAAAAAATAAAAGCTAAACTTTAGTCTTTGAAATTTTATAATCCTATAAAAAAGGGATATTAATGTAGGTATAATCTTGTCAACGAGATGATAATTTTAAAAGAAATTTTTAGATTTAAATATTTTATTAAAAATTTAAAGGAGATAAGTTTGAATATGCAAGATAATAAAAAAATTTTGATATATGAGTCTGATGAAAATAAGGTCATAGCAGATGTCCTCGTTATGGAAGAGAGTATTTGGATGACTCAAAAGCAGATGGCAAACTTGTTTGATGCAGACTTATCAGTTGTTTCTAAACATTTATCAAATATCTTTGATGAGGGAGAACTTAGTGAAGAAGCAACTGTTGCAAAAATTGCAAGAGTTCAAAAAGAAGGAAATAGAGAGGTATCAAGGTAATTAAATTTTTATAATTTAGATGCTATCATAGCTTTAGGATATAGGATAAACTCTAAAAAAGCGACTAAATTTAGAATCTGGGCAACAAAAATCTTAAAAGAGTACATGATCAAAGGTTTTGCATTAGATGATGAAAGATTAAAACGAGGGAAAACTCTTTTTGGAGAAGATTATTTTCAAGAATTACTTGAAAGGGTTCGCTCCATAAGAGCTAGTGAAAGAAGAATATGGCAAAAAATTACGGATATATTTGCGGAAATATCTATTGACTACGATAAAGATTCGGAAGTTACTAAATTATTTTATGCAGATGTTCAGAATAAATTTCATTATGCTATAACAGGTCAGACAGCTGCTGAAATTATTAATTCAAAAGCAGATAGAAACAAAGAAAATATGGGACTTATGACATGGAAAAACTCTCCAAATGGAAGAATTCTTAAATCAGATGCATATGTAGCAAAAAATTATTTATTTGAGAATGAAATAAAGCAATTAGAAAGAAATGTTTCAGGTTATTTTGATTATATTGAAGATTTGATTGAGAGAAGAAATACTTTTACAATGGAAGAATTTGCAGTGAGTATAGATAGATTCCTAGAGTTTAGAGAATACAAGATTTTAGAGAATACAAGATTTTAGAAGGACACGGACAAGTTTCAATGAGGGATGCTAAGAAAAAAGCATCAGAAGAATATGAAGAATTTAATAAAACTCAAAAGGTTGAATCAGATTTTGATAAAAGTATAAAAAAACTTATAGACAACAACAAATAGTTACATTATCATAATCGATGTTTTCATTGTATTAATTAAAGTTATCTAGAATCCGTTGCTTTGTTAATTAGGGAGTAGTAGGAGAACATACTATGTGTAAATCAAAAAAATCATGATTGAATCGCAAGAATATTAAAAAAGGCAAATTATGGAATATACTTTTGAAAAACTAAACAAAGATAATTTTAACAAGTATTTTGATTATTTATCATTGGCTACTAGATTGGAACTGGAACTTATGTGTTCATCTGACATAAACAAAGAAGAACTTTTTAAGAGATTAGACGATGAATTAACCAAAAGAAGCACTTCAATACTTGCTATTGATGAAGATAAAGTGGTCGGAAGAATAGAGTATCACTTTTATTCTTGTTTTCAAGATGGATATAGAATATGCTATGTCGATTGGGTGTATGTACTACCTGAGAATAGAAACAAAGGGATAGCAAAAAAGCTGTTTGATGAAATGGCAAAAGATTGCATTAAAAATAATATTGATGAATTTAGATTAATAAGAGCTACAAATAAAGATGCAAATGACTTTTACCAAAGTTTTAAATCTGCCAAAATTTGTGAGATACCATTTTTTATACAACATTTAGATTAAAATATTTTGATTTACTTAGCAAAAGGTCTAAATTAGATAGATTAAAGAAAATAAATAATGGAGGTGCTATATGGATGCACGTAAAGGAAATATTTATGAGATATTAAATGGGAATAAGCAGTTTTTGATTCCAGTTTATCAGAGATTTTATAGCTGGGATACCATCCAGTGTAAAAGACTTTGGAATGATATTGTAGAAATGCAGAAAGAGGGCAAGGTTGGTCACTTTGTTGGATCTATTGTCAATATTGCAGAGCAGGCAATGCCAACAGGTGTTCAGAAGTTTATGATTATTGATGGTCAACAGAGAATGACAACTTTAACACTGCTTCTTTTGGCTCTTCGCAATTACGCAATAAAAAATCCTGATGACTCAACTATAAATGCCCGTCGTATAGATAATATGCTTTTAAAAAATGAGTATGAAGATGGTGATGAACGATATAAGATGCTGTTAACTGAAACAGATCGAGACATTCTCATAAGCCTTATTGAGGGCAAGCAAATTATGGAAGACACTAGGTCAAGACTGATTGAAAATTATAACTTCTTTGTAAGCAAGATTGCAGATAAAGAGATTCAGCCTGCTGAGGTTTATGAGTCAATTGGAAAATTACAAATTGTTAATATCACGTTGGATCGTGCCGTTGATGACGCACAGGCAATTTTTGAAAGTCTTAATTCTACTGGTAAGGAACTTTCTGAATCTGATTTGATTCGTAACTACATATTGATGGGACTTGTACCTTCAGAACAAACTTATGTGTATGAACATCTTTGGAGACCTATGGAACAACTTTTTGTCTATGAAACTCAAGGAACAGTAATGGATGCCTTCTTCCGTGATTACTTGACTATGAAAAATTCTCGAATTCCAAAGAAAGAACGTGTATATGAAGAGTTTAAGCTTTATCATTTGAAGTGCAAATTTGGAACTATAAGAGAGCTATGTAAAGATTTACTAGATTATGCAAAATATTATACAGACATTGTATTTGTGCGAAATTCTGACAAAGATTTAAAACGGATTTACGAAGATATCATTGATTTAAGAATGGAAGTATCTTATCCATTCTTGCTCAAAATTCATCGTGACTGTGATGAGGGGATAATTACATTAGATGAGATGAAGAAAATTCTAACGCTCTGCATAAGCTATGTATTAAGACGTTCAATTTGTGAGATTCCTACTAACTCACATAACAAAACATTTGCAACTATGAAGAATTATATTAGACCAGATGATTATGTGAATTCTGTCAAGGCCTTTTTCTTGATGCTAGAAAGTTACAAAGAATTTCCAGATAATGACAAGTTTGAAGTTGCATTTGTGAGCCGTGATATTTACAATATGCGTAATAGGAATTATATTCTTAGTCGTTTAGAAAACTTTAAAAACAAAGCACCAATTATAATAGAGGGTTATACTATTGAGCATATTATGCCGCAGAACAAAAATCTTTCAAGAGAGTGGCAAGCTGATCTTGGCAATGATTGGCAAGAGGTTCAGAAAAAATATTTACACACAATTGGTAATCTTACTTTGACTGCATATAACTCTGAGATGAGCGACAAGTGTTTTATGGAAAAGATGGATATGGAGGGCGGATTCAAAGAAAGTGCCCTTAGACTTAATAGATATGTGGTTTTACAAAATACGTGGAATGAAAAACATATTCAGGAGAGAGCAAACGAATTAGCGAAGAAAGCAGAATCTATTTGGAAATATCCAACTTTAACAGATGCGGAACTTGAAAAGTATCAAGAAGAAGATACTACAAATCCTGAGTATTCCTTAGAGACATATGAAATGAATGACTTGACAAGAACTCTATTCGAAGCTTTGGATAAGCGAATAATGAATCTATCTCCAGGGGTAAAAAAGGAATATAAAAAGTTATATGTTGCCTATAAGCTAGATACTAATTTTGTAGATATTATTATCCAGAAAGAGAGACTTCGTATTGCGATCAATATGAAGTTTTCAGATATTATCGATCCTAATGGCATTTGCAGAGATATTACTGGCATTGGACGTTGGGGAAATGGCGATGTGGAACTATTTATGGAGCATAAGGATGAATTAGATCAAATTATGGAAATTGTGAAACAATCCTTTGATGCACAGGCAGAATAATTATTTCAAGACGAAAAAAGACTTTGTCTGAAAAAGAAAAAGTCAAAACATTTTGATAAAAAGATATGCTAAACAATCTAATAAGATAAGATGACATGGACGCATGAGAAGCCTATGATTTAATAAAAGAAATGGGAAAAAATATTTGAAACAAATATTTGGATACAATTAAAACTAAACAGAAATTTTAAAAGTGTTGATATATTTTTTCAACACTTTTTTACTGCTATCTATTCATCCAGCCATTCTTTTAAAACAACTGCATGATTAAATTTCTCATTTTTTGCGGCATATAGCAAGGTTACATTTAAATCTTTGAGCTTTTGCGTGCACAGATCCTTAAACTGCTGCGAATGTGGATTGCTCTTCAATTCCTTTATGTAAAGTTCTTTAAACTCATCATATTTTTCAGGATCATGAGAAAACCATTTTCGAAGTTCGTTTGATGGAGCGATTTCCTTTGCCCACAAATCAACTTCAGCTTTTTCTTTTTTTACACCTCGAGGCCAGAGTCTGTCCACAAGAATACGAAAACCGTCAGTTTCTTCGGAAGTTTTATAGATTCTCTTACAACATAATTTATTCATAAATGCCTCCTTTAAAAAGTATTTATAAAATGCTAATTTAGTTGTTATTACAACGCATCTATTGTTTTTATTGTAGTATAATTGAAATATAAAATCAACTAGTAGAAAAGTTATGATTTAATTCTGTTTTGGGCATAATAAATGCCTTAGTTTGCTATTATTATTGAAAGGGATTTTGATATGAAATTGGAGGAAAAAAGTGACATACAAAAAATTAAAAAAGAGTTGAGAAAGAAGATGCTGTCCAAAGCCCTTTCACTTAAAGAAAATTACAAAAATGATGCAGACAGACGTATTACCCAGTTACTATTAGGACTTCCTGAATATAAAAAGGCAAACACTGTTTTCTGTTTTGCAGGTGTGGAGCATGAGATCAACACGAGACCTTTTCTTGAGCAGGTACTTGCGGATGGAAAGAGGCTTGCAGTTCCACTCTGCGTAGGAAAAGGAACCATGGAAGCGAGAAGAATATTTTCCCTCGATGAATTAAAAAAAGGATGCTACGGTCTCTATGAGCCGGAGAAGTCTTCGGAGCTTATTCCTATGGATGAGGTTGAGTTTGCTGTAATTCCTTGTCTTACCACAGATCATAAGGGCAATCGTCTCGGTCATGGCGGCGGGTTTTACGACACTCTTTTCAATAAATATAATAATGTTCCAGCTGCTATTATTTGCAGAGAGCTCATGTGTGGAGACGTGCCAACAGAACCTTTTGATCATCGATTTTCTATAACTGTGACAGAAGATGGCGTAATTAGAAGTAACAATTATAGGAAAAGGAGGTTAGATAATTGAATCGCTGGAAAAGACCAAAAGTAAAACTGACCATTACAGATAGAAGAGGTAAGCTGGGATGTCACCGTGGTCATAAAGTTGGAGATGTTTTTGATTACGACACAGAGCGAGGTAAGATTTGCCCAATGGCGATGCACTGTGCCTTTCCGTATATTGACATATTAAGATATGGAGGTAGTATCCCAGGACAAGTGCAAGGAATAGCGGAATTCTGCTGTTCAGATGCAGATGTAATCATGGTTTTTAAAGCAGAAATCACGGAATAGTCATTAATAATTAAATTGGATTAGTAAAGATAATTAAAAATAATGTATTTACTAATTCTCTTGAAAAGTTGAGGGTTTTGAAAGTGCATAGAAATTTTTATTTTGTTGTTTTACATATATTCGTGCTGTCTTTTATGCCCGATTTCCTGAAGGAAAAGTTTTGAAGATGAATGTGCGTTCATATGGTTAATACTTAGAAGATTATAAAATCTATTAATGACAAAGTTATATAAATAGGATGTGATTAAATGAAAGAAAAAATAGGCGAAGTTTTTTCCATAGGAAAGGATAATCCGTCGGTTCCAGGATGTACCATTTCAAAAGAAATCTATGGTGGAGAAAACTCCATTACATATTTTTCGCTGGCTAAGAATACCGATATAAGTGCGGAGATTTATCCCTACTACAAATTAATAATTGTTGCAGAGGGAAGCTTGGAGGTTTATGGGAAAGATAAATTTTTGCAAAAATTGCAAGTCGGAGAAAGTATCTTAACACTGACAAACACCCCTATGGGAATGAGAACTGCAGAAGGCAGTGTGTATACAGAAGCATCTGTAAGAAAGGAGAGTATTATGAACGAAAAAATTAAAGCAGGAGAAGTTTTTAAATTGAAAGATCTTGTTCCTTATGCGGAAGGCAAGATCGTAAACATGGATGTGGTGCATAATGACAAGATGAAATTTGTAGTGATGGCATTTGACGAAGACACCGGGCTTTCAGAACATGCCGCTCCCGGAGAGGCAATCATCTTCGCTTTAGACGGCGAAGCTGTGATAAGCTATGAAGGAAAGGACCATGTAGTATGTGCAGGTGAAAATTTCCACTTTGCGAAGGGTGGTCTCCATTCGGTAAAAGCTACAAAGAAGTTTAAGATGGCACTTATTCTTACATTAGAATAAATGATTTAGAGGATGTTAAAAATATTGGAGGTGGGATAAATATGAGAAGTATTAAATATAGCAAATCTGAGGAAACTTTAAATATAGCTATTCTTGTCTTAGTATTTATCCCGAGCCTTATATTTTTTTCTGCGTTAGTCCTTGAAGCCTATCGGGGAAAAATTTTGATTGAATTTTTGCATGGTTAATCTATTTTATAGCCATAGCCATCATTTTTTTAGCATCAAGCCTCTACCACTCTATGAAAAATCAACTAGCAAGCATAATCTTTAGGACAATCGATCATAGGGTGATATATCTGACAATAGCGGGTTCATATACAAAATCTATTTGTATCTTTGCTTGCGAGAAAAAGTGTCTGGTAAATGCTATAGTACTTGAAGATAATAGACCAGTTTGGGTAAAAGATAAATGAGTAATACGCCTTGGACGCGTACATATGTCCAAAGTTTTCGATTTAATATAAGAAGTTTACTAAAAAACACGGTCAGTACACAAACTCAAACGTATGTGTAAATTTATTTATCAGATTGGAGAAACATGGAAATTTTAAGAATTATCTTCCCATTATTAATAACATGTGTGGCGGTTATATATGTTATTTACTTGGCTAAGAAAAATAGAGAACTAAACGCCGAAGAAAATGAAGAAAATGAAGCGGTAGATAAAGAAGAGAAAGATGATGGTAGTGATAACTACATGGCGGAGGGCATGTCCATCGGCATGTGCTTAGGAATGGCTTGGTCAATGGCATTAGGTGATGGCAATATTGCAATAGGGCTATCCGTTGGAATGATGCTCGGAATGGCTATTGGGATGAGTATCAAAAAATAGAGCTGAGACATACTTAACTTAGAAGAAAGATAGAAGCCAAATCGTCAACCATCTATAAAACTGTAATATAAACCACAAACTAAAAATAAAACTCTCCGACGAGATAAAATCTCTTCTGGAGAGTTTTTTGTTTCAGGAGAAACTTTAAAGAAAAATACTCGCTAATTCTTTTAATTTACTTTTTAATCTGGAACTCCTAAGTACTGTGCATCGCTAAATCCGAGTATTGCATAGAAAATCGGAGAGAAAAATATTAGTCCTATTGCAAAACCAGTATCCTTTCCAAAAGCTTTTGCAAGTTTTAATTCGGTCTTTATAAATACAACGATGTTATAAATAGGAATAAGTAATAGAAGAAATTTGGCTCCTTTGCCCCATGTTATCTTAAAAAGTACATAGAGATTGTAAAAAGGAATTATAGATGCCCATCCTGGTTCTCCTGCTTTGGCAAACATCTTCCACATTCCTATAACGAATAAAATTGATACTACAACACTTATACTTATAGTGGTTGTACCACCTACGCCTGCTTCTTTTAAATAATCCATAAAGCACCTTCCTTTCATTTTTAAAACAAATCATTACAAATTTTCTGACATCATGATGTTTTTGAATTAAATATAGTTTATCAGTGAAATAAAATTTGCACATCACCCGAAAGTATGATATTTTTAAAAACTTAAAGTTATTTTGCAAAAATTTTTAAAAATATGGGTCTTTTCTAGTGAAATGGGAAAATAAACCTGTACATGATATAATAAATATTCTAAATAAAATAAAAGGAGCAAAAATGAAGGTAATAAGTAAAAATATTTTTAAAACTACCATGATAATAGGATTAATAATAGTCATTTTGAATTTAATTTATTATTTTGTATATAACGATCCTTTTTTCAATAAAAATACGAGCTCAGGAATTTTAATAATGATTGTAAGCTATTTCTTTTATGAAAAGAGTGAAGAAAAATAACGCAGATAACAATAAAAATTTATTAAGAAGAGCTTTTAATGATATGTATTAGAAAGGAAAAGGCTTATGCATATATATTTAGTTTTAATTAGATTATTTTTGACGGTATTTTTAGGTGCTACTTGAGTTTCAATTAGAAAATAAATTTATGGAGAGTTGTATGAACTGGATAAATAGTTTTGAAATCATTTGTTATTTTATAGTTACAATCTTAGTTATAGATATTTTAAAAAATAAAAATTATAGAGAACTGGGACTTTTGATTTCTGGGGCAATTGCTGGGTTCTCTTTAGAACTTTTGGCAGTTAGACTTACGGACATCTACCATTACAGCAACGACTTCTACATAAGCATCGGCTTTGTGCCATACCAATTTCCATTTTTCGGTGGACTAATGTGGGGCGGAATTACCGTGTGCGCCCTTCGAATAGCGAAGAAGTTTTCTCTAACAAAGATTATGACAGCACTACTAAGTGGATGGCTCATAGTGAGCATGGATCTTCTTCTCGATGTAGTAGCGATCAGGCTCGACGGAGGATTCTGGGTGTGGGACGGTCGCCAAATTAATCTATTTATAAATCACCACATGTTTATGAGCGTAATCTGGGTAAATTTCCTCGGATACATGTTTGAAGTGCCGTCAATCGTCTATATGACGCTAAAGAGTTGGGAAAAACACGACGATGAAAGATTAAATCTAATGAGATCATTACTTATTGGAATAGGTGGAGTAGCTTTTGTAGGAATTTGCAGCTCTATATCGCTATATTTAAATAAGATAACCGATGAATGGTTCTCAATCTTAGCATTTCTTGCCATATGGATATTCGTTTTAATAAGACTTATAAGAGAAATTCTAGCACAGAGAAAAAATCTAACATTTGGACATAAAAAGGATTGGACGACCATTATCTTTTGGTTTAGTATCTACGCCTATTGCATCGGTGGACTTATAAAACTTGAAATCATACAAGCAGTTCCTGTTTATGGAATCTTTGCCTTTATGCTGTTTGTGATGACGTTTCTATTAGCGTTGGTAGATGTGAAAGAATCAGATGAAATTAGAAAGTAGAGGATTGAAATGAATATAAAATTAAAAGAGATATTAGATAAAAAAGAAAAGAAAAAAATAGCGAGAGAGATCCTAACAGACCTTCCAGAATGGTTCGGACTGCCAGAGAGCACAGAAGAATATATAACTGAATCCGAGGACAAGCCGTTCATCGCTTCCTTTGTAGATGATGAGGCGGTAGGTTTCGTCGTACTAAACGAAACGAGTGTGGACTGTGCAGAGATATTTGTCATGGGAATAAGGAAAGAATTCCACGGGATGGGCATCGGAAAGAAGCTAAACAAAGAATACGAATCAATGGCGAAGAAGTTAGGCTATACCTATTCACAGGTAAAAACCGTAGAGAAAGGTCATTATGAAGAGTATGACATCACCAGTAGTTTCTACGTTGCGGTGGGCTACAAAGAATTGGAATGCTTCCCTACATTATGGGATGAATGGAATCCATGCCAAGTTTATGTAAAATATATAGGAGAATAAAAACCAGAGTTTAAGTCAACAGAATCTTCTTTTATTACGACTCTAAAAAATCTAAATTATGACACTCAAAGTGTCACCCAAAATGTCACTCAAAATGTCATCCAAAGTGACGGTTAAAATGACGGTCAAAGTGAGGGGCAAAATGAGGGCGAAAGTGACGTTCAAAGTGTTCGTTAAAATAACGATCTAAAATTAATAAAAATATTAGAGAGGGCGACCTCTCTTTTTTAATATTAAAAATAAAATTTAAGATTGACTTTAATAAAATTAAAGGCTATACTTAATATAATTAAAGTAGGTGATGAAATGGCGATAGAAATAATACCAGAATGGATGGCAAATTTAGACGACGAAGATCTATCTTTTATCAAAAATTTTATAATGGCGTCTGGCTCATTAAAAGAGATTGCAAAACAATACGAAGTAACATATCCGACGGTGAGGTTAAGACTCGATAGACTCATACAGAAGATTAGGATTAGCGAAGACAATGCAAACGAACCATATATCTCGCTTATTAAAAGGCTCGCTGTAAATGATAAGATCGATTTTGAAACGGCGAAGATATTGGTTTCCGAATATAAAAAGATGAAAGGGGAGGATTAAATGGCACTTTCATTCAATACGATAATTTTATTATTGATAGTAAGTCTGATAATCTACTTGCAAATATATTTTTCAAAGATGGAAAGTAAATGGATGGGACTTATACTTCCAGGGCTAACACTTATATATTCAATAATTGTGGTCTTAAACATCGCAGAGCCGCCGGTAGATATAAGTATAAGTAAGCGTATAGCGATGGTGCTTTCTGCGTTTTTAACAAGCAATATTCCAACAATCATTCTCCTTGCAATATATGCAGCATCAAGGCAAAAGTTAAAAAGAAAATCAGAAATCGATAAGATGAATATCAAGGATTTGTAAATTAATAGAGTTAATAGAGTTAATAGAGTTTAAACAGTAGATCAATAGGTTTACTGTTTTTTTTGTTGAAGAATTTAAATGCTATACGTATAGCATGAAAAAATTAATCATCGATACTTGACCTCACCAGGGTTATACCCGTTCGACTCACTTTGTTCGCTCAGGGTGACTGCCTTCCTCAAAGTTTTTTAAAGAGGTTAATCTCCCAACTACGGTCACCCTGAGCGGAAGAGCCGAAGGCTCTGAAGTCGAACGGGTCTAACCTCCGAGGGTCAAGTTTATGCAAATGAAATAATAATAATCTTATGCTTCACGTAAAGCATTTAAAATAGATTTATAAAGAATGTAAATGATATAAAATTTCAATATACGATAGGTTGTAAAATTTTTTGAAATACTATAAACTTTAAACAAATAGAAGAAAGGAATTTATATGAAAATATTTATTGTAGAAGATGATAAGAATATTTCTAGAATTTTGGCGGAAGAGCTTAGAGCTTGGGGATATGAGACTTTTGAAGTAGTAAATTTTAATAGAGTTATAGATGAGATGAATTGTATTTCGCCAGATCTTGTTCTTATGGATATTTCTCTTCCATATTTCAACGGATATTATTGGACTCAGGAGATAAGGAAGACTTCAAAGCTTCCTATTATTTGAGCCTATGGATATCGTTCAAGCTATGGAGTTTGGTGCTGATGATTATATTACAAAGCCTATAGATATTGCAGTAACTAGAGCAAAAATCTATGCGGTACTACGAAGAGCGTATAATTATAGGATTGATAATGAAAGTTTTAAATTTGATTCTTGTGTTTTAGATATCTCAAAAGCAAGACTTACATACAAAGATTGCAACATAGATCTAACTAAAACTGAGCTTATGATTCTTGAGAGTTTATTTGAAGCTAATGGAGAGATTGCCAGCCGAAATGATATTATTGAAAAATGTTGGCAGGGAGAAAATTTTATAGATGACAATACATTGGCAGTAAATATCACAAGACTTAGAAAGAAACTAAGAGAAATAGGAAGGGAAGATTTAATTCAAACAAAAAAGGGAATGGGATATTATTTGAAGGAAGAAAATGAATAGATTTATAGAATATTTAAAATCTGAATATAAAATTATTTCTGCTACTGTCATATTTCTAGTGGTTTTTCTCATGCTATTCATATTTACAAATCTTGATATGCACATATATGTACTTGGTTTAGAAATAATATTTTTTATGCTTTTAATCTACTTAGTAGTAGGATTTTTTCTCTATAAGAAAGAATTGAATTTAAAAGAGAAGTATGAAATTTTATCTGATGAAAATAAAAGTTTGCGAAAGGATTATATAGATAAGAATAGAGATTTAGAAGAGTATTTTTTGATGTGGGCTCACCAAATCAAGACGCCTATTACAGTCATAAATTTAATTTTAAATAATGGAAATGATACAAATTACAAAAAACTTAGAGAAGAAATATTTTATGTTGAAGAATACACAAATATGGCTATGAATTATTTAAAAATCATAGATAGAAATGTTGATATGGACATAGATAAAGTAGATTTAGATCAGCTTATAAAATTTCTTATAAAGAAATATTCAATGATTTTTATAAGCAAAAATATTTCTATCTCCTATGATGTGGTGGATAAAAAAGTCGTAACGGATGGTAAGCTTCTGTCCATATTAATTGAGCAGATACTTGGAAATGCTTTGAAATATACAGAGGAAGGAACAATTTATATATATTTTGCGGACAATATTCTCACGATAAAAGACACTGGTATTGGAATCAGGTCTGAAGATATAAAAAAGATATTTGACAGAGGATATTCTGGATTTAATGGAAGAGTAACTCAGAAATCTAGTGGTCTTGGTCTATACATGGTCAAAAAAATTTCTGAAATAATAAATGTTAAGGTAAATGTTAAATCGAAACTTGGTGAGGGAAGTGAATTTTCGATAAGTTTTCCACCAAGTCTTACAAAATTGTAAGATATAAAAGCTATTTGTAATATTAGATAAATGCTCAAAATATTTATTTATTCTACAATGTAAACATAAGAAAAGGAGGCGTCTATGCCAATATTAGAATTAAAAAATATTAAACGCATTTATAAAACTAAAAATATCGTAACAGAAGCTCTAAAGGATATAAATCTATCTGTTGAAGAAGGAGAATTTATCTCCATAATGGGAGAATCTGGTGCAGGTAAGACCACGCTTTTAAACATAATAGCGAGTTTTGATAGACCTAGTGCTGGAAACATATATCTTGGTGGAGAAGATTTGACAGGACTAAAAGATAGCGAACTAGCTTCATTTAGAAGAAAAAGACTAGGATTTGTCTTTCAAGATTTCAATCTCCTAGATCAATTTTCGAATAGGGACAACATTTTCTTGCCACTTGTTCTTTCCAATGAAAAAGAAGAAGTTATGAATAAGAGACTGGATGAAATCAAATTTAGTTTAGGGATAGAAGATTTATTGAATAAATATCCATATCAAATTTCTGGTGGACAAAAACAAAGAATTGCAATAGCAAGAGCCCTTATAACTAAGCCGGCGATACTGCTTGCGGATGAACCAACAGGAGCATTGGATTCCAATTCGTCCAACATGATTTTGAACCTATTTACTTGTGTAAATGAAATGGGGCAGACTGTTCTCATGGGGACTCATTCGCTTAATGCGGCATCTTTTGCAAATAGAGTTTTGTTTATAAAAGACGGTGTAGTTTTCCATGAGCTATATAAGGGGGATACAGAAAATCGTCAAGATTTTATGGAAAGAATAAATAAATCTCAAATTATGCTATCCAGGGGTGAGCTATAGTGAAAGGAAAGATTGCAAAGAAGTTTGCTTTTAAAAATTTAAAGGCTCATAGGATTTTGTACATTCCATTTATCCTATCATCTGGAATAATGCTCCTACTTTTCAATATAATGGCAAGTCTATCAGCAAATGAATATGTTAGAACTAGACATGAAACTCTGCCAATGATTATAAATATTGGAATAGTAATAACAGGAATTTTGACATTTATATTTTTTATATATAGTACGAATTTTCTAACCAAGAGAAGAAATAAGGAATTTGCTCTATATGGAATTATGGGTCTTGAGAAAAAACATATTAGAAAAATAATTACGATAGAGATGATAATAGCATTTTTTATCATAGCAATCTTTGCACTAGTTGGCGGTTACATCTTTGGAAAGCTTACCTTCCTAGCTTTAAATAAGCTTATGAAAGATGTAGCAGGAAGAATCATGGACTATCCATTTTCCATAAAGGCTATGATAGAAACTATCATACTATTAGTAGTTGCATTCTTAGCTTCGCTAATAAGCACAAGCTTTAAAATATATACTCAAACTCCAATAGAACTTTTATCCAACCAAAAAAGTGGAGAGGGAGAACCGAAGTCTAGAGGTTTTATAATGATTTTAGGATTTATCTTGCTTGCAGCAGGCTATTTTATAGCTCTGACAACACAAGGAATGTTAACATCACTACTCTATTTTTTTATAGCGGCTTTAATAACGATGCTTGCAACATATCTTTTATTTATGTCTTTTTCTGTAATTTATTTAAAAAGGCAAAAGAAAAAGAAATCTTACTATAAAAAAGAAAGATTTTTGGGAGTATCAGGGCTTCTATACAGGATAAAATCAAACGCCATATCTCTTGCTAGTATTTCCATTATAAGTGTGGGCGTGATTATAGCTGTATCCGCATCTCTAAGTATTTATGACAGGATAGAATATTCAGCATCAAATGTAATTCCTAGAGAATATAATCTAGATAGCAAAGAGAACATAAATAAAGAAAATCTCGAAGAAGCTATAAAGAATTTGGAAGATAAGGTTTACAAAACGGTACCTAGTAAAGAGAACATAAAGAATGAATTTGTAAACTACAGAATGATGACGCCGGTGGAAGAAAAAGAGAACAAAATAACTTCGTTTAAAGGTGGAGAAAAGACACCACAATACTTTGTCCTTGTATATGACCTAGAAGGTTACAACAAAAGAGTAAGAGGAGATTATACATTAGAAGATGATGAAGTCCTATTAACAGCAAATCAAAAGTTTATGCTAAAAAAAGACAAGCTTCAAATAGGAGATAAAACTTTTAAAATAAAGATTGTAGACAATTTTATTCCATCAAACCTAGCGGTAGAAAGTTATGGAATAGTTGTAAAAGATATTTCTACTATGGAATATATATCTAAGGAATTAAAAATATACGATAAAAAAGAAGACAAATACGAGGACGCAACTATAAACTTAGAAGCAAACTGGGATATAGATGGAATAGACAGAGAAGAGTACAATGCAAATCTTAGGAAATTTTCAGAAGAAAATGGATTAAATGTAGAGTATGCTGAAAGTTACCTAAAAGGAGCATATGAAATTTATGGGGGATTTGTATTTTTAGGCACTATAACTGCTTTTATATTTCTCGTAGCGACGGTAATCATAAGCTACTACAAACAAATAAGTGAAGGATTCGAGGATAGAGAAAAATATCAAATAATGAAAAAAATTGGTCTCGAAGATAAATTGATTAAGAAGACCTCATCCTCACAGATGGTCTACCTCTTATTTGCACCATTGATTTTTGCTATTATAAACTCAACTGTAGCATCAAAAATCATCTACCAACTACTCGCACTTTTTGGAGTAATAAAATTTATGCAGTATGGAAAATATTTGTTAATAGTTATCGGAGTGTTTTTCGTAGTATACTACTTGATATTTAAAATGACGAGTAAAGCATATTATAAAATAGTAAGCAGGTAGTATGAGAATTAAAGATTTAAAATATTAAGAAAATTATAAAACACTTGAACATCACGCTAGCGTTTGCAAAAAGATCTTGGGAGAATTCCTGAGATCTTTTTAATTTAATGATGTAGAATGATACATTGTGTAATATAATTATTTTAAATAAATAGATATTATTATAATAAAAAGGATGGAAATTATGAAAAGAAATTTTAAATTTTTAATTATTTTTATGGTGGCGATACTTCTCCTTGCTGGTTGCAAAAAGGATAGTAGTTCGACAAAGGTCGAAAATAAAAATGCAAATATAAATTCTTTTGAGGATTCCAAAGATTCAGATGAGAAGGGCTCCGACAAAGAGGCTTCAATTGTCAATGAAAACTTAAAGCATGTGGAAGGAGCAGAGATAGGCTCCATGTCTTCCTATGTCGAGGACAGAGAGATTTGGGAAGATTTTGTAGATGAAAAGTATAAGCATCTTGCTATGAGAAATGTAAATGGAATACATATACCTAAAATTCTTTTGGATTCAAAAGATGCAAGTATTGCAAATTCTGAAATTGAAGAATTGATAAAACAAATAAAAACTGTGTACGAAGATAATAAAAAAGAGTTTAATAATGACGATATAGGAATATATTCTTCTTTTTCAGTGTATCAGGATGAAAAAATACTAAGTCTTAAGATTGAATCTTCAAATATTTGGGAAGGTCAATTCCCTATATATAAGATATTTAATTTTTCACTTCCTGATGGCAAGGCTCTAAATGATTATGAGCTTTTGTCAAAATTTGGCATAAAAGAAGAAGATTTTCTGGGAATTGTAGAAGATAATATACGTGACGAACAAAACAGAATGAGTAATGTCTATTTCAAAGATGTTATGGATAATTCTTTTATTAATAATCCAGAAAATATGACGGGAATTATTTTAAATGATATTTGGGATAATTATGACGCTAAGAAAAATCAAATATTTATAGACGAAGTCGGATATCCTAATTTAATCTATAAACAATATGCAGGTGCTGACATGGGATATTCTCCACAAATTTTAAAACTTACTGAAAATAGATTTAAGGGTGGAGATATTTCTGATGAATATATAAAAATGGCGAGAAGACTCGGCATCGATCCAAGTGATGAAAAATACAAGGCATTTATAATTCTATTAGGAGCTACCTACGACAATACTACTTTGGCAGGACCGCTTGAAAAATTATTTGTATGGCAAAGTGCATTTTCTGATTATGAAGATCCAAATATTCTCCTAACGATTAAAGATAATGAACAAGGAGGACTACCTTATTTAATCGGGCAAGAGTGTTATTTGCTTATTCCAAAATATAAAAATGCCTCTGTATCTTTAAAAGAACTTGAAATTACTGAAGATGGGAAATTGAAAGAAGCTCAAAATATTTATTTGGACAATTTATCCACCACTGGAACTACATTTATATGTCAAAACATAAGTGATATTGCACCAAATGCAAAGATAACAATTAGGTATAGAGACGATGTGTTGGAGTTCTCACCATTCATCAGTTTGAAGGATGGTAGCTTGGAATTACCTGATGAAGTTATGAATGCAGAGAATATCCTAAATTGGAAGAGTTTAATAAGAAAAGACAGCTATTCATACACAATGTATGAAAGAATTCTATCCATAATGGGCATGGGTTAATGGATGTTTTGTATCTTAATTGATTAAACATTAATAATCGAAGGAAAAATAAAGTAGAATTTTACAGTAATTTTACTAGGATAAAAAGTTGGTTAAAAACCTCTTGAAGTAAATCTTAAGAGGTTTTTAAAATTTAAATTTAAATTTAAATTGACCTGCACCTTGGGGACGGTGTTATTCTCTTATTAAAGGAGGAAATTATGCTTAGAAGTGAAGTGCAAAATAAAACTGGTCTTACTAGAAAGGCGATTGAATACTACGAAGAAAAGGGTCTTATATATCCAGTTCGCCTTGAAAATGGTTATAGGGATTACAGCGAGAAAGACGTAGAAATTTTAGAAAAAGTTTCTCTCTTTACAAAGCTTGGTCTAAGTCTAAAAGAGGTAAGGGAGATTATCTTTGATAGAGGAAGTCTTTCTTCTGTACTTAGAACTAAGCAGTACGAGCTTAGCATGGAGGAAAAGAAAGAGGAAATTCTTGAGATGATTGTCAAAGGGGCAGATAAAGGCGATATCAATAAGAAGTTAAAGAATTTGGAAATGAATGATACCATCTATAAAAAACTTGTAAATGTATTTCCTGGCTACTATGGACAGATGTTTTTCTCCGCATATAGACCATTTTTAAATGAGCCGTTAAAGGACGATGGAAGAGCTGCTTTTGAAAAATTCGTTGGTTATTTGGACAGCTTGCCAGAGTTTAATCTTAACGATGAAGAAAAAGAATACTTGGATAAAATATCCGCTGGCTTTGATATGGAAACTTTGGAAGACATAAATAGATCCAAGATAGATGCAGTAAGTAACTCCAAAGAATGGCTAGAGGAGAACAGAGAAATCATTGATGAGTACGAAAGATATAAAAATAGCGACGAATACAAGAATAGTGAGGTCAAAAAACTTCAGGATAAATTAAGTAAGTACATGACGGACAATAATTACTACGAAGTTGCTATCCCACTTATTCGAAAATTCAGCCCAAGTTACGACGAGTATTATAGAAAGCTTATAAAAGCAAACGAAGACTATTTGAATAGATAGAATGTAGAGGTTTGGAAATATTATTTTGCCAAATCTCTTTTTTCTATTATAATAGTAATTGTAAATTAATAATCTATGGGAGCTATGTGCTGAGAGGAAGTTAGACTTCGACCATTTTTACCTGCAGGATAATGCCTGCGAGGGATGAGGCATGTTTTTCTCCTATAAAATTTTTTAGGAGGTTTTTTTAATTTATGAAGTATAAGACACAGATGGAAGCTGCAAAACATGGTTTTGTGACTGAAGAGATGAAGATCGTTGCGAAGAAAGAAAATGTCAGCGAAGAATTTCTTTTGGAGAAGATTGCAAAAGGCGAGATTGTCATACCTAGAAATAGAAATCACAAATCTATCTCTCCAGAGGGAATTGGAACTGGACTTAGAACTAAGATCAATGTAAATCTTGGAATTTCCAAAGATCTAAACGACCTTGACCTTGAAATGCAAAAGGTGGATATGGCGCTTAATATGGGTGCAGAATCCATAATGGACCTATCAAACTACGGCAAGACTCAAGAGTTTAGAAAGAGACTTATAGAAAAATCTACTGCAATGGTGGGAACCGTTCCTATGTATGATGCGGTTGGATTCTTGGACAAGGGACTTAGTTTTATCAAGGCAGAAGAATTCTTAGACGTAGTTAGAAACCATGCTGAAAACGGAGTTGACTTCGTGACTATTCACTGTGGAATAAACAGAGCAAATGCCGAAATTTTCATGAGAAATAGAAGGGTTAACGAAATAGTATCCCGTGGCGGATCACTTTTATTTGGATGGATGAAGATGAATGACAGAGAAAATCCATTCTACGAATACTACGATGAACTTTTGGAAATTTTGAGAGAATATGACGTGACACTATCCCTTGGAGATTCTCTAAGACCGGGAGGAATCCACGATGCTACAGATCCTTCACAAATTGCAGAGCTTATAACCCTAGGTGAACTTACTAAGAGAGCTTGGGAAAAAGACGTCCAAGTTATCATCGAAGGACCAGGCCACGTGCCAATAGACGACATAGAAATGAATATGAGACTCGAAAAAAAACTCTGCCACAACGCACCTTTCTATGTGCTTGGACCATTAGTTACAGATATCGCGCCAGGATATGACCACATCACCAGTGCCATAGGTGGAGCAATAGCAGCAAGTCATGGAGCGGACTTTTTATGCTATGTAACTCCAGCGGAACACCTAAGACTACCGGATGTCAATGACGTAAAAGAAGGAATAATCGCATCTAAGATCGCGGCTCATGCAGGAGATATTGCAAAACTTAAATCTGCAAGAGAAATAGATTTGGAAATGAGTAAGAGAAGACAGAGACTCGACTGGGAAGGCATGTTTGAACTAGCCATAGATCCAGAAAAATGCAGAGAATACAGAGCATCATCAACACCAGAAGAAGAAGGCACCTGCACCATGTGCGGTAGCATGTGTTCAATGAAAAATATGAATTTAATCCTGGAAGGAAAAGATATAATTATAAACCCAATTGGTTCAAATGATAAGTAAAAATAAAAATTAAGCAAACATCTATGGTGTTTGCTTTTTTTGTGCGTCGTTTAAAAATATTTGTAATTTCTATACACAAATTTTACAATTACTTTAAAGAGGCTATATTTTATTTACATATAATTGTTAAGGAGATTGATTTATGATTTATGGAGTTATAGATATTGGTTCAAATACCATCAGGATGTCAGTTTTTAAAGTTGTTGACAAGAACGCTATAGGGCTTTTCAGTGAAAAGGAACAGGCTTCTCTTCGCAACTATTTTTCCAAGGGTAAACTCAGTGAAAAAGGTATAAAGAGACTGATTGCTGTTTTAAATAAATTTAAATATATTTCGGATAATTTTGACGACATCGATGCTGTCTTTCCATTTGCAACTGCAACTATTAGAGATTCTTCAAATAGGGACGAGATTTTAAAAAGGGTCAAAGATGAAGTTGGATTCGACATTGAAATTCTATCTGAAGACGACGAAGCTAGGCTGTCCTTCATCGGTGCTTCTAAGACTCTTGATGTTTCGAAAGGGGTGCTTACAGATATTGGCGGCGGCTCTTCTGAAATAGTTGTCTTCGATGACAAAGAGGTAGTAGAGTCTACGAGTCTTAAGATTGGCTCTCTTTCTGCTTTTGAGGATTTCGTTAAAGGTCTTCTCGTTAAAGAGTCGGAAATAAAAGACATCGACAAATGCGTCAAAAATATGCTTGAAGATACAAAGATTAAGAAAAAAGAGTATGACACTCTTTGTGCAGTCGGTGGTTCTGCAAGGGCGAGCCTTGATCTCTATAATGAATTTTACAATTTAAAATCTTCAAATATTATTATGGATAGAAATAAGCTAAGGGACATGCTCGACGACATCATCGACATGGATAGCAGAAATACACTAGATCTTATCATTTCTGTGAAGGCGGACAGGATTCACACATTGGTGCCTGGCATGATTATTTTAATTAGGATCGCCAATTATTTTTCAGCGGATAAGATAAATGTAAGTAGAACTGGTGTAAGGGAGGGCTATGTCTACGAGCGTATTATAGGAAGGGAGTAGTATGGACAATTCTTTTACTCAGAATAGAGAATTATCATGGTTAAAATTTAATGAAAGAGTTTTAGAAGAGGCAAATGACAAGGACGTAAAATTGTTTGAAAGGCTAAAGTTCTATTCTATCTTCGATTCTAATTTAGAAGAATTTTTCATGGTTAGGGTGGGAACTCTAACGGATCTTAGCGATTTAAAGAAGAAGGCTGTTGACAACAAGTCAGGTCTAAGCCCAAAAGAACAGCTCGATAAGATAATGGAAGTTACAAGAGATCTCTACATAAAAAAAGATCTAACCTACGACAGAATTGTAAATGATCTTAGAAGTGAAGAAATATTTTTGGAAAAAGTATCTCAGCTTGGACCGAAAGAAAAAGCGTTCTTGGAGTATTATTTTGACAATAATATTGAGCCGATTCTAAATTTCCAAGTGGTAGATGGGACGAGACCTTTTCCAAGGCTTCCTAACCTCTCATTAAACGTGGTGTTTTCTCTCAAGTCTTTAAAAGTCGACGAGAAGAAGGAAAAAGAAAATAAAAAGGACAAATCCTACATTGGACTTATATTTGTGCCGGACATATTAAATAGATATATCAAGATCTCTGACAAGACCATCGTGCTTATTGAAGATGTGATTAAAGAGTTTGGAGACAAGGTATTCGAAAATTATATCTGTGAACAAAAGTACATCATGAGCATCACAAGAAATGCCGACATTTCTCACAATGACGACGATTATGACGTGGACAAGGACTTCAGAGCACATATGAAGACCATGCTTAAGAAGAGAAAGAGGTTAAAACCTGTAAGACTTGAAGTCGACGGCGAACTCACTCCAAAATTAAAAGAAACTCTTATGGATAAGCTACATCTTGATGAGGACAATATTTTTGTTACGAAATCGCCTGTTAGAGCTGGATTTATATTCAGTCTCATAGATGAAATGCCAGAAGATTTAAAAGAGAAATTTATGGACGAGAAGTTTTCGCCGCAGCCTTCTTACATGATAGATCCAGATCGAAAAATGATAGAGCAGGTTGAGGAAAAAGATATCCTTCTATCATATCCATATGAGTCCATGGACCCGATCATCGACATACTTAACGAGGCTGCAGAAGATGAAGCGGTAATCTCAATAAAGATCACCCTTTATAGAATTGCCAAGGATTCAAAAATAGCAAAGGCACTTATAAAAGCTGTTGAGAACGGAAAAGAAGTCTTTGTTCTAATGGAACTTCGCGCAAGGTTTGACGAAGACAACAATATTCTTTGGTCATCTAGGCTTGAAGAAGCTGGATGTAAAATTGTCTACGGGTTTGACAATTACAAATGTCACTCAAAGGTACTGCTTATAACCAGGGTTGAAGATGAAAAAATATCCTTTATAACTCAAGTGGCAACTGGAAATTACAACGAAAAAACTGCGAAACTCTACACCGACTTTTCTTACTTGACTTCAAATATAGAAATAGGAATGGATGCCAAAGATCTCTTCGACAATATAATGATTGGAAACTTAGATGGAGAATACAAACACCTGCTTGTAAGTCCAAAATCTATGCAAGAAGGACTTAAAGTTTTAATCGATGAACAGATAGAGAGACAAGAAAAGACTGGAGATGGATATATAAGGCTTAAGATGAACTCCATTTCCGATAGAAAGATAATAGACAAACTCTCTGAAGCTTCGAACAAAGGCGTCAAGATCGACATGATGGTAAGAGGAATCACATGTATCCTTCCAGGAGTGGAAGAACGCACGGAAAATATAGAAATCTACCAAGTGGTTGGAAGATTTTTGGAACATCATAGAGTCTATCAATTTGGAATGGGAGTAGACGCAAAGGTCTATATATCTTCTGCGGACTTCATGACGAGAAATATTAGAAATCGTATGGAAGTAGCAGCTCCAATCTATGATTACGAGATTAAAAATAGAATCTTAGAGTTTATGGACATCATGTTTTCTGATGATGTAAAAATGAGGAAGCTCAATAATGACGGAAGTTACTTAAAAGTTCCAAATGTGAAGGGAATAAATGCACAAGAGGTCTTAATAAGCCGGGCAATAGAGAGAACGAAAGAAGCTGAAGATAGAAGACATAGCGAGAAAAATAAGATTAATATTGGAAATGAAGAATTAAATCTAAAAGAAGAATTAGAAAAACAGGAAGAGAAAGATTCAAAGAGAGAAAAGGAATCCATTTTTAAGAAAATCATAAGTATATTTAGAAAATAAATTCTCCTTTTAAAATATATTGTAGAAAATTGATAAGTGAGCATCAAGATTCTACACAACAAAAAACAGGGATTGACCCTGTTTTTTAATTGCAATTTAAGAAGAATTCAAGAAGTACTTTTAGTGAGTTTTTCATCTCACCTATTACCAAGTATTCTTCGGTGGTGTGAACTTTTTCCATGCCGACACCGATTATTATGGAGTTGAATCCTTCTTCTGAGAAGAAGTTGGCGTCACTTCCTCCTCCGATTATTTGAAGTTTCGCGTCGATACCTATATTTTTATATGCTTTTACAAATCTATTTGCGAAGGCTAAGTCGTCTTTGGACTTTAAAAGTGGATATACATTATGTGTTTCAAAATTATATCCTGCGCCGTACTTGTCGCATACTTCTTCACAGATTCTTCTATAACCGTTTAGAACTTCATCGATCTTTTCGTAGCTATGAGCTCTGACTTCTCCTTCTGCCACTGCGTAGTCTGGGACTACATTAGATGGAAAATCTGAATGGAGTTTAGAAATATTTGCTGTGGTGGTTTCATCTATTCGAAGTAGGTTCATCTTTGAAATTATTTCTGAAATTACCTTGATGGATGAGATGCCCTTTTTTGGTTCGATTCCTGCGTGAGCCTTCTTGCCCCTTACTTCTATTTTAAATAGATTGCAGGTTGGTGCTTGGTGAGCTACAAACTTGGATGGTCCTCCATTGTCTAGGACGATCATATCCTTAGCAGGATTCATATTTTTGTAGACTTCTTCCCAATTTACATTCTTCGCTCCAAGCATTCCGATTTCTTCTGCTGGGGTAAAGATCGCATAGACTGTTGGGAATTTCAAACTGGATTCTTTTAAAAACTTGAGAGCATATAGGATTATAGCTACTCCAGCCTTGTCATCTCCACCTAAAGTAGTGGTGCCGTCAGTCTTGAATTTGCCGTCGTCTTCAATGATCACCACGCCTTTATTAGGTTCAACCACGTCCATGTGAGCGCTCAAGGTGTATGATGAGTTAAGAGAGCCTTCTAGCTTTGTAAAGATTACAGGAGCGTTGCCACCGTAAGCTTCGTAAGAATGGTCCAGATAGACTGGAAGGTCCAATTTTTTTAGATAATCTATAATGTATGTTGCTACATCTTTTTCATTCTTTGAGGGACTGTAAATACTTACCAGTTCCTTAAATATATCTTTTAGTTCATTTAAATTTACTCTCATGCCTTCTCCTTTCAGTAGTATCTTTAAATTTAATTGTACCAACAAAACTTTGAAATATAAAGAAATTTCGCAAAAATTTGACATATTAAGGTTGAATTGGTAATCTATTCTAAACGGAGGTATAGATGAAGAAAAATAGAATATTATCGATTGTACTTGCACTTATCATGCTACCTGTGACAGCTTTTGGTGCAATAGGTAGAAAAGAAATAGATTCAGCAAATTCAAAATTTCAAAAGATGAAAGCTGAGTCAGCAGCATTGAAAGAATTTTCACGAGATTTGAATTTAGTTATAGACAAGGTGGATGTTACCAAGGTGCTAAAGCACAAACCGATGGCGATTAACGGAAGCACTTCTGTTGCTCTTCGTGATTTTGCTGAAAGAATAGGTGCTAAGGTCACTTGGTATGGTCATGCAAGGATGATTGGAATTGAATTTGGCAAATCACATGTCCTTATCCCTGTAGATAAAAAGGCGATGTGGGTCAATGGAAAGATCGTCGATACAAATATTGCAGCTAAGATCCACGGCAAGACTTCAACTACATATATCCCTCTTAGAAATATAGCAGAAGCTTTAGGATACAAGGTAGATTTTGAAGAAGAATCATTTACAGCTAAACTAGTTTCACAACAAAAAACTAAATAGAATTTAAAAGGCACCTAGGTGTCTTTTTTTATGCAGAGAATGCACTTTTATCTAATAATATAGTACAATAATATAAAGGAGGTTTCGTGAAGAAAAAATCAATCTTATCCATATTAATTATATTTTTAGTTCTAGTGGGACTAAACTACTTACATATAAAATCAGATGAAATATCTCTAGCTACGAGCTCTGGAGAAGCGAGTGTAGTTCTATTTAGAAAACCATTTTCGTCCTACTCAAATAGAATCGAGATAGAAACGAGTGGCGATGTCTATAGAAAAGACTTCAAAGGCAAGAACCCTTTCAATATTTGGAAGCTTGAAGTTGGAGATGTGGAAGGCGATGGTGAGATGGAGCTTGTCCTAGGAGTCTACAAAAAATCTCCACATCACAAGGTCATGGCTAAGAGGGTATTTCTCTACAATATTGTGGACGGAAGCCTAAAGCCCAAGTTTCGTGCTTCTAGGCTCTCACTTCCAATGGATGATTTCATTCTCTATGATATAGACAAAGATGGCAGGGATGAAATAGTCTCCATAGAAATAAAGGATAAAAGCTACTTCATAGCGGCGTACCACTACGAAAATTTTCATCTGACAAGAGATTATGTCAGTAAGCCTTTAGTTATGAAACCGAGTTTTGCAGGTGATGGCAAGGTCATGTATGATGGCAGAACTTTTAATTTAAATATAAGAGAAAAGGAGATCGAACTGAAATGAAAAAACACTTTGTAATTATTTTGGCTGCGATGATGCTTTTGGTGTCATGTAGTCCTAAGACGAATAATGGGGAAGTAAAACCCGATGATAAAGATAAAGTTATTGCTTTTGAAAATCCAATTTCTGATTTGAAAAGGCAGATTATCTATCCAGAGCTTGAAAACACCGACGTAGAGGCGGCGGTGTCAGAATACAGTGTAGCCGAAGATCTTTCAAATATCTACAACATAAACGACTACATAAATGATTACTTTACATTCAATGACGAGCAAACAAAAGCACTGGTTGAAAATAATTTTTTTGTAGATGGTAGCAGAACCTATGAACAGCCTTTCGAAGTTTACGAAGGAAATGAATACGGATATTTACCGAACTTCGTAACTGCAGATAGCGTGCTACATCTATTCCATGTTTCCTACGACGCGCTGCTTCGAGAGCTTGAAGTAGAGAAATTCCTACCAAGACTTATAGAGGTAAGTGGTGCAATGGCGACGAAATCCCTAGAAGACTATAATGATGCAACGGACCCTGCGGTTAAGGAACTTGCTAAGAGAAACACAGCATACTTCCTACTAGCTTTGAGGCTTTTCGGCGGTGTATACAGCGAACCACTTCCACGAGAAGTTATGGATTTAGTCGACAAAGAATTTAGTAATATCGAAGCTATGGATAAGGCAGACTCTAATTTGGTAGCAAAAGAAGTGGACTATTCACAGTTTAAACCTCGTGGACACTACACCCGTTCAGAAGAACTTAAAAAATATTTCCGCGGAGTTATGCTATTCTCACAAGAAGCGATGATCTTCTATGACGATATGGGAAATCCAATCGATGAAAGTATAATCCAAGGGCTCATGATGGCGAAGAATCTTATTAATGACGAAGAATCCTTCGGAAAATGGGAAGATGTAAACGACTCTGTAAATTTCCTTGTAGAAAATTCAGAAGATGTGGATCCTTACCTAATGGGTCAAGTCTACTTCAGTCATTTTGACAAAGATACAGATGTAGATGAACTTAGAAACGAAAAGAATTTAAAAAAGGTTCACAAGACCTTGGACAAACTTCCGAAACCAAAGATTCAATACTACGAAGGCACTTCATTTAGATTTATGCCACAAAGGGCAGTGCTTGACAATGTGTGGGCACAAAACTTGCTAGATGCAAATAGACCTTCTAAACGTCCAATTTACTCAGGGCTTGATATTGCTGCTCTTCTTGGAAGCAAAGAAGCAGAAGAAATGGTCCTTTCTGATGAACAGAATAAAAAGTGGGATGAATTTGAAAAGAAGTATAAAGAAGCCAAGGACATGGTGAAGGTGCTTGACGACGAAAAAGAAGGAAGGAAGAATGTCTACCGTTCATGGCTATGGATGCTTAAATCCTACGAAGAAGAAATACCGGAAAGCTTCCCAGAATTTATGAAGTCAAAAGCGTGGGCGGTTAAAGATATAAACTCACAACTTGGCTCATGGGCACAACTTAAGCACGATACCATCCTTTACGGCAAGCAAGCTGGAGCAGAAATGGGTGGCGGCGAAATGGAAGAGCGTGAAATGCCTAAGTCCTATGTGGAACCTCGCGTTCATCTCTATGACAGGATGATCTGGACCATGAAGTATATGAAGGAAAATTTAAAAGATAGAGAACTTCTTACTGATGCCAATGAAAAGAATATGAATAATTTTATTGATATGGTAGATTTTTTAAGAAAGGTAAGCGTAACCGAACTTAAAAACGAAACTCTTGACGATAAAGATCAAGAAAGACTATTCTATATCGGCGGAGAAATGGAAAATATATTTATCAAATTCGTCGATGAAAAGGTTGAATTCTTCAATGAAATAGAAGAGCAAGCTGATAGAAATATGGCAACTGTGGCAGATCTTATGGTGACTGTGGAAAATGTAGTTGGAGTTGAACCCAGTAAATATTTGGAAGTAGGCTCTGGAATGGCGCAAGCAATGTATGTAGTCTACCAAATAGGAGACAAGGTTATATTGGGAACAGGTCCAGTATTTTCTTACTACGAATTCCTATCTGATGAAAGAATGACAGACGAAGATTTCCAAATGAAGCTATACGACAGCCTTTACAACCCAGATGCGAAAGATTTATTAAGTCAACCAAGTTGGACAGAAATTTATAAAAAGAACACAGTTTATGAATACTAATGAGAAAGATTAAGTGTAGAAAACTCCTACCAATACGGTCCCGTTTGTGTCCATGAATCCGTAAGAGGACAAGGCGTCTTCGAAGAAGTGTTTTTCAAGTCACTTGAAAGCATGGATAGATTTCCGATTATGGCGACATTTATAAACACTGTAAACCCAAGATCCTACGCTGCTCACACCAAGAAGGCGGGCATGGAAGAGATAGGAAAGTTCGAGTTCAATGGAAATATCTATTATTTCATGGCAATAGGAACAGATCACAAGAGAAAATAATATTTTATAAGATGGAGGGAGACCTCCATTTTTTATTTTTTGAAAATATAATTGGTAAATCAAAATCGGCAAATTAAGGTAGGAAAGTTAAAACCGGCAAATAAAAGCGACAAATTATGACCACCTCCATAAATCTACAAAAAAATAAAACCCAGTACCCTGGGCTTTATCTATTACTAAATATTTTATTTTAAAAATGCGTGGTAAGCTTTAGATGTCATATAGCAGTCAGCCTTTGAAACTAGTTCAACAGGAGCGTGCATTGAAAGCATAGCAGTTCCACAGTCTAGTACTTCGCAACCGTATTTTGCAATTTCTGCAGCGATGGTTCCTCCACCACCTTGGTCAGCCTTACCAAGTTCGCAAGTTTGCCAAATAACTCCATTGTCGTCGAATTTCTTTCTGATTTCAGCGATAAATTCTGGGTTTGCATCGTTGCATCCGCCTTTACCTCTAGCGCCGGTGTACTTAGTAACGCCTATACCATAGCCAACTAGAGCTGCATTATAAGGATCATTTACATCTTTGAAGTCAGGATCTACAGCTGCACTTACGTCTGCAGAAAGAATCTTAGAATTTTGCATAGCTCTTCTAGTCAATATATCTGAGCAATCTCCTCTTGAAGCTAGGATTTCTGCAACAGCATTTTCAAAGAAAGCTGAAGACATAGAAGCATTACCATAAGAGCCGATCTCTTCCTTGTCAACGAATAGAGAAACAGCAGTAGTTTCAACTTCTTCAAGTTTAAGAATAGCTTCTAGGTTTGCATAAGAGCAAACTCTGTCGTCGTGACCGTGGGCAGCAATCATAGCTCTATCAAATCCGATGTCTCTAGCCTTAGCTTGAGGAACCATTTCGATTTCACTAGAGATGAAATCTTCTTCAACGATTCCATATTTATCGTGGATTAATTTTAAAATATTCTTCTTAATAGGATTTTCTTTTTCAGAAATTCCATAGCTTGAGTGGCCGATAACCACATTTAAACTTTCAGCAGGGATACCTTCAGCAAGGGTGCCCTTAGCTTGATCTTTTCCAAGGTGTGGAAGAAGATCGGTGATGTAAAATACAGGATCATTGTCATCTTCTCCGATAACTATGTTTATTTCTTTGCCATCCTTGGTTTTAACGTATCCGTGCATAGCAAGTTGGATGGTAGGCCATTGGTATTTCTTAACTCCACCGTAGTAATGAGTCTTCATAAGAGCAAGCTCAGAATCTTCATAGATAGGAGTAGGTTTAATATCAAGTCTAGGAACGTCGATGTGAGAACCAACGATGTTCATACCCTTAGTCATACAATCCTTACCGATTAAGAAAAGAGCGATTGCTTTATTTCTAAAATTGATATAGATTTTATCTCCAGCCTTAACAGGAGTTTTGATAGCTTCATCAAGAGAAACATAGCCGTGTTCGATAGCTTTTTTTTCGATGAAGTCTACACATTCTCTTTCAGTCTTGCACTTGTCTAAGAAATCTTTATATCTTTCTCCGTATTCATTAATTTCTTTTAATTCAGCATCGTCTATTTGTTGCCAAATTGATTTTCTTTCTAATTCTAAATTCATGTCAACCTCCTAAAATTATAGTACATCGAAATTAAACATAAAACAAGGGCGTAAATTTGAATATAAACTTGAATATAGTATGAAAATATGATAACATATTAAATTTACAAAAAAATATTTTAATGTTATACTATAAAGGGGAGGTAGATTATGTACAGTATTGGTGACAAAGTAGTTTATCCGATGCATGGAGCAGGAGTTATAGTAGACATTGAAAAGAAAGAAATATTAGGCGAAATCAGAAACTATTACATTCTTAAGATGCCTATACAAGAGATGAAAGTCATGGTTCCAGTAGAACAGGCAGAAGAAATCGGAGTAAGACCTATCTATGGAATGGATGAGATGGAAGAAGTCGTAGAGACTTTGAAGTCAGACAAGAAACTCGACATGCCAAGCAATTGGAATAGAAGATTTAGATTTAGCACAGAAAAAATAAAATCAGGAGACATTGTAGAAATAGCAAAAGTAGTAAGATGCTTAGTTAAGATGGACCACGAAAAGAATCTCTCAACAGGAGAGAGAAAACTACTAAACAATGCAAAGAAAATTATAATATCCGAAATGGCACTCATATATGAAAAGACTGCAGAAGAAGCAGAAGAACTAATAGACGAGGCCATCCTCGGTTAAGGGGGTAGTAATATTAAAAAGAACGAGAATATATTTAAAAAGATCTTTACCATACTATGGACAATAATAGGAGCGGGGTTTGGACTTCTTGTACTTACGATATTAAAAGCGCTAGAAATAAAACTTCCATTTGGCGACAAAGGTAGCGTAATCTTTAAGGTTACAATAGTTATTATATTTGCAATTATATTTTTATTTTCATCCCAAGCTACACTGGACGCATTTGAAAGGTTTCAAAACGTACTAGATAAAAAATTAAAAGAGAAGAGTCCACAAGAGTTGATAACAGAATTTGTAGGACTATTACTTGGTCTTCTCCTAGCGTTTTTTGTAACACAACCGCTCTCATTAATACCAATACCATACCTAGGAGTACTTATATCCATACTCCTCTATGGAATGTTTGGATATCTTGGACTTAGAATCGCATCGCAAAACTTAGATGAAATCCAAGAAAAGTTTAAAGAGATAAAAGGCAGCGCAAAGAGGCAAGAAACCATCAAAATACCCAAGATAAAAGGGGTAGCCAAAGTAGTCGACACATCAGTCATAATAGACGGAAGAATAAAAGAAATAGTCGAAGCAGGATTCTTAGAAGGACCTCTTATAATCCCGGTGTTTGTACTAGAAGAATTACAATTTATCGCAGACTCATCCGATGCACTAAAGAGAAATAGAGGCAGAAGAGGTCTAGACATAGTAAAATCACTACAAGAAGAAAGAGGAATCGAAGTCATCATCTCCGATTTAAAATATGATGACATAAAAGAAGTTGATGCGAAACTTTTAAAACTTGCAACAGACGTAAAGGGAAAACTAGTCACAAACGACTACAACCTAAACAAAGTTGCAGCATTACAAAATATACAAGTGCTAAATATAAACGACCTAGCAAACTCGCTAAGACCAGTATATCTCCAAGGAGAAACATTGGACGTGCTAATAGTCAAAGCAGGCAAGGAAATGAACCAAGGATTGGGCTACTTAGACGATGGCACCATGATAGTAGTAGAACAAGGAAAGGATTATATAGGACATACAATCCGAGTAGAAGTCACCTCAGTACTACAAACCTCAGCAGGCAAGATGATATTTGCAAAACCCATATAAAAATAAAATTTACATGCTATCCGGATAGCATGTATTTTTTTGAGAAATTTAATGATTTAGTTATAAAATTTTGTAGCGGAAGCAATCTGCTTCCATTAACAGTGGTACTAAATTATCCTAATTCAGGAGTAAGCCGTGAGACAACAATCTTTCCAATTCAAATTCTGTAGCGGAAGCAATCTGATTCCATCAACCTTGACACTACAATGAACCTCCCAACTACAGTCACCCTGAGCGGAGACGGCTTTGCCGTCGAAGTCGAATGGGTCTAACCTCAGAAAAGAAGTTTTGGCAAATGAAATCATCATTACTTGACCACACCAAGAGAGAGATCCTTCGACTCGGAAATAAATTTCCTCGCTCAGGATGACTGGTGGTGGGGTGTTGACCCCGCCAGAGTTATACCCGTTCGACTACAGAGCCTTCGGCTCTTTCGCTCAGAGTGGACCACCTAGAGATAATGTTTCAAAAAGGATAATAAAGGAAGACACTCACCTCGATGGAACGAAGTGAGTCGGCAGTCGAGTTCTACAAATCAGACTTCGCATTGCTCGTCTTCTTTGGAACTCTTTGCACAAGACCTGCGACGAAATCGAAGATGTCGGCTAGGGCTTAGAAGGGTATAGCCTCAAAAGGTTAAACATTGATGATTAATCTACTTACATGCTATACGTATAGCATGAGTTTATTTTTGATGCTTCACGTATAGCATCTGTTTTAAAAAACTCTATGAACACAATGACCCTGATATTTACAAACATACGTTCGTTTTGATATAATTTTCTTAGGTGATACTATGGAATTAAATGAAAAATTAGAAATCCTATCCGACGCAGCTAAGTATGATGTCAGCTGTTCTTCTTCAGGAAGCACTAGAAAAAATAAAAATGGACTGGGTAATGCCAGTGCCTCTGGAATTTGTCATTCCTGGTCTCAAGATGGAAGATGCATCTCACTTTTAAAGATTCTTCTAACAAACAACTGCATCTACGACTGCAAATACTGTATCAATGCCAAGAGTTCCAACACCAGACGTGCGATTTTCACAGTGGATGAAGTGGTGGATCTTACAATAAATTTCTACAAGAGAAACTATATTGAAGGTCTATTTCTGTCTTCTGCAGTGTTTATAAGCCCTGATAAAACCATGGAGATGATGATTGAAATCGCGAGAAAACTTAGGTTCGAAGAGAATTTCAACGGATACATACACATGAAGGCTATTCCATCTGCAAGTGAGGAACTCATAAAAGAGATGGGCATGCTGGTGGACAGGATGAGTATCAACATCGAGCTTCCAACGAGAAATTCTCTACAGCTTCTGGCACCAGAGAAGTCTTACGAAGGAATCTACAAACCGATGAAAGAAATCGGCGATGAAATAAAAATAAATTCTATTGAGAGAAGAAAGCACAAGAGCCTAAAGCCCTATGTTCCTGCTGGTCAAACTACTCAGATGATCATCGGAGCATCTGGCGAAAGGGACTTGGACATTGTGAAAAAGTCCGAGGAGCTCTACACTTCTTTCAATTTAAAGAGGGTCTACTACTCTGCCTATGTGCCTGTTGGTGTGTCGAAGATTCTTGCGTCTGTGAAGAAGGCTCCACTTCTAAGGGAACACAGGATCTATCAGGCAGATTTTCTCATGAGGTTCTACGGCTTTACTGCAGACGAATTACTTAGCGAAAAAAGTCCCAATCTGGATCTCAAACTAGATCCAAAACTTTTCTACGCCATCGAAAACTACAATGGACCTATAGAGATAAATCGTGCGACCTACGAGGAACTTCTTAGGATTCCTGGTTTTGGTCCTAAGAGTTGTAGAAAGATCATAAATGCAAGACGTTACGCTGCCTTAAAATACGACGATCTAAAAACTTTAGGTATTTCTTATAAACGCTCTGCTCCATTTATAACAGTGGGTGGAAAGTACGAAGGCTTTAAGTTCGACACCATAGAAGCCCTTCGCCACTCCTTTGACGAGCCTAGCCAGCTCTCATTTTTAGAATGATGAAGTACTGTTACGACGGAAGTTTCGAAGGATATTTAACCGTTATCTTCAAAGCCTATAGAGTAATTGAAGATTTGGAAGAGATATCTGTTAGAGACGAAAAGATAAGCATGTTTAATGACCAAATCTTTGTAAGTGGCGAAGAAGATCTGGCAAAAAGGGTTACAGATTCCATTATAAAGACCTTTGGCTACAGGTTTTATATGGATTTCTACAAACTCTTTCTATCTTGTAAGTCGGGAAAAGATCTGGTAGGAGCGAAGGTGCTTAAAAAAATGTACAGGGATAGAAATTATATTTTAAGTGCAAATGCGGACGCCGCAGCTTTTCGAAATATCGTTAAAAATGTGGGAAGAGAAGCCCACTCCTACAAGGGACTTATTCGCTTCGATCTATATAATGGTGTTTTAATTGCAAAGATCGAGCCGAAGAACAATATACTTACTATTCTATCGCCACATTTCGAAAGACGACTTACAAACGAAAAGTTCATCATCTGTGATGTGAATAGAAATATCGCCATAGTATACTCCCAAGGGCAGAGCAACTTGGTGGAATTTAAAAACGCAGACTTCAAATTCGAAGATGAGTACAAAGAGCTTTGGAAGACTTTCTACAACAGCATCTCAATAGGCGAAAGAGAGAATGAAAGTCTTAGAATTTCGAATATGCCGAAGAGATATTGGAAGATGCTCCACGAGTTTGGCAATTGATATTTTGTAAATGCGAAGGTAAAAAATTTTCAACTAAAATAGTTTTTATTACGAGGAATCCAACCGACGAGAGTCGGTTTTTTTATTGGATAAATTTAGAATTATATTAAGAATCCTACCTCCTTATTAATAAATTTTTTCAAAATCACTGGTAAAAGAAAATAATTTGTGATAAACTTAACTTAATGATTGATATTATCAATTACATAAAATTTATTGATAATAAATTTATATTTAGGGTGATTAAAATGAATTTAATCCAGGCGCCAATTGGAGAAGAATTTGAAATTGTAAGAATAAGGCAGAAAAATTCTGAAAGAGAAATGGAAGACAGGCACCTTACGAACTTAGGGTTTGTTGAAGGAGCTAAGATCACTGTAATCTCAGAAACTGAAGGAAATCTTATAATTCGAGTTAAAGGTACTAGGATTGGTATCGGGAAAGATATCGCCAAGAAGATAATTGTTAGATAGGAGGTAATTTATGACGCTTAGAGAAGCGAAGGTAGGCTCCCACTACAGAGTACTTAAAATCAGTGGCAAAGGCCCACTTAAGAGAAGAATCATGGACATGGGAATCACAAAGGGTGCAGAGTTATTCGTTCGTAAAGTAGCACCTCTTGGAGATCCTGTTCAGATCAACCTTAGAAATTATGAGCTTAGTATTAGAAAAGAAGATGCTGAGCTAATTGAAATTGAAGAGATTTAAAAATAATTTATAGGAAATTTTAAGAGAAAAGAGGATCAATATGAATATTACTATTGCACTGGCAGGTAATCCTAACAGTGGAAAGTCCACCCTTTTTAATGCTCTTACCGGTTCCAACCAATACGTTGGTAACTGGCCAGGGGTAACAGTTGAAAAGAAGACAGGACTTTACAAAAAAGATAAGGATGTTGCCATTACAGACTTACCAGGCATCTACTCACTATCTCCATACACACTAGAAGAAGTGGTATCAAGAGATTATTTAATCAATGAAAAAGTAGATGTAATCGTAGACGTAGTAGACGGAACTAACATAGAAAGAAACTTATACCTTGCAACACAACTTAGTGAACTAGGCATACCACTTGTAATCGCGTTAAACATGATGGACGTGGTTAGAAAGAACAAGGACCGCATTGACGTAGCGCAAATCGAAAAGAGAATCGGCTGTAAAGTTGTAGAAATATCTGCCTTAAAAGGTGAAAATATAGATCATCTTGTAGAAGTTGCAAAATCCTTCAAAGGTCAAAAGACCGAAGAAATGAAGAGTTTTGGCGAAGATGTAGAAAAGTACTTAACAGAGATCGAAGAAACTGTAGATTCAATTAAGAATCACAAGTCAAGAAGATGGATTGCAATTAAACTTTTCGAAAACGACGAAAAGATCAGAGGTGAAATTAAAATCACTGCTGAAGAAGAAAGAAAAGTAGATGCGATCATCGCTAGAGCTGAAGAAGAGTTCGACGATGACGGCGAAGGTATCATCACCGACGCAAGATATGACTATGTAGCACAAGTTACAAAAGACACAGTTAAAAAAGCCAGAGCTGGCATGACGAGATCTGACAAGATAGATAAAATAGTTACCAATAGATTTTTAGCAATACCAATATTTGTAGTCGTAATGACACTTATCTACTTAGTTGCAGTTAAATTTGTCGGCGGACCGATAAACGACTGGTGGGCAGATGAATTCTTAGGCGAAACAGTGCCAGGATTTTTAGATGAGTTCTTAGAAAGCCACGGAGCTTCACCAATGGTATCATCTCTACTAGCAAACGGAATCGTAGGCGGTGTTGGAGCTGTACTAGGTTTCTTACCAGTAATTGCAACACTATTCTTATTAGTATCCATCCTTGAAGACGTAGGATACATGGCAAGAATTGCATTTATACTTGACAGAATCTTTAGAAAATTCGGTCTATCAGGAAAGAGTTTTATACCTATCCTTATCGGTACCGGATGTTCAATCCCAGGAGTAATGGGTACTAGAACCATAGAAAACGAAAACGATAGAAAGATGACCATCACCGTTGCATCATTTATGCCTTGCGGAGCCAAGACAGAAATCATAGCAATGTTTGGAGCAATCCTAGGTGGAGTTTGGTGGTATGCACCACTTTGGTACTTCGCAGGAATCTTAGCTGTAATCATCTCTGGAGTAATCTTAAAGAAGACCCGTCGATTCCAAGGAGATCCAGCACCATTCGTAATGGAACTTCCAGAATATCACGCACCAAGTTTATCAAACGTTGGAAAAGCAACTCTACACAGATGTAAAGCATTCATAATAAAAGCAGGAACACTAATACTACTTTGTTCACTAATCATCTGGGCACTACAAAGCTTCACAACTAGCGGAGAGTTTATAGACTTCAACGAAGATGCACAAGAATCTATCCTATCATTCGTAGGAAAGAAAGTAGCGTTTATATTTGCACCACTAGGATTTGGAGATTGGATGGCAACAGTAGCTACATTCTTCGGACTAGCAGCAAAAGAAGTAGTAGTAAGCACCTACGGAATAGTAGCAGGACTTGGAGCTGAAGCAGATGCGGATACATTAAAAGACGTAATCCTTGCAAACTTCGACAAAGTATCCATGTTTTCATTTATACTATTTAACCAACTTACCATTCCATGCTTTGCAGCTCTTGGAGCAATAAAAGAAGAAATGGGATCTGCAAAATGGTTTAGATTTGCGCTTATATATCAACTATGCTTCTCATACTCAATAGCATTTATGGTATATCAAATAGGATCAGTACTAGTACTAAAAACAGCATTTAATGTCGCAACAGCGATAGCGTGCGTAATCTTTGCAGGATACATGTACCTACTATTTAGACCAAATAAGTACAAAAAAGGAAGCTTAGAACCAAACTATTCAGTTAAATAAACTGTTTAAAAAAAGAAGGAAAGAAAATGAAACCAATAGATTTAATAATAATTGCACTGGTAATAGTTGCAGTGTACTTTGCAATAAAACATGTAAAGAAGAATAAAGGCACCTGCGACTGTGGCTGCCAAAAAGGTTGTAGTGGATGTGCGTCACATAAAATAGACGTAAAAAATAATTGAAATCTATAAAAATGCACAAAAACAATAAATTTGCTTGTAAAACAGAGAAATTTATAGTAAAATAATAGGGTCAACTGAAGGTTTGACCAGAAACTAAAGGCTTAATAGTAAATTAAGCCTTTTTATAAACCATTTTAGGAGGTGTTTTAATGGCTGACCGTATTGTTCTTGAATGCACAGAATGTAAACAAAGAAACTATGTAACCTATAAGAACAAAAAAACAAATACAGAAAGATTAGAGCGTAGTAAGTACTGCAAGTTTTGTAAAAAACATACTGCTCACAAAGAGACGAAATAAGGAGTGATATGATGGCACAACCAGTTGGAAAAACAAACGAAACGAGAGATACATCCAAGTATCTACGTGGAGTAAAATCTGAATTTAAAAAAGTTGTGTGGCCTACAAAAGAACAAGTAATAAAATACTCAACAGTAGTAATAGTAGTAAGTATTTTATCAGCTCTAGTTCTATCAGCATATGATGAAATAGTATACTTCATAATAAAGCTGATCGTAGGTAACTAAAATGTCAGATGATGTTTTAAGAGAGAATACTGCTAAATGGTATGTAATCCACACATACTCCGGACATGAAAACAAAGTAAAAGCAAACATGGAAGCCATGGTCCAAAACAGACACATGGAAGATGTAATACTTGACATACAAGTTCCAATGGAAGAGTATGTAGAAGAAAAAGATGGAAGAGAAAAATTAAAAGAAAGAAAACTCTTTCCATCCTATGTCCTAGTAAAGATGATTATGAACGATGAAACCTGGTACCTAGTAAGAAACACTAGAGGAGTAACAGGATTCGTAGGACCTGGATCAAAACCAGTTCCACTATCAGATGGAGAAGTGCTAGCCCTAGGAGTAGCAGATAAGAAGGAATTCTTCGGAGGATTCGAAGTAGGCGAAAGCGTAAAAGTAAAAGACGGTCCATTCGAAGACTTCGTAGGCGTAATAGATGCCATGAGCTACGACAAAGGCAAAGTAGACGTAATCATCTCAATGTTTGGAAGAGATACCAAAGTAGAACTAAGTTTCAATCAAATAGTAAAGATTTAAAAAATTAAGTGGGAGGGTAACCCCGCAAAACCACAGGAGGTAAAAAAAATGGCAAAGAAAGTCATAGCATTAGTAAAATTACAAATCCCTGCAGGAAAGGCAACACCAGCACCACCAGTTGGTACAGCACTTGGTCCTCACGGAGTAAACATAATGGAGTTTACAAAACAATTCAACGCAAAAACACAAGACCAAGCTGGAATGATAATTCCTGTAGTATTAACAGTATATCAAGATAGAACCTTTAGCTTTATAACAAAGACACCACCAGCAGCAGTGTTAATTAAAAAAGCAATCAACTTAAACTCAGGTTCAGGAGAACCAAACAAGAAAAAAGTTGGTAAGATTAAGAAAGCACAGGTAGAAGAAATCGCAAAACTAAAGATGGAAGACTTAAACGCTGCATCAGTAGAATCTGCAATGTCAATGATTGCAGGAACTGCAAGAAGCATGGGTGTAGAAGTTATTGATTAGTGGGAGAATATAAATTCGCAAGAACCACAGGAGGTAAAAATGGCAAAAAAAGGAAAAAATTATTTAGAAAGTTTAAAGCTTTACGATAAACACAATCTATACGATGCAAAAGAAGCATTAGAATTAGTACAAAAAACCGGAAAAGCAAAATTTGATGAAACAGTTGAACTATCAGTAAGACTGGGAGTAGACCCAAGACAAGCAGATCAACAAGTAAGAGGAACAGTAGTACTACCACACGGAACAGGTAAGACAGTAAGAGTATTAGTACTAGCAAAAGGACCAAAAGTAGAAGAAGCACTAAATGCAGGCGCTGACTACGCAGGTGGAGAAGAATACGTAGAAAAAATCCAAAAAGAAAACTGGTTTGAATTCGATGTAGTAATAGCAACACCTGACATGATGGGAGTAGTAGGAAAGATCGGACGTGTCCTAGGACCAAAAGGATTAATGCCTAACCCAAAATCAGGAACAGTAACATTCGAAGTAGAAAAAGCAGTACAAGATACCAAAGCAGGTAAGATCGAGTACAGAGTAGACAAACAAGCGATCATAAACGTGCCAATAGGAAAAGTATCATTTGGAACAGAAAAGCTACAAGAAAACTTCCAAGTAGTAACACAAGCAATAATAAAGGCAAAACCAGCATCAGCAAAAGGACGTTACCTAAAATCAGTAACAGTAGCATCTACAATGGGCCCTGGAATTAAAATAAACGGTCAAAAATTAATAGAAAACTAAAATGGAAAGAGGCGAAAAGCCTCTTTTTTATTTTTTGAAAAAGGGGAATATTTTGTAGCGGAAGCATTTTGCTTTCATAGCCGAGCAGTCGAGTTCAACAAATCAGACTCGCTATGCTCGCCTTCTTTGGAACTCTTTGCACAAGACCTGCTACGAAATCAAAGATTTCGGCTAGGGCTTCGACGCTACAAAGACCATCCCAACTACAGTCACCCTGAGCGAAAGAGCCGAAGGCTCTGAAGTCGAATGGGTCTAACTTCAGAAGGGCAAGTCTTGGCAAATGAAATCATAAGTACTTAACCTCACCAGGGTTATACCCATTCGACTACGACGATATCGCTCCGCTCTACAGTCTCCGCTCAGGGTGACTGTCTTCCTCTGGAATTTTAAAGAAAATCTCCTCCCAACTGCAGTCACCCTGAGCGAACGAAGTGAGTCGAACGGGTCTAACCTCGGAAGAGCAATTATGGCAAATGCTCATTTATAATCTTTTACACAAACAAAAAAGGCTGCCCTAAGACAACCTAATTAAAATTATTAAAATTAAATTCTATTTGTTTTTTTTTCTTTAAAAGCCTTTATTTTTCCATCTGCATATGATGCGAGACCTTTAATTTCCCTAACTCCTAGTAGGTACATGCAGGATAGATACACTGCAAGTGCCACTGCTACGACCAAAATAAGGACTAGAAGCTTTGATATAAGTAGCACTGATGAGGTTGATACCTTGGCCATAAGGATCATTTCAAGTGGGAAGTAGACATATGCTACAAATCCCATTGCAAGTGAAGATATAAGAGTCTTTATAATCGCCCTCAAATAACCGCGACCTCCAAGAGGTCTTATTTTTTTGTAAAGTTTAATATAAGAAACGATAACTGCGATGGTAGTTGCGATACTTACCGAAAGAGCCAGTCCTTGAACGCCAAATTTGTGAGCAACCAATATGTTTAGAGTCACGTTAATAGCAACGTTTATGGCGCCGATGATAAACGGCGTCTTTGTATCTTCAAGAGAATAGAAAACTCTATTAAGCACATTTGAAAGTGACATCGAAATTAGCGATAGTGTGTAACATCTAAGTGTAGATGTGGCTTCAAGTCCGTTTTCATAGGTGAATTTACCATGGACAAACGCGATCTCAATAAGAGGTCTTGCCAATATCAAAAGTCCAATCGAAGCCGGCACCGTTAAATATAGCACACTCTTAATAGAAGTGGACATAACCCTCTTTCCTTGGAGAGTGTCACCTTTTGAAAATGCCTTCGTCATCATCGGAAATATTATCGCCGTAATTGCAGTTATAAATATTCCAAGAATCAAAAGGTTCATCTTGTTTGCAACGTTTAGAATAGCTGCAGCCTGGTCACTAAGTCCAGATGCAATATTTCTGTTTACGATGACATTTATATCATTTACCGATGCACTGATTAAAACTGGCATCGCCAAAATCAATGCTTCTTTTACATAATGGTCCTTAAAATCTAGAACGAACTTAGGTCTATAACCGAGTCTACATGAGTCTGGCAAAAGAATGAAAATCTGCGCCACAACTGCTAGAACAGAGGCTACAGTAAGTCCCACTATACCGAAAGTTTCAGAGAAAAATGATAAGTAGATAATGTAGACGATGTTCATTGGAATTGCAATAGCTGATGCGGCAGCGAACCTGCCACCGTATTGCAAAAATCCTGTGAAAATCCCAACTATCGCTGAGAAAATGATGACTGGCATCCCAACTTCTACAAGTTTAACGACCAACTGATAAGTCTCTGGTTTTGCCCTTGATGCAGTAAGCATGGCAATGTATGGACTTAAAAATATGGATAGAATCGTCAAAGTGACGGTGATTAAGATCGAAATAAATATTAAATTGTTTGTATATCTAACCTTGTACTTCGGTCCCATTTCGTTTTCAGCTCTTTGGATGACCGGTATAAAGGTGGTTGCAATTGCAGTGGTAATAAGTGTTGAAATCATGCCGGTAGCACCTTGGGCAAGCACAAAAGCGCTGGCTTCATAAGTGGCTCCGAACTTGGCCGCTTGAAGAGATTCACGAGCAAATCCCAAAATCTTCCCAAGCAGGGAAAATATAATAATAGCGGCGGTAGACTGTGCAATCTTTACATTTTTATCGCTCATAGTCCCTCCTGTCCTATGTTAGTATATATTTAGTAAAAAATTTTGTCAATTAATTTATGCAGGAATGGCTTAAAAATAGAAATATATGGTAAACTATAGAGTAAAGATATAATATGGAAATGGGAGAAAGATGAAGAAATTAATTGTGTTCCTGATGGCGATGGTCTTGCTAGTGGGATGTCAAACTGAAAATGTAAATGAATTAAAAGATGAAGAAACCATAAATAAGATAGAAGAAAATGCTAAAGAAGATATTAGCGAAGAAATTCCATTTGACTTAGCGAATATTAAATTTACTGATGCGGAAGGGAAGAATTATACAATAGAAGACTTCAAGGGCAAGATCACCGCCCTAAACTTCTTCAACACCAAGTGCAGCTATTGCATAAGGGAGCTACCAGATTTAGAAAGCATCATGGAAACTGAAGAAGACGTGGTATTTGTACCTATATCAGTAGGAGAAAAACCAGAAGACGTAGAGAAATTTTTACACGAGAAGGATATAAATTTAAAACCTTACTTCGATAGGAACTTCGAACTGACATCTATTTTTAACATAACAGGATTTCCAACAGCAGTCTACTTCAACGAAGAAGGCAAGCTGCTTGGAATGGCAGTTGGATATGAAGAAAAAGAAACGGTACTAGATCTAATCTCTGCAATAAGAGAAGGAAGAGTAGAGCCAATAGAGAATATAGAAAGCACAGATTGATGTGCTTTTTTTGTTTTTTGAGAAGTAAAACACACTTTTCTGTAGCGGAAGCAATCTGCTTCCATTCACTTTGTACTAAATTTTCTTCAATCAGGCGCTAGCCGTACGACAACATAAACTTCAGTTCATCTTTGTAGCGGAAATCTAGGATCCACAGCCGAAAGGAACAAAGACCCTCCCAACTACAGTCACCCTGAGCGAAGACGGTGAAACCGTCGAAGTCGAACGGGTCTAACCTCAGAAGAGAAGTTTTGACAAATAAAATCATCAATACTTGACCCTACCAAGGCTATACCCATTCGAAGCCCTAGCCGAAATCTTTGATTTCGTAGCAGGTCTCGTGCAAAGAGTTCCAAAGAAGCCAAACGAAGTGAAGGCTGATTTGAAGAACTCGACTGCCTCTCAGGGTGACTGTCTTCCTTAAGTAATTCCGTGTAGAGATCCTTCGACTCACTTCGTTCGCTAAGGATGACTGTATTCATAAAGTAATTCCGTGTAGAGCCTTCGGCTGTGGAAGCAAAATGCTTCCGCTACGGAGATGAATTGAAGTTAATGTGGCCGTACGGCTACGCCTGAGTAAGATGACTTGCTCACATAAGATAAATGGAAGCTGGTAGCTTCCGTTACAATAGCTCTCCCAACTGTCTATCATGGTTACGGTATTCCTTAAGGTTTTCTATTAAGATTAACGACCTTTCATCCTCCCAATCAAAAAAATAAAAAATCCCCACACGGGGATATTTTTCTTATTATCTAATTTTAACTGCTGTTCCTGAGATGGTAACCATAAGCATGGATCCACTTTGTCCCAGCACTTCGTAGTCCATTTTGCAGCCTACTACTGCATCGGCGCCCATTGCTTCTGCACGGTCTTTCATCTCTTCTATTGCTTCTGTACGAGCGTTGATAAGTTCTTCTTCATATCCGGCACTTCTGCCGCCAAATATATCTCTAAGTCCTGCTCCAAAATCTTTTATGAAGTTGACTCCTGTTATAATTTCGCCATAGACGATGCCTTTGTATTCATAAATTTCTTTTCCTTCTATTGAATGTGTGGTTGTAATGATCATAATATACCTCCTAATGTTTTTTATACCCAGAATATTTAATGTATATTGCAAAAAAAATGTATTTAGTAATTTATTAATATGTTAGAATATTACAATTTAGTTAAATTTTTATTTATTTGATGAATTGATAAGTATTATTTGATAAACTGGGTATAGGTAGAACAAGAAATAAAGGAGGAACGTTATGAAAACTAAAAATAGTAAAAGAGTCTTAGCTCTAATTCTAAGCTTTTTTATGATACTAACAGTATTGCCATTTAATGTTATGGCAGAAGATGCAGGTAAACAACCAGCACCAGCACAAACAACTGAAGAACTTAAACAAGAAGCTCTTGCCAAAATAGGTGAAGCAGAAACAAAATTAAAAGAAGATAAAGATGCAGAAGTTAAAAAAACACAAACTGAAGCTTTAACTAATGTTGTAGGTGGTACAAAAGCAGAGCTTGCTAAAATCCAAGATACAGAAGATGCAGCACAAGCTAAAACTAAAATTGATACCGCTATGGCAGAGTTTGACAAAACAACAAAGGCAATATCTCAAAATGTACAAGCTAAACTAGAAGAAGAAAAAAAGGCTCAGGAACAAAAAGAGCAAGAAGATGCTAAAAAGGTAAAAGATGCCAAGGCAGAAGCTTTAAAGACTATAGAAGCTAAAGAAAAAGAAGTAAAAGCTAAAGTCGATAGTATTAAAGATCAAACAGAAAAAGATAAGCAACAAAAAGCACTAAATGATGCTGTTGATGCTGCTACAAAAGCTGTAAATGCTGTAGCTGATACATCAAAGCCTGAAGATGCAGAAAAAGCAATCAATGCAGCGGTTACAGCATTTGAGACTAAGGCAAAAGAAGTAGATACAGCAGCTACAGCACAAATTGAAAAAGAAAAGAAAGCTGAAGAAGCTAAAGAATTAGACGAAGCTAAAAAAGCAGCTAATACAGAACTTGATGAAAAAGCAAAAGAAAGAAAAGCTGAAATAGATAAATTAGATGCAAAAAAATATGACATTGAAAAATCTAAAGCAAAAGTTGATGAAGCTTTAAAAGCTGCTAAGGCAGAAGTAGAAAAAGCTGATACAAAAGAAAAAGTTGCAGAAGCAAAAGAAAAAGGTCTAAAAGCTATTGGATCTACTAACTTTATTAGAAGTCTTAGCAAATTAAAAGTTTCAGCAAATGTTTACTACGATGCAATCACTGGTAAGGTTACAGATGTAGCTGGAAATCCAGTTGCAGGAGCAACAGTTTCAGTATTTGGACGCATGACAACAACTGACTCATATGGTAATTTCTCATTTAATATGAGTAAAGAAAGCGGAAACTACTACTGTGGTTACTACGGAAATAAAGGATACACTTGGAACAACTATCCATACAATTCTTCTAAAATAACTACAACTACTGGTTCTTACAGTGGATATAACAACAGTTCTTATGCAAGATATTTCTTCTTAGTAGATGCAAATGGAGCTGTAGTTGATTCAGTATATGCAAATGCCTATGCAAATTACTACCTAAGAGGAGATGCATATAAAACTTACACTGTATATTCTTCAGAATATGGATATAACTATGGATACAATTATGGATATCCATACTACAATGGAAATTACAACAAATATTATAGTCCTTCTACAAGCTGGGCATATGGAAAAGAACTTACAGCTGCAAAGAATGGATATGAAAGTGCATCAACAACACTAGGATATGTAACTAATTATCAATGGTTATATACTTCTTGCTATGAATATGGTTATCCAAATTACAAGTATGACAGAGTAATCTATCCAAAAGCACTTGGATTAAATGCAAATGGAACTATAGTTTCAGGTAGAGTTGAAGAATCTTATCTTCCAATCTATGTATATAGAAATGGAGAATTCTTAGGAAGTGGAAAATCTGATGCTAATGGATACTTCTCAATCGGTCTTAATAGAAGAGTAAATTCAACTTCTGAACTTACTTTCTATGTACTTGGTAAAGGTGAAACTGTACCTCAAAAGAAAGCTGAACACGGAACAATCCCTGTTAAAACTAAAGTTGTAATAGGCTCACAAAGCTTGATTAAAAATATAAATGGTATAGAAAGTGAAGTTAAGATGGATGTAGCACCATTTATCAAAGACGGAAGAACTATGCTTCCTCTAAGATTTATAGCAGAAGCACTAGGATTTAAGGTTGAATGGAATCATGCTGCTAGAACAGTTATCTTAACAGACAAAGAATTCAAAGTTGAAATTCCTGTAAACACAAACAAGATAATAGTTAATGGAAGCACTTATTACTCAGATGTAAAACCTGTTCTAAAGAACAACAGAACAATGCTACCAGTAGCTAACATCGCAAGAGCATTAGGACTAAAAGACGGTACAGATATACTTTGGGATGCAAACTCAAGAGTTGCAACAATAACAAGACTTGTAAAATATTAATAGTAGATTAGAAGCTAATATTTGAAGTTAATATTTGAAATTAAGGACACAGAAATGTGTCCTTTTTGTTTGTAATTAGAAAAAAGAGGAAGACTAATCTTCCTCAATAAATTATTTATCTACTTGTACCTTTTTCCTCATCCTATTGTATTCAACGTTGTAAAAATCTTTTAATCTTTCTTGCACTTCTGGGTCTGCTGTAGGTTTAAATTCTCCTTTGTACAAGGTTAGGTTTGGCTTTATAACTGTTATATCTTGAGTGAAGTCGGTTAAAAATTGGTTGTACTCGTCGGCTTCATATCCAAGTTGTCTAAATAAGAAGTTCATCAGAAACGCAGGCTCCATGGTTGGGCCTTCACCTACAAAACTATTGCCTGTCACTTCCTTCGCCTTGTCATTTGCCCAAATTACATATGGGGTTGAGTAGATATTGTAAAGACCTTCTGGAGTTGCCATGTCGCAGTTGATGTTAAACATCTTAAATATGGAGTTCGCTTCACCCATTGAAGGACTGTGGTCTCCCCAAAGGACAAGCACCACTGGTATTTCAGATTTTTCGAACGCTTCCACCAATGTGTGAAGTTGATTTTGTGTGTCGTGTATAAGATTTAGATAGTTGTTGAAGTAATTGTAATTTCCAGTGTCATAACTATCGTTCCATTTAAGAGCGGGGTTTCCAGGACATTCTTCTCTGCTATAAGGTCCGTGGCCTTCGTAATTTACATTTAGCGATACAAAAGGTTTGCCATCTGCAGCTTCAAAGTCTCTTATTATAAATGGGAAATAGTCCCTGTCGAATAGAATTTCATCAGATACTTCTTTGTAAGTGTTGTCCATGCTGAAGAACTCATCAAAGCCCAAATGTCTGTAGGCGTTGACCCTGTTGTAGAAAGTTCCAATGTTTGGGTGTGAACCGACAGTCTTGTAGCCTTGGTTCTTTAGATACCAAATATAAGAATCTTTCTTCATATTGTAGATTGGATTGTTTCTATATCCTGTGGCAACATTGGTCTCTGTTACGAAGGTACCTCCGCCAAAGGAATTGACCATAAGAGAACCAGTTAGGCTCTTTTCTTCCAATTTGTGGAAATAATCGTAAGGATCGTAGTTAAATTCCAATGAATCATTTCTATATTTGTAGAAATCTTTGAATGATTCCAGTTGAAGAAGTACGATGTCCACCTTTTTATCCTCAGGGATATCTTTGTATTCATATTTTGAAATTAACTCTTCAGCTCTCTCTCTGTCATAATCCTTGTACTTATAGTTTTTACTCGTCTTGATTGAGTGTAAAAACGGATAGACGATGCCCTTTGATTCGTAGCTTTCAAGATAGACCCACATATTAAGTCCAGAAGACTCCTTGCCAATGTCGAAGTAGAGTTTGTCGTCGAAGGCAAAAGTACTTGTAAATACCACAAGAAACATGGTAAAGATTGCAAAGCCAATCCATCTGAAATTCCAACGAAGTTTTCTGCATAGAAAGGCAAGCACGATAAGCACGATCACCACTATACCAATTGCAATAAGAGGTAGCCTTTCTGGAGCGACATTGTAACTCTTTGTCATGAGAAAAGCCTCTTTGATGAGTTTTAAATCCGAAAGCATAAGCGGCTCAGATCTATAGATGACCTTCTTGTCATGGGAGATTGCCATGCCAATCATAAGTAGAGAAGTGATGCCGTATCCGATGGGTACGGACTTTACCAGCAAGCTAATCATAACGAGAATTATATATATCGGCACAAAGTTCATAACTAAAACTCTCATATCTTTAAAATATGAGAAGAAAATATCTTGCGAATATCCATAAGATGCGACAAATAGGCAGACTATGGTAAGGATCGCCGCAGGAATAATTTGTAAAACATATGTATTTTTAAGTAATTTTTTCATTCTTATTTAAAACCCTCCGTAAAATATATATAGAATTATACTACTTTAAGTATACATTTTCAAAGGTAAGAGGGTGATGGATTTGGGAAATAAAATGAACACTCATTAGTGGGACAAACAAAAGTTTTGGTTGTGCAAAGGATATTTATTTATAAAAATTTAGATTTCTCGGAATTATGTTAGATCCTTCGACTTCGATTACTTCGTAATCTTCGCTCAGGATGACAATATAGAGGAGTTGACTTCACTAAGATTTTAAAAGTCAATCAAGGTTACATACGCAGAGCCTCGAAGCCCTAGCCGAAATCTTTGATTTCGTAGCAGGTCTCGTGCAAAGAGTTCCAAAGAAGCCAAGCATTGCTAAGGCTGATTTGCAGAACTCGACTGCCCGGCTGTGGAAGCAGAATGCTTCCACTACAAAGATGAATTGAAGTTTATTTTATCGTACGGCTAACGCCTAAGTTGATAGAATGTAGTATTAAGGTTGATGGAAGCTCCTTTCTTCCGCTACAATAGCCCTTCCAACTGCAGTCACCCTGAGGGAAGACGGCTTTGCCGTCGTAGTCGAATGGGTCTAACCTCCGAAGAGCAATCTTTGCAAATGAACATTTATAATCTTTTTCAATAAAAAAGGCTGCTCATTGGCAACCTTAATTCTTTAAATCAATTTAAATCAATTTAAATTATTTTAAATATTCTTTTAATACTTCTACTCTATCTGTCTTTTCCCATGGTAGGTCTAGGTCTTCTCTTCCGAAGTGGCCGTAGCTTGCTGTTTGTTTGTAGATTGGACGGATTAGGTCTAGTTCTTTTATGATCGCTGCTGGTCTTGGGTCGAAGTGTTTTAGTATTATTTCTTCTAGTTTGTTATCGTCAAATACTCCTGTGCCAAATGTGTCAACCATTACTGATGTTGGTTTTGCTACTCCTATTGCATAGCTTAGTCCGATTTCACATTTCTTTGCTAGTCCTGCTGCTACAACATTTTTCGCGATGTATCTTGCGTAGTAGCATGCGGATCTATCAACCTTTGTTGGATCTTTCCCTGAGAATGCTCCGCCGCCGTGTCTTGCGTATCCGCCGTAGGTGTCGACGATGATCTTCCTTCCTGTTAGTCCTGCGTCTCCCATTGGTCCTCCGATTACGAATCTACCTGTTGGGTTTACGAAGATTTCTGTGTCTTCTGTGATTAGTTTTTCGTCTACTACGGGTTTTATTACATGCTCTATCATGTCTTGTCTTATGGTTTCTAGGTCCACTTCTGGTGAGTGTTGGGTGGAGATTACGATGTTGTGTATTTTCTTTGGCACGTTGTCTTCGTATTCCACACTCACTTGGGTCTTGCCATCTGGTCTTAGATAGTCAAGGGTTCCTTCGTGTCTTACTTCTGCTAATTTTTTAGATAGTTTGTGAGCTAGTGATATTGGTAGTGGCATTAGTTCTTCTGTTTCGTCGCAAGCAAATCCAAACATTAGTCCTTGGTCTCCTGCTCCTAGTCTGTCTAGGTCCTCTTGGTCTTCGGATCTATCTACGCCCATTGCTATGTCCGGGGATTGATCCTTGATTGCTGATAGCACTGCGCAGGTATCTGCGTCGAAGCCGTACTTCGCTCTGTCGTATCCGATTTCTTTTAGCGTGTCTCTTACGATTTGTGTAAAATCTACATATGTTTCTGTAGATATTTCTCCTGTGATTACGACCATTCCTGTGGATGCCATGGTTTCGCATGCTACTCTTGCGTTCTTATCTTCTGCAAGGATTGCGTCAAGGATTGCATCTGAGATTTGGTCACATACTTTGTCAGGATGTCCCTCTGTTACTGATTCTGATGTAAAAAGCCATTTTTTACTCATACTTCACCTCTATATTAATATTAACCTTACGAAATAAAAAAAAGCTCCAAAAAAGGGAGCTTGCGTTACTTATCTTTCGGTCTCCCGTGGGATTTAGCACCTTTTAAAGGTTGCTGGCAGTGTCAATGTGCCCATTCACTCTTCTGCCTCTCAATAAGGTCAACTTTATTCTATCACGACTTATGCTTTTTTTCAATTGGAGTCTTAATAAAGTACTTTTTCATTGTAGTGATATGTTTAATTTGTTATAATCAAAGTGAGGTGATATGACATGAAATCAAGTTTCAATTTAAAAAGATTTTTATTCGTAAACATAGGTGTAATTCTTGTTGCTGTAGGATTACATTTTTTCTTGGTTCCAAACTCTTTGGCAGTTGGAGGAACGTCTGGTCTTTCTATAGAAATAAACCATTTGTTCCCGTTCATACCAGTACCATACATACTGACCGCTCTTAATACCATATTAGTTGTCATAGGTTTTATTTTTATCGGCGCGGACTTTGGATTTTATACTGTGTATGCTTCCATTTCCCTGGGAGTTTTTTTAAGGATTTTAGAAGTTATAGTCCCTCTTAGCGGATCTATTGTAGAAGGCGATATATTTATAAATTTAATTTTCGGTATCTTTATCCAAGCTGTTGGTATAGGTATCGTTGTTAACCAAGGTGCCAGCACCGGTGGTACGGATATCGTGGCTAAGATAGTTGAAACTTATACCAGATTTTCTTTTGGTCAAGGGCTTATCATGAGTGACGGTGTAGTTACAGTACTTGCTGCTCTTTTATACGGTCCTAAACTTGGTATGTATGCTCTTCTTGGTGCATTTATAAATAGTACCGTTATTGACAGAATGATAGCAGGTTTTGACACCAAGTACCACATCACCATTGTTACTAAAAAGGTTGAAGAGATTAATCAGTTCATCCTTGTGGACCTTTACAGAGGATCTACTCTTTATGAAGCAAAGGGGGGCTACCAAAAGGAAGACAGAACTATTATAGTAACTGTTGTAAATAAGAGCGACTATGTTAAACTTAAAGAATTTATTAGAAAGACTGACAAAGATGCATTTATGTATGTTTCTAATGTAACTGAAGTAGAAGGTTACGGTTTTACTTACGAATAATTATTTTACGCTTTGGTTTTGCCAAGGCGTTTTTTATTTTATGAATCTTGTTCTTAGTTTCTATCTTTATTTTGTAAATTTAATTATTTAGTGTTTTGTGTTAAAATTATACTTGGAGAATATTATGAATAAAACAAACAAGATATTAATACTTTTTTTACAAGGACTTAGTTTAGGAATACTTTCGATAATTTTTCCTCCAGCGATATTTTTCATTCCACATAGATTTTTGACTTTTGCCTATGAGGATTCAATAGTCAAATCAATCTTGTATTTTGGAATTGCTTGCATTGGAGTTGGACTTTTAAGTCCTACATTTGGAGTATTTCTATTTACTATTTGTGGACCACTTATACTTGTTCTTCACTATATGATGACAAGTAAGATAAGAAGCCACTATACAATCATTGCAGGTGGAACCATCACTTTTGTGGCTGGGATTATGATCATGTACGCAATGGGCATCAGCGGAGAAACTCTTCTATCTGAAGAGGGGATAAATAACTATATAAAGAATGCTGAGATGATATTTAAAAATTCTGGGCTAAACACTCATCAGTTCGAAGATATGAAGGCAGCTCTTATCCTTAGCTTTAGAAATAGCATAAGACTCATTCCATCCATCATGGTGGTGACTTCGATGCTTCTATCCTATATAACTTACAACAAGTCAGCCAGGGAGATCATTTCAAGTGGAAAACTCGTTCCTTATGGAGGCCCATTTGAATACTTTAGGATGCCTAGATCATATACTATCGTTATGGCTTTTGTAATTGTGATTATGGACTTGGTCTTAAAAGATATGGAGACCCTTAGTTTTAACATAAAGGCGATACTACTTTTTTCTATGTTTATACAAGGAGTAAGCGTCCTTAAATTCTATATGAACAGAATGAAGATGGGTAAATTTATCCAAGGATTTGTGATCCTGTCCATGATGTTATTTGTATGGACTCAGGTCATAGCAGTAATCATCGGTCTAATAGATTCGATTCTAAATATTAGGAGGTTACCGAATTTTCTATGAATGATAAATATTTTAATCTGGAAGATTTTAAGCTTGTGCTTATATTTTCTATTATAGCTATCGGTGTAGCTTCTTATTTCAAACCAATCGCCGGAGGTATATTATTTCTAATCTTCCTATACATTCTTTTTACATCCTATAAAAAGGTAAAGGATAAGAACGACGCTTCAAAAAAATATATCGAAGCAATTTCAGAAGATTTTGATTCTATTACAAAAAAAGCGATTTTCAATATGCCTTTCCCACTGGTTATCACAGATGAACACGGGACGATTCTCTGGTACAACTCCCTCTATAGAGAGCTGTTTGATGAAGAGATCATGGGCGAGGATATAAAAGATCTTATGACTGATATCTTTGTAGATTCAGAAAGTGACTATGTAAATTTCGAAATGAGATTTAAAGATCACGACTACAATATATTTACAAACTCTTCAGAAGTTAAATCTCAAGAAAGTGGCAGAGAATATATAAGAGTTTTCTTTATGGTGGACAATTCTTCAACTGCAGAACTTGAAAAGATCATAGCTGATACGACACCAATGGTTCTAAAGGTTGAGATAGATAACTATGACGAAGTCATGGACTCTACGCCACAAAATCAAAGACCGATCCTTCTTGCAGAGATCGACTCTATAATAAGAGCCTATTTCGATGAACTAGATGGACTCATTGCAAAGATGGATGATGGGAACTACTTGGTTGTAGTTTCTAACTTTGGATTTAGCCAAATTAAAGATAGAAAGTTTGACCTACTTGACGACCTTCGCGAACTCAAGAGAGGAAACACCATTCCTGTCACTCTTTCAATAGGTGTATCAAGCCCTGTTAGAAATCTAAAAGAAGCTGCAAATGAAGCAGAAACAGCACTGGATATTTCACTAGGACGTGGAGGAGACCAAGCCGTTGTAAAGGTTGAGGACTCCTACGAATTCTTCGGAGGAAGATCCAAAGCCGTTGAAAAGAGAAACAAGGTTAAGGCAAGGGTAATAGGTATTGCCCTTAGACAACTTATAGATGCAACTGACGACATCCTTATAATGGGTCATGCAAACCCAGATATGGACGCAATCGGTGCGGCAATAGGAGTGCTTCGTGCAGTTATAAATAGAAATAAAAATGGATATATAGTTCTATCAGAATCCAATCCATCTATCGAAAATCTCCTTGCGAGACTTAAAGAAGAAGCACCAGAGCTAGCTAAACATATAATAAATCACGAAACAGCTCTAGCAAAGATAAATCGCCATTCACTATTAATAATGGTGGATAATCACAGGCCATCCATGACGGAGCTACCAGAACTTACGGAAAAGACGGATCAAATAGTGGTAATAGACCATCATAGAAGATCCAAGGAGTTCGTTGAATCTCCAGTGCTCACATATATTGAGCCCTATTCATCTTCAACCTGTGAGCTTGTGACAGAAATACTTGCGTATATGAGCGATAACTTAAACCTATCTCACTTTGAAGCCGATGCGATAATGAGTGGTATAGTTGTAGATACAAAGAACTTTACATTCCAAACAGGAGTTAGGACCTTTGAAGCTGCTTCAATCCTAAAGAGGGCAGGAGCAGACATGTTCAGAGTACAAGGTCTATTTAAAAATGATTTAGACACATTGGTTTCGAAGGCAGAAGTTGTCCACGGAACTAAGATCATCCACAAAAACATAGCCATATCAAGGCTAGATAGAGATTCTGAAAACTCTGTTTTAATAGCTGCTCAAGCGGCGGACGAGCTACTTGGAATAAATGGAATCGAAGCAAGTTTTGTGCTCACTCGCAAAAACGATAAGATTCATATATCTGGAAGATCGAGAGGAGACTTTTCAGTACAACTTGTCCTTGAAAAAATAGGCGGTGGAGGCCATCTAAACATGGCTGGAGCACAGATTGAAACAAATGATATAGACGAAGCAGAAAGTATACTTGTAGATGCAGTTGAAAAATATTTAGACGAGGTGGAAAAATGAAAATAATTCTATTAAAAGACGATAAAAATTTAGGAAAAGCCGGAACACTTACCGATGCAAAAGATGGATATGCAAGGAACTTTTTATTTCCAAAGAAGATAGCCATAGAAGCTACAGAAGAAAACCTAGCTAAGTGGAAAGAAGAACAAAAAAGACTTCAAGCTGAAGAAGATAAGAATAGACAAGACGCAATGGAATTTAAGAAGAGACTTGAATCAGAAAAAATTGTGCTAAAGGTAAAAGCAGGAGATAACGGAAGACTATTTGGAGCTATAACTTCTCAAAATATAGCAGATGAAATGAAAAATGCATTTGGAGAAAAGCTTGATAAGAGAAAGATAGTTCTAAGTGAAAATATAAAGACAGAAGGAATCCACACAGTAGAAGTAAAACTATTCCAAGATATATCTGCTAAGCTTAAAGTTGTAGTAGAAGGCATCAGGTGATAATATGGATTTAAAAATCCCTCCATACTCAGAAGAGGCGGAAGTTTCTGTAGTAGGTGCCATGCTTCTTTCAAAAGATGCAATAAACGTGGTGACAGAAAGTCTAAAAACAGATGATTTTTATATTGAGCCTCATAGGATGATCTATGAGGCAATTCTTGCTTTAGATACAAGAAATGAACCAAGCGATATGGTAACAGTGTCAGAAGAACTAAAGAGGCAGGGAAATCTCGAAGCAGCAGGAGGAATAGAATACCTTGCCAACGTGACAAGCTCTGTAGCTGCAGTTTCAAATACCAAGTACTACTGCGAGATAATAAAAGAAAAGAGCACCCTTAGAAGTTTAATCGACGCTGCAGATAAGATCCTTGCAATGGGCTATTCAAAAGAAGCAACAGCCATCCAAGTAATGGAAAGCGCAGAGGACTCCATCTTTAGAATAAACGAAGCCTCAAATAAAAAAGGTCTCGTTCATCTAAAAGAAGTGCTAGTTGAATCCTTTAAGGAAATGGAAAAGAGAGCCAACAACCCAAACTCTCTTACAGGAGTAACAACAGGATTTTTAGATCTCGACAGGAAACTTTCTGGACTACAAAAGTCAGACCTAGTGCTTCTCGCAGCAAGACCATCAATGGGTAAGACAGCGCTTATGGTAAATATGGCGACAAACGCAGCAGAAAAAGCAAAGGCAAAGGTGGCAGTGTTCTCACTTGAAATGAGTAAACATCAGCTAACTCAGAGAATTATCTCCTCCTACACCCACATCGACCTATCAAAGATAATAAGTGGAAAGTTAAATGATGATGAATGGACAAGGGTCATCTCAGCCATGCCAACAATCTCAGCACTGGATATAGAAATAGATGACACACCGGGAATCACGCCGGTAGAACTAAAGGCGAAATGCAGAAGACTCAAAATGGAAAGAGGACTAGATCTAGTGGTAATAGACTACCTACAACTAATGGAAGTCGGTGGAAACAACGAATCAAGACAACAGGAAATCTCTAAGATTTCAAGAGCACTAAAAGCCTTGGCAAAAGATTTGGAAGTTCCAGTAGTTGCACTTTCACAACTTTCTCGTGCACCTGAAATGAGAGCAGACCATAGACCGATCCTATCTGACCTTAGAGAATCAGGAGCAATAGAGCAGGACGCCGACGTTGTAATGTTTCTATATAGAGATGAATATTACAACAAAGAACAGTCAGAAGAACCAAATGTCGGAGAAGTAATAATCGCTAAACATAGAAATGGACCGACAGGAACGGTCAAGCTCGTATTCAGAGGAGAATACACCAAGTTTTTTGATATGGAAAGAGGAAAATAATGGAATTTATTTACGCCATAATCTTAGGAATAATAGAAGGCTTTACAGAATTTTTACCGATAAGCTCCACAGGACACCTAGTCCTAGCAGGAGAATATATAAAACTTTCTCCAAAGGAATTTCAAAACGCCTTCAACGTAATCATCCAGCTAGGAGCAATCCTTGCAGTTGTATGGGTCTACTTTAAAAACTTAAACCCATTTAGTACAGAAAAACTCGTAGCAAAACACGGAGAAGTAGCAAGGAACTTTACATTTAAAGAAAAATTAAAACATTACGACGTAAAGACAATAAACCTATGGGCGAGAATCATCATAGGATTTTTGCCAGCGGCGGTTTTAGGATTTCTATTTGACGATCTAATCGACAAATATCTATTCAACAAGGTGACAGTGGCAATAGCACTGGTATTTTACGGAATAATAATCCTACTTATAGAAGGAAAAGACAGAAACAACAAGTACGACTCAATCTATGAAATCCCAGTAAAGACACTTATCTTAATAGGATTTTTCCAATGCCTAGCAATGGTACCAGGCACCTCAAGGAGTGCAGCCACAATAATCGGTGCAATAATCCTAGGATGCAGCAGAGTAGTAGCGGCAGAGTTTTCATTCTACCTAGCAATACCAACCATGCTTGGAGCAACGGTTCTAAAGATATTTAAGCTCGGAAGTAGCTTTACATTTGCCCAATGGATGACCATCCTTCTCGGAGCAGTGGTGAGTTTTGTAGTAGCGCTAATAGTAATAAAGAAATTTTTAGAATATGTAAAGAAACACGATTTCAAAATATTTGGTATATATAGAATAGTACTTGGAATCTTGGTATTAATAATGTATTTTATAAGAGGATAATGATGAGCCAAAACGGCTCATTTTTTTTATAATAAATAGGGTATAAGTAATGTGACGGAAAATTAAATTGACATACTAAAGTGTTAGCAATATAATAATATCGATAGGGGGAGAAAAATGATTAATTATTATGAAGAACTTTTTAAAATGCAAAAAGATTTTTACGACAAACAGCTAGACAGCTTCATGAAGCTAATGAACAAAGATATGGGAATGAATATGGATCTTAGAACCTATATGGAAGAAGCTTCCAATGCCGCAGATCAAATGTATGCCCTATACAAAAAACTTTATAGAGGCTCAGTAAAGGATTCTGGAGACAAGGCAAAGGAAATCTTTGATAAGAGTCTTGAAATCACATTTAATTTCTACAAACGCACATTCATAGACTCAATGCCAAAAGGATACAGAGACATGTTAAATACTCTTGGAGTACTTGAATATGTAAAACCATATATAAAGATTCAAAAGGATCTATACAAAGAACTAAACTTCGTAGTTCCAAACAAAGATTTTCTAATGAAGACCTTTGAAGAAACTGGCGACAAATTCATGAAGCAAGTGATGGAAATGCCTATGCCAGATTTTGCAAAGAACTATCTAAAAGATGCAGAAAAGAATTACAAGCATGTATATGAACTTGTAAAGAGTGTAACCAAACTACAAGTTTACTTCTTAGAATACTCTGCAAACACTGCAAAAGCAATAACAGATAGATACGTGGACAGCATAGATCAAAAAGAAGATCCAAAGAGCATGGAAGAGTTCTATGAATTTTATAAAAAATCTATCAATCTGGAATACCAAAAGATGATCAATTCAGATGAATTCAAACAAATAACCACAGAAATCAAAACTTACTTCGACATAAACAAAGAAACATTATTTAATTTGATGGAATATCAAATTAGAAACTTCCCAATAGTTACAAACTCTAAAATAGAAAGCTTAAACGCAAGGGTAGAAGCAGTGTCAACTAAGTTATCTGAAATTGAACAAAACAAAGATAATATTAAGCTTAAAAAAGAAATAGAACTTTTAAAAGAAGAAAACACTCGTCTAAAGGACAAAGTAAGTCATCTTGATAGCAGCGCTGAAATAGGTAAGCTCAAAGAAGAACTAAAAACACTTCAAACAGAAAACAAAAATCTTAAAACAGAATTAGAAAAGAACACAAGCGATAAATTAGAAAAAGAAATCGCAGAACTAAAAGCGAGCCTAAAAGAAATAATGGAATCTAAAAAAGAAATGGAAGCCTCAGTTAAAAAGGCACAAGCATCTGTAGAAAAATTTACAAAAGACAACGCAAGCTTAAAGAGAAAAGTAACACTTCTTGAAAAGAAAGACAAATAAATATAACACTAACAGTCAAGATTAACTTGGCTGTTTTTTTTATAAATTAAAACCCCCTGAAGACAAGGGGTTTCACTTTTAATTTTAAATTTTAAAGCCCTTTTATCATGGCTACAATATCATCATCTTTAAGCTGTTTCTTAAATACAACATTTAATCCTTCTTCTTTAAGAGTTTCAAAGAATTTCTGTGCCGATTTAATCCTGTACTCTTCGCCACGTCTTAGTCCTTTTTCGTCATCCATATCCTTAGTTTCAACTATGAAGTTGACTTCGTAGTCATCCTTACCAGAATTAATAACATACATAAAGTCTGGACTTGTAGTGCCGCCGTTAAATAGAGGGATTTGTATCGACCTTCTCGGTATTTTTCCAAATACCACCACTTCGTCAATATCACTTCTAAGAAGGGTCTGTCTTTCCTTAGGACTGTCAAAGACAACACTGTCGTAGATAAACCTCTTTGGCACATCTACACCTTCATCTCTGTGAATACCTAGTACACCTTGAGAAACTTGGTCCAGCACATTTCCATTATAATCTGTAAGACTCGTTTCCTTTGAATCAACATCAAGAGGTTTGTAGGAGAACTTCTTAAGTAGCTTCTCATCTAAGTACTTATTAAACTCTCTTTTGGCAAGGACAATCCCCTTAGTTGAGAAGAGACGCCTGTCAATACTTCCTTCTTCCTTATGGAATCTACAAAGAGCCTTGTGAATGGTATTTATCGCGATGCCAGTCTGTCTATTTATCTCCCTTAGAAAATCTCCATAACTTACTTTGTCTTCGATGGTGTAGTAGTTAGACACACGATCGTAAGAAACTAACTCACCATCTACAGATTCAATGGTCTTCGTCTTAACATCGATGGTTGTATCTCTATAGATATCAGCCTTTAACACTTCATAAATTGCATCCATCAGCTCTTCTTCAGGAATATCTTCAAATTTAAGATAATACTTTTGGTTGATAGACTTCCATAGATCTCTAATATCTTTAAACTTATCTTTTCTAACCTTGACGAAGTTTTTCTTTTTATTGCCATCGACAACCTTATTAGGATTTAGATTAGATATAGCTTCAGGATACTCTCTATAAAGCTCGTCTATCTTAGTAGGCTCAATATTTCCTTCAAAGTCAATATAGCCTTTTAGAAGCATATCGCCAAAGATTTCATTTTCAGATTTATTTTTATTCTTAGCAATGATAGGAAGATATTTTTTGATATTTGTACTTTGTGAAGGCATATCGGATTGGATCTCTCCAAGGAGTTTATTTGCAAAGTCTTTTTCAGAATAGTCGATTAGATATCTTAAATAGAACTGCTCGTCAGAGATTCTTCTGCCTTTTTCATCCACAGGAAGTCTAAGACCTCTGCCTACCTCTTGAAGTTTACTGATTTCTGAACCAGAAGATCTAAGTTTTACAATTTGGAATACATTTGGATTGTCCCAACCTTCCTTAAGAGTCCACTTAGAAAATATAAAACGCATAGTGTTCCAACTACCACTGTCATCATGGAAATTTAAAAGGAATTCTTTGTCCCTTAAAATCTTATCCACTTCATTTTGAATATCTTCTTCGGAGCTAGAATTGTCCTCACTGAAATATCCACCATTGGTCTTAGAAATATCTCTAAGAGAAGCTTCGAGGTAGGATTTGTATTCCTGTAATCTCTTGTCATCGGTACTTCCAATGGATTTGATTTCAGCTCTTAGTTTATCAGAGAGCATCTTTTCGAATTTGATCCTCAAATGACCACTACCACCGTCTTCATCTCTATAAGATCTAACAGAGTCGATGAAGTAGAGGCTAAGGGTCTTAATCTTATTTCCTCTTAAGAAATTAGCCTTTTCAGTTTCGAAATGGTTGATAAGAGACTGATTAAGCATAAGCTCTTGGTAAGTATCAGTATAGATTCCACCGTAGACAATATCTCCCTTAGCAAGGATCTGTCCGTTGGATAAGGTAATGCCACTCTTAATCGCATCGTCAGAAGTAGGGCCGATCTCTTCTATAGTAATACCGGAGAATTCGTCGCCGAAGATGGAGAGGTTGTCACCTTTTATAAGCTCTTGACTCTTTTTATTTTCCTCGTCCCGTAGAGTACAGACCTTTGGATTTCTCTTAAAGTCCATAAGCTTAAGCTTAGTTTCATTTTCCTTTTCAGCATCGATCATAAAGGTCTCCACACCCTTAACCAGGTTTTGGTTGAAGGCTTGACAAGAACCGAGATTAAAAATTAAATTGTTAAAATCCTTGTCCTTGCTCTTAACCTTATCAGGGAAAGTCGCACCGAAACGAATGATCATTTGAGGCTTTAGTTCTTTTAAAATTCTCTTGTAAACCATGTTTTCTTTCTTAAACCTATGAGGCTCGTCGATAATAACGATAGGTCTAGTTGCCCTTAGAGTCGCGTAGGGTTGGGTGAAGTTTCCGAGGATAGTCTGGTCATAATCATCCTTAGCCATAGTCGGATTGGATAGGAGCATGCCAGAAGTCATAAGAAGAACAGAAAACTTATTCTTTTCAAGACTAGAAGCCCTAGCAAATTCAGAAATAGCAGTAGGAAACATTTTTCTACCCTTGTTCTTCTTCTGAGATTCCAAAACAGAAAGGTCCAGGGTCTTGTTGGGATATAGGTCGGCGAAATGCCTCTTGCTATAATCAGCCTGCAAGAAACTCCTGCTACCTTCTCTAATAGGAGTAGAAGGAACAAGCAGGATGAACTTGTTGAAACCATACATTTCGTTAAGCTCATACATCATCCTCGTGTAGCAGTAGGTCTTGCCAGTCCCGGTCTCCATACGAATATCTATGCCAAGGTAGTCATCGTCATCATGAGTACGCCATGACATAGGAATCTTCTCCAAATCTTCGAAGCCATTCCATAGATCATTTATATTTTCTCTAATTTTATCGTCACTTAAATTAATGTTCGGGTTCTCGTGGATGCTTTTTCCATCCACCACGCTTATGCCATCAAAAGCCTTTCTTACAGCTTTTAAAAAATCCTCTTGATGAGGTAAAATTGAAAGTTCGATACTCATTTAAAACCTCTCGATCAATGTAACATTTTTATTATTTCTAAGAACTTTTAGATTCTTTCTAAGCTCGTGAAGCACGTTAAAAGGAACAGAATGAACGTAGATTACAATCCTCGTTATGTCCAGTTCTTCATTTTCAATGCGCTTAATAAGAACCATAGAATCATATTGAGTCAGACCTTCGTCAATGATGTATAGAGTCTTGTCGATTAGGTCTGCATCATAGTTCTTAAGCTTGTATTTTTCAGTTGATTTACTTAGACCGTAGCCATCTTCCATTAGCCAAGTAGAAAGTATGCTTTCCTTGCCATTTGAGTGTTCATTATCAAAGATGGAGACCATATCATCGGTTATAAGTTTGATCTCTGGCACGAAATTTTCCAAATCAATAAGAGTCTTTTCGCTAGGTTTTTCTAAATAGTAGAGTTTGTAGCCGTAGTCGATGTCGGCGCCAGTTTCTTTCTTAATCTTTTCTGCTGCCTTTTCAATTCTTGCTCTGCCGATTTCATCGATAGATCTGTAACCAGCTTTGTAAGCAGGTTTATTTTCTTCGATTTTTTCAGGAAGCTGAACCATAATATATTTACGACTACCACCATCTTCAGCATTAAGTTGCATAACTGCATCAGCCGTTGTGGATGAACCAGAGAAAAAGTCCAGAACAAAATTATTTTCAGCATTAGATACTTGAATAAATGGTTTTAACAAACCTAATGGCTTAGGAAATTCAAATATTTTTGCATTCATTATTTCCTCAACTTCTGCTGTACCTCTTCTGGTTGTAGCATCTTTGGAAATTATTAGCGACCTAATTAATTTTTCGTCATTTCTCATTTTTTGAACAATTCTATATTCGCCGTCCTCATTTTTATATCCAACTATCTCTTTGTTAATATTGATTTTTGATTTTGGTTTTCCCCATCTCCATACAAACTGAACTTTATTTTTCTTTGATTCTGGTGGATAAATTTCAATTAATCCATCTGTTTTTTCTAACGAAATTTCATAAAATCCATTTGAATCGATATTATTTGGATTTAAATAAAATGGATAATATAAATTTGGTCTATTATCTTTATGGAAACTTTCATTGCTATTGTATAAAGGATGTATATTAAATCCTCCAAAATCATCTTCGTATTTAAATGATTTTGTTTTATCTATTAACATACTTGTATCTGCTCTATCAAAGGACTTTGCATAAAAAAGACAATACTCATGTTGTTTTGCAATATGCCCATAATCTCTGCCATTTGGAGTTGTATTGATAACAAAGGTTCCAATGAAATTCTCTTCTCCAAAAATATCATCGCACATCAATTTTAAATTTGCCTGTTCATTATCGTCAATGGATATAAATATAACTCCGTCATCACTTAAGAGATCCCTTGCCAAAGTTAGCCTTGGATACATAAAGGTCATCCAGGCTGAGTGGGTGGATTTGCCTGCAAGTTCGAGGATTCTTCCTGCTTCTTCCTCTGTTATCCCAATCTTTTCTGATAGATCTTCTTTGTTAAATTGAAAATTGTCTGGGTAGACAAAGCCGTCTGTCCCTGTGTTATATGGAGGATCTATATAGATGCACTTGATCTTTCCAGAGTAGGAGCCAAGCATATGTTTTAGAGCGTCTAGGTTATCTCCAACTATGTATAGATTTTCGCTATTTTTGTTTTCGTCCTTTTCGTTGTGGCAACTGTCAGGGGAGATATATGTTTCTGTTTCCAGGGAGCTTAGGTACTTTGCATAGGACTTGCCTAAGAATTTAAGTTCATATCCTTCCTTTGAGATATCTACTTCTTCTTCTCCCAAGAAGTCTTTAAACATATCGAGTTTAAACTCGCCGTCTTTTGAGAAAAATTGAGGGAAGTCCCTCTTTAATTTTTCCATTTCTCTGCTATTAGGCTTCTTTTCTTCGTTATCTTTTAGATTTTGCCCGATCATTTACATCCTCCACATTTATCGTATTTTTATTTTATTATATCATATTTAAACTTTGCTAAATTTTTAGTATTTGGGATATTTTTAGCAGACAGTTTTTATTTTTCTCCTTAGTTTATAAATTCAAAATAAAAAAAGCACCTACTTTATTTAGCAAATGCTTTCCATTAAATCTTATAATTTCCATTAATTTGTCAGTGTTTTTAAGGCGTTTTATTTTAATCGTATATATTTTGTAGCTCTTCCTACGCCTTCTCTTTTTATTTCTCCTTCAGCTACCAGTTTTCTTAGAGAACCTTCAATCGAACTTAGGCTTAAATGTGGGCAAAGTTCTCTGATGTCTTGTTTGGTAAACCTTCCTAGTTTTTGTAAAGTAGCTTTTCTTACAAGTTCAATTGCAGGAAGTTTCTCTTCTACTATAGAAAATCTATCTTCAAACGCTTTATATGCAGCGAGGATTATTCCTAATAGATACTTTACAAATGGGAGTACATCCTCGTTTTCTTCGTGCCAACTTATTCCTGCCTGTCTTAATGAATCATAATAAGCAGGTTTATCTTTGGAAATTAGTGCTTCAAGTGATATATATTTACCAACATAAAATCCGCTTCTGTATAGTAAAAGTGTTGTTAATAGCCTGCTCATTCTACCATTGCCGTCATTAAATGGATGGATGCATAAGAAATCATGAATGAAAATAGGTATAGCAATTAGAGGTTCTAATTCTAAGTTGCCAATGACTTTATTGTATTCACTACATATATTATCTAATGCCTCAGGAGTTTCAAATGGCGAAAGTGGTGTGAACAAGACTTCTGTATGACCATCAGGATAGGTTGCACTGATATAGTTTTGTACATTTTTTGTTTTTCCTGCCATAGGATTATTCATATGGCTATACATTATCTTATACATTTGTAGAATATAATTCTTTGAAATAGGAATTGCATCAAAATTATCATGAATAACATTAAGGACATCTCTATATCCTGCAATTTCCTGTTCATTTCTATTTCTTGGAGTTGTTTTTTCCTCTACTAATTTTTTAAGTCTTACACTTGTTGTTACAATTCCTTCGATTTCATTTGAAGCTTCGGTACTTTGAATCTTGGCTATTTCTATTAGTTTATTTAATTCTTCGGGTCTTTGTTTTAAATAAAGTTCTTGTTTTCCTTGATATCTATAAATTGAAGCAACTAGACCGAGTACTTCTGAGTCCCATTTTTTATCTTTAATTTTAGAATAATTAAAATTTCTCATAAGTTTTCTCCCTTAAAACTTTTGTTATCCCTTAAAATATACCACATTTTAAGGGGTAAATCAAAAATTAAGGGAAAAATTTAAATAAAAAAAATAACCGCGTAGCGATTATTTTCTTCTTTGTACTATTCTATATTCTGCTGAGACTGGTGAGTCGTCTTCTGGTGAGATTACGAAGTTGAAGGACTCTTTTCCTTTTACTTCTGCTTGCATGAAGTCTTCTTTGCCTGGGAGCAATGTCTTTTCATCGTATCCTGATATGACAAATCTTATTGTGCCTTCTCCGTTGTTCTTTACATAGAAGTTTATTAGATTTCCGTTTTTACTATCTATTTCGTCTGTGATGTCAAAGTTTTCGTTTACTTTTCCTATTTTGGAGTAAGCGTCTTTTTCTCCGTTATCTACTTGCACTACGTCTAGGTTCTTTAAGTTTTGGTGCATGTGATTTGCGAGTTTTCCTGCTACGAAAAAACCTCCTAGTAGGATTATTATCACTGCTATTGTTGGTAATATTAATCTTTTCATTTTAATTTTTATAATACTTTTCTATATAGTCTTCGTATCCGATTGCTTCGTCACGATAGGTTCCGTCTTCAAATATTTCCACGATTCTATTTGCTATGGTGGAGATAAATTGGTGATCGTGGGATGTAAATAGGATATTGGATTTGAAACTTGTCAGTGATTTGTTCACAGCTTCGATACTTTCTAGGTCCAAGTGGTTAGTCGGTTGGTCAAATACCAATACGTTTGATGGTTTGAGCATCATCTTTGAGAACATCATCCTCACTCTTTCGCCTCCGCTTAGCACGTTTACTTCTTTTAGTACTTCGTCTCCTGAGAAGAGCATCCTTCCTAGAAATCCTCTTAGATAGATCTCTGATTGTTCTTCTGAGAACTGTCTTAGAAAGTCTACTAGATTTAGGTGTACTCCGTCGAAGTAGGAGGAGTTATCCTTAGGGAAGTAGTTGTTGGTTATTGTTTGTCCCCATTTGTATTCGCCTTCGTAGTCTTCGTCGTTTCCTTCGATGATTTCAAATAGGCTTGTGATTGCTAGTTCGTTTCCGATAAATGCGATTTTGTCGTCTTTATTTACCCTCATTGAGAAGTCTTTTAAGAGATCTTTGTCTCCTAATTTTATATTTAAGTTTTCTATATTTAGTATTTCGTTTCCTACTTCACGGGAGAGTTCAAATCCTATGAATGGATACCTTCTTGAGGATGGTTTTATATCGTCAAGGGTGATCTTGTCTAGTAGTTTCTTTCTACTGGTTGCCTGTTTTGATTTTGATTTGTTTGCTGAGAATCTTCTGATAAATTCTTGTAGTTCCTTGATCTTTTCTTCTTTTTTCTTGTTTTGGTCCTTTGCCATTTGTAGGGCTAGTTGGGAGCTTTCGTACCAGAAGTCGTAGTTGCCGACGAATAGGGTTATCTTTCCGAAGTCGATATCCACCATATGGGTGCATACTTCATTTAGAAAGTATCTATCGTGGGAAACGATGATTACTACTCCGTTAAAATCTGATAAGAAATCTTCTAGCCATAGTACTGCCTTTATGTCTAAACCGTTTGTCGGTTCGTCAAGTAGTAGGACGTCTGGTTTTCCAAATAGGGCTTGTGCTAGTAGGACTTTTACTTTTTCGCTTTCCTTTAGGTCTGCCATAGTTTCGTAATGAAGCTCTGTGCCTATTCCTAGTCCTTGTAAGATGGTTGATGCTTCTGATTCTGATTCGTAGCCACCCATCTCTGCAAATTCTGCTTCTAGTTCTGCTGCCTTCATGCCGTCTTCGTCAGAAAAGTCCGGCTTCATATAGATTGCATCTTTTTCTTTCATTATGTCATAGAGTTTTCTATTGCCCATGATTACTGTATCTATGACTGGATATTCGTCAAAAGCGTAGTGGTCTTGGGCTAGCTTTGACATTCTCTTATTCTTTTCCATGGAAACATTTCCGGTGGTTGGTTCTTTTTCTCCAGATAAAATCTTAAGGAAGGTAGATTTACCTGCGCCGTTTGCGCCGATGACTCCGTAACAATTACCGTCATTAAAGATTAAATTTACATCGTCAAATAGTTTTTTATCTGGAAAAATAACCGAAATATTATTTACACTTAGCATTTTTCCTCCTTAGAGCACGTCGGAATAGAATCCTACGACGCCTTTTTCTTTATATTTTTTAAGTTCATCCATACTGTTTACTGTGTGGGTGAATAGTTTTACATTGGTCTTTTTAAGTTCTTTAAATAGTTTTGAATCGAGTCTCGATCTCGAGATGGTAACTGCGTAGAGTTCGTTTGACTTTACGAAGTCTATGATTTCTCTATCGGAGCTCTTGATCTTATAGAGTGTCAGTATTATATTTTTGTATCCTAATGCTTTGACCTCGTTATATTCTTTGAAATCATAGATTTGTGGAATGATTTGGTCCATAGTTTCCGGTGAGACTTCGCAAATCTCTTTTAGGGTCTCAACGTTTTTGTCCTTGATATCTGTAACTACATAGGCATCCTTGTGATCTCTTAAGAAGTTTACAAGATTTTCCATTTCCATCTGTTCAAACCCGTGGACAGATTCAAAGTCTAAGAATTCTTTTAAGGTAAATGATTTATTTTCAGTTACGTTGAAGAACTTGCTTTGGTATCCGCCGAAGTCGTGGATCAAGACTAGTTTGCCATCGGTGGATCTTTCGATGTCAAGTTCAAAGTATCTTCTGCCTTGGTCGTAGTGGTATTTCACTGCGTCCATCATGTTGGAATAGTTGACTCCTGCTATAAATCCGCCTGCGTGCATGATGATAAGATCGTCTTTGTTTTTTGGAATGGAAGGCACTGAATCTTTGTTGCTGAAGACAACTTTGTTTTGGTTTAGTACTGTAAGCCCTTCTGACATGTCCGTATCTATAAATGATTTGTATATATAGTCCTTATAATTTTCTGTTGGAAGAAGTGAGTCGGATTTTAAATCTATGGTCTTAGATTTAGAAACTGCTACATTTTCTCTTACTTCGATCTTGAAGCTTCCATCTGTTATATATCTTAGTTTCTCGCTATCCATAATATTTACAGGGAATTTTCTGTTGTATAGATATTTTCCGTATTGTGGATAGGTGGAAGAAATTCCATAGTAATTTAGAATCGTAGGCATAAGGTCTATGGTTGAGACTGTTTCTTCTATATTTTTTGGTTCCAATTTTTTAGATAAAAATATGATTGGCACGTTGGTAGCGTCTAGGCCTTTGAAATTATAATTTTCTGCCTTTGTGGCTTGGGAGTTGGTGCCGACGATTACAATTTCGTAATCAGAAAATCCATTTGCTCTTAAACTTTCTACTAATGATTTAAGTGAAGCATCAAGACTTTTACTATCAGAGCCTCTATTTGAAAATACTGAGTAGATGAAGTTCTTGCCACCGCTATTTCCAAGTTTTATAAGTTCGTCTTTGAAATTTTCTTCCTTAACGACTTTGGAATTTTTAAAACCAAGTTTGGTTGAGTCGATATAGTATTTTCCCTTCGTACTTAAAAAGCTGGTGGTATATCCCATTTCATTAAAATAATTTTGTAGTCCTTTGACATCCTTGCCGGAGGTATAATCCTTGCCAAAGGATCTAACCCTTGGATACATTCCATATAGATTTGTAAGGACGCTGTCGTCTTGAATATGGGTTGAACTGGTAAGATAAGCAGAGTCGTAATAAAGAGCAGAGCCTTTTAGAGATGAAATATATTCCATGTCTTCAGTTCTCTTTTCATAGAGACCGTCCACAGCTAGGATCAAAAGATTTCTATCTTTTAAAACTCCGGTGTAATCATCTTTTGTAAGATTTACAAGCTCTCTATAGTCTTCTTTCTTTATTCTTTCGTTATATTCTTTCGTTAAACTTATACTATCTTCTTCTTTAGCCGAAACATTAAAAAGAAGAAGTGAAATAATAAAAATAGATAATAATTTTTTCATAAGCACTCCTAACTACATAATTGTATCATAAAGCCTTAAGTCTTCATAGTTTTATTGAAAAGTATTGTGTGGTATAATATGGTAAAGGAGGAAAATAAAATGAAGAATAAAACAAAAGCTTTTATGTCGATGTTACTTATTTTTGCGATTCTAGTAGTGACATCTTGTTCCACTATGGCAAAAGGTGGTAAGACATCCAAGACTTCAAATAAAAATCCTAAGACTGAAGAGGAATACATACTAAAAGCCAAAGAGATTTTTGAAATTGCAGATGACTATACAGAGCTTGATATAGAAACTTCTGATAACAAAGACAGGAGCGAAAAGTACCGCTTCCATTGGTCCAGAGAAGATGGCGATGACGGGATAAATGTCTCAATGGACAAGGAAGGAAATATCATAAGCTACAACCACTATGCCAATAGAGATAATAAGATAAAGGACCATGTCAGCAGAGAAGCAATAGAAAAGGCTGCTCTTAAATACTTAGAAAAGATAGATAAGAATCTTGTAGCAAGTCACAAAGTGGTGAGCGTTGACTACGAAAAGTACGAAAACCTTGCAGCGGTTACATTTAGAAGATACGTCGGCGATGTGCCAGTTATAGGAACGAACCTTGTAATTCAAATTGATCTATCCGATATGAGTCTAGCCTACTACGATTCAGGTTTATATTATTTGGTAAAAGATGGAACCGTAAGTAAAGATGCAAAACTAATTGGACTTGACCAGGCAAAAGAAAAGATCGAAAAGGTAAATCCTATAATTCTTGCATATCTTTCAAATAGATATGGA